>OKIZ01000295.1_pt1 | contig 21840 bp, 15 predicted proteins | sample 1610951 | NCBI WGS metagenome assembly OKIZ01 (sample SAMN04436700, study PRJEB24849) | human gut metagenome | biome: human gut; feature: NICU; material: stool | host: Homo sapiens | place: USA: Saint Louis, MO | collected 2010-07-22 | reverse complement strand
TGCGTGATCTGATCCTTCAACTCAGCAAAAGTTCGATTTATTCAACAAATCCGTTAGCAGTGTCAAAATTTAAGAAAATGACCCGCCGATATTTGTGACCAGAGATACACTTCTGCCGAAAAAATTCGCCCTACCTCTCACTTTTTCTCTGTCAAATTTCAGCGTCAAAATACAAAGCCTTCATAACCCACTGAAAAATACATAAATTATTTATATCGTTTTCTGCCGGTACTTTGCCGTCGATGTGATCCCCATCAATATTTAAAACCCCGGATGTGATCTCATCCATCATTTTCATCAATGTATTTAGTCATGATTTTACTCAGGAACAGGAATACGTTCAGGAGCTGAGGATGGAAATTATTTTTGACCCGTCGTTAATCGCCCTTAAGCAGAATATTTCCCGTGCGGAAGAGGCCATCGAACTGGCGGGTTCATTACTCGCCAGGCGTCAGATTTGCAGCGCCGAATATGTCAACGAGATGCTGACGGTATATGAAGATTTCGGCGCCGCAATCGTCATAGACGACGGGATTGCCATGCCGCACGCCCGGCCGGAAAAAGGGGCATTGCAGACCGGATTTTCGCTTGTCACCACCGCCACCCCAATCTCCTTCGGCCACGATGAGTTCGATCCGGTTACCGTGATCATCGCTATCGCCGGCGCGGACGCTGACAGTCATATCAAAATGATCCAACTGATAGCCTCGCTGATCGAGTCAGATATTGTGACCTTCCTTCAGCAGGAAAATGACGTGAATTCAGTCTTACATTTCATCCAAAAACAAATGGAGTAGTCATTATGTTAGTTATCAGAACGGTTTGTGGTAACGGTATTGGCAGTTCATTGATGGCTGCGAATAATGTCAAAAAGATCTGTGAAGAATTAGGTATCAAAGCAGACGTCGCCTCGGTCGATTTTGCTAACGCCGTCGGCGAAAAAGCCGATCTTTACATCACGATCAAAGAACTGGCAAATCAATTTCCAACCCACTGTCATGTCGCCATCATTCGCAGCTATGTCCATAAAGCGAAAATCGCCGAGGATATTACCGACGCGCTGACCAAAATTGCGGCGAATCACTCTTAATTAACATAGAGGGAACGACCATGCAGGCTATTCTTAGTTTCTTAGCGGAAATATTCAGTCAACCTGCTTTTTTAATGGGGCTGATTGCTTTTGTCGGTTTAGTGGCGCTGCGCTCCCCCGGTAACAAACTCCTTACCGGCACATTAAAACCGATTCTAGGCTATTTAATGTTGAGCGCTGGCGCAGGCGTTATCGTTGCCAATCTCAACCCGCTGGGCGGTATTATCGAGGCCGGGTTTAATATCCGCGGCGTTATTCCAAACAATGAAGCCATTGTCTCCGTCGCCCAGAAGATGCTGGGCGTGGAAACCATGAGTATTTTGCTGTTAGGCTTTATTTTCAACCTGATTATCGCCCGCTGTACCAAGTATAAATATATCTTTCTGACCGGCCATCACTCGTTCTTCCTCGCCTGCCTGTTTTCCGCTGTCCTGCAGGCGGCGGAGTTCCATGGCTGGATGTTGATCCTGATCGGCGGATTCCTGCTGGGGTCATGGTCGGCCATCTCCCCCGCGATTGGTCAGCGTTACACCAAGCAGGTCACGGAAGACGGTGGGATCGCCATGGGTCATTTCGGCTCCCTCGGCTACTACCTCTCGGCATGGATCGCCAGCCGGACCGGCAATCCGGCAAATTCCTTCGCGGATACCGAAATTTCAGAAAAGTGGGGCTTTCTGCGCGATACCACCGTCACCACCGGTATCGTGATGTTTGTTATCTACTTTATCTGCAGCGCTGTCGCCGGGTCGGCATACCTGAGCACCATCACCGACCAAAACATGCTGATCTTCTCGGTGCTGACCGGCCTGCAATTCGCCGTTGGCGTGGCCATTGTGTACAACGGTGTGCGGCTGATCCTCGGCGATCTGGTGCCGGCATTCCAGGGCATCAGCCAGAAGCTGATCCCGGACTCCATCCCGGCCGTTGACTGCGCGGTATTCTTCACCTTTAGCCCCACCGCCGTGGTGGTGGGATTCATCAGTTCCTTCGTGGGCGGGCTGGTCGGGATGCTCTTGCTCGGCGGGCTGGGCATGGCGCTGATTATTCCCGGCATGGTGCCGCACTTCTTCTGCGGCGGCACGTCCGGCGTCTTCGCCGACAAGCTGGGCGGCAAGCGCGGATGTATCATCGCCTCCTTTATCGGGGGGATCTTCCTCGCCTTCCTGCCGGCGATGCTGCTGCCGGCGCTCGGCAACCTCGGGTTTGAAAACAGCACCTTCGCCGATTTCGACTTCGCGGTATGGGGCATCATTATCGGTAACGCCTTCACCCAGTTTGGCCAGGTCACTATCTACCTGATTTGTCTGGTGCTGCTCGTCGCGCTGCTGGCGCCTTTCTGTTTCCGTCACGTACGGGTGGTTGGCGATACGCTCAGCTATGAGGAGCTCACGGCGAAGCAGAAAAATGAATAAGCGACGTCATTTTTCCCGGCGGGGAGGTCAGGCTTCCCGCCGCTGACCAATAATCAGGAGTGGTTATGGCTATTTTGTCCATTGGATTTGCTTGTTTCGATCAGTTTTTCTTTCTCAATGAATGGCCTCAGGAGAATACCAAAAACTTTTGTCATGATTTTATAGAAAGCGGCGGCGGCCCAGCGGCCAATGCGGCATGGCTGCTAGGATTATGGGGTGAGGAAGTCTATTACATTGGTCATCTGCATCAGGACCTTTACGGTCAGCGCATTATCGATGAGTTTGCCGAAGCGGGCGTGGATACCAGCCAGGTGGTTTTTTCCGATGACATGATCACTCCGCTGGCCTCGGTGCTGGTCAATCGCTTAACGGGTTCGCGGACGATTATTACCCGCAAGATGCAAACGCCACCTTCCCTGACCTACGATCAAAAGCTCAAACTGGACGACCTCGCCGAGCGGCTGATTGCCAGCGAGGAGCCGGTCACCATTTTAATTGACGGCCATGAGGCAGAAATCAGTGAATATTTAATCAAGAAACTGCCCCACGCCAAAGTCGTGATGGACGGGGGTTCACTGCGTGCCAGCAATATTAAACTGGCGGCCTGGACTGACTATTTTGTCGTAAGCGAACATTTTGCCCGCGATTATATGAGCTATCGTTCACTGAGCACCGAAGCAGACATTAAAGCGGCCCTGATTGAACTGAATAAAATTTGCCGCGGCGAGGCGTTTATCACCCTTGGCGAAAAAGGCTGCGCCTTCTTAAAGAGCGGTATGCTGCAGATCGTCCCGTCCTGGCTGTGCAATGCCGTTGATACCACCGGCGCCGGGGATGTTTTTCACGGTGCCTTTACCTATGGCGTCCATTATTCGTGGCATATAGATAATATTATTTTATTTGCCAGCCTGACCGCCGCTATTTCTATTGAGAAAAAAGGGGTACGGGAATCGATGCCGGATCTGGCGGTCGTCCACCACTCGCTAAATAGCTACGAGAGAAATTTAAAGCAATATTTTGAAGAATAACTGCGTTTAATACATATCAAGAGGTGAATATGTTAGTGTCGATGAAGGACATGCTTCAGCATGCCCTAAAGAACGGTTACGCCGTCGGTCAGTTCAACATTAATAATCTGGAATGGGTCGGCGCCGTATTAAGCACCGCCCAGCAGTGCCGCTCACCGGTTATTTTGGGCGTGTCCGGCGGCACGGTTAAGCATATGCTCGGGCTAAAATGTATTCATGATATTGTGGTGAATGCCATAGATTATTTACATATTGATATTCCGGTGGCTCTGCATCTGGATCACGGCACTACCCAGGAGGCCTGCGAAGCCGCGATCGCTGCCGGCTTCAGTTCCATTATGTTTGATGGTTCACATCTGCCGTTCAGGGAAAACCTGACCATCACCCGCCACCTGGTGGCGCTGGCGCACAGCAAGGGCATCTCCGTGGAAGCCGAACTGGGGACCATCGCCGGCAGTGAAGATGGTATCGTTAACTCCGAGGTCATTTACGCCGATCCTGAAGAGTGCTACACCCTGGTGACAGAAACGCAGGTGGATTGCCTCGCCGCCGCGCTGGGTTCCACCCATGGTCTGTATAAAGGTAAAGCCCGACTGGGATTTACTGAGATGAAAGCCATTGCCGAGCGCGTGAAGGTCCCGCTGGTGCTGCATGGCGGCACCGGTATTGCCGATGAGGATATGCGCCGGGCGATTGCCTGCGGCACCGCCAAGATTAACGTCAATACCGAAAACATGTACGCCTGGTGTCAGCAGGTGAAAGCGATCTTTGCCGCCGATACCGGGCACGATGTGAACGATCCGCGGAAAGTCATCACCCAGGGACTGCAGCCAGTACGCGAGATGATTGCCCGCCGCATGGCGCTTTTTGGCTCACAGCAGCGCTATTGACACTGGGCCTGCGGCTGAAACCTCCGCCCCGAAGCTGCCGGGGCGGAGGCGCCAGGTATCAGAAGGCAAAGCAGGAGCAGCCCAGCACGCCCCAGAAAGCTTGCTCATCGGAGACCGGAATCGACGACTTGCGCGCAATATCATGTTGGTGGCCGTGAACGCCGCAGCTGCCGCAGCACTGGTGCATCTGGACCATGGCGCCGATTTTAGCCGCCGCCGGCGGAGCGGAACGGTAATGGCCCGGGACCTTCACCACCGGTGACCACTCCGGTAGCACCGGAATGGGCGGCGGCGCCAGCGGCGAAAAGTGACCGGCAGCGTACACCACTTTGCCATCAACCACCGTTAACACGGACTCAATGCCTTTGATCTCCTCTTCCGCGACGCTGAAGTAGTCTTTCGACAGCACCACCAGATCGGCAAGCTGACCGGCGGCCAGACGGCCTTTCTTGCCCTGCTCGCTGGAGAACCAGGCGCTGCCCGCCGTCCACAGCTCCAGCGCGACATCGCGCGGCAGGCGGTTGTCGTCGTCGTACATCGCCATCCCGCCAACGGTGCGCCCGGAGACCAGCCAGTACAGCGCAGTCCACGGGTTATAGCTGGCGACGCGGGTGGCATCGGTGCCCAGCCCCACCGGCACGTCCAGTTCCAGCATTTTCGCTACCGGCGGAGTATGTTTCACCGCCTCTTTACCATAGCGATCGACAAAGTATTCGCCCTGGAAGGCCATCCGGTGCTGCACCGCAATACCGCCCCCCAGCGCCTTCACCCGCTCAATGTTACGCTCGGTAATGGTCTCGGCATGATCGAAGAACCAGTGCAGGCCATTAAACGGGATATCGCGGTTCACCTTCTCAAACACGTCCAGCATCCGGCTGATGGACTCGTCGTAGGTGGCATGCAGGCGGAACGGCCAGCGATGTTCCACCAGATGGCGCACTACCCGCTCCAGCTCATCCTCCATGCCTTGCGGCAGATCCGGCCGCGGCTGCAGGAAATCTTCAAAATCCGCCGCCGAGAACACCAGCATCTCGCCGGCGCCGTTGGCGCGATAGAAGTCGGTCCCCTGCCCCGGCTTCAGCATATCGGTCCAGCGTTCGAAATCCTCCAGCTCCTGCTTCGGCCGCTGGGTAAACAGGTTGTAGGCGATGCGCACGGTCATCTGATCTTTCGCGTGCAGCTGTTCGATAATTTCGTAATCTTCCGGATAGTTCTGGAAGCCGCCCCCGGCGTCGATGGCGCTGGTCAGCCCCAGTCGGTTCAGCTCGCGCATAAACTGGCGGGTAGAGTTCACCTGCAGATCCAGCGGCAGCTTCGGCCCTTTGGCCAGCGTAGCGTAAAGGATCATGGCGTTCGGTTTGGCGATCAGCATCCCGGTCGGGTTGCCGCGGCTATCGCGGACGATCTCTCCGCCCACCGGATCCGGCGTCTCTTTGGTATACCCCACGGCTTTCAGCGCCGCGCGGTTCAGCAGCGCGCGATCGTAGAGATGCAGCACAAACACCGGCGTATCGGGCGCCGCGTCGTTCAGCTCTTCCAGGGTCGGCATCCGCCGCTCAGCGAACTGAAATTCGCTCCAGCCGCCGACCACCCGCACCCACTGCGGAGACGGTGTGCGTTCCGCCTGATCCTTAAGCATTCGCAGGGCATCGGCCAGCGAGGGAACGCCCTCCCAGCGGAGCTCAAGGTTGTAGTTCAACCCGCCGCGGATCAGGTGCAGGTGAGAATCGTTGAGGCCCGGGATCACCGTATGCCCTTTGAGATCGACGATTTGCGTCCCCTCGGCGGCAAAGCTCATGATCCGATCGTGGCTTCCGGTAGCAACAATTTTTCCGTCGGCGATGGCCACGGCTTCCGCCAGGGGATTCGCGCGATCGAGGGTATGAATCTGACCGTGGGTCAGAATCAGTGTGGCAGTTTGCGACATAACGCACTCCTTGAGGAGGCTGACTCAGTTTTTCTTTAACCAGCCAGCAAACAGGCGGGTCACGATGGGCATCCAGAACCAGACCACCAGCGCAACCACGCAGGCATCATTGATCAGGTGCAGCAGCAGGCTCCCTTTGAGCGACGGCAACAGCATACCGGTGACCGCAGGCACCAGGTTGGTGCTGGGAAAAATCACCAGCAGGGTGATCAGAAACTGTTTCCAGCGCCGCGGCTGGCGCACGTTCGCCGTCGGCGGGGTAAACCAGAAGGCCGGCTCGGTCCGCACCTCCGTCCGATCGCCTTCCGTCAGCAGCGGCGCAATCTCTGCCACCAGCTGCCGACGGGTTTCCGACTGCGTCCAGGCGTAGAGGTGCTCCAGGGTATCGAAGCGGATTATGACGCTCCACAGATTCTGCCCTGCGGCGGGCCGGATCACATTCGCGCCGAGATGGCCGGGAAACTCGGCCGCAATGGGCATAATTTTACCGAGCCACTCCTCGTAGCGCTGGCCGTGTTGCGGATCGAGCAGATGGCTGATGACCAGGGTCACCGATTTTTGCTGCGCCATAGAGAGTTCCTTGCTTCAGGGGAATGGCGGGATTGTTCCCGCCATTAGCCACAGATGACCATACACAACATCATTCATGCTACGTCGAGGCGGCAAGCCGGCACGTCCCCCTGAGCGGAGATAAGTCAGCGACCGGGGACGGGTAAACGCAGCCGAAGATCAGGCAGCCTGAAGGATGAAGTGATTTACGCTTTACGCTCCGGTGCGCCATGCACCATGGTATAAGCGTAATCCACGCCCATCCCGTAGGCGCCGCTGTGTTCGCGTACGAGGTCCATCACCGCATCGTAGGTCGCTTTGCGCGACCAGTCGCGCTGGTACTCCAGCAGCACCTGTTGCCAGGTCACCGGCACCGCCCCCGCCTGCACCATCCGATCAATAGACCGCTCATGGGCGTCGACAGAGGTGCCGCCGGAGGTATCCGTCACCACATAGACCTCGTAGCCCGCCTCCAGCGCCATCAACGCCGGGAAGGTCAGGCAGACTTCGGTCCACAGGGCGGAAATCACCAGCTTTTTACGGCCGGTCGCTTTCACCGCCGCCACAAACGCGTCGTCTTCCCAGGAGTTCATTGAGGTACGTTCAATCGGCTTGACGTCAGGATGCACAGCCAATAATTCCGGCCAGATATAACCGCTGAAGCTTGTGGTCTCTACGGAGGTATAAATCACCGGCACATTAAAAATTTTGCCCGCTTTCGCCAGCGCCACGGTGTTATTTTTCAGGGTCTGGCGATCGATATTCGCCACGCCAAATGACATCTGCGGCTGGTGGTCAATAAAGATAAGTGCGGAATTAGTGGGATCGAGCAGTTCACGAATAGACATTAAATACCTTCTTAATCAATGAGTTAAAAAGATGACATGATGGTTAATGCGTCGTGTGGATCCTGACTGATAAAGCATGGTGAGTATAGCCAGTTATTTCTAACAAGTTATTAAAGTTTTTTTGTGGTTTATTTTTTTGCCCGTAGCAAGGATTTGCTCGCATCCGCATTAATCAAATTTTTACGCCAAACTGTTCTGATTTATTCACTGGCATTGATTATTGTGCTTAGGTACAACAAGGGAAAATAAATTAATGGATAGCTCCCCCATGCGTGTGAATTTTGATGTACTTATGATCCTTGATGCCCTGGACAGACACGGGTCCTTCGCCACCGCCGCGGAGTCGCTGTATAAAACCCCCGCCGCCCTGAGCTATATGATCCAGAAGCTGGAGAGCGATCTGGATATTGTGCTGTTGGATCGCTCTGGCCACCGGGCGAAGTTTACCGATACCGGTAGGCTGATGCTGGAGAAGGGACGGCAGCTGTTGAGCGCCGCCAGAGATCTGGAAAAGCAGGCGCAGCAGCTGAGCGCGGGCTGGGAGCGAGAGCTGGCGATCGCTCTCGATGCTTCGTTTCCCTTTTCTGCCCTGCTACCGCTGATCGCCGAATTTTATGCGCAAAATCCGCAGACGCGCCTGAACTTCAGTCATCACACCCTCGCCGGTTCGTGGGAAGAGCTGACCCACCATGGCGCGGATATTATCCTCGGCGCCATCAATGAACCCCCGACCTCTGCAGAGTGGTCATGGCAAACCCTCGGCGCGCTGGATAACATTTTCGTGGTTGCCCCCGCCCACCCGCTGGCTCAGGCGAAGGAGCCACTGACCAATAAACAGCTCAGCCAACATCGGGCCATCGTGATCCGCGACAGCGCCCGTTATTGCCATCCGCTAAACAGCAATCTCCTCGACGAGCAGCCGCAAATCGGCGTCGATGATTTCGCCAGTAAAGTCGAACTGCTGTGCGCCGGGTTGGGCTGCGGCTTTCTACCGCGCCATATCGCTCGCCCGTGGCTGGAAAACGGCAGTCTGGTGGAGAAAAGCGTCGCCTGCTGGCGGGAAAAAGATATCACCTACATGGCCTGGCGCAGCGGGAATGACGGGCTGGCTCAGCGCTGGTGGCGGGAGGCGCTCCTCCGCGGCGACCTGCTGAGCCAGCTCTACCGTTAACGGCCGGACCAGACGCTGGCGGAGATGGCCGGAAGGGTCAGCACCCCGTCCTGAAAGGCGCCGGCGCCTTCCAGCAGCGTCCACCCGGCCACGTTCAGCAGCGGCGAATCCTCGATAACCACCTCGCAGGCTTCCCCGCGGTTAATCGCCACCAGCACGCGCTGCTGTTTGTAGACCCGGACAAACACCACCACGTTATCCTCGGCGTAAATCACCTGACAGCCGCCGTAGCGCAGCGCCTGCTGGGCCTTACGCAGTTTCGCCATCCGCTGATACAGCGCCAGCAGTTGGGTATCCTGCAGCGCCGGATCCCACGGGAACGGTTTGCGGCAGAACGGATCGTTGTTGCCATCCACGCCCACCTCGTCGCCGTAGTAGATACACGGTACGCCCGGCCAGCTAAACAGCCACACCACCGCCAGCGGCAGGCGCGCTACGTCTTTACCAAGGAGAGATTTAAAGCGCGCCGTATCATGGCTGTCGAGCTGGTTGAACATCCGCAGCTGCAGCTGATGCGACAGCCCGGCGCGATAATTATCCATCCACGCCATACAGGTCTGGGCGTCTATCTTTTGCGGATCGTAGGAAATATCAGTATTGGCAAGGAAACCCCAGATCGGGAAGGTAAAGCCGCGATAGTTCATCGCCGCATCTTCGGCATCCGCCTGCAGCCATTGTCGCGCATCGCCAAAATGTTCGCCAAAGACAAAGGCTTCCGGCTGCGTTTGTTTTGCCGCCTGAGTGATGCCGGCGATATGCTGCAGGTTATTCCGCGCCCCGCCGCCTTCGCCCAGCATATGCACCACGTCCAGACGCCAGCCGTCCATGCTCCACGGCGCTTTCAGCCAGTGGCGTACGATACTGTCCTCGCCGGCATAGATCTCGTTGACCAGGCTGGTCGAGCGATAGTCGAGCTTCGGCAGACTGGCATAGCCCAGCCAGTTGTGCGCCTGCCCCTCCTCTGAGAAGGTAAACCAGTCGCGCCACGGAGAATCCGGGTAATGGCCGGCGCCGCCGCTGCCCTGCTGGTGTCGGTCGAACCAGGGATGGGAATCGCCGGTATGGTTGAACACCCCGTCGAGGATCATGCGCATCCCCGCCCGCTGGGTGTTGTGCCGCAGCCGGAGCAGCGCCGCGTCGCCGCCAAACTGCGGATCGACGCGCCGATAATCCTCGGTATCGTATTTATGCACGCTGGGGGCGGCGAAAACCGGGTTCAGATAGAGGGCGGTGACGCCGAGTTGCTTCAGGTAGGGAAGTTTTTCGCTGATGCCGTCGAGATCGCCGCCGTAGAACGTCGACCCGCCCGCCTCACCGGTTAGCGGTTCGTCCCATGCCTTGCGCACAATCTCCCGTCCCGCCGCGTGATGGTAATAGACCGCATCCTGGTCGGCGTCACGCGCGGCGCTGCGGGCAAAGCGATCGGGGAAAATCTGATAGAACACCTGATCGGCCACCCACTGCGGGCCGGCGTCCGGCAGGTCAATGGCAAACTGTTCCAGCCTGGCCGGCGGGAAACGGGTGAAACCTTGTGGCGTAAACCAGCGCTGATGGTCGGCCCACAGCAGCTTAAAGCTGTAGCGGCGGCGCGGCTGGCCGCTGGCGAGAGAGATTTCACCGCGCCATGCCACCACGCCTGGCTGCGGCGCCTGACGGAGCCGCTGCATCGGCAGCGACAGCTCTTCGTTATCCTCTTCCGCGCGCAGCGTGATCCGCTGCGGCAGCGACTCACCGCTTAACCACAGGGTAATAAACAGTCGGTCCTGTTGCACCTTGATAAAGGGTGCAACCGGAAGGTGCCATGCCTTCAACATCGTGAATCCTCATTGTGCAGAATGGGCACACCTTGCCATAGCCGTCAGGCGCAGAACTCATCATCACAGGATTTTTTGGGGGAGGATAACGGGGGAGGACGCGGGGCTGCAAGCCGCCCCGGTCGCGTGATGCTGACCGGGGCGGTGCATTTACTGTGCCTGCGCCAGACGGCGATCGCGACGGGTCTTAAAGACCCAGCCCAGCAGCAGCAGGCCGATCCACGCCATACCGACATACAGCGAGATACGGGTATCCGGATGATAGCCGATCAGGGCGATAATAAAGGCCAGGAACACCAGGCCGACTACCGTGGTCACCACTCCGCCGGGCACTTTGAATTTCAGCGCCTTGACCTCTTCGGGCGACAGACGGCGGCGGAAGGCAATCTGGGACAACAGGATCATAATCCACACCCACACCGTGGCGAAGGTGGCCAGGGAGGCGATCACCAGGAAGACGTTTTCCGGCATGATGTAATTGAGATACACCGCAAACAACAGCGCAATGGTCATCACCATCACCGTCACCCACGGAATACCGCGGCGCGATGTTTTAGCGAACACCTTCGGCGCGCTACCCTGCTCAGCCATACCGTGCAGCATACGACCTACACCGAACACGTCGGAGTTAATCGCCGACAGGGAGGCTGTCAGGACCACGAAGTTAAGAATACTGGCCGCGAAGGTAATGCCCAGATGCTGGAAGGTCAGGACAAAGGGGCTGCCGTCGGTTCCCACCTGATTCCACGGATAGATGGACATAATGACGAACAGTGTGCCGACGTAGAACACCAGAATACGCATCGGCACCGAGTTGATCGCGCGCGGAATGGATTTCTCCGGGTCTTTCGCCTCACCGGCGGTAATACCGATGATTTCGATGCCGCCGTAGGCGAACATCACCATCTGCAGCGACATCACCATCCCCAGCCAGCCGTTGCTGAAGAAGCCGCCGTTGCTCCACAGGTTATGAATGCCGGTCGGCTGGCCGCCGTTGCCGATCCCCCAGATAATAATGCCGAACCCGGCGAGGATCATGATGATAATGGTGGCCACTTTGAAGAACGAGAACCAGAACTCCAGCTCACCAAACACCTTGACGCTCATCAGGTTGACGGCGCAGATGATCAGTACCACGCTGAGCACCCAGATCCAGTGCGGTACCGTCGGGAACCAGACGCCCATGTAGATACCGAAGGCGGTGACGTCGGCGATGGCGACGATCAGGATTTCGAAGCAGTAGGTCCAGCCGGTGATATAGCCCGCCAGTCCGCCGAGGTTTTCCTGGGCATAGCGGGAAAATGAGCTGGCGGCAGGGTTATGCACCGACATCTCACCGAGCGCCCGCATAATGATATATGCCGCGACGCCACCGATAATGTAGGCCAACAGCACGCTGGGTCCGGCCATCTTAATGGCGTCGGCTGAGCCGTAAAAAAGCCCGGTGCCGATGGCGGAACCCAGGGCCATAAAGCGGATATGCCGGGTGCTTAGCCCGCGCTTAAGCTTGTTACTACTTTCCATCGTGGTTTTTCAATGCCGTTTAACACAAAAAATAAAAAACCACGGAACCCGAAGTCCCGTGGTTAAACGCTTTTCCTTAACGCCTGTTAATGGGCGCTGGAGGCCACCTGACGTCCGGCTGCACGATCCCAGATCACCGCGAGGAACACCATCACGGCGGTGGGCATCAGCCAGGCCAGGCCCTGCTCCGCCAGCGGCAGACGCGCGGTCCAGGCCGGCAGAATCGCGGCAAACGCCGATGACTTAATCCCGTCAATGATACCAAACATCAGGCTGATAAACATGGCCGGCGCGATGACGCGGGACGAATTATGCCACCAACTGCGGGTAAAGCTTAATACAACCAGTGCGATACACGGCGGATAGATAGCGGTCAGCACCGGAATTGACACCTGAATCAGATGGCTCAGCCCCAGATTGGAGACCGCCATCGAGAACAGGCCAAGGATAAAGACCAGCGTGCGATAGGAGAACGGCAGATACTGGGCAAAGAACTCGGCGCAGGCGCAGGTCAGGCCCACCGCCGTCACCAGACAAGCGATGAAGATCAGCGCCGCCAGCAGGAAGCTGCCCGCCCCGCCGAAGGTGTGCTGCACGTAGGAGTGCAGAATGGCCGCGCCGTTGGCGGACTGGTCCACGAGAGTGGCGCTGTCAGAACCCAGACGGAACAACGCCAGGTACAGCAGCGTCAGGCCAACGCCTGCCATCAGGCCAGCCCAGACGGTGTAGCGGGTCAACAGACGCGCTTCGCTGACGCCGCGGGAGCGTGCCGCATTGACAATCACGATCCCGAACACCATCGCGCCGAGGGTATCCATGGTCAGGTAGCCGTTGACGAAGCCATTGGAGAATGGCGCCGTACGATACGCTTCCAGCGCGTCGCTGATCGGGCCCGCTGGCCAGATGATGGCCGCGACCGCCAGCACAATCAGGGCGATAATTTTCAGCGGCGCAAGGAAGTTGCCCACGGTGTCCAGCAGTTTGCCCGGATAGAGGGAGACCAGAATCACCAGCGCGAAATAGATAACGCTGTAGATCAGCAGCGGCAGCGGGCCGTCGCCGGTCAGCGGCGCAATACCGACCTCAAAGGAGACGGTCGCGGTGCGCGGGGTCGCGAACAGCGGTCCCACCGCGAGATAACACACCACCGCCAGCAGGATACCCGCCACTTTACCAATCGGGGTGCTCAGGCTTTCAACGCCGCCGCCGACTTTCGCCAGCGCCACCACCGTCAGCACCGGCAGACCCACCGCAGTGATCAGGAAGCCGATCGCCGCTGTCCAGACGTGCTCGCCCGCCTGTAAGCCAACCATCGGAGGGAAAATTATGTTGCCTGCGCCAACAAACAACGCGAAGGTCATAAAGCCCAACGCTATGATGTCGCGAGATTTTAACTGATGGGTCATAAATTCATTACTGCCTGTGGATGTGGTGTTGTAAAAAATGGAAAAATACCGCGCTCCCCTCTCAGGGACGATACAGCGGCCATTGCCGGTAAACTCAGCGAGATATGCTCCCGAAGCGGCGTGGGAAAGAATTGTTTTTGGTATTACCACGCAAAAGCAGTCTGTCATCGACTGCGCAGGCGCAATTTAAACGCTTATAACGTTTTAAAGCAAGGCACGATCGCAAAAGCAGATGATTATGCTGGTTATCAGTTCCACACCAGAATCATTTACCATATTGATGGAAAACCCGTGGCTTATCATGCGAACAAAAAAGCAGCACGCGTTCATTAAATAGGCGAGGAAAAAAGGGATGCCAACGAAAATGACCAGCCGGGGCTGGTCATTGGCAAGATAAGCTGACAGCACGCCGATCAGGCGTCGTTTCTGGCAATTAATCGTTCCGGGAGCAGGAAGCTAAAACGGGTTCCCTTGCCCACCGTGCTGTCGATCTCCAGCCGGCTGTCATGATGGTTGACCGCGTGTTTGACGATCGCCAGTCCCAGGCCGCTGCCCCCCGTTTGCCGGGAGCGAGCTTTATCCACCCGATAAAAACGCTCGGTCAAACGGGGAATATGCTCTGGCGCAATGCCTGGCCCATTATCCTCGACGCTGAACAGCGCCCCCTGCGGGGTCCGCTGCCAGCTGACGCGAATTTCGGTCCCCGGCGGGGTGTGGTTCACCGCGTTATAGACCAGATTGGAAATGGCGCTGCGCAGTTGCTCCTCATTACCCAGCACCTTGAGCTGCTCGTCAACGGTGAAGATCAGCGTCTGTTTCTCCTGGCTGAGAGTTTGCGCCTCGCGCTCCACCACCCGCAGCATCATCGGCACGTCGATGCGGTCATTCATCGCCAGCGCCGGCGCGGCTTCAATGCGCGACAGCGTCAGCAACTGCTTCACCAGCCCTTCCATACGCTGAGTTTGCTCTCGCATGGTGTGCAGGGCTTTTTCCCGCGTCGCCCCCTCCAGTACCTGCTCCTGCATCATCTCCAGATAGCCCTGCAGCACCGTCAGCGGGGTGCGCAGTTCATGGCTGACGTTGGCGAAAAAGTTCCGCCGCGCCCCTTCCAGCTGATGCATCTGCGTCACGTCGCGCGCCACCATCAGCCACTGCTTATCGGTGTAAGGCATCACGCGAATTTCCAGATGGCGAGCGTTATTCAGCACCAGGTTGAGTGGCTTAGAAAAATCACGCTGTTTCAGATAGTTGGCGAACTCGGGATAACGCAGGAGGTTGAGAATATTTTGGCCACTGTCGTCCGGCCAGCGCAGGTTTAAAATCTGCTGCGCCAGGCCATTACACCAGAAAATGGCCCCCTCTTCCGTGGTCAGTACAACCGCATCCGGCAGCGATTCCGCCCCGCTGCGAAAGCGTTTAATCAGGCTTCCCAGCTCGCGTCGACGCTTTTTATTACGCATCTGCATCTGATGCAGACCATACAGCAGCGGCTCCCAGCTGCCGCGTCCAGGCGGAGGAGTCATGCTCCGATCCACCCACAACCACCACGACAGGCGCATCAAATTCCAGAAATGCCAGATCAGCAAACCGGTCACTGCCGCCAGTAAAAACCACGGCAGATGACCCACAAACGCCCCCAGAATCAGGGCCGGAATACACGCTAAAAAGAGCTCCAGCGCCAGCCTTTTCCATGACAGCCGTTCCAGCACGGGTCACACTCCTGTCAAAATTCAGAAACGGGCGGAGAAACGATACCCCGTGCCGCGAACCGTTTGCACCATGCGATCATGGCCACTGTGTTCCAGCGCTTTGCGCAGGCGGCGAATATGGACGTCCACCGTGCGGTCTTCCACATAGACGTTGGTTCCCCAGACGTGGTTCAGCAGCTGCTCGCGGCTGTACACTCGCTCAGGATGGGTCATAAAGAAGTGCAATAATTTAAATTCCGTCGGCCCCATGTCCAGCGGACTGTCGCCGGTCATCACCCGATGCGACGAAGGGTCGAGGCTCAGACCCTGCATTTCGATCACCTCTTCCACCGCCATCGGCGAAATACGGCGCATCACCGCTTTGATCCGCGCCACCAGCTCTTTCGGTGAGAAAGGCTTGGTAATGTAGTCGTCCGCGCCGGTCTCCAGGCCGCGAACACGATCCTCTTCTTCTCCACGCGCGGTCAGCATCACAACCGGGATATCCCGCGTCATCGCCTCGCGCTTGAGCAACTTAATAAACTGCAGCCCCGAACCACCCGGCAGCATCCAGTCAAGGAGAATCAAATCAGGCCAGGGTTCATTGAGTTGATTCACCGCGCTGTCATAATCTTCCGCCTCAACGGGCTGAAAGCCATTTTGCTCCAGAACAAAGCAGACCATTTCGCGGATTGGAGCTTCATCTTCAACGACCAGAATTCTTCTCGCCATTATTTACCCTGTGTTTTTTAGCCATCAGTATAGAAGTGCGGCGTCATTATGCGTCACTTTTGTGACAGATTTATGAAAAAAATGACGGTCTGATGATCGGGTAATTTGAAGCATGACGCGGACTTACCCCGCGCCGACAAATGATATACTGCCGCCCATGCTTTTTTCGCTAGGGAAGATTTATGCGCCTCCTTCACACCTCCGACTGGCATTTGGGCCAGAATTTTTACAGCAAAAGCCGCGCGGCAGAACACGACGCTTTTCTTACCTGGCTGCTGGCCCGCGCGCAGGAGCATGAAGTCGACGCCATTATCGTGGCTGGCGATATTTTTGATACCGGCTCGCCGCCGAGCTATGCCCGCGAGCTGTATAACCGTTTTGTCGTCCAGTTGCAGCAGACCGGCTGTCGCCTGGTGGTGCTGGCGGGCAATCACGATTCAGTGGCGATGCTCAATGAGTCCCGCGATATTCTCGCCTTTTTGCACACCACCGTGGTGGCGAACGCCGGCTACGCGCCCATTGAGCTGCCGTTGCGCGACGGCACCCCTGGCGCCATCTTTTGCCCGGTGCCGTTTTTACGCCCCCGCGAGCTGGTTACCAGTCAGGCCGGCCACTCCGGTCGGGAAAAACAGCAACAGCTACTGCACGCCATCAGCGACTATTATCAGGAGCAGTATCAGCAGGCCTGCGCGCTGCGCGGCGATCGGCCGCTGCCCATCATTGCCAGCGGCCACCTGACCACCGTCGGCGCCAGCAAAAGCGATGCCGTCCGCGACATTTACATCGGCACGCTGGATGCTTTTCCGGCGCAACACTTCCCGCCTGCCGACTACATTGCGCTGGGCCATATTCATCGGGCGCAGGTGGTCGGTGGCTGCGAGCACATCCGCTACAGCGGCTCGCCGCTGCCGCTGAGCTTCGATGAAACCGGCAAAGCCAAATCGGTGCACCTGGTGAGTTTTAACGACGGGCGCCTCAGCGCCGTGGAAACCCTGGAGGTGCCCGTGACCCAGCCGCTGGCAGTGATCAAAGGCGATCTGGCCGCCATCACCGCCCAGCTGGAGCAGTGGCGCGGCGTCGAGCAGGACCCGCCGGTGTGGCTGGATATCGAAATCACCACCGAGGACTACCTGCACGATATTCAGCGTCATATTCAGGCGCTGACGGAGGATCTGCCGGTGGAAGTGTTGCTGGTACGCCGCAGCCGCGAGCAGCGCGAGAAAATATTGCTCAACGCCCAGCGGGAGACCCTCAGCGAACTGAAGGTGGAAGAGGTGTTCGAGCGCCGGCTGGCGCTGACCGAGATTGACGATGACAAGCGCGCCCGGCTGCACGAGCTGTTCACCCATACGCTGCATACGCTCACCGCGGAGGACGAAAACGCATGAAAATCCTCAGTCTGCGTCTGAAAAACCTCAACTCCCTGAAGGGTGAATGGAAGATAGACTTTACCGCCGAGCCGTTCGTCAGCAACGGCCTGTTCGCCATTACCGGCGCCACCGGCGCCGGCAAAACCACCCTGCTCGATGCCATTTGCCTGGCGCTTTATCACGAGACGCCGCGCCTGAATAAAGTTTCCCAGTCGCAAAATGACCTGATGACCCGCGATACCGCCGAATGTCTGGCGGAAGTCGAGTTTGAAGTCAAAGGCACCGCCTACCGCGCTTTCTGGAGCCAGAACCGGGCACGCAACCAACCGGATGGCAATCTGCAGGCGCCCCGCGTCGAGCTGGCACGCTGCGCCGACGGCAAAATCCTCGCCGATAAGGTCTCGGACAAACTGGAGCAAACCGCGACGCTCACCGGGCTCGACTATGGCCGTTTCACCCGCTCGATGCTGCTTTCCCAGGGACAATTTGCCGCCTTCCTGAACGCGAAGCCGAGCGATCGCGCGGAGCTGCTGGAGGAGCTGACCGGCACGGAAATCTACGGCCAGATTTCGGCCATGGTCTACGAACAGCACAAAGCTGCTCGCCACGCGCTGGAGAAGTTCGAAGCCCAGGCGGCGGGCATCGTTCTGCTGACGGAAGCGCAGCAGCAGGCGCTGCAGGAAAGTTTGCAGGTACTCACTGACGAAGAAAAAACCCTGCTAACGCAGCAGCAAAACCAGCAACAGCAGCTTCAGTGGCTGACGCGCTGCGACGAGCTGGCGCAGCAGCACCAGCAGGCGGTTAGCCGGCAGCAGCAGGCCCGCCAGGCGCTGACCGACGCCGCCCCGGCGCTGGCGAAGCTTGAGCTGGCCCAGCCGGCCGCCCAACTTCGCCCCCTGTGGGAGCGTCAGCAGGAACAGGTGGCAGGTCTGGCGCAAACCCGGCAACGGATCAACGAAGTAAATGCTTGCTTACTTGCCTGCACCGCGCAGCGCGCGCGCATCCGCCGCAGCGCCCTGCACGCTCAGCAGCAGCGTCAGGCTGAACTGACGGACCTGGCGCAGTGGCTGGCGGCCCATGACCGATTCCGCTTATGGGGCCAGGAGATTGCCGGCTGGCGGGCGCAATTCTCGCAACTGACGCGCGATAAACAGCAGCTAACGGCTCAGACCACCCGCCTGGCCGCGCTGCGCCAGAAACTAAGCGCTCTGCCGGCCAGCTCCCTGTCATTGTCCGCAGAGGAAGTCGCGGCGGCGATGGCGCAGCAAACGCAATCGCGGCCGCTGCGCCAGCGGCTGCTCTCCCTGCATGAACAGCATCAGCAGTTGCACAAACGCCTGCGGCAGAGCGCCGAGAACATCCAGCAGGCGCAAACGGAGCAGGCAAAACTCAATGCCACCCTGACGCAACGTCGGGAGCAATATAAAGACAAAAACCAGCACTATCTCGACCTGAAGGCGCTCTGCCAGCGGGAAGAAACGATTAAAGATCTGGAAGGTTACCGCGCCCGGCTTGAGGCGGGGAAGCCCTGCCCGCTGTGCGGATCCTGTGAACATCCGGCGATTGAGCAATACGCCTCCCTAACGGTCACGGATAATCAGCGCCGCCGCGACGCGCTGGAAAAAGAGGTCGCCGCGCTGAAAGAAGAAGGTCTGCTGGTCCTCGGGCAGGTCAACGCCCTGACGCAGCAGCTCCAGCGTGAGACCGAAGCGGCCCGGCGGCTCACAGAGGAAGAGCAAGCGCTCACTAAAGCGTGGCAGGAAACCTGCGCCGCTCTGCAGGTCACGCGGGATATTGCGCAAGAGATAAACGACTGGATGCAGGAGCAGGAGCGCTACGAGCAGCAGCTCTATCAGCTCAGCCAGCGTCTGATGTTACAGAGCCAGCTCAACGACCAGCAAGCGCTGGAGCGCCAGGCTCACCAGCAGCTGGAGACCACGCGCCAGGGGCTGGAGAACGCCCTGCAGACGCTGTCGCTCAGCCTGCCGGAAGAAGGCGCAGAAGCCGCCTGGCTGCACGCTCGCGAAAGCGAATTTGCCCGGTGGCAGGCGCAACAGACGCGGCATGGCGTGCTCCAGGAGCAGATCGCCGCCCTGAAACCGCTGCTCGATACGCTGCCGCCCGGCGATGAGGATGACGCGGAGGCTGAGCCGGTGATCCCGGACAACTGGCGTGAAATCCACGAGGAATGCCTGTCGCTGCACAGCCAGCTTGGCGCTCAACAGCAGCTGGAGACCGAAGAAACGGCGCGCGTGCATCAGTCACAGACGCAATTCACGACTGCCCTGGCCGCCAGCCGCTTCAACGATCGGGAGGCGTTCCTCGCCGCACTGCTGGATGACGAGACCGCCCAGCGGCTGACGCAGTTAAAACAGTCTCTTGAGCAGCAGCTTCAGCAAGCGACGGTGCTCTGCGAGCAGGCGACTCAGCAGCAACAGGCGCATCTGGCGCTGCGGCCGCAAGGATCAGACGCTGACGGCCCCACCCTGCAAACGCAGCTGCACGCCCTGGCCCAGCGGCTGCGGGACAACACGACCCGTCAGGGTGAGATCCGCCAGCAGCTCAGGCAGGATAATGAAAGCCGCCAGCAGCAGCAGGCGCTGGGGCAGCAGATTGCAGAGGCGGCGCAGCTGGCGGACGACTGGGGCTATCTGAATTCGCTGATCGGCTCCAGCACCGGCGACCGGTTCCGCAAATTCGCCCAGGGGCTGACCCTCGATAATCTGGTCTGGCTGGCAAACCAGCAGCTCAACCGCCTGCATGGCCGCTATCTGCTGCAACGCAAGGCCAGCGAGGCGCTGGAGCTGGAGGTGGTCGATACCTGGCAGGCCGACGCCGTGCGCGACACCCGCACCCTCTCCGGCGGCGAAAGTTTTCTCGTCAGCCTGGCGCTGGCCCTGGCGCTGTCAGACCTGGTGAGCCATAAAACACGGATTGACTCCCTGTTTCTCGATGAAGGGTTCGGCACCCTCGACAGCGAAACGCTGGATACGGCGCTGGACGCCCTGGATGCCCTTAACGCCAGCGGCAAAATTATCGGGGTGATCAGCCACGTGGAGGCAATGAAGGAACGTATTCCGGTGCAGATCAAAGTGAAGAAGATAAATGGCCTGGGCTACAGTCGGCTGGACAGAGTGTTTGCGGTGGAGTGAGGTCTGAATTATGGCGATGTCCCCTCACCCTAACCCTCTCCCGGAGGGAGAGGGAACCGTCCGGCGCCGGTCTGTAATTTCGCACGCTATTGCGATTCCCCCTCTCCCTGCAGGGTGAGGGGTTCCCGGCCACTGCCTCAACCACCCGCACCGTACCGCTTTTCTCCCTCTCCCTGCGGGGAGAGGGCCGGGGTGAGGGGGAGCGGTTCAGGTCCCCTGGAGCGGCCACAGCCAGGCCGCGCCGCGTACTCCGCTGGAGTCACCGTGCAACGCTTTGCGGATCGGCGTTTCACACTCGCCGCCGAAGACCCACTGCTTCACCAGGTCCGGTACCGTTTGATACAGACGCTCGACGTTGCTCATCCCGCCGCCCAGCACGATAACGTCCGGGTCGAGGATATTCACCACGTGGGCCAGCGATTTCGCCAGCCGCTGTTCATAGCGGCTCAGCGCCAGTTCGGCCTTTTCGTCACCTTCGCCCACCAGACGCATAATCTCGCTGCCAGTTAACCCCTTGCCGCTCAGCCGCTGGTAGTCGGTGGCAAAGCCGGTGCCGGAGATAAAGGTTTCGATACATCCCTGTTTACCGCAGTAGCAGGGCACTTCGGCGCGATAGCGCAGCTCATCGTCGTTCATCCACGGCAGCGGGTTATGCCCCCACTCGCCGGCGTTACCGTTGCCGCCGATATGCGCCCGCCCATTGAGCGCCACCCCGGCGCCGCAGCCGGTGCCGATAATCACCGCAAACACCGTTTGCGCCCCCGCCGCCGCGCCGTCCACCGCCTCCGACACCGCCAGACAGTTGGCGTCGTTGGCCAGCCGGACTTCACGCTCAAGGCGCAGGCTGAGATCCTTATCAAAGGGCTGGCCGTTGAGCCAGGTCGAGTTGGCGTTTTTCACCACCCCGGTATAGGGCGAAATTGCGCCAGGAATGCCCATCCCCACGGTACCCTGCTGCCCGGTCGCCTGCTCGGCCATCGCTACCAGGGTGGCGATAGTCTCGATGGTTTGCCGGTAGTCCTCACGCGGCGTGGGTAACCGGTGGCGAAACAGCTGCTCTCCCTGGTCGCTCAGGGCTATCACTTCGGTTTTTGTTCCACCTAAATCAATACCAATACGCACGCTCAGCTCCTCACCCCGATTAACAATGCAAGCATAGCGACAATTCGCTATCATGCCCGCCTGATTTAACGACAAAGCCGTGGAAATTATCATGCTGTGGTTCAAAAATTTAATGGT
>OKIZ01000277.1_pt1 | contig 23335 bp, 5 predicted proteins | sample 1610951 | NCBI WGS metagenome assembly OKIZ01 (sample SAMN04436700, study PRJEB24849) | human gut metagenome | biome: human gut; feature: NICU; material: stool | host: Homo sapiens | place: USA: Saint Louis, MO | collected 2010-07-22 | reverse complement strand
GCTCATATCACATTTTGTTATGCTGCGAATCAATAAATATTTAAGTAAATTCTTAAAAGAAAAAAAGAGATTGAACGGCTCTCATCTCAATTGAAATGGGCTTGGGGAACTATTACCCAAATTAATCGAGAAGAGGTGAGGGATTTCTGAAGAATTATTTGTACCTCTTCCTGGGTATTTATTTGGCTATCACCTGGAGTCGGGGGATATTATGAAGATGAAATGCAATAACAGGTTGCTCAGATTATCTGTCTCCCTGACCTTAATTTCGCTGGTGGTGACTGCGGCTAATGCAAATAACGGCCAGGCGGGGATATCTCCCGTTGCGGCAATGACGATGAAAGAAAGTATTCTTTTCGCTCTCGATCGCGACCCCTCGGTGAGCCAGCAGGCAGCGCAACTGGGGATCGGCCAGGCGCAAATAGACGAAGCGCGCAGTGGCTGGATGCCACAAATAGCCCTGAACGGGAGTACGGGTCACAGCCAGACCACCGATTCAAGCGGCTCGTTGCGAAATTCCGCAGCCTGGGGCCTGAGCCTGACGCAGCTGGTGTACGATTTTGGCAAGACCAATAACAGCATCAGCCAGTCTTCAGCTCAGCGTGACAGCTATCGCTACCAACTGATGAGCACGATGTCTGCCGTCGCGGAAAAAACGGCCCTCAGCTATGTGGAAGTAAAACGCTACAGCGATCTGTTGCAGGCGGCAAAAGAGAACGTGCAGGCGCTTAAAAACGTTGAGCAGCTGGCAAAACTCCGCGCCGATGCTGGCGTAAGCTCCACCTCTGATGAGCTTCAGACCCGCACCCGTATCGCCGGGATGCAGGCGACGGTAGAGCAGTATAATGCTTCTCTGAACAGCGCCCGCGCGCGGCTGGCGGTATTAACTGGCATACAGGCTGAACGCTATTCACCGGTTCCGGGAGGTCTGGCCGTGGAGCCGGATTCTCTCAACCGGATTGATTATTCACTGATCCCAACGGTGATGGCCGCGCAGAACATGGAGCGTTCAGCCCAGTACGGCGTAGAAACCGCGAAGTCTCAGCACTGGCCGACCTTAAGCCTGAAAGGGGGCCGCACCCGCTATGAGTCTGATAATCGCGCGTACTGGGATGATCAGATCCAGCTCAATATTGACGCACCGCTTTATCAGGGCGGCGCGGTCTCGGCGCGCGTCCGTCAGGCCGAGGGCGCAAGGGCAATGGCATCGTCCCAGGTCGATCAGGCCCGTTTTGATGTCCTGCAAAAAGCCTCCGTCGCACAGGCCGACTGGACCGGGGCGCGTGGACGAATGGAAGCCGGGAAGCGTCAGCTGGAAAATGCGTTGCGCGCCCGCGATGTCTACAAAAATGAATATACCCTGAGCAAGCGCAGCATTAACGATCTGCTCAGCGTGGAGCAGGATGTCTGGTCTGCCACCTCAGCGAAAATAATGGCTGAATACGATGGCTGGAGTGCGGCGATTAATTACGCCTCTGCGGTGGATAATCTCTTGCCGCTTATCGGAATAGAGAAAAACGCTGCCGCGAAATTACCTGATTTAAGTTAAAAAAAGGCGCGCCTTTCTGCGCGAAATAAGTCAGACAATAATGGGTGATTTTTCCCAAGGATAGCTACATCCCTCTGGTGGACATATCCACAGGAATACGCGCACCTGCAAGGAGAAGAATATGAGTACCGCAAAAGTTGTTGATGTCATCATTCGCAAAACGGCAGAGAAGACGAAATTAACCGGAGAGGGGAATCTCTCGGTCTCTATTTCCTCACCGAGCGTGATTGAAATTCAGGGTTCTGCTCAGGACGTGGTGCGTTATGTCCGCCAGGGGAATGACCTCCTCATTTATATGAAAGATGGCAGCGTGATCCGCTGCAATAATTATTTTGTCGAAGACACGGAAACCCATAATCATTCCGAGCTGGTATTTAACGATAACCAGGCGTTGACGCATATTTCATTTGCCGATGCCGGGGAAGCATCAGGCGTTGCCGCCACCGAATTAACCGCCCAGGCTGCACCCATTAGCAGCATTGAACCTTTCCTGGAGCAGGGAAGCGTCTTAAGCGATGCGCCGTGGGGCTGGATTGCCGGTGCGGCGTTAGGGGGCGGTGCGATCGGCGCACTGCTGGCTCACGGCGGCGATGGCGAAACCAAAACCAGGGTTATTGATAATACAAAAGAAGTCGAAAGCGCCACGCCGACATTTTTGCTGACGGACAACGCGGGTGACAAGCAGGGCGTGCTGAGTGCAAAAGAGGTCACGGATGACAACACCCCCACCTTCAGCGGTACCGGGCAGCCGGGCGCGACCATTCAGGTTAAAGACGGCAACGGCAGCACCATCGCCAGCACCATGGTTGCGAAGGACGGCACCTGGACGGTAACACTCCCGACCCAGGCGGACGGGGAACATACCTGGTCCGTCGTACAGATCGACGGCAGTAAATCGACCTCTGCGGGCAGTATTACCGTAACCGTTTCTACAGCGGATACCAGCGTGACGCTCGCCACCACGGCGGGCGATAACGTGATCAACGCCAGCGAGCAGGCCGCTGGCTTTACACTGTCCGGCACCAGCAAAAACCTGGCCCAGGGAACGGCGCTTACCGTCACGCTCAACGGTAAAACCTATACCGCAGAAGTGGGGGCAAACGGCGCATGGAGCGTGAAGGTCCCTGCGGTCGACGCACAGGCGCTGGGCGATGGTACCTGGACGGTCAACGTCAGCGGAAAAGACGCGGCGGGCAACACCGTGTCCGGCAGCCAGACGATTGGCGTGGATACCGCCTCGCCAGTGATCTCTGTCGACACGATCGCCCAGGACAACATCATCAACGCGGCTGAACATAATCAGCCGCTGACGCTGACCGGGAAAACCGATGCGGAAGCGGGCCAGATTGTGACGGTCACGCTGAACGGCAAAAATCACACGGCGACCGTGGGCAGCGACGGCAGCTGGTCCGTTACGCTTCCGGCCAGTGAAGTACAGGCGCTGGCTAACGGCGAGCACTACCTGACGGTAAACGTCAGCGACAAAGCGGGTAACGGGTCATCCACCACCGCCGATTTCACGGTCGATACCGCAGCGCCAGTGGTCACTATCAACACCGTCGCGGGCGACGACATTCTGAACACCAGCGAGCAGGGGCAGGCGCAGATTATTTCCGGCCAGGCGAACGGCGCGGCGGAGGGCGACATTGTCACCGTGACCGTTGGCGGCAAGACCTTTACCGGTGCCGTCCAGGCGGACGGCAGCTGGAGCGTCGGCGTGCCTGCCTCCGTCATTGGCGCGCTGGGGGAAGGGAGCCACAGCATTTCGGTCTCCGTGACCGATGCGGCGGGCAACACCGGCAGCGCGACGCACGGCATTACGCTGAGCGGCAACCCGCCGGAATTTACCCTTGACCCCATCAGCCAGGATAACGTCCTGAATGCGCAGGAGGCCATGCAGCCCCTGAGCCTGAGCGGGACCAGTAATCTGCCGAACGGCAGCGCTGTCACCGTGACGCTGAACAACGTTAACTATCAGGCCACCGTTGAGAACGGTCGCTGGTCCGTTCAGGTGCCGGTTTCCGACGTGCTGGATCTGGCGAATACCCTTTACACCGTCAGCGTCAGCGGCACCGACAGCGTGGGTAACAGCGGCTCCGCCGAGGCGAATCTGCTGGTAGACACCGTGCTGCCGCAGGTGATCGTCAACACCTTTGCCGGGGATAACCTGGTCAATAACGCCGAAGCGGCGGTTGACCAAACCCTCAGCGGACGCGTCACCGGCGCGGCGGCGGGCGATACCGTCTCTGTCACCGTGGGCGGCAAGAGCTACACCGCGACGGTTGGCAGCGACCTCAAATGGAGCGTGACGATCCCATCGGCCGACCTCCAGGCGTTTGGCGACGGCGATTTAACCTTCAGCGCCTCTGTCACCAATGCGCACGGCAATACCGGCATCGGCGAACGTGATATCAACATCAACGCCGAACTGCCGGGCCTGCGCGTGAACACGATCTCTGGCGATGACGTGATTAACGCCATCGAGCAGCAGCAGGATCTGGCCGTAACCGGCTCCAGCACTCATCTGGCCGAAGGCACACAGATCACCGTTACCATCAATAATGTCGAATACGTCACCACGGTTAACGCCAGCGGCAACTGGCAGATTGGCGTGCCGGCGGCGGACCTTCAGGCATGGACGGCGGGAGGCATGACCGTCAGCGTCAGCGCGGAAGATACCTGGGGCAACACCGTGGCGGCTGAACACCCGATCGAGCTTGACCTGAACGCGGTGGCCGTCACCATCGATACCGTAACCACTGACGATATGCTCAACGCGGCGGAAAAAGGTGCGGATGTCACGCTTTCTGGTCAGACGCAGGGCGTGGAGGCCGGGCAGACCGTGGTGGTGAAATTCGCGGATCAAACCTTTACTGCACAGGTGCAGCAGGACGGCTCCTGGCACCTGACCGTTCCGGCGAGCGCGATGGAAACGCTGATCGACGGGCGGGCGCAGGTGAGCGTCAGCGTGACTAACGTCAACGGCAACAGCGCGGACGCCTCACGCGTGGTGATCGTCGATACGCAGCCGCCAGCCATTACGCTTGATAACCTGACCGACGACAACATCATTAATGCGGCAGAAGCGCAGCAGGATCTGGTGCTCAGCGGCAGCACAACCGCTGAAGCGGGCCAGACGGTCACCGTGACGCTGAACGGTAAATCTTACCAGACCACGGTACAGGCGGACGGTCGCTGGCAGCTGAACGTGCCTGCCGCCGACGTAGGCGCGCTGACCGATGGCAATGTCACCGTGACGGCCACCGTCAGTGACGTGGCGGGCAACAGCAGCAGCGCGGACCGCGTTGGGCTGGTGGATGCCACCGTGCCGCAGGTGATCATCAACGATTTCGTCACCGACACCAACACCGTTAACCAGCTGGCCCATGCTCAGGCGCAGATCCTGAGCGGCTCCGTCACCGGCGCGGCGGCGGGCGATTTGGTCACCATCACCATCAATAACGTGGACTACACCACCGTGGTGGATGCGGCAGGCAACTGGAGCCTCGGCCTGCCTGCGTCCGTCGTTCAGGGGCTGACGGACGGCACCTGGACCATTAACGTCTCCGTGACCGACCAATCCGGCAACACCGGCAGCAGTTCAGTGGATGTGGTGGTCAATACTGTGACGCCCGTTATCGGTATTAACACGCTGGCCGCGGATGACGTGATCAATGCGGCAGAGAAGGGCGCAGATCTGCTGCTTTCCGGTACCAGCAACCAGCCGGAAGGAACCACCATCACCGTTAATCTGAACGGTATCAACTACACCGCCACCACCGACGCCAGCGGCAACTGGAGCGTTACCGTCCCCGCCTCTGCGGTGAGCGCGCTGGGTGAAGCCAATTACACCGTGACGGCGAGCGTCACCGATAATGTGGGCAACAGCGCCGCTGCCACGCACGATGTGCTGGTGGATAGCTCGCTGCCGGTGGTCACCATCAACACCCTCGCGGGCGACAATATCGTCAACGCGGCGGAAGTGGCCGCAGGGCAAACCCTGACCGGAAAGGTTTCTAACGCGGCATCGGGCGATACCGTCACGATTATCCTCGGCGGGCAGACATACACGGCCACCGTACAGGACGATCTCACCTGGAGCCTGCCGTTAACCCAGAGTCAGTTAACCGCGCTCAGCAACGGCGACCTGACCGTATCGGCCAGCGTAACGAACGCGCACGGCAATACCGGATCGTCTTCCCTGGATGTCACCATTGACGCCCAGCTGCCCGGCCTGCGCATTGATACCGTCGCCGGTGACGACGTCATTAACGTTATTGAACACGCGCAGAACCTGGTTATCTCCGGCACCAGCACCGACCTGGCGGCGGGTAGCACCGTCACCGTGACCATCAACGGCAAGAGTTATTCCGCCTCGGTACTGGCAGATGGCACCTGGCAGGCTGCGGTTCCGGCTGCCGACGTCTCCCGGTGGGCGGACGGGTCGCTCACCATCAGCGCCAGCGCGCAGGATACCTCCGGCAACCCGGTGAATATCGGTACCGTTGTGGATGTCGATCTCGCCCCGGTGGCGATAAGCATCAACAGCGTGACGGACGACAACGTGCTTAACGCGGCAGAAAAAGGCCAGGATCTGGTGCTGTCCGGCTCCTCCTCGAACGTTGAAGCGGGCCAGACCGTTACCATTATCTTTGCGGGTAAAACCTGGACCACGACGGTCGATGCCAACGGCGACTGGACCTGCACCGTACCGGCTGCCGATCTGAGCGGCCTGAAGGACGGCGACGCCAGCGTACAGGTCAGCGTCACCAACGTGAACGGCAACGCGGCCTCTTCCTCGCAGGCATTCAGCGTCGATACCGCCGCGCCAGCGGTCACCATCAACACCATCAGCGGCGACAACATGCTGAATGCGGCAGAGGCGGCGCAGGATCTGACCCTGAGCGGGACGTCTACTGCCGAAGCAGGCCAGACGGTCACCGTGACCTTCAACGGCAATCAGTACACCGCCCAGGTGCAGGCGAACGGCAGCTGGACGCTGGACGTTCCGGCGGCGGATCTGGCGGGGATCGCCGACGGCAGCGCGGCGGTCACGGTGACCGTGTCCGATAAAGCGGGCAACCCGGCCAGCGCGGGGGCGTCCGTGCTGGTCGACACTACCGTGCCGCAGATTATCTTCAACATTGTGGCGGGCGACGACATTGTTAATATTGCCGAGCACGGCCAGGCGCTGATTGTCACCGGCAAGGTGACGGGCGCGCAGGCGGGCGATGTGATTACCCTGACCCTGAACGGGAAAGACTACACCGCGATGCTGGATGCGTCCGGCAACTGGAGCGTGGGCGTTCCGGCGACGGACGTGGGCGCGCTGGCTAACGGCGATCAGACGATCTCCGCGACACTCACCGATAAAGCGGGCAACAGCACCAGCGCGACGCACGCGTTTGACGTCTCCCTGACCGCGCCGGTGATTGCCATCAATACCCTGGCGGTTGACGACGTGATCAACGCGACCGAAAAAGGCCAGGACCTGTTGATCTCCGGCACCAGCAACCAGCCGGACGGGACCCGCATCACCGTAACCCTGAACGGTATCAGTTACGCCGCCACCACCGATGCCAGCGGTAACTGGAGCGTCACCGTTCCGGCGGCAAACGTCTCGGTACTGGGCGAAGCAAGCTACAGCGTGACGGCCAGCGTGACCGATACCGCGGGTAATAGCGCGAATACCAGCCATAGCGTGCTGGTCGACAGCGCGCTGCCGCAGGTCACCATTAATGCGGTTGCCACCGACGACGTGATTAACGCGGCGGAAGTGGCTTCCGGACAAACCCTGAGCGGGAAAGTGAGCGGCGCGGCGAGCGGTGACACTGTCACGATCGGTATCGGGGGCAACACCTATACCGCGACGGTTCAGGACGACCTGAGCTGGTCGGTTAACGTGGCGTCTGACGTCTTAACCGCTATCGGTAACGGCGATCTCACCGTAACAGCGAGCGTGACCAATGGCCACGGCAACACCGGCACCGGCGAACGCGACATCACGATTGATGCCAGCCTGCCGGGCCTGCGCGTGGATACCGTAGCAGGCGACGATGTGATCAACAGCATCGAACATGGTCAAAACCTGATTATCACCGGCTCCAGCGACGGGCTGGCGAGCGGATCGGCGCTGACGGTCACCGTCAACGGCAAAACCTACGCGGCAACCGTGCTGGCGGACGGCACCTGGACGGCGGCTATTCCGGCGGCGGACGTCGGCGCGCTGAGCGCAGGCACGATCACCGTGACCGTTGACGGCCAGAGCGCGGCGGGTAACCCGGTTTCCATCAGCCACGACGTGAAAGTGGATCTGGCGGCAGTCGCCATCAGCATTAATCCGATTGCTTCTGACGACGTAATCAACGCGGCTGAGAAAGGCGCGGACCTGGTGCTGTCTGGCTCGACCACCAACGTGGAAGAAAACCAGACCGTTACCATCACCTTCGGCGGCAAGTTGTACACCGCGACGGTGGATGCCAGCGGCAACTGGACGGCGACCGTACCGTCTGCCGATTTGGGCGGACTGAAAGACGGCGACGCCAGCGTGCAGGTCAGCGTCACCAACGTGAACGGCAACAGCGCCTCGGCGGGCCGCGAATACAGCGTGGACGCCACCGCGCCGACGGTGTCCATCGAGATCGTCAGCGACAACAACATCATCAACGCGGCCGAAGCGCAGCAGGATCTGGTCGTTAACGGTGTCTCCAACGCCGAAGCGGGCCAGACCGTGACCGTGACGCTGAACGGCGTGGACTACACCACCACCGTACAGGCGAACGGCAGCTGGAGCGTCACCGTACCGTCTGCGGATATCGGCGCGATTACCGACGGCGATTACACCATCACGGCAGCCGTCGCGGATAAGGCGGGTAACCCGGCCTCGGCGGACCGCGATGTGCTGGTGGATACCACGGTGCCACAGCTGACCATTAACACCGTTTCCGACGACGACGTGATCAACAGCGCCGAGCATGCGCAGGCGCTGATTGTCACCGGTTCCGTGACCGGTGCGGCGGCGGGCGACGTGGTGACCGTCACCATCAATAACAAAGATTACACCGCGACCCTGGACACTTCCGGCAGGTGGAGCGTGGGCGTGCCTGCGGCGGACGTGAGTGCCCTGACCGCCGGGGATTACACCATCACCGCGGCGCTGACCGATAAAGCCGGAAACAGCAACAGCACAACGCACGAGGTTGAAGTCAACCTCACCGCGCCGGTGCTGACCATTGACACCGTGTCCGGTGACGATGTGATCAACAGCAGCGAGAAAACGCAGGATCTGACCATCACAGGTACGGCTTCCGGGCTGGCAGCGGGCGCGGTGGTCACCGTGATGCTCAACGGCAAAGCGTACAGCGCCACGGTGGACACCAATGGCCAATGGACCACAACCGTTCCGGCGAGCGAGGTGGGGCAACTGGGTGAAGCGCTTTACACCGTGTCGGCCTCCGCGACGGACAGCGTCGGCAACAGTTCCAGCACCTCGCACACCGTGAACGTGGAATCCGTGCTGCCTGGCGTCATCATCAACACCGTGGCGGGCGACGACGTGATCAACGCAGCGGAGCTGGCAACCGGCCAGACCATTAGCGGCACAGTGGTGAATGCCGAAGCGGGCAACACCGTGACTGTGTCTGTTGGCGGCCACAGCTACACCGCAACGGTACAGGACAATCTCACCTGGTCCGTCAGCGTACCGGAGTCTGTGCTCACCGCGCTGGGCAATGGCGATCTGACTGTGACCGCCAGCGTCACGAACGGCGTGGGCAACAGCGGCAGCGGCGAGCGCGATATCACTATCGACGCGAATCTGCCGGGCCTGCGCGTGGACACCGTAGCGGGCGATGACGTGATTAACAGCATCGAACACGGGCAGAATCTGATTATCACGGGTTCAAGCGACGGCCTGACGGCGGGCACAGCGCTGACCGTCACCGTAAACGGTAAAACCTATCCGGCTACCGTGCTGGCAGACGGCACCTGGAGCGCGGCGATCCCTTCTGCGGACGTGAGTGCCCTTGCCGCAGGCACGGTCACCGTGAACGTTGAAGGCCAGAGCAGCGCGGGCAATCCGGTGACTATCAACCATGATGTGACGGTGGATCTGGCAAACGTCGCCATCAGCATTGACGCCATCGCTTCCGACGACGTGATCAACGCCGCCGAGAGGGGTGCGGATCTGGTGCTCTCCGGCACCACCTCGAACGTCGAAGAAAACCAGATCGTCACCATCACCTTCGGCGGCAAGAACTACACCGCCACGGTGGACGCTGAGGGTAAATGGACCGCCACGGTGCCGTCTGCGGATCTGACCGGTCTGAAAGACGGCGACGCCAGCGTGCAGGTCAGCGTCACCAACGTGAACGGCAACAGCGCGTCTGCGGGACGCGAGTACAGCGTGGATGCTACCACGCCGTCCGTGACCATCAACACGATTGCCACCGACGATATCCTGAACGCCACGGAAGCGCAGTCCGACCTGGCAATCTCCGGCACCAGTACCGCCGAAGCAGGCCAGACGGTGACCGTATCGCTGAACGGCAAAGATTACACCACAACCGTCAGCGCGAACGGCAGCTGGACGCTGAACGTGCCGGCAGCTGACCTTGCAGGATTAACCGACGGCAGCGTCACCGTGACCGCGGCCGTCAGCGACAAGGCGGGTAACCCGGCGTCGGTGGACCACACCCTGGCGGTGGACGTCACCGTTCCGGCAGTGACCATCCACACCGTGGCAGGCGACGACGTGATTAACGTGGCTGAACACAATCAGGCGCAGATTATCAGCGGCTCCGCCACCGGCGCGGCGGCGGGCGATAAGGTCACCGTCACGATCGGCGGCCAGACTTATACCACCGTGCTGGATGCGGCGGGTAACTGGAGCGTGGGCGTTCCGGCCAGCGTCATTTCCGGCCTCAGCGACGGCAGCGTGACCGTCACTGCGTCAGTCACCGACGCGGCGGGCAATACCGGCAGCGGCACGCATAATGTGACCGTCGATACCGGTCTGCCGTCGGTCAGCTTCAACGCTATCAGCGATGACAACGTCCTGAACGCGGTAGAAAAAGGGCAGGATCTGAGCGTCAACGGCACCAGCGCCAACCTGGCGGAAGGCACTGTAGTCACCGTGACCATGAACGGTAAAAACTACACGGCGACGACTGCGGCAGACGGCACCTGGAGCCTGACGGTTCCGGCTGCGGATCTGTCAGGCCTCGGTGAAGCCAGCTACACCCTGAGCGCGACGGCCACCAACGGCGTGGGCAACAGCATCAGCACTACGGCGAACCTGCTTGTCGATACCGCGCTGCCAACCGTCACCATCAACACCGTGGCGGGGGACAACGTCATCAACGCGGCGGAAGTGGCCGCAGGCCAGACCATTACCGGTAAGGTGGCGAACGCGGACATCGGTAACACCGTGACGGTGAACATCGGCGGCAACACCTATACCGCGACGGTGCAGAGCGATCTGACCTGGTCCGTTAACGTGCCGGAATCCGTCCTGACCGCGCTGGGCAATGGCGATTTAACGGTGTCAGCAACCGTCACTAATGACCATGGCAATACGGGAACGGGCGAGCGCGATATCACTATCGACGCCAGCCTGCCGGGCCTGCGCGTGGATACCGTCGCGGGCGACGATGTGATTAACAGCATCGAGCATGGACAGAACCTGATTGTCACCGGCTCCAGCGACGGACTGGCGGCAGGCACTACGCTCACCGTGACCGTCAATGGCAAAACCTATGCGGCCTCCGTGCTGGCAGACGGTACCTGGAGCGCGGCGATCCCGGCAGCAGACGTCGGGGCCCTGGCTGCGGGCACGGTTACCGTGACCGTTGCAGGCCAGAGCGCGGCGGGCAATCCGGTCTCTATCAGCCACGACGTCACCGTCGATCTGGCAGCCGTGGCGATCAGCATTGATGCCATCGCCACCGACGACGTGATTAACGCGGCGGAGAAAGGCGCGGATCTGGTGCTTTCCGGCAGCACCTCCAATGTGGAAGAGAACCAGACCGTGACCATCACCTTTGGCGGCAAGTCTTACACCGCCAAAGTCGATGCCGACGGCAACTGGACGGCCACCGTGCCTTCCTCGGATCTTGCGGGTCTGAAAGACGGCGACGCCAGCGTGCAGGTGAGCGTGACCAATGTGAACGGCAACAGCGCGTCTGCGGGCCGGGAGTACAGCGTCGATGCCACGGCGCCAACCGTGACCATTGACACGGTAGCCGGCGACAACGTGATCAACGGCAGCGAAGCGGCTGCGGGCGTGGCCATTTCCGGCACCACCACGGCTGAAGTCGGTCAGACGGTAACCGTTAACCTCGGTGGAAACAGCTATACCGCACAGGTTCAGCAGGGCGGCGTCTGGAGCATTAACGTGCCGGCCGCCGATCTGTCCACTCTGGCGGATAACGGCTACACCGTGCAGGTGAGCGTGAGTGACGCCGCGGGTAACCCGGGCAGCGCGGGCAAAGCGATTACGCTCGATACTACGCCGCCGACCGTCAGCTTTAACGTCGTGGCGGGCGATGACGTCATCAACAGCGTTGAGCACGGGCAGGCGCAGGTCATCAGCGGCACCGCAACCGGCGCCAGCGTCGGCGATAAGCTGGTCATCACGATAGGTTCGAACCAGTACACCACCACCGTTGACGCCAGTGGCAAATGGAGCGTGGGCGTTCCTGCCAGCGACATTTCTGCCCTGACCGACGGCACCGTGACCCTCAGCGCGACAATCACCGACAGCGCGGGCAACAGCAGCACCCAGACCCATGACGTGGTGGTAAATACCGCATCGGTCGCGCTGACCGTCAACACCCTCAGCGGTGATGACGTGATCAATGCGGCAGAAGCGGGGGCGTCGCTGGTCATCAACGGCTCGAGCGCGCAGTTTGCTAACGGCACGCAGGTCACTATCACCCTGAATGGTAAGAGCTATACGGCCACTATCCAGAGCGATGGCTCCTGGACAACCACCGTACCGGCCGCCGACGTGGGCACCCTGGCCGACGGCGCGCGCTACCAGGTTTCTGTTTCGGCGCAGGACAGCGCCGGGAACAGCGCCTCGGCGACGCACACCATCAGCGTGGACACCACCGCGCCGGTGATTAGCGTGAACACGTTGTCGGGCGACGATGTGCTGAATGCGGCGGAAGCCCAGCAGCCGCTCACCGTACACGGCTCTTCCAGCGCGGAAGCAGGCCAGACGGTGACCGTCACGCTGGGCGGGAAAACCTACACTGCGCTTGTGGCAAACGACGGCACCTGGACGCTCGACGTCCCGGCCGCCGATCTTGCCAACCTGAGCGAAGGCGCGCTGACGGTCACCGCGTCGGTGAACGACAAGGCGGGTAATAACGGCCAGACGACGCATACCTTAACGGTCGATACCGTCGCGCCAGCCGTGACCATCAGCACCGTGGCCGATGACGATATCGTCAACGACGCCGAGCAGCTGGCGGGACAGACCATCAGCGGGACCACCACCGCGGAGCAGGGCCAGACGGTGACCGTCTCCTTCAACGGCCACAGCTATCAGGCGACCGTGGCGGCGAATGGCTCCTGGTCCGTCTTCGTACCGGGACGCGACTTCCTCGGACTGAGCGACGGGGATTACACCATTACGGCTACGGTGAGCGATAAGGCAGGTAACCCGGGCAGCGCAACGCACGACGTGACGCTGAACGGTGACGTGCCGACCATCGCCATTAACACCTTTGCGCAGGATGATATCGTCAACGCCGCCGAGCACGGCACGCCGCTGGTTATCAGCGGCACCACCGATGCGCCAACGGGCCAGACGGTGACCATTACGCTTAACGGTAAAACCTACACGGCTACCGTTCAAAATGACGGCACCTGGAGCTATACGGTCGGCAGCGCAGACGTGACCGCGCTGGCGGACGGCGGTTCGTACGTGATTAACGCGCAGGTGAGCAACGCCATCGGCAACAGCGCCAGCGATAACCATACCGTTACCGTGGATCTCACCGCACCGTCGATGGGGATCAGCATTGATTCCCTGCAAAACGATACCGGCCTCAGCGCGAATGACTTCATCACCAACGACAGCCAGGTGGTGGTGAATGGTTCCCTGACCGCGCAGCTCGGCAATAACGAGAAGGCGCAGATCAGCCTTGACGGCGGTACCACCTGGATTGACCTGACCGTCACCGGCACCACCTGGCGCTACACCGATGGCCGTACCCTGACCGACGGTACGTACCAGTACCAGGTGCGCGTGATCGACAATGCAGGCAACGTTGGGGCAACGGACAGCCAGGACGTGGTAATCGATCTGACGAAGCCTGCGGCGGCGACTATTACCGTGGATTCCGTCTCGCAGGATACCGGCCTGTCCGACAGCGACTTTATTACCAGCGACAACCAGATCAGCCTGAAAGGGACGCTCGGCGCGGCCCTGGGCAGCGGCGACCACGCTCAGATCAGCCTCGACGGTGGCGCAACCTGGACTGACGTGAGCGTCAGCGGCCTGAGCTGGACCTACGTTGACGGCCGCACGCTGGCCGACGGAGACTACAACTATCAGCTGCGGGTGATTGACGACGCGGGGAATATCAGCGCCACTACCAGCCAGGTGGTGACCATTGATACCGTCGCGCCGGACGCCAGCAAAACGATCGCTATCGACAGCATCAGCGACGATACCGGCCTGAGCAGCAGCGACTTTATCACCAATGATACCTCCCTGACGCTGCACGGCTCGCTCGGCGCAACGCTGGCCGACGGCGAATATGCCCAGATCAGCATCGACGGCGGGGTCACCTGGCAGAACGTGATCGTCACTGGCAACAGCTGGTACTACGTGGACGGCCGCACGCTGGGTAACCAGACCTATGACTACTACGTTCGCGTAGTGGATGCGGCAGGCAACGTAGGTGCCAGCGCTCATCAGCAGGTGATGGTCGATACGGTCGCGCCGGATGCGGCGATTACGGTTACCGTGGATAACATCACCGTCGATACCGGCTTCGACAATAACGACTTCCTGACCAGTTCGACCTCGTACACGCTCAACGGGACGCTCGGGGACGAACTCGGGGCGGGTGAGTATGTGCAGGTGAGCATGGATGGCGGCACCACCTGGGTTTACGCCACGGTAAGCGGCACCCGGTGGAGTTATAACGACACCCGCACCCTGGCCGACGGCGACTACCGCTATCAGGTGCGGGTTGTCGATCAGGCGGGCAACGTTGGGGCCACCACCACGCAGGACGTGACGGTGGATACCCAGGCGCCGCAGTACGGCATCACCATTGACAGCATCAGCGAAGATACCGGGCAGTCCGGGAGTGATTTCATCACCATGGACACCTCGCTGACGATCAACGGCTCGTTGGGCAGCGCGCTGGCCAGCGACGAGCGCGTACAGATCAGCCTCGACGGCGGTAATACCTGGATTGACACTACCGTCACTAACCAGCGCTGGAGCTATACGGATACCCGCGATCTGGCAGATGGGGATTACACCTACCAGGTGCGGATCATCGACCAGGCGGGCAACGTCGGCTCAACCTCTTCGCAGGTGGTAACGGTTGATACCACGCCGCCTGACACGGTGGGAACGGTGGTCAGCTATACCGACGGGGAAGGAGAACGTACAGGCACGTACGGCGCATCAGTCGCGACGGACGATACCTCGCCGCTGATCAACGGTACGCTTAACCGCGCTCCGGAAGATGGCGAAATCGTGCAGCTTTACCGGGACGGGATCTTGCTGGGTCAGGTCACGATGAACGGCAGCGCAAGCTGGTCCTATCAGGACAACGGCCTGCTCGACGGGAATCACACCTACATTCTGCGCGTCACCGACAAAGCCGGTAACTACACGGAATCGGATGGCTTTGTGCTGAACGTCGATACCAGCATCCCGACCACCACCGCGGCGATTACTGCCCAGACCACCTCGGATACCACGCCGATTGTCAGCGGTACGGTCTCCGCAGACCTGGTGAACGGTGAATATCTGGTGGTGACGGTGAACGGGAAAACCTACACCTCCCAGACCGGCGGTGCGGTGGTCGTCGACCCGGATCACAATACCTGGTATCTACAGATCCCGGACAGCGATGCCCTGAGTGTGGCGAGTTACGACGTAACCGCGCAGGTGAAGAGTAGCGCGGGCAACGGTAACACCACCGGTACGGCAACCGGTAGCCTGGTGATCGATACCACCTCGGTGAATACCGACTGGGCGACCACTGCGGGGAACAGCAACAACTCAACCATGACTCTCGGCATGAACAGCAGCGGGCTGTGGAATATCATTGCTAATGGACAGTCTTATTCCAGCAGCGATGATTCAACCTATGCCGGGAATACGTTAACTAACACCCGTAGCTACTATGTGGTGAGCCAGACGGCAGCTGACTTTGACCGTAACGGCACGCAGGATATCTTTGCGACGGAGAACACCTACGCGGGCTCTACGCAGGTGATGTGGACCTACGATGGCAGCAGCTACACCGCCAGCCAGCTGGCGATGGGAACCACCATCTGGTACGGCGGCGTAATTGCCTACGACAAAACCGGCGATGGCTATCTTGATCTGGCGTACGGCGATGCCGGTATGGACTCCCTGACCTACCTGGTGAATACCAACGGCGTTCTGTCGCCGGACGGCACCGGCGGGGAAGGTGGATTCTACGGCCAGTTCGATTCCGGGCGTGAAATCTCCGGCGTCGACCTGAACAACGACGGTACCGTGGACATCGTGCAGCACACCAACCGCAGCGGGGCGTACTCGCTCACCGTGATTAACAACAACGGGAACGGTACGCTTTCCATTGGCCAGAACCTGACCAACGTGTTTGTGGCCAACGCCTCGAATACCACCACGGCGGCCTCCATGACGTGGGCGGACTTTAACGGCGATGGCTACATGGATCTGTACCTCGGCAGCAGCTACAACAACAACGGCGGGGTGATTTACTACAACGACGGTACCGGGCAGCTTTCCACGACCAAAAGCGCGGTGGAAGCCTCTAACGCCACGGCGGGCTATCTGTCGGTGGCGGTAGACTGGAACGGTGACGGGCAGATGGACATCATCAAGCTCAGCACCTACGGCAGCTCACAGACGGCGACCCTGTTCACCAACAACGGCTACGGCTCAACCTGGACTTCAAGCCAGCTGGCTTCTGGGCTGGCCAACGTCACCGGTGTCGCCGCGGTGGACTACAACTGGGACGGTGCGCAGGATCTGCTGGTGTCTCAGCAGAACGGTAAGGTGGTGCTGGTGCAGAACAATGCGGAGATCGCTGACGGTACCGCGATGCATCTGCACATTGTCGATAGCGAAGGCATCAACGCGTACTACGGCAATACGGTCAATCTGTATAACGCTGCGGGCGTGCTGGTGGCCTCGCAGATCATCAACGCTCAGTCCGGCATTGGCTCGAACGATACCTCTGCGCTGGTGAGTTTCTACGGGCTGGATCCGAACGAAACCTACTCGGCGGAGATCGTGAAGATCACCAACGGCGTCTCGGATAACGTCACCTGGACCGGCCTGGACGCGGGCAACGGCAAAGAGGGTTATGTTCTCACCGCCGAAGCGGCCACCGGCGGCCACAGCGGAACCATCACCGGTACCGGGTATAACGACACCTTTATCGCAGAGGATGGGACCTATACCTATAACGGCTCCGGCGGCTGGAATACCCATTCCGACTACGACACCTGGAGCAATACCGGCGGCATGGACGTGGTGGATTATCGTAATGCCACCTCTGGGATAACCGTTGATTTGCGCCTCTCAACGGCGCAGGACACCGGATTCGGTACCACGCGGTTGTTGAATATTGAAGGGATTAACGGCTCCGACTATGACGACGTGATCACCGGCAACAGCGGTGATAACCAGTTCGAAGGCCGGGGCGGGAACGACACCTTCAACATCGGCAGCGGCGGTCACGATACGTTGCTCTATAAGCTGATCAACGCGTCTGACGCGACGGGCGGCAACGGTAGCGATGTGGTGAACGGCTTTACCGTCGGCACCTGGGAAGGGACGGCGGATACGGACCGTATCGATCTGCGCGACCTGCTTTCCGACAGCGGCTATACCGGCACCGGCTCGGCGAGCTACGTGAACGGCGTGGCGACGCTGGACAGCAGCGCGGGCAACATCGCCGACTACATCCGCGTTGTGCAAAACGGCAGCAACACCGAGATCCAGGTTGACCTGGACGGGACGGGCGGTCAGTTCACGCCCACCACGCTGGTGACGCTGAACGGCGTGCAGACGGATCTGGCGACGCTGTTGGCCAATCATCAACTGTTAATTGCGTAAAACAACGCCGCGGGGAGCGCTCCTCGCGGTCTTTTGCGTTTCTTTACACGAATAGCCATAACCCTATATTTCACAAGATTATTTTGCGGGCTCGTTTAGACAGTATTCGATTTCTAATCATCCCGGAAAGGTATCATTTCAGTGCGAAATCATCGCCCTGAACAGGACGTAGCATTATGAAGACACATCCGCAGTACGAACCCTGGTTGCAGGGCATGCTCATCATCGCGAAATATTATCGGCTGGATTTTTCGGCGGAGCATGTTCGGGTCACGATTAACCATGAAAGCCAGTCTCCACGCCAGCTGGTGCTGGAGGAGATGGCGCGCCAGCTTGGGCTGGGGATGCGTTGGGTGGCGGCGGAAGCCGTATCGCTCGATCCCTGGCGCTTACCGCTGCTGGCGGAGTTCACCGGCGGGCAAATTGCGGTCATCAACCGTATGAACAACGAAGGGAACGTCAGCGTGCAGTTTAGCGGCGACGGGGGCCTGGAGACGACGCTGACGCGCGACGAACTCGGTTCGCGGTTAAAGGGGCTGATGGTGCTGCGTCCCCTGGAGTCCACGCCGGATGCGCGCGTGGATGATTACATCAAACCCTATGAGAAAAACTGGTTCTGGCAGCTGGCGCTGAAAGACTGGCGTCGTTACAGCGACATAATGCTGGTGGCGCTGGTCGCCAACGTGCTGGCGCTCTCCGGCATGGTCTTTTCCATGCAGGTATATGACAGGGTGGTGCCGTCCCAGTCGGAGGCCACGCTGTGGGTGCTGTTTGGCGGTGTGATGATCGCCATCGTGTTTGAATTCATCATGCGCATGCTGCGGGTGCATATTTCGGACGTGGTAGGGAAACGCGCCGACCTGCGTATTTCCGAGCGCGTGTTTGCCCACGCCCTGAGGATTAAAAACGGCGCACGGTCGAAATCGACCGGGTCGTTTATCGCCCAGATCCGCGAGCTGGAGTCGGTGCGGGAGCTGATCACTTCCACCACCATTGCCGCTATCTCCGATCTGCCGTTCTTCCTGCTGTTCGTCTTCATTCTGTGGATGATTGGCGGCCCGCTGGTGCTGGTGGTGCTGCTGGCCGTACCGCTGCTGCTCATTCCCGGCCTGCTGGTGCAGCGCCCGCTGGGAAAACTCTCCAGCGAAGGGATGCGTGAATCGGCGATTCGTAACGCCACGCTGGTGGAAGCGGTGCAGGGGCTTGAGGACATCAAGCTAATGCGCGCCGAGCAGAGGTTCCAGAACCAGTGGAATAACACCAATGACGTTGCCGCGAGCGTCGGCATGAAGCAGCGCTGGCTGACGGGGCTGCTGCTGACCTGGACCCAGGAGGTGCAGTCTATCGTCTACGCCGTGGTGCTGCTGGTGGGGTGTTATCTGGTCATCAGCGGCGACATGACCACCGGTGCGCTGGTGGGGACCTCGATTCTGGCGTCCCGCACCATCGCGCCCCTGTCGCAGATTTCCGGCGTGCTCTCCCGCTGGCAGTCGGCAAAGGTGGCCCGCAAGGGACTGGATGACCTGATGCAGCGCCCGATTGACGATCCCCAGCACGGCAAAAAAGTGCATAAAGCCCATCTGCGCGGTGATTATCGGCTGGACGACGTCGGGTTTTATTACGATGAAGAAGAGAAGCTTACCGTGCTGAATATCAGCAAACTGCGCATTCGCGCAGGGGAGCGCGTGGCGGTGCTCGGGCGGAATGGTTCGGGGAAAAGCACCTTGCTGCATCTGCTGGCGGGAATGCAGGAGCCACAGCAGGGCAGCATTTTGCTGGACGATATTGCTCTCAATCATCTTGACCCGGCCGACGTGCGCCGCGACATGCAGTTGCTCAGCCAGCAGGCGCGGCTGTTCTTCGGCTCCGTACGCGACAACATCCTGATGGGTAATCCGCTGGCGACAGACGAGGAAATCCATCAGGCGCTGGTCAACAGCGGCGCGCTGGAGTTTGTGCGCAAGCAGAAAATGGGGCTGAACACCATCATCAATGAGGGCGGAACGGGGCTTTCCGGCGGGCAACGTCAGGCGCTGCTGCTGGCGCGCGCGCTGATCACCTCGCCGAATATTCTGCTGCTGGATGAACCCACCGCCTGGCTGGATGAGGTCAGCGAGAAGCAGTTTATCCAGCATCTGCACCAGTGGCTCGGTAAGCGCCGGACGCTGGTGGTGGCGACGCATCGTCTGCCGATTCTGGACCTGGTTGACCGCATCATCGTCCTGGAAAACGGCAAAGTGGTGATGGATGGCCCTCGTGATGCCATTTTACGCCAGCACGGAATGGCCCCGCAGCAGGCGCCGCAGCGCACGGTTAAACTGAAAACGGAGGGCGTGGCATGAATGATTTCTCCCGTTTTAACAGCCGGCTGAAGGAGCCCCGCCTGCCGCGATCGTCGCTGGTGGCATGGTCGCTGTTTGCCCTGCTGATGGTGTTTATTACCTGGGCCAGCCTGTTCCAGCTGGATGAGGTCACGACGGGCAGCGGCAAGGTGATCCCGTCCTCCCACGAGCAGGTGATCCAGTCCCTGGAAGGGGGGATAATCCACAGTCTGATGGTACGCGAAGGCGATATCGTCGAGCGTGGTCAACAGCTTGCCCAACTGGACCGGACGAAAACCGAGTCCAGCGTGCTGGAGAGCGAGTCTCGATTAAACGCTGCGATGGCGACGGCCGCGCGTCTGAATGCTGAGGTGAACGACACCGCGCTGACATTCCCGGCAGAGCTGGATGACGACGTTGAGTTGGTCAAACAGGAAACGGCGCTTTATCAGTCACGTCGCGAAAGCCTGGAAAAAGGGCTGGCGGGTTTACGCCAGGGAGCGGATCTCGTGCAGCGTGAACTGGCATTAACGCGCCCGCTGGTGACGCAGGGGGCAGCCAGTAAGGTCGAAGTCTTACGCCTTGAACGTCAAAAAAATGAGCTGGAGAGCAAAATCACCGAGATGAAAAACCAGTACTACGTTCGCGCCCGCGAAGAACTGGCGAAAGCGAACGCAGAAATGGAAGCGCAGCGTTCGGTCATGAAAGGGCGCGAAGATTCACTCACCCGCTTAACGTTTAATGCACCGGTGCGTGGCATCGTGAAGGACATTGACGTGACGACGGTGGGCGGGGTGATCCCGCCGAACGGCAAACTGATGAGCCTGGTACCGCTTGATGACCAGATGGTGATAGAAGCGAAAATCTCGCCGCGCGATGTCGCGTTTATCCATCCCGGGCAAAAAGCGCTGGTGAAAATCACCGCCTATGACTACTCGATCTACGGCGGGCTGGAAGGGGAGGTGACGATGATTTCCCCGGATACCCTTCAGGACGAGGTGAAACGGGATGTTTATTATTATCGCGTTTATATTCGTACTGACAGTAACCATCTGACCAACAGGCAGGGCAAGGAATTCCCGGTGTTCCCGGGCATGATAGCCACGGTTGATATCAAAACCGGCAGTAAATCCGTCATTGATTATCTGCTGAAACCATTGAATAAGGCAAAAGAGGCGCTGCGCGAGCGATAAAAAAGGCGTTCAGCAAACCGAACGCCCGTCAGATCAGAGTGTAGGCGTCATGTTGACAGCATGGCGTCGTTCTTTTGGTACCACGTTGATGTAATGTGTGACATACGCAAAATATAATCCGGCATAATTTTCGACCAGCTCGATAAAGGCCGGGTAAATTGACATCCGGCCATCGCCGCGATCTTTAAGATAACCTGCCTCCTGCGCCGATTTGATAATCCGTTTAACATGAATACGCGAAACGAAAAATTCTTTTGCCAGCGTGCTGGCTGAATACGCTATTATGGCACCATGTGCTGTTTTGTTTTTGATGGCCTGCAAATAGAGATAGAGCATAATCATTCGGCCACCATCCTTATCAATAAATAAACCCACCTCCGGAAGCACTTTCCTGAATGTTAATCCGCGGAAAAGGTACTCTGCGGCGCGCCGGAAAAAGTTGTGCCTCAGAATATCATTGTCCAGAAGGTTAGCATTTATATTGAATGTCGGAAAAAGAATGCTAACAGGCGTAAACGCCCCGGACATATAGCGTTTCAGCTCATCCAGTCCTTTTTCCGTTGGCGCGATTTTTGTTTTTCGGCGATCTTCGGTACAGCGCCAGGTCTTAATTCGCCCGGTGGTCTTAAGTATGGTGATGATCGCGATAACACTGTTAGGACTGGCGATATTATAGCGGGTACACAGTGCCTTTATCTCTGAAACTGACTCAGCCTGATTACCAAAAACAAAACAACACATTGACAGTATTATGTTGAAGCGTGATTCCTGAAGCATCGTTTTGTAGAACAAGGGTTGTTTTTTATAAATGGCATCATTAATTCTGTAGTGCTCTGTTATAGCTTCACCAAATCGCGGGTTGTTTTTAATAACATCCCTTCGATGTAGCAAAGCCCTGGATGAAATGTGATTATCCATAGCATTTTCTCTTTTTGTCTGGGCCGATAAGATGAAGTGTCTGGTCTTCTTTTTCGGAATTTTCATTATACCTTGTGAAGTGCATATTTACTGTCGTTATATGAAAAGAAAGTAATATTTATGCTGCATATGGATGAGTGGGTTGATTAACGCAAAGATGTTCCCGTGCATAACATTGATAACGGTTTATTAACCAAATGGGGTGCGGTAAAATTATTCAATGCGACAAGGAGTATTGGCTTTAATTACATATGGGAATGATGTTTGTATTCTCAGGAGCAGGTTATGTCTCAAAATTTACCTTCTGTGCAAGGTACTTGCTACAAGCAACGGTTTGTTATTTCAGCCTGCGGTTTCACCTTTGAAGGGTATAGCCTGCTTCTGAAATCTCGAGGCGTACACGCCACGCGACTCCATTTTGAAGAGGATGAAATATGTTCCGTTGACGTTGAAAAAATGATGGAAAATCAATCGCCCGAGGTTTCGGTTTTCCTTGGTCGTGACGTTGCTACTTTTCTTGAAAGCCTGAAGCGCTTGGTATCCGTTCTGAATGCACTGCCGGTGATTTGCAGGGTCACCCTGTATGGTGCACTACCTGAGCGATGGCTTAATGCAACGTTGAGAAGTCGCGTTAATAATACAAAAAAGCTTTCCACGATCAGGGTAGAGAATATTACAGAAATAATGGGCTTTGTAAAAAATGAGACAGATGAGCGTGCTGGCCCTTCACGCTTGTTGCGTAACGTACCGGACAAGGAGGGTAAAGAAAATTTGCATGGGTTAACACATCGCGAGTTAACCGTGCTACTGAATTTCTATCGGGGTATTTCCATAAAAGAGCAGAGTAAGAGGTTAGGGCTGTCAGATAAAACTATTTATACCCATCGCAAGGTGGGTTTGGGTAAATTATATATTATCAGAGTATGGTTTAGCGACTCTCGCGTTTTCAGAGATGAGGTGTGTGCAGGAAAAAATAAAACAAAAGTGTTTTCGGAAACAGAAATAGATATATTACAAGCGTTAC
>OKIZ01000268.1_pt1 | contig 24085 bp, 23 predicted proteins | sample 1610951 | NCBI WGS metagenome assembly OKIZ01 (sample SAMN04436700, study PRJEB24849) | human gut metagenome | biome: human gut; feature: NICU; material: stool | host: Homo sapiens | place: USA: Saint Louis, MO | collected 2010-07-22 | reverse complement strand
GTCACAAGTAAGGTAGGGTTATGATTTCAGGCATTTTAGCATCCCCGGGTATCGCTTTCGGTAAAGCTCTGCTTCTGAAAGAAGACGAAATTGTCATTGACCGGAAAAAAATTTCTGCCGACCAGGTTGATCAGGAAGTTGAACGTTTTCTGAGCGGTCGTGCCAAGGCATCAGCCCAGCTGGAAACGATCAAAACGAAAGCTGGTGAAACGTTCGGTGAAGAAAAAGAAGCCATCTTTGAAGGGCATATTATGCTGCTCGAAGATGAGGAGCTGGAGCAGGAAATCATAGCCCTGATTAAAGATAAGCACATGACAGCTGACGCAGCTGCTCATGAAGTTATCGAAGGTCAGGCTTCTGCCCTGGAAGAGCTGGATGATGAATACCTGAAAGAACGTGCGGCTGACGTACGTGATATCGGTAAGCGCCTGCTGCGCAACATCCTGGGCCTGAAGATTATCGACCTGAGCGCCATTCAGGATGAAGTCATTCTGGTTGCCGCTGACCTGACGCCGTCCGAAACCGCACAGCTGAACCTGAAGAAGGTGCTGGGTTTCATCACCGACGCGGGTGGCCGTACTTCCCACACCTCTATCATGGCGCGTTCTCTGGAACTGCCTGCTATCGTGGGTACCGGTAGCGTCACCTCTCAGGTGAAAAATGACGACTATCTGATTCTGGATGCCGTAAATAATCAGGTTTACGTCAATCCAACCAACGAAGTTATTGATAAAATGCGCGCTGTTCAGGAGCAAGTGGCTTCTGAAAAAGCAGAGCTTGCTAAACTGAAAGATCTGCCAGCTATTACGCTGGACGGTCACCAGGTAGAAGTGTGCGCTAACATTGGTACGGTTCGTGACGTTGAAGGTGCAGAGCGTAACGGCGCTGAAGGCGTTGGTCTGTATCGTACTGAGTTCCTGTTCATGGACCGCGACGCGCTGCCCACTGAAGAAGAACAGTTTGCTGCTTACAAAGCAGTGGCTGAAGCGTGTGGCTCTCAGGCGGTTATCGTTCGTACCATGGACATCGGCGGCGACAAAGAGCTGCCATACATGAACTTCCCGAAAGAAGAGAACCCGTTCCTCGGCTGGCGCGCTATCCGTATCGCGATGGATCGTAAAGAGATCCTGCGCGATCAGCTCCGCGCTATCCTGCGTGCCTCTGCTTTCGGTAAATTGCGCATCATGTTCCCGATGATCATCTCTGTTGAAGAAGTGCGTGCACTGCGCAAAGAGATCGAAATCTACAAACAGGAACTGCGCGACGAAGGTAAAGCGTTTGACGAGTCAATTGAAATCGGCGTAATGGTGGAAACACCGGCTGCCGCAACAATTGCACGTCATTTAGCCAAAGAAGTTGATTTCTTTAGTATCGGCACCAATGATTTAACGCAGTACACTCTGGCAGTTGACCGTGGTAATGATATGATTTCACACCTTTACCAGCCAATGTCACCGTCCGTGCTGAACTTGATCAAGCAAGTTATTGATGCTTCTCATGCTGAAGGCAAATGGACTGGCATGTGTGGTGAGCTTGCTGGCGATGAACGTGCTACACTTCTGTTGCTGGGGATGGGTCTGGACGAATTCTCTATGAGCGCCATTTCTATCCCGCGCATTAAGAAGATTATCCGTAACACGAACTTCGAAGATGCGAAGGTGTTAGCAGAGCAGGCTCTTGCTCAACCGACAACGGACGAGTTAATGACGCTGGTTAACAAGTTCATTGAAGAAAAAACAATCTGCTAATCCACGAGATGCGGCCCAATTTACTGCTTAGGAGAAGATCATGGGTTTGTTCGATAAACTGAAATCTCTGGTTTCCGACGACAAGAAGGATACCGGAACTATTGAGATCATTGCTCCGCTCTCTGGCGAGATCGTCAATATCGAAGACGTGCCGGATGTCGTTTTTGCGGAAAAAATCGTTGGTGATGGCATTGCTATCAAACCAACGGGTAACAAAATGGTCGCGCCTGTAGACGGCACCATTGGTAAAATCTTTGAAACCAACCACGCGTTCTCTATCGAATCTGATAGCGGCGTTGAGCTGTTCGTCCACTTCGGTATCGACACCGTTGAACTGAAAGGCGAAGGCTTCAAGCGTATTGCTGAAGAAGGTCAGCGTGTGAAAGTTGGTGATACTGTCATTGAATTTGATCTGCCGCTGCTGGAAGAGAAAGCCAAGTCTACCCTGACTCCGGTTGTTATCTCCAACATGGACGAAATCAAAGAACTGATCAAACTGTCCGGTAGCGTAACCGTGGGTGAAACCCCGGTTATCCGCATCAAGAAGTAATTCTTGCCGCAGTGAAAAATGGCGCCCATCGGCGCCATTTTTTTATGCTTCAGCCAGAGGCGGCAAAATCAATTCATCGCTCTCATGCTGCTGGGTATAGCGCATCACTTCCAGTACGCGCAATCCCGCGCGGTGTACCGCATCGGTTAACGCCTTCCCTTTCAGCAATCCACTGATAAGCTGAGCACAAAACAGGTCGCCAGTCCCTTTCAGGTCAGTTTTAACCCGGGAATGGGAAATGACATTCACGCTGTCGGCACTGACCACCACCACCTGCATCTCCTGATTTTCTTCATTGCCGGAGGCGCTGGTAATCACCACCCACTTTAATGTGTCTGAAAGCAGACTTTTTGCGGCAGCAATGGCACTGTCGAGATCGCGGCAATCTTTACCGGTCAGGATTTCCAGCTCAAAGATATTGGGGGTAATTCCCTGTGCCAGCGGCAGTAAATATTGTCGATACGCCTCGGGAAGGTCAGGTTTGACATAAATTCCGCTATCAATATCGCCAATCACCGGATCGACCATGATCAATAGGTCAGGATGGTCTTTGCGTAGCGCAGTCAGCCACTCGGCAAGGATTTTGATTTGCGATGCCGTTCCCATATAGCCCGTGGTTACAGCACGAAGTTGGCGCAGCGCATCACGCTCCTGAAGCGCACGCAAATAACCGCTAAACCATTCATCCGGAATCGCACCACCGTAGAAAGTGTCATAATGCGGCGTATTGCTCAGCAATACCGTCGGCACGGCAAAGACATTCAGGCCGTTCTGCTTTATAGCAGGCACCGCAATGCTGTTGCCTACGCTGCCGTACACTACCTGCGACTGCACGGCGACGATATCCGCCTGCAGTGCCCTGCTCTTATCGTTAAACAACAACAAACTACTCATTTAATTTTTTCTCCTTGCCGATGATCCTCATCGTATTCCAGCCGAAACTTTACCTGATTCTGGCAGTCAAATCGGCTATTACAAAACAAGGATAAGGTAATTCAGTGAAGAAAATCATTTGTCTGGTCGTTACGCTGCTAATGACACTCCCCGCTTATGCGAAGTTAACGGCCCATGAAGAAGCCCGTATCAACGCCATGCTGGAGGGATTAGCACAGAAAAAGGATTTGATATTTGTGCGCAACGGTGATGAACATACCTGCGATGAAGCGGTTTCTCATCTGCGCCTGAAGCTGGGCAATACCCGTAATCGCATTGATACAGCCGAGCAGTTTATTGACAAGGTGGCCTCGTCGTCATCGATTACCGGGAAGCCGTATATCGTGAAGATGCCCGGTAAGAGCGATGAGAACGCACAGCCTTTTTTACATGCGTTAATTGCGCAGACGGATAAAACGGTGCCTGCGCAATAATCTTAAATCCCCGCCCCCTGGCTAAAATGCTCTTCCCCAAACACCCCGGTAGAAAGGTAGCGATCGCCACGATCGCAGATGATCGCCACCACCACCGCGCCAGGGTTAGCTTTTGCCACCCGCAGTGCTCCGGCAACCGCGCCGCCGGAGCTTACGCCGCAGAAAATCCCTTCCCGCACTGCCAGTTCGCGCATGGTGTTTTCCGCATCGCGCTGATGAATATCCAGCACCTCATCCACCAGAGAAGCATTGAAAATCCCCGGCAGATATTCCGCAGGCCAGCGGCGAATGCCGGGAATACTGCTGCCTTCTTCCGGCTGCAGGCCAACAATGGTCACCGGTTTGGATTGTTCGCGCATAAAGCGTGACATGCCGGTGATAGTGCCGGTTGTTCCCATGCTGGAGACAAAATGGGTAATACGCCCGCCAGTTTGCTGCCAGATTTCCGGCCCGGTAGTGGTGTAATGGGCGTAAGGGTTATCGGGATTATTGAACTGATCGAGCAACTTTCCTTCGCCGCAATTCGCCATCTCCAGCGCCAGATCGCGTGCGCCTTCCATGCCCTGTTCTTTGGTGACCAGAATCAGTTCTGCACCGTAGGCACGCATCGCCGCACGGCGTTCCTGGCTCATGTTGTCGGGCATCAGCAATTTCATGCGATAGCCTTTAAGCGCCGCAATCATTGCCAGCGCAATGCCGGTGTTACCACTGGTGGCTTCGATCAGCACATCACCCGGTTTAATCTCGCCGCGCTTTTCCGCCTCGACAATCATCGAAAGCGCCGCACGGTCTTTTACCGATCCCGCCGGGTTATTGCCTTCCAGTTTTAACCACACTTCACTGCCGTTATCCGGCGCCATTCGCTGCAACTTCACCAGAGGCGTATTGCCTATTGTTTGTTCTAATGTACTCACGATCTCTGTCCATACGTGGTGTTGCCTGATGCGACGCTTACGCGTCTTATCAGACCTACAGGTTACAAAACCTTGCCATTAAAAAACCCGGATCGCGGGAAGCGCCTCCGGGCGTTTAACATTCACTCAACCTATCAGGCGCTTTGTGCGAGAGCAAGTTCCTCATCGCGGGTTTCAATACGCTCATCGCCGTTATACAGCCGCGCATGTTGCAGACCAACGTATAAACGATCGCCACGCTGCGGGGCATCGTCGCCATGCATCACGACCGTCAGCGGTTCGTTGTACCACCCCAGCGGCTGCACCACTAATTGGGTGTAGTGACCTTTCGGGCTGGCTTCCAGTACCTGTACGGGTAGCGGCGAATCGAGGCTGGTACGGCGGCTGATATCCACTTCCCACGGGCGCAGGAAGAGATCCACCGGCCCCTGATACGCGGGGGTGTATCCCAGCGGCCAGCGATGTGCGCCAACGTGGAACTGCCCGCCGCGAATGGTTCCCTGCAGGCGGTTTACCTCGCCCATAAACTCCAGCACAAAACGAGTCGCCGGTTCACGCCATACCTGATCCGGTGCGTCAGCTTGTTCAATATTGCCCTGACTCATCACCACTACACGATCAGCTACTTCGGTCGCCTCTTCCTGGTCGTGGGTCACGAACACGCTGGTGAATTTCAGTTCTTCATGCAGTTGACGCAGCCAGCGACGCAGCTCTTTACGCACCTGCGCATCCAGCGCGCCAAACGGTTCATCAAGCAGCAAAATTTGCGGTTCCACAGCCAGCGCGCGTGCAAGCGCCACACGCTGTTTCTGACCGCCGGAAAGCTGCGCCGGATAACGATCCGCCAGATGAGCAAGCTGCACCATCTCCAGCAATTTTGTCACTTTCGCTTTGATCGCCGCCGCATTCGGGCGTTCACGCCGTGGCAACACCGTCAGGCCAAAAGCGATATTGTCAAACACCGTCATATGGCGAAACAGCGCGTAATGCTGGAACACGAAACCGACTTTACGGTCCCGCGCGTGCAGACGGCTCACGTCGGTACCGTGAAAGCGAATATGCCCACTGGTTTGATGCTCCAGCCCGGCGATAATGCGCAGCAGCGTAGTTTTTCCGGAACCGGACGGCCCAAGCAACGCGACCATCTGACCAGAAGGAATATCCAGTGAGATATCGTTCAGCACCTGGGTGCGACCAAAAGACTTCTTAATATTGGCAATCTCAATGCTCATGATGTTCCTCCTGCTGCGCGCGTTTTTCCTGATTTTCCAGGCGCCACTGCAACATACTCTTTAAAAACAGGGTGATAATCGCCATCAGCGTCAACAACGCGGCGGCGGTAAAGGAGCCGACGGTGTTGTAGTCCTGCTCCAGCAATTCAATCTGTAACGGCAGCGACAGGGTTTCGCCACGAATCGAGCCGGAAACCACCGATACCGCGCCAAACTCGCCAATCGCGCGGGCGTTGGTCAGCACCACGCCGTAAAGCAGCGCCCAGCGGATGTTCGGCAGCGTGACGCGACGGAACATCTGCCAGCCGGACGCGCCAAGTAAAATCGCCGCTTCGTCTTCCTGGCTGCCCTGACTTAACATTACCGGTACCAGTTCGCGCACCACAAACGGACACGTCACGAAGATGGTGACCAGCACCATACCCGGCCAGGAGAACATAATTTGCAGATTATGTTCATCCAGCCAGCCGCCCAGCGGGCCGTTAGAGCCGTAGAACAGCAGATACACCAGACCAGCAACCACCGGCGACACGGCAAACGGAATGTCCAGCAGCGTCAGCAATAGCTGGCGTCCGGGGAAGTTAAAGCGCGTCACCAGCCAGGCCAGCAGAATGCCGAACACCAGGTTTACCGGTACGGCAATCAGCGCGATCATCACCGTCAGCCAGATGGCGTGCAGCATGTCCGGATCGGCCAGATTTTGTAACACCGGCATCAGTCCTTTGCTGAACGCCTGTACGAAGATATAAATCATCGGCACCAGCAGGATGAACGCCGATACCAGCATCCCGATGCCAATCAGAAACCATTTGCCCCAGTTAATCGGGCGCGCGTCATAACGCTTCAATTGTGTCACTTCCGCCATTAATGACCTACCACACGCCGACCAAAGCGACTTTGCAGAGTGTTAATTGAGAACAGCAACAGCAGCGATGCCGCGAGGATCACCGAGGCAATCGCGCTCGCCGCCGGGTAATCAAACTCCTGTAAGCGAACAAAGATCATCAGCGACGTCACTTCTGTTTTCCAGGCGATATTCCCGGCGATAAAAATCACCGCGCCAAACTCACCGAGGCTGCGGGTAAACGACAGCGCCACACCCGCCACCAGCGCCGGAGATAGTTCCGGCAGCACCACTTTGCGAAAACTCTGCCAGCGTGTTGCGCCGAGCGTTTCTGCCGCCTCTTCATATTCCGGGCCTAACTCTTCCAGCACCGGCTGCACGGTGCGCACCACAAACGGAATGCTGGTAAAGGCCATCGCCACCGCAATCCCCAGCCAGGTATAGGTGACTTTGATATCAAACTTCGCCAGCCATTCACCGTAAAAACCGTTCACGGAAAAGAGCGAGGCCAGCGTTAAACCGGCGACTGCCGTTGGCAGCGCAAAGGGTAAATCCATCAGCGCATCAAGCAGCGTGCGACCCGGAAAGCGATAGCGGGTTAAGATCCACGCCATCAGCAGACCGAAAACGCCGTTAAAAATCGATGCCACAAACGCCGACAGCAGCGTCACTTTATAGGCTGCGACCACCTGCGGGTTGGTGATCACCTCCCAGTACTGCGCCCAGCTCATCTGGGCCAGTTGCATCACCAGCGCGGAGAGCGGCAGCAGCAAAATCAGGCACACAAACAGCAGACTGGTGCCGAGGCTTAAGGTAAAGCCCGGCAGCACGCGTCTTGAAGAAACTGCAAACATTACTTACGCCCCGCCGCTAACAGCTTGTCTAACTCGCCGCCGCTGGTGAAGTGGGTTTTCATCACTTCCGGCCAGGAGCCAAATTTATCTTCCACGCGGAACAGCTCGGTCTGCGGGAATTTATCTTTCAGTTTGCCCATGACTTCCGGGTTATTTACGCGGTAGTAATAGTCGGTGATGATGGTTTGCGCCTGCGGGCTGTAGAGCCAGTTCAGGTAGGCTTTTGCCGCTTTTTCCGTGCCGTTGGCCTGTACGTTTTTATCCACCCACGCCACCGGGAATTCCGCCAGAATGTTGGTTTTCGGAATCACCACTTCAAAGCCCTGCGCTTCATACTGTTTACGGATGTTGTTCACTTCCGACTCGAAGCTGATCAGCACATCGCCCAGGCCGCGCTCGGCAAAAGTGGTGGTCGCGCCACGACCGCCAGTATCGAACACTTCAACGTTTTTCAGGAACTGGGTCATAAACTGTTCGGTTTTGGCTTTATCACCACCGTCGGCTTTGTCCGCTGCGCCCCATGCCGCAAGGTAGGTATAACGCGCGTTACCCGACGTTTTCGGGTTCGGGAAAATCAGCTTCACGTCAGAGCGTACCAGGTCGTTCCAGTCGTGGATATTCTTCGGGTTGCCCTTACGCACCAGGAAGCCCATGGTGGAGTAGAACGGCGAGCTATTATTCGGCAGGCGCGACTGCCAGTCCGCTGGGATCAGCTTGCCTTTATCGTGCAGGATTTGTACGTCGGTCACCTGGTTATAAGTGACAACGTCGGCTTTTAAACCCTGCAAAATTGCCAGCGCCTGTTTTGATGATCCGGCATGAGATTGTTTAATCGTCAGTTTGTCGCCACCGTTATCTTTTGCCCATTGTTGCTCAAACGGCGGGTTCAGGGCGGCAAACAGCTCGCGGGAGACGTCATAAGAACTGTTCAGCAGTTCCGTTGCCTGTACATGGCCCGCCAGTAGCAGAGAAGCAACCAGCACGAGTGAGTTCTTTTTCAGTAAGTTAACGGCCATTGCGCACCCTTATAAATTTAATGACTTTCTAATAGCCATCATATTTATAACGGACGTGAAAGGAGTAACGGTTTTATATACCGTTTGGTGATTTGGAAGTTGAAAAGGGAATAAGACGAAATCCTCCCCACAAATGCAGGGAGGAAACAGAGGTGAATCAGATGCCGACGCTAACCGTCTCCGGCAGTGTGCTGCCGCCATCAATCACATTCTGTGTACCGGTTAAATAGCTGGATTCATCCGATGCGAGGAAGGCCGCCAGTTCGCCGACTTCCAGCGGATCGGCGAGGCGACGCATCGGGATTGCTTTCGCCATTTCAGTCAGCACCGATTCTGGATCTTCCGGGTTCGACTGGCGGGCAATGCTTTCCGCCATTGGCGTGCGAACGTATCCAGGGCAGATGGCGTTAACGCGAATACCAGACTGCGCGTACTCCACCGCCAGCGATTTAGTCAGGCCAACAATCGCCGCTTTCGTTAAGGCGTACGCCGTTTCGCCCGGGTCTGCCACCATATCGCCAGTGACTGAAGACATCATCACAATCCGGCCATCTTTGCGGGCAATCATCTCCGGCAGCACCGCCTTCGTGACGTTCCATACGCCTTTTATATTGATATCAATATGGAAATCGCGATCTTCATCGCTCATATCAAGGAAACTGCCCAGACGACAAACGCCTGCGTTATTCACCAGAATATCAATGCGCCCTTCTTTTTCCTTAGCGCGCTTAATAGCTGCGGCTACCGACGCCGGGTCACGCACATCGGCGACAACCGCCGTACAGCGATGACCACGGCCACACAGTTCGTCCGCCAGCTTTTCGATCTCAGGGGAGATATCCAGCAAGATTAGGTTTGCGCCATGACGCGCAAAAGTTCTGGCAATTCCTTCGCCAATTCCCTGCAATGCGCCCGTAATCAGTGCTGTCTTGCCCGTGAGTTTACCCATTTTAATGCTCTCCTTGTTAATACAGAGCGTTACACTCCATTCCCTCTGAAAATACAGGATAAACAAAATATTGCTGCGGATCAGCTCACTAATTCAGGAAAATCTCAATTTAGTCGCTGCTTTATGCAGCACCTCAAACGTTACGTCAGCGCGCAATCATTTTCAGTGACATCACATGAGTAATATTCGGACTTAATGATTCCTTTGTGTCTATCAAATCGGGATATATGATCCCATTTATCTGCAATTATTTGATCGCAAATATTAAGGTCACCACCGATGCAACTTGAAAAGATGATTACCGAAGGCTCGAACGCCGCCTCGGCTGAAATTGACCGCGTATCAACGCTGGAAATGTGCCGGATTATCAACGATGAAGATAAAACCGTACCACTCGCCGTTGAGCGCGTACTGCCGGATATCGCCGCGGCGATCGATGTTATCCACACCCAGGTAAGCGGCGGCGGCCGTCTGATTTATCTCGGTGCGGGAACATCCGGTCGTCTGGGGATTCTGGATGCCAGCGAATGTCCGCCGACCTACGGCGTGAAACCGGGCCTGGTAGTTGGTTTGATTGCTGGCGGCGAATATGCCATTCAGCACGCGGTGGAAGGCGCAGAAGATAGCCGGGAAGGTGGTGTTAATGATCTGAAAAATATCGGCTTAACCGCGCAGGATGTGGTGGTTGGTATTGCGGCCAGCGGACGCACGCCGTATGTGATTGCCGGGCTGGAATACGCGCGCCAACTCGGCTGCCGTACAGTGGGCATTTCCTGTAATCCGGGGAGTGCCGTTTCATCCACCGCAGAGTTTGCTATTACGCCGGTAGTTGGTGCCGAAGTTGTTACCGGTTCTTCGCGAATGAAAGCAGGCACGGCGCAGAAACTGGTGCTCAACATGCTCTCCACCGGGCTGATGATTAAATCCGGCAAAGTGTTCGGCAACCTGATGGTCGATGTGGTCGCCACCAACGAAAAACTGCATGTGCGCCAGGTCAATATCGTCAAAAACGCTACCGGATGTAATGCCGAACAAGCGGAAGCGGCGTTAATTGCTTGCGAGCGCAACTGTAAAACGACCATTGTGATGGTACTGAAAAATCTCGATGCCGATGAAGCTAAAAAATGCCTGGATCAACACGGCGGTTTTATTCGCAAGGCTCTGGAAAAGGAATAACCCATGGCTAAAGAGATCAGCAGTGAACTTCTGAACACCATTCTTACCCGGGTCGGCGGACCGGGAAATATCGCCAGTTGTGGTAACTGTATGACGCGCCTGCGTCTGGGTGTACATGACAGTTCATTGGTTGATCCCGATATCAAAACGCTGGAAGGCGTGAAGGGCGTCATTTTGACCAGCGATCAGGTGCAGGTGGTTTTTGGGCCAGGCAAAGCGCATCGTGCAGCAAAAGCCATGAGCGAGCTGCTGGGCGAGGCACCGGTACAGGATGCCGCAGAAATCGCCGCCCAGAATAAACGCCAGTTAAAAGCCAGACAAACTTCCGGCGTGCAACAATTTCTCGCCAAATTCGCCACCATCTTCACGCCGCTGATCCCCGGTTTTATTGCCGCCGGTCTGCTGCTGGGGATAGCGACGTTAATTGCCACGGTGATGCACGTTCCGGCAGATGCTCAGGGCACGCTACCCGATGCGCTGAATTTTATGAAGGTGTTCAGCAAAGGCCTGTTCACCTTCCTGGTAATTCTGGTGGGCTATAACGCGGCCCAGGCATTTGGTGGCACGGGCGTAAATGGCGCAATTATCGCTGCGCTCTTTTTGCTTGGTTATAACCCAACTGCAACCACGGGTTACTACGCCGGATTTCACGATTTCTTTGGTCTGCCCATCGATCCGCGCGGCAATATTATCGGCGTGTTGATCGCCGCGTGGGCCTGCGCCCGCATCGAAGGCATGGTGCGCCGCTTTATGCCCGACGACCTCGACATGCTGTTGACCTCATTAATCACCCTGCTGATCACCGCTACGCTTGCGTACCTGATCATTATGCCGCTGGGCGGCTGGCTGTTTGAAGGTATGTCATGGCTGTTTATGCACCTGAACAGTAATCCGCTCGGTTGTGCGGTTTTAGCCGGGCTGTTCCTGATCGCCGTGGTATTTGGCGTGCATCAGGGCTTTATTCCTGTTTATCTGGCGTTAATGGACAGCCAGGGATTCAACAGCTTATTTCCCATCCTTTCAATGGCAGGCGCAGGCCAGGTGGGCGCGGCGCTGGCGCTCTACTGGCGGGCGCAACCGCACAGTGCATTACGCAGTCAGGTCCGCGGGGCGATTATTCCCGGTCTGCTTGGCGTTGGCGAACCGCTGATTTACGGTGTCACCCTGCCCCGCATGAAACCGTTTGTTACCGCCTGTTTAGGCGGCGCGGCGGGCGGTTTGTTTATCGGCCTGATAGCCTGGTGGGGTCTGCCGATGGGCTTAAACAGCGCATTCGGGCCGTCTGGTCTGGTGGCGCTGCCGCTGATGACTTCCGCGCAAGGCATCCTTCCGGCAATGGCGGTTTACGCTGGCGGTATTCTGGTGGCATGGGTTAGTGGGTTTATTTTCACCACACTCTTTGGCTGCCGTAACGTCAATCTGGACTGATTATGAAACGGACAATGCTCTATCTTTCTCTGCTGGCTATTAGCTGTAGCGTCAGCGCCGCAAAATACCCTGTTCTGACAGAAAGTAGTTGATCAAGTGTATGCGGCGTTAAAGCAGTAATAAAAAGGCCAGTCAGTTGTGTTACTGGCTGGCCTTTAATCAATGAATCAGAAACGCTTACAGCGCCATCAACTTGTCCAGCGACGGCGCGAAGTAATAGCCGCCAGTGACCGGTTTGGTGAAACGCAACATCGCATCACGCTTACCATCTGTATCGCCAAACATGCTCAGCAGTTGCTGCTCAATGTTATGCAGACGCGCGCAGTAGGCGCAGAAGTACAGACCGTGAGTGCCACTGGCGGTGCCGTACGGCAGGCTCTGACGAACAATCTTCAGCCCTTTGCCATCTTCTTTCAGATCAACGCGGGTCAGGTGAGAGGTTTCCGGACGTTCGTCGCCGTCAATCTCTTCGTTGGCCTCTTTGGTGCGCCCGATCATCATCTCTTGATCGTGAACGCTCATCCGATTGAGCTGTTTCAGGTTGTGCTCCCAACGCTGCACAAACACATAGCTGCCGCCCGCATCCACGCCGTCTTTGATAACAGCCACTTCGCGGCGCGTCTCTTCACCCGCCGGGTTTTCTGTACCGTCAACAAAGCCGCTCAGGTCACGCTCTTCAACCCAACGGAAGCCGTGGATCTCTTCTTTCACTTCAATGCAGTCACCAAAGGCTTCCATCGCCGCCTGAGCGACAGAGAAGTTCACGTCGTGACGCAGAGAAAGAATGTGGATCAACACATCGAACTGGGTCGTCGGTGCAAGACCTTTACCGTAGCCCGGAAAATCTTTCAGCTCTTCGGCCCCAACGCCGCCGCTCAGAGCGCGCCAAGTATTGTTACCAAAGGCAACCACCGCACCAAGATGCGCGTCCGGGAATTTCGCTTCAAAAGTTGCCAGTTTGTCGGCAAATGTTTTACTGGCCGCACGCAGGGCGTCAACTTCCCCTTTCACGTTGGCTTCGATCCAAATCGCCGCGCGGCAATGTTCTGGCAAAATGCCACTCTGAACCTGAGACATTGTTCCTCCTGAAAATAATAATGCCACGCAATCCGTGGCATTGTTGGGCGCTATTTTACGTGTTTTTTCGCGGCGGCGGTTTGTTCAGACGCAAATTAACGCCGCCAGATAATTTTACTGACTTTCCAGTTTTTCAGGGTATCGTCCGAAGGCATTAACCCTTCAGGGCCACTCCATTCCCCGCTGAACTGGTAGCTAATATGTTGACTGCCTTCGGCTTTACATTCGACGGCACGATTATCATCACTGTCGGCCTTTTGGCAATTGCCAAATGCTTTGCTGTAAAGGTCACTAAACGGTGTACCGATTTTAACACCGGTGTCAGCAGGAATATCGCTATCCAGCACATCAATGCGGCTGATCGTGCCTTGATCACCGTTAATCACCATCGCCACGTTGTCGCCTTTCATCACTTCAAAAAAGCGCACCACGTTGCCGTTCGCGGTTTTCATTCCGCTGCGCAGGCGATAATCGCCATCAAGCGCATCAGCAATGGCTTGTTCTTGCAGTGGTGTGGACGCCGTTAATTCACCCACGCCCTGCTCGCTCACTTTGGTGGATGATCCAAACCAGTTCCACGGGTTAGCGGCCGACCAGTTAACTGACGACATCGTGGAACAGCCGGTCAGCATCAACGGCATAGCGCATAACATTAAACGCAGCGATTTCATGTCACTTCCTTTGGTTATTCAATAACGTTGATTGGAGTGCAAATTCACCAAAAAGTGCCGTTATTCTTTTTCTTCATTAAAACAAGCGCGTAAACGTCGATTGGTCAGCAGCCAGATTAACGCCACGATATCCGCCACTACCAGCGCCAGACCGATACCGCTAACGGATTCACCGTTCAGCCGCAGCCACGGTTGCCAACAAAGTAAAACCACTTGCGCCAACAGCAACAGAAAATAGAGCACATGCCAGATACGGGGAAATAAAGCCCGCCGACCACTCAGCAAAAATGCCAGCACCGCCGGAATACCGGGAATCAACCCCAGCCAGAAATTATCGTGATCGGGATAAAACAGATTCAGCAGCGCAGTACCCTGCTCGCGCGACGCTCCGGCAATGACAAACAGCACCCAGGTTCGCGCCTGAAGCAATAGCACAAGCCAGAAGAGCAAGGGTAAACGCAGGCGACCGTGCGCATCATAATGGACAGGATGAAACTCAGTACTCTTCATCTTCAATCAAACGCTTACCCAGACTCAACACGTCGGCGTGTTCATATCCCAGGCGTTCATACATTCCGAGCACCATGTCGTTATCTTCCGGCACGTTGATCTGAATTTTCGGACAGCCGCGAGCAATCAGCTTTTTCTCCAGCCGATTAAGCAACGCATTAGCAATCCCACGCCCACGAAACTCGGGATGCACGCCAAGATAATAAGCAGACCCGCGATGCCCGTCATAACCGCCCATCACCGTTCCGACCACTTCACCGTTCACCTCAGCGACCAGAAACAAACTGACGTCATGGTTCATCTTACGCTCGATGTCCATTTCCGGATCGTTCCACGGACGCAGCAAGTCGCAACGCTCCCAAAGGGTGATGACCTCTTCGAAATCTTCCTGGCGAAATACGCGTATCTCCATGGTATTCGTTACCTTTTTGCGGGTTAAAAGGCTGATTATGGCGTGAACGGTCGAATTAGCCAATATCTGACGAAAATCGGTTGAAAAAGTGGCATAATGGGGAGTTGTCAACTATTGAAATGAAAAGTAAAACAATTCTCAACAGCAAACCGTCGTAACGGATTACGCGATACGATATAACATCTGGAACTTTATTATTACAACTCAGGCCGTATGAGCACTTTTAAACCACTAAAAACACTCACTTCGCGCCGCCAGGTGCTGAAAGCCGGTTTGGCTGCCCTGACGTTGTCAGGAATGTCGCAAGCCATCGCCAAAGAAGAACCGTTAAAAACCAGTAACGGACACAGCAAGCCGAAAGCAAAAAAAAGCGGCGGCAGACGTGTCGTTGTTCTCGATCCTGGCCACGGCGGGATTGATACCGGAGCGATCGGACGCAACGGTTCGAAAGAAAAACATGTGGTGCTGGCAATTGCCAAGAATGTCCGTTCCATATTGCGTAATCATGGCATTGATGCGCGTTTAACGCGTTCTGGCGATACGTTTATCCCACTGTACGATCGCGTTGAAATCGCCCATAAACATGGCGCAGATCTGTTTATGTCAATTCATGCCGACGGCTTTACCAATCCGAAAGCTGCCGGTGCTTCGGTATTTGCCCTCTCTAACCGTGGGGCAAGTAGCGCAATGGCAAAATACCTGTCTGAACGCGAAAACCGCGCCGATGAAGTTGCCGGTAAAAAAGCGACTGACAAGGATCACCTATTGCAGCAAGTGCTGTTTGATCTGGTGCAAACCGATACTATTAAAAACAGCCTGACGCTCGGCTCGCATATTCTGAAAAAGATTAAGCCGGTGCATAAACTGCACAGCCGCAACACCGAACAAGCCGCGTTTGTGGTGTTGAAATCGCCGTCGGTTCCGTCGGTGCTGGTGGAAACCTCGTTTATCACCAACCCGGAAGAAGAGCGGCTGTTAGGCACTGCAGCGTTTCGCCAGAAAATCGCCACAGCGATTGCCGAAGGCGTGATCAGTTATTTCCACTGGTTTGACAACCAGAAAGCACACTCGAGAAAGCGGTAAGTGATGAAACCCGACGCACACCAGGTTAAACAGTTTCTGCTCAACCTTCAGGATACGATTTGTCAGCAGTTGAGCGCCGTCGATGGCGCAGAATTTGTCGAAGATAGCTGGCAGCGCGAAGCTGGCGGCGGCGGGCGTAGTCGGGTTTTGCGTAATGGTGGTGTTTTCGAACAGGCAGGCGTCAACTTTTCACATGTCCACGGTGAGGCGATGCCTGCTTCCGCCACCGCTCATCGTCCGGAACTTGCCGGGCGCAGTTTCGAGGCGATGGGCGTTTCGCTGGTGGTACATCCGCATAACCCGTATGTCCCCACCAGCCACGCGAATGTGCGCTTTTTTATTGCCGAAAAACCGGGTGCAGAGCCCGTCTGGTGGTTTGGCGGCGGCTTCGATTTAACCCCTTTCTATGGTTTTGAAGAAGACGCCATTCACTGGCACCGCACCGCCCGTGACCTGTGCCTGCCATTTGGCGAAGACGTTTATCCGCGTTACAAAAAGTGGTGCGACGAATACTTCTACCTCAAACATCGTAACGAACAGCGCGGCATTGGCGGGCTGTTCTTTGATGATCTGAACACGCCAGATTTCGACCACTGTTTTGCCTTTATGCAGGCGGTAGGCAAAGGCTACACCGACGCTTATTTGCCAATTGTAGAGCGACGAAAAGCGATGGCCTACGGCGAGCGCGAGCGCAATTTTCAGCTCTACCGTCGCGGTCGTTATGTCGAGTTCAATCTGGTCTGGGATCGCGGCACGCTGTTTGGCCTGCAAACTGGCGGGCGCACCGAGTCGATCCTGATGTCAATGCCGCCACTGGTACGCTGGGAGTATGATTATCAGCCAAAAGATGGCAGCCCAGAAGCGGCTTTAAGTGAGTTTATTAAGGTCAGGGATTGGGTGTAACTCCCTCACCCCCACTCCCGCATCCGCTGATGCAGCGTCAGTGACGGCTTCTCGGCAAACAGTTGCTGATAATCCGTGGCAAATTGCCCAAGATGCCAGAATCCCCACTGCATGGCGGCGTCTTTTACCGTTGTGCTTTGTGACCACGGACTTATGAGTTCGCGGCGCACGGCGTTCAGGCGAATACGTTTCAGCCACGCGTTCGGACCAATGCCCAAAATGGCGTGAAACGCGTTTTGTAGCGTGCGGCGGCTGACATGCAGTTGATTACACAAGTCCAGCACCGTCACCGGTTCGGACATGTTTTCCAGCACATATTCACGGGCGCGGGAAAGCAACCGACGGTAACTCTGATGACTGATGCTTTCCGCCGTCACCATTGGCTGCGCTTCTTCCAGCATCGCCCCCATCGCCATTAGCAAATTATCCCCCAGCACTTTACGCACAGCAGGCTGATGAAGATTTTCCGGGTTCTCGCAAAATGTCGCCAGCGCCTGTTGGACAAAGCCCCACAGCGCGGCTTTATGCTGCTCTTTCACTTCCAACGCCGACTGGCTACGCAGCATATGTAATACCCGATCCGGATTATGCAAAAAGTTAGCCTGACGGGTGATGACATCTTCAGAAAGCACTACGCCAAGGATGGTGTAATCGTCCGGCGTACTTAATTCAAACTCGGTTCCACCAGGGCGCGTCGCTATTTCTGCGCTTCCCAGACATTGCGAACCGATAAATCCCTGCTCACCGCGCGTCGCCGGAATGCCAAACCAGAACGAATTCGGCCAGACCAGGCACGACTGACGCAGCGCCAGACCGGTGTATTCACGAAAAACCTGAATATCATCGAGTAGAATTTCCGTAAATTCACCATGAAACTTGCCCGGATGCAGCTGATCGTAAATCTGCTGCCAGGCGGTAATTGTCAAAGCATGTTCATAGACGTCCGTTGTCTGTCGTTGATGAACATTATCCACTTCGACCTTCGGCGTGAGCTTCAGGTTTTCGGGTAAGGGTTCATGATAAAGATGGTGCAAATTGGCTGTACGGGTCTTTTTCATGATGTTAATGCCGGGTGTTGTAGGACACCCGGCACCTCCGACAGGTTAATGGGGCTTGAGACGATAACGACTACTGCGTTTACGTAACGTCCCGGCAGAAAAGAGCTGTTCGAGCGCATTTCTGGCTTTTTCGAGCGGCCAGCCAAAGTGGGCTGCCACTTCTCCTGCCGTCATTCCCTGACGTACTGATGTTAACAGCGCCAACAACTCGTCAGCAGATTCCGCGACGATAACTGGCGCGTCGGGTTCCTTTACGGGTTGCTTAGGCTGGCGGTTAAAGCCAGTAACCAGCCACTGGGTGTCATCGTCTGGCCGACCGATCTCCTTGCGGCTGATGACACGCCCGGTACGCATCGCGGCAGCACAACCTGCGTCCAGCGCCGCACGACACGCCGCCAGATCGCCTTCCACCACCAGCGTTAGGCGACCAGGGTCAAGCACTTCGTGACTGAGCAGACGAACGTTAGCTGCTTTGAGCATGGCATCAGCTGCATCTATCGCGGCGACCATGCCGTCCACTTCCAGCAATCCCAGTGCATTGATCATCGGCAACCTCCGTTACGCACGCTGGATTGGATTACGCGCGATTTCCAGCACTGCATCGGTAAAGGCGTTACAGGCTGCTTTACACGCGGCCTGGCTACCGGTTAAAAATGCTGCCGAGTAGTTGGTTTCAGACGGTGGCGGGACATAGGTCACCAGCTGCACGTCGGCAGATTTCAACGCTGCATCAATGCCGTAGGTCGCTTCCAGCGGCGGTGCCACCAGATACGCCATCGGATCGCCAAGCGTGATCCCGGCGGTTGATGAGAGATAAGAACCGGTACGCGAAACTACATGTGCCAGGAAGGCTGTGTTTTCTGCGTCATTAGCCCACTGGAAAGCAGCGCCATTTTCAATATTCGCAACCATCGCATCCAGACCAGCACGCACTTCCGCCGGGTTTGGTCCACCAAGCATAATCAGCACCTCACCGGCAGTCGGTGACGGACCGTGTGCAGCGCCCGCATACAGCGATCGACCATATACCACTTCGACCATCGCCTGCTTGGTCGCTTCGTCAGCCGCAATGTAGGTGACGTCATCTGAATCAGCAGAAATCAGCCCGAGGCTACGAATATGCGGCGGCAATTTCAGTTCACGTGCAAATTCGGCGTTAACGGAGGCAATCACCCGCATGGCGGTTACTGACGGTCGAATCAAATCTAAAGCTGGCATGATGCCTCCTTATCGGGTCATGTTGATGCCGGATGCTTTCTGCTCCAGCATACGTTTCGCCAAATCCACAATGACGGCTGCGGCTTCAACCGGCGGCGTGCCGCCCTGGTGAATGTTAGAGATACAGGTGCGATCGGCCTCAACGGTGGTCGCCATACGCGGCGAGTAAACGGCGTAGCAGGAGAGGCTTTCTGACTGCCCCAACCCCGGACGTTCGCCCATCAGCAGGATCACTACTTTCGCGCCTAGGATCTCACCGATCTGATCTTCAATCTTCACGCGACCATAACGTACAAAGAATGGCGTACCGACTTTCAGCCCGGCTTGCTTCAGGCCCGCCATCAGCGGCGGCAGGATCTCTTCGTAGTTCACGGTGATCGCATCAGTTGACAGGCCATCAGAAATAACGACCTGCACGTCCGGATTAGCAACACACTGTGCTTTCAGCGCTTCAACAGCTTCTGCACACAGGCGGCGGCCCATATCCGGACGAGTCAGGTAGAGATTTTTGTCGCTGATTTCGGAGCGGACTTCCAGCAAGCCCTGCGCTTTCACCCACTCTTCCGGTACTTCTTTCAGTACGGTATCTTTCGAACGAGAGTGATCGGCCAGGAAACGCAGCAACGCCTGGGTACGCGGACGCGGACCGGCACGACCGGTACAAACGCGGGCCACGGTGCTGCGACGCAGTTCTGTTAATACGTCCGCGCGATGTGGGTTTTCCACACCAATCCACGCTTTTGCTTCCGCAGAACCTAAATCCAGCGCGCAGCTTTCCGAGGTCACCGGTGCCGCACAGTTGGTGGTGGCGCACTTTGCTTCTGACGGCGCGGGGGCCGCTTGTCCCATTGACGCCATCACGCTGCGTACAATTTCTTCAATCTGTTTTTGATCCATGATGTGTTATCTCCGCGTCATCAGAAGAACAGTGACGGATCGCCCGCCCGTTTGGTCAGGCGACCGTTTGCCATAATGCCCATGCTTTCCAGCCAGCGTTCAAACTCCGGTGACGGACGCAGATTCAGTAACTGACGCACAGTGGCAGTGTCGTGGAATGCGGTGGTCTGATAGTTGAGCATGATGTCATCGCCCAGCGGCATCCCCATGATGTAGTTACAGCCTGCGGTGGCGAGCAGGATCATCAGGTTTTCGTTGAGGTTCTGGTCAGCGTCAGCGTGGTTGGTGTAGCAGCAGTCACAGCCCATAGAGATGCCGCTCAGCTTGCCCATAAAGTGATCTTCTAAGCCTGCGCGGATAATCTGGCGGTCGTTGTAGAGATACTCCGGCCCAATAAAACCGACCACGGTGTTGACGATAAACGGATCGTAATGACGCGCCAGCCCATAGTTACGCGCTTCCATCGTCACCTGGTCTGCGCCGAAGTTAGCGCCAGCGGATAGCGCCGAGCCTTGTCCGGTTTCGAAGTAGAGACAGTTTTCCCCGGCGATACGGTTGAACTCCGCGCCCACTGCGCGTGCTTCATCGAGCATCGCCAGCTCTACACCAAACTCTTTCAGCCCTTTTTCGCTGCCGCAGATACTCTGGAAAATCAGCCCGCCTGGTGCGCCACGACGGATCGCTTCGATCTGGGTGGTGACGTGCGCCAGTACGCAGCCCTGAGTTGGGATGTTGAATTTGTCGATCACGCCATAAATGGTATCCAACACGCGGCTTAAGTTTTCCACGTCGTCAGTCACCGGGTTAACGCCAATCACCGCATCGCCCACCCCAAAGGAAAGCCCTTCGTAGATTTGCGCGGCGATACTTTGCACGTCGTCACGGGTATCGTTCGGCTGCAAACGGGCGCTAAAGGTGCCCGGAATACCGATGGTGGTATTGGCCTTTTTGATCACCGGCATTTTCTTCGCGCCGTAGATCAGGTCCGCGTTGGAGCAAATCTTCGCTACCGCCGCCACCACTTCCGAGGTCAACCCTTTGCGAGTAAAGGCAATGTCGTCAACGCTGGTTTCGTCGCTCAGGACGTATTCACGCAGTTCGCTGATGCTCCAGTTTTTAATCTGGTTGTAGGCCGTTTCGTTAACGTCGTCCTGAATCAGCCGCGTCACGCAGTCATCTTCATAGGCAATCACCGGATTATTGCGGATGTCTGCTACGGTCATTTCCGACAACACCTGCTTTGCCGCCACGCGCTCCTGTGAGCTTGCCGCAGCAACGCCCGCCAGCACATCCCCCGAACGCAGTTCGTTGGCTTTAGCCAGCACCTCTTTTACATCCTTAAACTGATATACATTGCCGAACAATGTGGTCTTTAGTTTCATAAGTCGTTCCCTCAGGAAGGAAATGCGAGTGATTTCACCGTCACCGGCACAACCGATCCGCCAAAAAGAGGCGTACCAATGTCGATATAGTCCCCCGCGCGGACAATCACTTCGTCAATGACTGCCAACGGGAGTTGTTGTAGCTGTGGGCGCAACAACATGCCCAGAGCTTTACCAAAGTCCTGCCCGGCCACCACCAGCAGGGGATGCGGATTCGGAAAACGCGCGACGAAATCGACCAGCGCGTTGATGACCGTCAGTACCGCGGCGTAACGCACAGGCAGCGAGGCGGGAAGCGCCAGCACGTACGCGTCAGTTTTGGGGCAAAGATCCAGTTGAATCAGCGCCTGTTGCCAGGCACTGACCAGATCCGTTTCATCAATCGGGATCGCCACTGGCAAATTGCGCAGCGGCAGTTGTACGCCCTCCAGCCAGATTGTGCTGCCAGAGAGCGAAAGGGTATGAGCACCCGCGCCAATCACCGTGGCGCGCACGGTTTGCGCCGGAAACTGCACGTTCATCTCACGCAGACGCGGATGGTCATGCAGCGCCGTTGCCAGAAGCGGGCCGATATCGGCAAAACAGAACGGGTCGGTGGGCTGGTGGCGATAACATTCGCCTACCCCGCCAGAAAGCGTAATGATTTCGGGCGTAACACCTGCGGGCAGCAAACCGGTTTGCATCAATGCCTGCGCGAGCGGCGAGAGCGTTCCGTCAATCACTTCGACAATCAGCTCTGCCATCCGGCGGGTAACCTGCACCAGCTGCCCGCCAGTCAGCGAACGGGCGTCAGTACCGGCACCGAAGCACTCATCCACAATCATCTGCCCCGGTTTATGAGCGTAAACCACGCGCCCCTGGCTGTCGGTTTCCAGCAGGCGACCGCCGACGTTGAGGCAGGCAGTGCCGCTGATTTTTCCGGCATCGAACAGGGCGTAGTTCGCGGTGCCACCGCCGATATCGATATTCAGGACCCGACACAGCCGTTGTTCAGAAAGGGTTTGCGCCCCGGCACCGTGTCCGGCGATCACGGATTCAAGATGCGGCCCGGCGCTGGCGACGACAAAATCGCCCAGCGACCGGGAGAGCGCCATCACCGCCGGGCGAGCGTTGCGGGTTTTTGCGCTTTCACCGGTGATAATGATGGCACCAGAATCAACGCTTTCCGGCGCAATGCCCGCAGCCTGATATTGCTCGAGGATTAAGGTTTTCAGTTCCGCTTCTTTTAAACCACCCTGTTTATCGACAGGGGTAAAGAACACCGGGCTTTGCCAGCTAATTTCGCGTTTGATGAATTCGTAGCGCGGCACCTGCGACACCGCCGCACGGTTAACCAGCTCCAGGTGGGAGAAGATCACCTGGGTGGTGGTGGTGCCGATATCGATACCGACGCTCAGTAGCTGGCGAGTGTTCACGATTGCGCCTCCGCTTCAGTTTTAGCCGCGGTCGCGTCTTCTTTTGGCACCAGCATCATCGCCACGCCAATTGCCGTTACGCCGCCGATCAATTTGCCGACAATCATCGGGAAGATCATGGCGTTCATGTTGGCAGCGGCGAAGCCTAAATGGTCGCCCAGGGCGAAAGCAGCGGAAACGGCGAAGGCGCAGTTGATGACTTTGCCGCGGGTATCCATCTGCTTCATCATGCCAAACATCGGAATGTTGTTGGCAAGCGTTGCCACCATGCCGGCTGCCGCGATATTGTTCATATTCAGCACCTTACCGACGCTCATCAGCGGTTTTTCAAACCAGCGAGTCAGCAGCAGTACCATTGGATACGCCCCTAACAGAACGCAGGAGATCGAGCCGATAACTTCAATGGCGCGCATCACTTCACCGGGTTTATCGCCAGGGGCCATAAAGATAGGATCAAGACCCGGGATCAGTTCCCAGCCAAGGAGGAATTTCACTACCGCAGCGGCAAGACCGAGGGTGATCAATGCAACGAGGAATTTGGCGAAGATCTGGAAGCCGTTGATCATTTTTTCCGGGATGAATTTCAGCCCCAGCGCCACCAGCACCGCAACGATAAGTACCGGGATCATGTTCATCAGGATCAGCGCAAAGGTGAATTCAACAGGCTGGCCGTTGATCTGCACACCGGAGTACATCGCTACCAGACCACCAGCGATACAGCCAATCGGAATGGTCACTATGCCCGCCAGCACGCCGAGCGCCACCGGAATGGAAAACACAATCGTTGGCCCCATCATCGACCCGAGAATTAACCCAGAGTATAGCCACGCTGCTACGTCACCGCCCGCCAGCTCTTTGGCGAGGAAGAAGCCGCCCATATCGCACGCCAGCAGTGTTCCGGCGAACATTGACGGGTTTGCGCCGAGCATTTCGTAAACCGGGATAATCACCGGTCCGAGAACGTGGGCCAGTACCGGTGCCAGTGCGGTCATACCGACCATCGCCAGGCCCAGAGCGCCCATTGCCATAAAGCCTTCTTCGAACTGACCGCCGGATCCTTCGATACTTTTACCGAACTTACCGAGGAAACGAGCAGAACCGCCGAACTGCGACAGGATCCTGTCTACGGCAGCTATCAGCATAAAGAACATCATGATGTACATGATGATTTCGTTAATTCCCATCGCCTTTACTCCCTGTTAGTTGTTATTTATTGGCGGATGCGGCGTGAACGCCTTATCCGCCCTACATGTGCAATCCCGAAGGCCAGATAAGACGCGGCAAGCGTCGCATCCGGCAATTGCACCGCGCCACTGGCGGATGCGGCGTGAACGCCTTATCCGCCCTACATGTGCAATCCCGTCGGCCGGATAAGACGCGG
>OKIZ01000261.1_pt1 | contig 24923 bp, 19 predicted proteins | sample 1610951 | NCBI WGS metagenome assembly OKIZ01 (sample SAMN04436700, study PRJEB24849) | human gut metagenome | biome: human gut; feature: NICU; material: stool | host: Homo sapiens | place: USA: Saint Louis, MO | collected 2010-07-22 | reverse complement strand
TCTTTAATGCGGTATTGTTGTCAGTCATGCGGAATCTGTCCTGTTGCTAAACGATTCACTTCAAAAGAAGAAGTGACAGAAAATGCACTTGGGATAATGCGTCTCATTATAGAACTGCCATGGCTAAATGAAAACTGCAAGTCTCAAGCAAAGTATGCTTATAAAAACGTGGTATCACCAACAAACTTGTTCGATGGCACCCACTTTTTACCAGGGGGATATTGTACAGGTCTGGGCGAAAAAGTTAAAAGTTTGTAGCAATTAATTTAATCGGTTTTACCTGGAAAACGGGCGCAACCGGAGTTGCGCCGCAGAGATATCAGGCGTTAAGGATATCGTCCAGGTTCAGCTCTTCACGAACCTGCTTAACCCATTTTTCTACACGCTCAGCGGTCAGCTCTGGCTGACGGTCTTCATCAATGGCCAGGCCAACGAAGTGATCGTCATCTGCCAGACCTTTGGACGCTTCGAAATGGTAACCCGCCGTTGGCCAGTGACCGACGATCGCCGCACCGCGTGGCTCAATGATGTCGCGAATAGTGCCCAGCGCATCACAGAAATACTCAGCATAGTCTTCCTGATCGCCACAGCCAAACAGGGCAACCAGCTTGCCGTTGAAGTCTACTTCTTCCAGCGTCGGGAAGAAATCGTCCCAGTCACACTGTGCTTCACCGTAGTACCAGGTCGGGATGCCCAGCAGCAGGATGTCATAGCCCTCGAGATCTTCTTTGCTGCTCTTGGCGATGTCATGCACATCAGCAACGTCTTTACCGAGCTGTTTTTGAATGTTTTTTGCGATATTTTCAGTATTGCCGGTATCACTGCCAAAGAAAATGCCGATGATTGCCATGAGTAAAATAACCTCTTGAAACTTAATGGTATGGTGGCGCAAATTGTCCACGGATAAGGGCAATAATAGCAGAACAGGCAACCCTGCGGAAACAGCTATCACGCAGGACTGCACTCTGTGCTACATGAAAAAGGTAATATTGGGGATTTTCTGACTCACGCCTTGCCGCGTAACGTCTCAAGCTGGGCGATCAGCATCTCTTCGATCAGTTCGCTGCGGCTGATGTTGCGCGCGTCAGCTAACTCGTTAAGCGCATCGACGGCATCGGCATTAAGCTTCAGTTCGACACGCTTAAGCCCACGATTTTTATCGCGTTTAAGCTGGTTGCGTTTATTGATACGCAGCTGTTCATCGCGCGAAAGCGGATTCGTTTTCGGTCGTCCCGGTCGACGCTCATTCGCGAACAGATCTAATGTCGTACGGTCCGTTTGTTCTTTGGCCATGATTCTGAGACTTCGGGGGAAACACGCCGCCCTGCTAATGCCCGGGCGATAAGCGCGCCATCATACATCACCCAAATCCACACGCCAACGACTGGAAGCCCGTCGTCTTCCGGACGCTGGCTTTTTAATCAATTCGCTGTATCAGTAAGATAGCGGCGAATGGCGCGCAGGACGGCATCCGGTTTTTCCGCGTGTACCCAGTGCCCGGCACCGGCAATGACGTGAGCGCGAGCCTGCGGGAATTGCGCCAGCAGCGTGTCACGGTACGCGTCAGTGACGTAAGGGGAGTTGCCGCCGCGAATAAAAAGGGTAGGGTGCGGCCAGGCGGGGACGGTTTCCCAGCCCACAATATGCGAATACTGATCCCACAATACCGGGACGTTAAAGCGCCATTGTCCGTCAACAAACGATTTCAGCAGGAACTGAACTACGCCTTCCTCATCAAGATGCTCACGCATAACGGCAGCCGCCTGTTGGCGGGTTGCGACACCCGCTTCGGTGACCGCATTGATGGCGGCAAAAATCTCATCGTGACGGCGAACGTCGTAATTGACGGGCGCAACGTCGATGACCACCAGCCCGGAAATTCGCTCAGGGGCCAGCGCAGTGAGCGCCATCACCGCTTTGCCGCCCATTGAATGCCCGATAAGCGTCGCTTTCTGGATATTATTCGCATCGAGGGTGTCCCGCAGATCCTGCGCCATGGCTGCGTAGGTCATCTCCTCCGAGCGCCCAGAAAGACCGTGATTGCGCATATCAACCTGGAGGATCGCGTGATCGGTCACTAAATCGCGCGCCAGCACACCCAGATTATCCAGGCTACCAAACAGGCCGTGAACCAGTACGATGGGAGAATTATTGTTCGGCGATTGTGCAGTTTGCGCTCGGGTATTCAATTTCATGGCAAAGTTCTTTTTTTAGGTTTGTCAGGTTAGGGTATCATGTTGACCATTCTGCCGCCCGGGGGCAAGGATCCAGTTTAATCTGACTTTTGCCGCCAACCTGGTTTGACGCTATCCGCTGTTGGGATTTGACCTTATAATCTCAACGACTTGTATTCAGATAAGATATCGCACTGGATTAAGATGAAAACAATCGAAGTTGATGACGAACTCTATCAGTATATTGCCAGCCAGACGCGGCATATTGGGGAGAGCGCGTCCGACATTTTACGGCGCATGCTTAAAATTTCCGCCGCCTCACAGCCCACTCCTGTCACTAAAGATGTCGTGTCTCAGCCGAGCGTTGTTGCACAAGTAAAACCTGCTGTCATGCCGGCAAAAGACAAAGTGCGCGCGATGCGCGAGCTGCTGCTGTCCGATGAATATGCCGAGCAGAAAAAGGCGGTTAACCGCTTTATGCTGGTGCTGTCTACACTTTACTCACTGGATAACAACGCATTTGCAGAAGCGACAGAGTCGCTGCACGGTCGCACGCGCGTTTACTTCGCAGGCGACGAGCAGACCCTGCTGCAAAATGGCAACCAAACCAAGCCCAAACACGTTCCCGGTACACCATACTGGGTGATCACCAACACCAATACGGGCCGTAAGTGCAGCATGATCGAACATATCATGCAGTCCATGCAGTTCCCGGCGGAATTGATCGAAAAGGTTTGCGGTACAATTTAACCCTTGCATCAGAAGGACCAGGCAATGGCAAATCACAGCCGTGCAGGACTACCTGCACAACAAAGCGATTTGATTAACGTCGCTCAACTGACCGCGCAGTACTACGTGCTGAAGCCGGTGGTGGGCAACGCAGAACACGCAGTGAAGTTTGGTACATCTGGCCACCGCGGTAGTGCGGCGCGCCACAGCTTTAACGAACCGCACATTCTGGCCATTGCTCAGGCCATCGCGGAAGAGCGCGCCAAAAATGGCGTCACCGGTCCGTGCTATGTAGGGAAAGATACCCACGCCCTGTCTGAACCTGCTTTTATCTCCGTGCTGGAAGTGCTGGCGGCGAACGGCGTAGACGTGATTGTTCAGGAGAACAACGGTTTCACGCCAACGCCAGCGGTTTCTAACGCTATTCTGGTACACAACAAAAAAGGTGGCGCGCAGGCTGACGGCATTGTGATCACCCCGTCCCACAACCCACCGGAAGATGGCGGCATCAAGTACAACCCACCTAACGGTGGCCCGGCGGATACCAACGTCACGAAAGTGGTGGAAGATCGTGCCAACGCATTACTTGCTAACGGTCTGAACGGTGTAAAACGCATCTCGCTGGATGAAGCCATGGCCTCCGGCCACGTGAAAGAGCAGGATCTGGTGCAGCCGTTCGTGGAAGGGCTGGCGGATATCGTCGATATGGCCGCTATCCAGAAAGCCGGTCTGAAGCTGGGCGTGGATCCACTGGGCGGCTCCGGTATTGAATACTGGAAACGCATTGCCGAGCACTACAAGCTGGATCTGACCATCGTGAACGATCACGTCGATCAGACCTTCCGCTTTATGCACCTGGACAAAGACGGCGCGATCCGTATGGACTGCTCCTCCGAATGCGCAATGGCTGGCCTGCTGGCGCTGCGCGACAAGTTCGATCTGGCGTTTGCCAACGACCCGGACTACGACCGCCACGGTATCGTCACCCCGGCAGGGCTGATGAACCCGAACCACTACCTGGCTGTTGCAATCAATTATCTCTTCCAGCACCGTCCGCAGTGGGGCAAAGAGGTCGCGGTGGGTAAAACGCTGGTCTCTTCCGCTATGATTGACCGTGTGGTCGACGCGCTGGGTCGCAAGCTGGTGGAAGTGCCGGTGGGCTTTAAGTGGTTTGTTGATGGTCTGCACGACGGCAGCTTCGGCTTTGGCGGTGAAGAGAGCGCGGGGGCATCCTTCCTGCGCTTCGACGGCACCCCATGGTCAACCGATAAAGACGGCATCATCATGTGCCTGCTGGCGGCGGAAATCACCGCGGTCACCGGTAAGAACCCGCAGGAACATTACAACGAGCTGGCGGAACGTTTTGGTGCGCCAAGCTATAACCGTATTCAGGCTGGCGCCACGTCTGCGCAAAAAGCAGCTCTGTCAAAACTCTCTCCGGAGATGGTCAGTGCCAGTACCCTGGCAGGTGACCCGATCACCGCGCGTCTGACGGCGGCGCCGGGTAACGGCGCATCCATCGGCGGCCTGAAAGTGATGACCGAAAACGGCTGGTTCGCCGCGCGTCCATCCGGTACGGAAGATGCGTACAAAATCTATTGCGAAAGTTTCCTCGGCGCTGAGCACCGTCAGCAGATTGAGAAAGAAGCGGTAGAGATTGTCAGCGAAGTGCTGAAAAACGCGTAAGTGCGGTTTGTGTGCCGGGCGGCACTGCGTTTGCCCGGCCTACAACAGCGATCGTAGGCCCGGTAAGCGTTAGCGCCACCGGGCTTTTTTTAGCTATGTTTGTTCTTCAATTCAAATCTCGGCGACACCAGACCGTACAGCGTCCAGCCCATAAAGGTCACCATCGCCCCATACAGCATCGCCTCCTGACCGGACGAGTAGAGCGCATAGAAGCTGTAAATCGCCCCAATCAGCGCCACGATATTGGCCGCCCGGGCTTTGCGCGGATCCACCTTCGCCACCTTCTGAATAATCACCAGCGCCGCCATCGACAGAATGTACGGAATGATGTTCGTCACCACCGCCAGGTTGACCAGCACGTTAAACTGGCTGTTCAGTGACGGGCTGATGGTCATCAGCGACAAACCGCTCTGGAAAATCACAATCGCCAGCATACCCTGCACCGGCGCATCCGCTTTGGTGACGCGGGAGAAGATTTTCGGGAAATAACCTTCGTCAGCGGAAGATTTGAATACCTGGGCGATGGTGAACTGCCAGCCCAGCAGCGAGCCGCAGCAGGACATCACCATCAGTCCCATGATCACTTTCCCTACCTCCGGCGTAAACATCTGCGCAAACGCCAGTCCGAACGGCGCCGTGGAGTTAGCCAGATCCATGTTGGGCACAATTCCCGCAATCACGTTGGTTGAGACGATATAGATCACCGCCGCCCCCAGCGTCCCGCCGAGTACCGCGATCGGCACATTTTTCTCCGGGTTTTCCACCACTTCCGCATTCGCACAGGCCGACTCCAGCCCGAGGAAGGCCCACAGCGTCATGGCGATGGACGATCCCACGGCGGTGAAGAACGGTACGTGATGCGGATTCCAGGAATTGGCGTACAGCGTCGGGCTGAACCAGAACCAGCCGATGATGCACAGGCCGACAACCGGGATGATGACGCCCCAGACGGTGATGCTGCTGAGCTGTCCGGTGATGCGCGCGCCGCCAAAGTTAGCGACGGTGCAGATCCAGAGCACGCCGATGGTCGCCAGCCCAATTTGCACCGGGGTCAGCGTCGCGCCAAACAGCTCTGTGCCGTAACCGACAGCGGAAATGGCAATCGCCACATTGGCGATCAGCAGCGACACGCCATAGGTATAGTTCGCCATAAAGTTACCGGACTTACCAAACGCATATTCGGCATAGCCGCCCATGCCGCCGGACTTGCGGCTGAACATACCGCACTTGGCAAACGCCCACGCCAGCGCCATCGAACCCACGGCGGTAACAAGCCAGGAGATAATCGAAATCGTCCCCACTTCAGCGAGCTTGGTGGGGAGCATGATGATCCCCGAACCCATCATATTCACCATGGTGAGAATAGTGAGTTGCACCACGCCCATCTTGTTGGCCTTACTCATAATTTTTCTCCTTTCAGCAGCGATGGCTGAGCGGCAGGTTGTTTGATGACGTAGCAGCGCACCTGTTTGCGACCGTCACACTCCTCGACGTAAACCCCCTGTAACTCCGGCGCAAAACCCGGCAGCAGATTGATCCCGTCTTCCAGCGCGGCGAAATAGCGCAGCACGGAACCGCCCCAGACTTCTCCCGGCACCACGCACAACACCCCCGGTGGGTAAGGCAGCGCGCCTTCCGCGGCGATACGGCCTTCCGCGTCGCGCAGGGACACCAGCTCGACCTCACCGCGCAGATAGGCATAGTTCGCCTCCTGCGGGTTCATCATGACGCGTGGGAAGTGAGACTTGCGGAACATCTCTTTTTGCAGTTGCTTCACGTTATGACGGGCGTAGAGGTCATGCATCTCCTGACAAATCTGACGCAGGGTATAATCCGCATAACGTTCCGGATGTTGCTTATAAAGAGAGGGCAGAACCTCTTTCAGCGGCACATCGCTCTGGAGCAGTTTTTCGAAGCGCACCAGCTGGGCGACGAGCTGCTGCAATTTGCCCATGTCCTCCGCCGGGGTGAGCAGGAACAGAATGGAATTGAGGTCGCATTTTTCCGGCACGATACCGTTTTCACGCAGGAAGTTGGCGAGGATGGTGGCGGGCACGCCGAAATCATCGTACTCACCGGTGCGGGCGTTGATGCCCGGCGTAGTCAGCAGCAGTTTGCAGGGATCTATAAAATACTGATGCTCGGCATATCCCTCAAAGGCGTGCCAGCGTTCGCCCGGAACGAAATGGAAGAAGCGCAGATCGGTAGCAATCTCTGCCGTATCCCAGCTTTCCCATGGACGGCCATCCACCGTCTCCGGCACGAACGGACGAATAAACTGACAGTTCTGAAGGATCAGTTTCCGCGCTTCGATACCCGTCACCACGCAGTCCATCCACATGTTGCGCCCACTTTGACCCTCGTGCCTGCGGGCGTTGATTTCCAGGGCGGCAAACAGCGGATAAAACGGGCTGGTGGAGGCGTGCATCATAAAGGCGTTGTTGAGGCGTTTATGCGGGACATAGCGCGGCTGGCCTTTTATGTGGCTGTCCTTCTTATGGATTTGCGAGGTTTGCGAGAAGCCCGCCTGCTGCTTATGCACCGACTGGGTCACCAGAATGCCCGGATCGTTTTCGTTCAGCTCCAGCAGCAGCGGCGAGCAGTCGGCCATCATCGGGATAAACTGCTCGTAACCCACCCAGGCGGAGTCAAACAGAATGTAATCGCACAGGTGACCAATCTTATCCACCACCTGACGGGCGTTATAAATGGTACCGTCGTAGGTGCCCAGCTGGATCACCGCCAGACGGAACGGACGTTCATCCCGCGCACGGCCAGGCGCGACCTCTGACACCAGCTCCCGCAGGTAGCTCTCGTCGAAACAGTGTGCGTCGATACCGCCGATAAACCCGTACGGGTTGCGCGCCGTTTCCAGATACACCGGCGTCGCGCCCGCCTGTAACAGCGCCCCGTGGTGATTAGATTTATGGTTATTGCGATCGAACAGCACCAGATCGCCTGGCGTGAGCAGGGCATTGAGCACCACCTTATTGGAAGAGGAGGTGCCGTTCAGCACGAAGTAGGTTTTATCCGCATTAAAGACTTTTGCCGCATGCTGCTGGGCGATGCATGGCGCGCCTTCGTGGATCAGCAGATCGCCCATTGCCACGTCGGCATTGCACAGATCGGCGCGGAAAAGCGTTTCGCCAAAGAAATCGACAAACTGGTTTCCGGCCGGATGGCGGCGGAAGAACTGGCCTCCCTGATGTCCGGGGCAGTCAAACGCGCTGTTCCCCTGCTGGACGTAATCGACCAGCGCGCGGAAGAACGGCGGGCGGAGCTGGGTTTCGTACTTCTGCGCAGCCGCTTCAAGCTGGCGTCCGTAGTACGCATTGCTGGTGTCGGAGTACTCAAAAACGCCGTGAATACGCGACAGAAATTCAGCCGGAACCCTTTCTTCTTTATGCGTGGCAATAAACACCGGGATGCCGAATCCCGTGGCTTCTATTTCTTCTATGGCGCCATTGAAAATATCGCTGACGGCCAGAACTACGGCTGCCACATCAATATAATCTGATGCGGTGATATCCACGATGTCGCGCGAAGTGGTAAAGCATTCAGGGCAGGCACGGCTGACGGCAATTTTTAACGTTTTCATCTTAATCTCTTTATTTCAGGCAATATGGGGCCCTCGACTTCTTGCGGTAAAGAAATCGATTATTTCCGGAAAAAAAAGCAAAGCGTGTCCGCTGATACGAAATCAGTTAATTGCTTTTTTGCTGAGTAGAATTCAGTCCGCCCGGTTGCGGAGAATCTGAATCACAAGGAATGAGCGCAGGTGTTCACAGGCAACAGCCTGTAAAATAGCGTTTTTCAGGATAACCTGTAAGCAGATGCGCCAGAAGTCGAAGGACTACCGGGCGTTAAAGAGATGAAAGTCAAAACAGTTACGGTGGGCAAACATCATGATATGTGTTGTCCGCCTTATATGGGGCATTAAACGATTATTGTTTTCCATGTTCAGTTTCCTTTCAGTAATTGAAAGCATGGTCATTTTATCCAGGAAAAAGGGATTAACTGTGAAACAGATCACCAATAACCGATCATTTCAGAAATAATTAGTCGTTTTGAGTGAATGACGCAGATCAAAATGCTGTTTTGTTGGTTCGGTGTTAAATTGATGTTTTAATTGTGTTTAAAGAGGGCGGATATAGCTATGAAAATAAACTCATCGTTATTTTCATGGCTATATTAAGGCTGGTATGTTTTTTATTTAAAATTAAAGTGAATACTTATTCAGATCATAAACCGATATCCGATACCGGTTTCTGTTAATAAATGACGAGGACGCGCGGGATCGGCTTCAAGTTTCTGGCGAAGGTGTCCCATATAAATGCGTAAATAGTGACTATGCTCGACAGCATTCGGTCCCCAGACCTGGCTTAACAGCTGTCGCTGCGTTAACACTTTTCCGTGGTTATTGAGCAGCACGGCCAGCAGACGAAATTCGATAGGCGTAAGGTGGATCTCTTCTTCCCCTCGCACGATGCGGCGGGCGGCAAGATCGACGCGGATATCGCCAAAGGCGTACACCGGATCAGAAGGGGACGTGGCACTGTGTCGACGCAGCGCCACACGAAGCCGGGCCTGTAACTCGCCAATGCCAAACGGTTTGATCAGATAATCATCCGCTCCGGCATCCAGCGCGGCGATTTTATCCGTCTCTTCGGTGCGGGCAGAGAGCACCAGAATGGGCATCTGGCTCCACTGACGCACCTCACGAATAAAATCGATGCCGTCGCCATCCGGAAGTCCCAGATCCAGGATCACCAGATCTGGCTTGCGGGTGGCGGCTTCAATTAACCCCCGTTGAAGCGTACCGGCTTCATGAACGCGCAAACCATCGCCTTCCAGCGCGGTACGCAGAAATCGGCTGATAGCGAGCTCATCTTCAACAATCAGAACGTTAATCACAAATCCTCTGGTAATTCATCAAGTTCTGGTGGGGTTTCAAGAGGAAGTGTAACACAAAAGCGTGCCCCACCTTCCGGGCGGTTCTCTGCGGAAATGGTGCCACCATGCACGTCGACAATCGCCTGGCAGATCGCCAGACCCAGCCCAACGCCCGGAATGGCGGATTCCTTATTACCGCGCGCAAATTTTTCGAATATGGCGCGCTCCTGACCGGCCGGAATACCCGGCCCGTTATCCCAGACGTCGAGCCGCAGCACACGTTTATCCACCCTGGCAGCAATCCCCAGCCGGGCCTTTGTCCCGGCGTATTTAGCCGCGTTTTCCAGCAGATTAATCAGCACGCGCTCAAACAGCGGGCCATCCACATGGATTAACGTCAGGGGTTCCGGCATGTCCAGCTCAATATGGCGCCCGCCGAGACCCGGCTCCAGCATCTTCAGCGCACTGCCGACAACCTCCTCAAGGGTGAGCCACTCTTTTTTGAGGTTAAACCCGCCGGACTGAATGCGCGCCATGTCCAGCAGGTTGTTCACCAGGCGCGTGGTATTCAGCACGTGCTGGCGAATTTCGCTGGCCTGCATCGCGTGCTTTGATCCTTCCGCCGCCAGATCCAGCGTCAGAATTTCGGACTGGCCAAACAGCACGGTAAGCGGGGTGCGCAAATCGTGAGACAGCGCTGCCAGCAGCGAATTGCGAATACTTTCGCGCTCGCTTGCCAGCCGCGCCTGCTCTTCGCTGGCGGTGAGCGCCAGCCGTTCAAGGGCGCTGGCGACCAGCAGGGTGAAGGTTTCCAGCAGGCGCTGCTGCTCTGGGATCATCAGCTGACGCAGGTTAGACGGCTCGACGATGACCAGCCCGTGATTTTTATCCGCGCTGCGCAGCGGCAGGATCTGGTAAGGCACGCCGGGCAGCGTGTCGGTGCCGGCGCCGGCAGGTAACCCCTTATCGAAACTCCAGCGGGCAATCGCTTCATCCCAGGGCGTCATCCCCGAAGGGGAGGTCAGCGGGCGAAGGCGCCCCTGTTCGTCGGGGAGCAAAATCAGGTTACTGGCATGAAAGGTCGAACGGATAAACTGCTCGCTGGTCTGCACGATATCCCGCTGCGTGCGGCCAACCGCCAGCGATTTTGACATTTCATACAGATGGCGCGTGCGCTGCTCGCGATAGCGGGCAATGCGTGCCTGGTAGCGTACGCCTGCCGTCAGATTCCCGATCACCAGCCCGACGGTAAGCATCACGGCAAAGGTCAGAATGTACTGCACGTCCGAGACAGCAAGCGTCCCGCGCGGAGCGATAAAAAAAAGGTCGAAGCTGATGACGTTGATCACCGTTGCCAGCACCGACGGCCAGCGGCCATAAAAGAGCGCGACCACAACGACGCCGAGCAGATAAATCATGACCAGATTGGCGGCGTCGAAGGCGATGAGCCACTGGCTGGCAATCACCGTAATCAGGGCGCAAAGGACCACTGCCACTAGGCAACCCCGGATCTGAATGCGCCATTTATCGCCAAAGGTGCGAGCATCCGGCGTACGGTTGGGCAGTGGGGCGGGCTTGTCATCCAGCGCGACGATGACTAAATCAAGATCCGGCGCGCGGCGGGCCAGCCTGTCGGCAAAAGATTCGCGGCTAAACCAGCGGCGATGCTGTCGACGTCCAATGACAATCTTGCCCAGGTTGTGCTCGCGCGCGTAGCGCAGAATGGCTTTATCTTCCTGCGGTTCGGAAAGGGTGGCGGTTTCGGCACCCAGCTCCTGCGCCAGCCGCAGCGCGCTCAAAATGGCGCGACGCTGATTTTCTGGCAGGCCATGCAGCTGCGGCGTTTCGACGTAGACCGCGTGCCAGACGCTGCCAAATTTCGCTGCCAGCCGGGCGGCGGTGCGAACCAGTTTTTCGTTGCCGCTGCCGTGACCAATGCATAACAGAATGGCGTCCCGCGTGTGCCAGACGCGCTCTTGTCCCTGTAGGTCTCGCCAGGCGCGCATCTGGTCATCAACGCGATCGGCGGTGCGGCGCAGGGCCAGCTCGCGCAGGGCAATCAGGTTTCCTTTGCGGAAAAAATGTTCGATGGCGCGTTCGGCCTGGCCGGCAATATACACTTTGCCTTCGTGCAGGCGCTGGCGTAGATCGTCCGGCGGCAGGTCAACCAGTACGACTTCATCGGCAGAATCAAAAAACGGATCGGGGACGGTTTCCCGCACCTGGATACCGGTTACGCCGCTCACTACGTCGTTCAGGCTTTCCAGATGCTGAACATTTACCGTGGTGAAGACGTCAATGCCTGCCTCAAGCAGCTCCTCAACATCCTGCCAGCGCTTCGGATGGCGGGAGCCTGGCGCATTGCTGTGCGCTAGTTCGTCCATCAGGATCAGGGCAGGGCGGCGGGCGAGGGCGGCATCAAGATCAAACTCCGTGACCAGCCGCCCGCGATGGCTGATACGCTGGGGCGGCTGCGTCGCCAGCCCCGTCAGCAGCGCAGCCGTCTCTTTGCGACCGTGGGTTTCCACCACGCCGATGAGAATATCAAGCCCCTGCGCCCGAAGCCGCTGGGCTTCCGTCAGCATGGCGAAGGTTTTCCCGACGCCCGCGCAGGCGCCGAAGAAAATTTTCAGCTTGCCGCGGTGGGCTTCAGCCGTCTGTTCAAGCAGCCTGTCCGGATCCGGGCGCATGGGCTCGTCGGTCATTTAGTTCTTCCTTAGCGCGTCCAGCGCCAGATTCAGCTCAACAATGTTCACTACCGGCATGCCGATGAAGCTGACCAGCGGCTTTTGCGTATGTTCTGCGACCAGCTGGCTCACCTGCTCGACGGTCAGCTGACGGGCGGCTGCCACGCGTGGGATCTGCCACACCACCGCATCCGGCGTCAGGCTGTAATCCAGCCCGCTCGCGGAAGCGGTGATCAGCTCAACCGGCACCTCACGGCTGGCCTGCGGATTCGCGGCGCGCAGGGCGGCAACGCGTTCAGCAACGGCTTTGTCCAGGTCAGGATTACTGCCAGCCAGATTGCTGCCGCCGGAGGCCATTGGATTATACGGGCTTTCCGCAGTGGCGGAAGGGCGTCCCTGGAAGTAGCGCGGGTCCGTAAAGTTCTGCCCAATCAGACGCGAGCCGCGGTTTTCACCGTTCTGGATAATCAGCGAGCCGTTGGCCTGATCTTTAAACCACCACTGGCCCAGCGCGGTAGTCATCAGCGGGTAAAGCCCGCCGGTAATCAGAGACAGCAGAATAAACAACAGTATAGCGGGACGTAACATCGTCATTGGATCCACCTTTTAAACCAGCCCGAACAGCGTTAACAGCATGTCGATAACCTTGATCCCAATAAAGGGCACCACCAGCCCACCCAGACCGTAAATCCACAGGTTACGGCGCAGCATGGCGGCGGCCGTCAGCGGCTTATAGCTCACCCCTTTCAGCGCCAGCGGAATAAGAAAGACAATAATCAGCGCGTTGAAGATCACCGCGCTCAAAATGGCCGAGGCCGGAGAGTGCAGGTGCATCACGTTCAGGGCATTCAACTGCGGGTAGGTTGCCGCAAAAGCCGCCGGAATGATGGCGAAATACTTCGCCACGTCGTTGGCGATACTGAACGTGGTCAGCGAGCCGCGCGTCATCAGCATCTGCTTCCCGATATGTACCACTTCGATCAGCTTGGTCGGGTTCGAGTCGAGATCCACCATGTTGCCCGCCTCTTTTGCCGCCTGGGTACCGGAGTTCATCGCCACCGCCACGTCGGCCTGCGCCAGCGCCGGGGCGTCGTTGGTGCCGTCGCCGGTCATCGCCACCAGACGGCCTTCCGCCTGATACTGGCGAATGAGTGCCAGCTTCGCTTCCGGCGTCGCTTCGGAAAGGAAATCATCCACGCCCGCTTCGGCGGCAATGGCCGCCGCAGTCAGACGGTTATCCCCGGTGATCATCACTGTTTTAATGCCCATCTTACGCATCTGGGCGAAACGCTCTTTAATACCGCCTTTAACGATATCCTTCAGGGCGATAACCCCCAGAACGCTTGCACCTTCCGCCACCACCAGCGGGGTTGCTCCCTGACGCGCCACGCTTTCCACCAGGTTGTCGACTTCCGGGGGGAAGTGTCCATTATTGGCTTCAATATGACGGCGAATGGCATCAACGGACCCTTTACGGATCATCCGGTCCTGAATGTTAATTCCGCTCATTCGGGTTTGCGCTGTGAAGGGCACGAACGTGGCGTGCAGGCTCTGAACGTCGCGCTGGCGCAGGTTAAAGCGCTGCTTGGCGAGGATCACGATACTGCGGCCTTCCGGCGTTTCATCGGCCAGCGAGGAAAGCTGCGCCGCGTCAGCCAGCGTTTTTTCATCCACGCCGGGAGCAGGTAGAAAGTCAGAGGCCTGACGATTGCCCAGGGTGATGGTCCCGGTTTTATCCAGCAGCAGCACGTCTACGTCACCCGCCGCTTCAACGGCGCGTCCGCTGGTGGCGATGACGTTCGCGCCCAGCATCCGGCTCATCCCCGCCACGCCAATCGCGGAAAGCAGGCCGCCGATAGTGGTGGGGATCAGACAGACGAGCAGGGCGATCAGTACGGTGATGCTAACCGCTGTACCGCCGTAGGCGGAGAAGGGCCACAGGGTCGCCGTTGCCAGCAGGAAGACAATGGTGAGCGCCACCAGCAGAATGGTCAGGGCGATCTCGTTCGGCGTTTTACGACGCTGTGCGCCTTCCACCATGGCGATCATCCGGTCGAGAAAGGTTTCGCCCGGGTTAACGCTGCACTGGATCACCAGCCAGTCGGAAAGAATGCGCGTTCCGCCGGTAACTGAGGCGAAATCTCCGCCCGACTCACGGATCACCGGTGCGGATTCCCCGGTAATGGCGCTTTCGTCTACCGACGCGCCGCCCTCAATCACCTCACCGTCGCAGGGGATGATGTCGCCAGCTTCCACCAGCACCACGTCACCTTTGCGCAGTTCATCCGCCGGAACGTGGTCCATCTGCGCGCCGTATTTAGGTTCGCGTAATTTGCGCGCAAAGGCGGTCTTTTTTACCCCTTTCAGGCTGTTGGCCTGTGCCTTACTGCGGCCTTCCGCTAACGCTTCGGCGAAGTTGGCGAACAGCACGGTAAACCACAGCCACAGGCTGATGGCGGCGGTAAAGGTTGCATTCCCTGAAAGGTGTCCCGTTCCCATGGCAATCGCCAGTGCGGTGGTGAGTAAACTTCCAGTCCAGACAATAAACATCACCGGGTTGTGCCACTGCACGCGCGGGCTCAGTTTTTTTACCGCATCCATGAGGGCCTGACGAACTAACGTCGGTTCGAGCAGGGCCAGTTGTTTACGACTCATGACAAATTCTCCGCAAAATCAGCGTAAAGAGAGATATTCCGCAACCGGGCCTAACGCGAGGGCGGGGATAAAGGTCAGGGCACCCACCAGCAAAACGGTGCCAATCAGCAGGCCGACGAACAGCGCGCCGTGAGTCGGTAACGTACCGGTGGTGGTCGGCTGGATCTTCTTATTCACCAGTGTTCCAGCGATCGCCATGACGGGAATAATCACGCCGAAACGTCCGATGAACATGCAGAACGCCAGCAAACAGTTCCAGAACGGCGAGTTGGCGCTTAACCCTGCAAAGGCGCTGCCGTTGTTGTTGGCGGCAGACGAAACGGCGTAAAGCACTTCGCTAAAGCCGTGAATGCCCGGGTTAAAGATGCCGTTGCGCCCGGCGTCGGTCATCAGCGCCAGCGCGGTACCGAGCAGCACAAGGGTGGGGGTGACCAGAATTGCCAGCGCGGTTAATTTCATTTCGCGGACGTCGATTTTTTTGCCGAGATACTCCGGCGTGCGACCGATCATTAGCCCGGCGATAAACACGGCGAGCAGAACGAACAACAGCATGCCGTACAGCCCCGAACCGACCCCACCGAAAACTACCTCGCCAATCTGCATCAGCCACATCGGGATCATGCCGCCGAGCGCGGTGAAAGAGTCATGCATGGCGTTCACCGCCCCGCAGGAGGCCGCCGTGGTGACCACCGCATAGAGGCTGCTGGCAAGAATGCCGAAGCGGCTCTCTTTGCCTTCCAGGTTGATATTGCTGTTAGCCCCCAGCAGCATGAAGTGGCTGTTGCCGTTCCATTCGGCCCACATCACCAGTGCTACACAGACCACGAAGATCAACGACATCGCCCACAGCAGCGTACGTCCCTGGCGGCGATCGTTAACCACATCGCCAAAGGCGAAGCAGAGCGCGGCGGGGATCAGGAAGATCGCCAGCATCTGTACAAAATTGGTTAATGCCGTTGGGTTTTCAAACGGATGCGATGAGTTGGCGTTGAAGAAGCCGCCGCCGTTGGTGCCCAGCATCTTGATCGCTTCCTGCGACGCCACCGGCCCCATAGGAAGGAGTTCCCTGACCCCTTCAAGCGAGGTGTAAGGGGTATAAGGCAGCAGGTTTTGCAGAGTGCCTTGCTGAATAAAAAACAGGGCAATAATCAGCGCAACAGGCACCAGGATCCAAAGAGTGATGCGCGTGACATCAACCCAGGCGTTGCCGAGAGTGCTGACATTCTGACGGGCAAACGCGCGCGTCAGGGCGAAGATCACCGCGATACCGCTGGCCGCAGAAAGAAAGTTTTGCACGGTTAACCCGGCCATCTGGCTGAAGTAGCTGAGCGTGGTTTCACCGGCGTAAGACTGCCAGTTGGTGTTGGTGACAAAGCTGACCGCCGTGTTCAGCGCCAGATGCCAGGATAAACCCGGTAACTGCTGCGGGTTCAACGGCAGACTGCCCTGGAGCATCAGCAGCGTAAAGAGGGCAATAAGTCCCAGGATATTCAGAAGCAGTATCGCCATCAGGTACTGGCGCCAGTTCATTTCCCGGTCGCTGATACCTGAAATGCGCCAGAGCACGTTTTCAATATTTCGCGTGCCAGGCAATGGCACGTTGTTTATCAGCCGCGCCAGCGCTGTTCCCAGCGGCCTGGCGAGCACAAACAGTACCAGTAAAAAGCTGGCAATAAGCAAAAACGCCTGAGCAGCCATCAGAATGCCTCCGCATTAATCAGGGCATAAATCAGATAACCCAATAACAGGAACACCAGCACGATGCCGGCAATCAGACCTGCACTCACAATCCACCTCCGGGTGACTTTTGTTGTTGTACAAACGGTAGGATTTATGGCGCAAAGATTTCGCAAAAATCAGAAGGGCAGGTGTAAAAAAAGTATAAAAAGGGAAAGACCACAATTTAACTATTGGTAAGTAAATCGTTAACTTTTTTGTAACTTAATTACAGGCGGGAATGTAAATATTCACGAAATGGATGAAAATAAGTGGTCGGATGAGTAGTAAAATTACAAACAAAGCGGTATTATTTTAACCAGGTCACAGATTTCACATTTTCCGGAGACGGTTTCCGGCCAACTACAGGGGAGAAAAATATGGATCTTTATAAAGAGTATCCGGCTCATATCGTGTTCATGCGTCGCACTTTCGCCGTAGTGGCTGGCGTGCTGGCCCTGCCGGTGATGCTGTTCTGGAAAGATCGCGCACGTTTCTACAGTTACCTGCACCGCGTCTGGGCGAAAACCAGCGAGAAGCCGGTGTGGATGGATCAGGCCGAGAAAGCGACCTGCGATTTCTACTGATACGGTGTGACATCGTAGCCATAAAAAAACCGCCTACAGCAAAGTGGCGGTTTTTTTGTCCCTCGGGATTCGCGGTCCGTTGGGTGGTTTTCAAGCTCTCACACAGAGGCTTACAAGCATACTTCTGCTGGTTTAATAAGCAAACGCTTCACTCCTAAATAAATTCTTAAAAACAGGTTCAATGGATTACGTTTTGCTCACGTGATGCCTACTATGCAGCGTCCCTTTCCGCCATCTCGCAAATGGGCATCGGTCCTGGGAAAGGTGTATCCATAGCCGTAAAGCAGCCCACCTACCCGGGCTTGTGTCCACCGATTTATCACCGGTGGTGATAGGTGGAGCGGTTAGCAGCAGGGACCGCATAGTGAAACGCTATTTATGCATCGCGTTCATTGTCGCCAGCGCACTCGTTGTAAAGAGTGATAAACCGGATGTGTTTATTGCCTTTACCCTGATAGCGCAGGACAAGTAGCGTTAAGGCCGCCTTGGGCGGCCTTTTTTATTTCATCCCGTCTACACTTCATGGCAAAGTAGTTCAAAGCGTGCCTTTTTCCTTTTACGGCATGCCCTTACGGACATAATGGACAATTGCCTGGAGTTTTATGCCCACCCATCTGGTTTGGTTTCGCGCGGATTTACGCATTCACGACAACTTCGCTCTCGCGGCGGCCTGCCGCGCTAAAGACGCGAATGTGCTGGCCCTGTTTATCGCCACGCCTGAACAGTGGCGGCAGCATGACATGGCGCCCCGGCAAGCGGCACTACTCAGCGCGTATCTGAATGACCTGCAACATTCACTGGCTGAAAAAGGCATTCCGCTGATCTATAAAGAGGCCCATGATTTTGCCGCGCAGCGCCAGACGGTGCAGGCAATCTGCCAGCAGCACGCAGTAACGCATCTTTATTACAACTATCAGTATGAATTCAACGAGCAACAGCGGGATCGTCAGCTGGAGAAAACCCTTGCGGGCGTGGTCTGTGAAGGCTTTGATGACAGCGTGATGCTCGCGCCGGGCAGCGTAATGACCGGTAGCCACGAGATGTATAAAGTTTTCACGCCGTTTAAAAATGCCTTTATCAAACGCCTGAAAGAGGGACTACCTGAGTGCGTTACCGCCCCGACCGTGAGAGGGGAAACGATAACGGATATGCCGGCGATCAGGCTGAATTATCCCCAGCAGTCGTTCGATGAAACGGTATTCCCCGCCAGTGAGAAAGCAGCTATTGACCGGTTGCGTCAGTTCTGCACGCAGGGGGCGGCAGAGTACGAGGCGCGTCGGGATTTTCCAGCGACTGAAGGCACCAGTCGCTTGTCGGCCTGTTTAGCGCTGGGCGCGCTCTCTCCGCGCCAGTGTTTACATCGCCTGCTGGCGGAACAGCCTCAGGCCTTAGACGGGGGGGCGGGCGCAGTGTGGCTGAACGAACTGATCTGGCGTGAGTTTTATCGCCATCTGATGACGTATCATCCTGATTTGTGTAAACATCGGCCCTTTATTCACTGGACCGAACAGGTACAGTGGCAGTCGAATGAGAAGCTGCTTAAGGCATGGCAGCATGGGCTCACCGGCTTCCCGATTGTTGATGCGGCTATGCGGCAGCTCAATGAAACCGGGTGGATGCATAACCGTCTGCGAATGATTACCGCCAGCTTCCTGGTGAAGGATCTGCTTATCGACTGGCGAACCGGAGAGCGTTATTTTATCTCTCAGCTGATCGATGGCGATCTGGCGGCGAATAACGGCGGCTGGCAGTGGGCGGCCTCCACCGGAACGGATGCGGCTCCCTATTTTCGGATCTTCAATCCGACCACGCAGGGACAACGATTTGACGCCGACGGCGAATTTATCCGTCGCTGGCTGCCGGAGCTTAAGGATGTCCCGGCCAAAGCCATTCATGAACCCTGGATATGGGCGGATAAACAGCGTGTTACCCTGAACTATCCCCGTCCCATTGTCGACCATAAACAGGCGCGCGTCGCCACGCTGGCGGCGTACGAAGCCGCCCGAAAAGTTTGAGAGAATGATGATGAAAAACAGTGAACTGGAACGCCTGATTAACGAAAAACTCAACACGGCTTCGTTTAGCGACTACGGCCCGAATGGCTTGCAGGTGGAGGGGCGTGAGACGGTGCAAAAAATCATCACCGGCGTGACGGCAAGCCAGGCGCTGCTGGATGAGGCGGTGCGTCAGGAAGCCGATGCGGTGATTGTCCACCACGGTTATTTCTGGAAAAACGAATCACCGATTATTCGCGGCATGAAGCGCAACCGACTTAAAACGCTGCTGGCGAATGACATCAATCTGTACGGCTATCACCTGCCGCTCGATGCGCATCCTGAACTGGGAAATAACGTTCAGCTTGCGCAGCTGCTGGGGATTACCGTGATGGGTGAAATTGAACCTCTGGTGCCGTGGGGCGAACTGTCGATGCCGGTTCCGGGTCTGGAGCTGGCTTCGTGGATCGAAGCGCGGCTGGGGCGTCGTCCGCTGTGGTGCGGCGACACCGGGCCGGATACCGTGAAGCGCGTGGCATGGTGCACCGGCGGCGGCCAGGGCTTTATTGACAGCGCGGCGCGTTTTGGTGTCGACGCCTTCATTACCGGCGAAGTCTCCGAGCAGACCATTCACTCAGCCCGTGAACAAGGCCTGCATTTTTACGCGGCGGGCCATCACGCCACCGAGCGTGGCGGCATCCGCGCCCTCAGCGAGTGGCTGACGGAAAATACCGATCTGGATGTGACGTTTATTGATATCCCTAATCCGGCCTGATGAGAGGTAGTTAAGTGCAGCGAGCGCGTTGTTATCTTCTGGGTGAAACCGCGGTAGTTCTGGAGCTTGAGCCTCCGGTGACGCTTGCTACGCAAAAGCGTATCTGGCGTCTGGCTCAGCGACTGCCCGAGCTACCCGGCGTGGTTGAAGCTATTCCGGGTATGAATAATATCACCGTGGTGCTGCGTGATCCGCACACGGGGGCGCTGGATGCCATTGAGCGTCTGCAACGCTGGTGGGAGGAGAGCGAGGCGCTGGAGCCGGAATCGCGGACGATTGAGATCCCGGTTGTCTATGGCGGCAAGGGAGGTCCCGACCTTGGCGTGGTGGCCGAACACTGTGGATTAACGGAGAAGCAGGTTGTGGAGCTGCATAGCTCAGTCGACTATGTTGTCTGGTTTTTGGGATTTCAGCCGGGTTTCCCCTATCTGGGCGGGTTATCGCCCCAGCTGCATACGCCGCGCCGGGCTGAGCCGCGCCTGAGCGTACCGGCGGGCAGCGTGGCGATTGGTGGCGAGCAAACGGGAATTTATCCGCTCGCCTCACCGGGAGGCTGGCAGCTGATTGGGCACACGTCCACGCCGTTATTTGAACCAGGCCAGGACGCGCCCATACTCCTGCGTCCGGGGGATACCCTGCGCTTTATCCCGCAGAAGGAGGGGGTATGTTAACGCTTATTCGCGCAGGGCTTTACACCTCGGTACAGGATGCCGGGCGTTTTGGGTTGCGTCAGTCGGGCGTAAGCTACTGCGGTGCGCTCGATCGCCCTTCGCTGGAGATTGCCAACCTGCTGGTAGGTAACGCAGGCAGCACGGCGGCGTTAGAAATTACGCTGGGTCAGTGCGTGATTGAGTTTGGTCAGGAAACCTGGTTTGCCTTAACCGGCGCGGGCTGTGACGCGATGCTGGACGGCAAAGCGGTGTGGACCGGCTGGCGCCTGCGGGCGAAGGCCGGGCAGCGTCTGACGCTCAAGCGTCCTCTGCACGGCGTGCGCAGCTATCTTGCGGTGGCGGGGGGGATCGACGTGCCGGAGGTGTTGGGCTCATCCAGCACCGACCAGAAAGCGGGAATGGGCGGCCATGAAGGACGGCTGCTGCGTGACGGCGATCGTCTGCGGATAAAGACCTCAACGCGCCATTTCACCACCACGCAGGGCGTGAAACAGCTGCTGTGGGGGAACGTGATCCGCGCCTTACCAGGACCGGAATACCATGAGTTTGATGAAGCCGCGAAAGAGTCTTTCTGGCGCTCGCCGTGGAAGATCAGCCCGCAGAGTAACCGCATGGGTTACCGGCTTCAGGGGCAGCCGCTGACCCGCACGACTGACCGGGAACTGCTTTCCCATGGTCTGTTGCCCGGGGTGATTCAGGTGCCGGGCAACGGGCAGCCCATCGTACTGATGAACGATGCGCAAACCACGGGGGGATATCCGCGTATTGCCTGCATTATCGAAGCGGATCGCTACCATCTGGCGCAAATTCCTCTAGGTCAGCCCATTCATTTTGTGCAGTGTTCGCTGGAGGAGGCGCTGAAAGCCCGGCAGGATCAGCAGCGTTATCTCGATCAGCTGGCGTGGAGGCTCGATGGTAAAGATTGATTTAAACGCCGATCTGGGGGAGGGCAGCAGCGCCGATGCGGCGCTGATGACGCTGGTCTCCTCGGTGAACATCGCCTGCGGGTTTCATGCCGGCGATGCGCAGACCATGCTGGCGAGCGTGCGCAATGCCATGAAAAACCGCGTGGCGATTGGCGCTCACCCCAGCTTTCCCGACCGGGAAAACTTTGGTCGCACGGTGATGGTTCTGCCGCCTGAGACGGTTTACGCGCAAATGCTCTACCAGATCGGCGCCCTGGAGGCGATAGTGCGCGCTGAGAATGGCGTGTTGCGCCACGTCAAGCCGCACGGCATGCTCTATAACCAGGCGGCGAAAGATCCGGCGCTGGCGGATGCCATTGCCCGTGCGGTGCGGGACTGTAATCCGCAACTGATTCTGGTAGGCCTGGCGGGCAGCGAGCTTATTCGTGCCGGAGAACGGCTGGGGCTGACGACGCGGCAGGAAGTGTTTGCCGATCGGGGATACCTGCCGGACGGTAGCCTGGTTCCGCGTACGCAGGCCGGTGCGCTGATCACCGACGAAGGTAAAGCACTGGCGCAGACGCTGGAGATGGTGCGCTTCGGGCGAGTAACCTCAACGGAGGGGACAACGGCAAACGTTCAGGCTGATACGGTGTGCTTACACGGTGACGGCGAGCATGCGCTCCAGTTTGCGCGACGCCTGCGGGCGGCGTTCTCGGAAGAGGGCATTGTTGTCAGCGCAGAATAATCATGAAAGGACAATAACATGCCAGAAGGTCCGGAGATCCGCCGCGCGGCGGATAGCCTGGAGGCGGCGATAAAGGGCAAACCTCTGACACACGTCTGGTTTGCCTTTCCTCAACTCAAGCCGTTTGAATCGCAGCTGGTGGGGCAGACGGTGACCCACATTGAAACGCGCGGCAAGGCGTTACTCACCCACTTTTCCCATAACCTGACGTTATACAGCCATAATCAGCTTTACGGTGTCTGGCGGGTGGTGGAGGCGGACGAGCAGCCGCAAACGACCCGCGTGCTGCGCGTGCGGCTACAAACGGCGGATAAGGCGATCCTGCTTTACAGCGCCTCTGATATCGAAATGTTAACACCGGAGCAGCTGCTGACGCATCCGTTCTTACAGCGGGTCGGACCGGACGTGCTCGACATGCGTCTGACGGCAAGCGATGTGAAAGCCCGGTTGTTATCCCCCACATTCCGCAACCGGCAGTTTTCCGGGCTGTTGCTCGATCAGGCATTTCTGGCGGGGCTGGGAAACTACCTGCGGGTGGAGATCCTCTGGGAAGTGGGGCTGGCGCCGCAGCGCAAAGCGTCGCAGCTGAGCGATGAACAGCTGGAGGCGCTGTCGCACGCGTTACTGGATATTCCACGGCTGTCGTACAACACGCGCGGCGTGGTGGATGAGAACAAGCATCACGGGGCGCTGTTCCGCTTCAAGGTGTTTCATCGGGCAGGTAAAAAGTGCGAGCGGTGCGGCGGGGTGATTGAGAAGGCGACGATCTCTTCCAGGCCGTTTTACTGGTGTCCTGGGTGCCAGATGTAAAAAAGCCGGGTGGTGGCTACGCCTTACCCGGCCTACATCTCGCACTTGTAGGCCCGGCAAGCGAAGCGCCGCCGGGCGTGTTTTTTAGCGCTTAATGTCAGACTTAAAATCACGCTGCTCGTAGCCGGTATACAGCTGACGAGGACGCGCGATTTTCATGCCTTCGCTGTGCATTTCGTTCCAGTGCGCAATCCAGCCCACGGTACGCGCCATGGCGAAGATTACGGTGAACATGGAAGACGGAATGCCCATCGCTTTCAGAATAATGCCAGAGTAGAAATCGACGTTCGGGTAGAGTTTCTTCTCGATGAAGTACGGGTCGTTCAGCGCGATGTGTTCCAGCTCCATCGCCACTTCCAGCAGATCATCTTTGGTGCCCAGCTCTTTCAGCACTTCGTGGCAGGTCTCACGCATGACGGTCGCGCGCGGGTCGTAGTTTTTGTAAACACGGTGACCGAAGCCCATCAGACGGAAGGAGTCATTCTTGTCTTTCGCGCGGCGCACGAACTCAGGAATGTGCTCAACGGAGCTGATTTCTTCCAGCATCTTCAGTGCCGCTTCGTTCGCGCCGCCGTGCGCCGGTCCCCACAGGGAGGCGATGCCCGCCGCGATACAGGCGAACGGGTTCGCGCCTGAAGAGCCCGCGGTACGGACGGTAGAGGTCGAGGCGTTCTGTTCGTGGTCAGCGTGCAGGATCAGAATACGGTCCATCGCGCGTTCCAGCACCGGGTTCACTTCGTACTCTTCGCACGGCGTGGAGAACATCATACGCAGGAAGTTACCCGCGTAGGAGAGGTCATTGCGTGGGTACACAAACGGCTGACCGATAGAGTATTTGTAACACATCGCCGCCATGGTAGGCATTTTAGACAGCAGACGGAACGCCGCGATATCACGGTGACGTGGGTTATTCACGTCCAGAGAATCGTGGTAGAACGCCGCCAGCGCACCGGTAATACCGCACATGACCGCCATCGGATGAGAGTCACGACGGAACGCATGGAACAGACGGGTAATCTGCTCATGGATCATGGTGTGACGGGTCACGGTGGTTTTGAATTCATCGTACTGCGCCTGCGTCGGTTTTTCGCCGTTCAGCAGGATGTAGCACACTTCCAGATAGTTGGATTCGGTGGCTAACTGATCGATGGGGAAGCCGCGATGGAGCAGGATACCTTCGTCACCGTCAATGTAGGTGATTTTGGATTCGCAAGATGCGGTGGAGGTGAATCCAGGGTCAAAGGTGAATACCCCTTTGGAACCCAGCGTACGGATATCAATAACATCCTGACCGAGCGTGCCTTTTAGCACATCCAGTTCAATAGCATCATCACCATTTAGGGTGAGTTTTGCCTTTGTATCAGCCATTTACGGTCTCCTTAGCGCCTTATGCTTAAGACTGCGCTTTACCGGATTTGCTTTCAGCTGTTAATCATCGTTACCAGATTGTTATTTGGCTTACCGCTCAGCTCACGAGGAGAAACCAGGGTACAGAGCTATGGCGCCTTGCAGGTAAACGAATGAAATATCAGTGAAACAACAGCAAATCAGCGTTTTTGCAGTCCGAATTATTCAAACCTGTATATCACTAATAACTGTCCTGATAACTTCGGTCAATACCATCACACTGTTACATAACTATTTGTCAGGTGAAAGAGAGACCTCATAACTTTTGCGCATTATATGCCTTTTCTGATGACGTTTGTAACAATATTGTTTAACATTTGTCAAATCAGATGATTAAAAATTAAAAAGATGTTGTTATCGTGACCCCGATCACTGTTCCAGAGAAAACCCAACAAACTGTATGTAGGTTAATTGTAATGATTTTGTGAACGGCCTATACTGCCGCCAGGTCTCCGGAACACCCTGCAATCCCGAGCCACCCAGCGT
>OKIZ01000259.1_pt1 | contig 25057 bp, 29 predicted proteins | sample 1610951 | NCBI WGS metagenome assembly OKIZ01 (sample SAMN04436700, study PRJEB24849) | human gut metagenome | biome: human gut; feature: NICU; material: stool | host: Homo sapiens | place: USA: Saint Louis, MO | collected 2010-07-22 | reverse complement strand
GCTCTGCGCTGTTTTCGGATTCGATAACGGCACGACGAGAAACAACAACGTTGTTGCGCTTCTGATCCAGCTTGATTACTTTGAATTCAAGCTCTTTGCCTTCCAGGTGCAGAGTGTCACGCACCGGACGAACGTCTACCAGAGAACCTGGCAGGAACGCACGAATACCGTTCAGCTCAACAGTGAAGCCGCCCTTAACTTTGCCGTTGATAACACCGGTAACAGTTTCAGCATCTTCGTAAGCTTTTTCCAGCGTGATCCAGGCTTCGTGACGTTTAGCTTTCTCACGGGACAGCAGAGTTTCACCGAAGCCGTCTTCTACTGCATCCAGAGCAACGTCAACTTCGTCACCAACCTGGATTTCCAGCTCGCCCTGGGCGTTTTTGAACTGCTCAGCCGGGATGGCGGACTCAGATTTCAGACCAGCGTCAACCAGTACTACGTCTTTGTCGATAGCAACAACAACGCCACGAACGATAGAACCCGGGCGGGTTTCGATTTCTTTTAAGGACTCTTCAAAGAGTTGAGCAAAAGATTCAGTCATGTTTAATCTTCAGGTTTATATTTAACGTCCACCTGGCTCCATGCCGGATGGGGTTGTTTAACATACCCGCTGTCATTCCATTGCAACGGGGGTACTGCAAATTCGGTCGCTTATGCGAGAGCCAATTTCTGGCGCGCGTATTGTAGCGCTTTTTCAATCACTTGCTCAATGCTTAAGGTGGTGGAATCCAACACTAAAGCATCGGCTGCCGGAACCAGTGGCGCTACCGCTCGATTACGATCGCGGTCGTCACGTTCTTTGATCTCGGCCAAAAGGCGCTCAAAGTTAACACTAAAGCCCTTCTCCTGCAACTGTAGCATGCGGCGATGCGCACGTTCTTCCGAGGAGGCGTCAAGGAAAATTTTCACTGGCGCATCAGGGAATACCACCGTTCCCATGTCGCGCCCATCGGCAATCAGGCCTGGTAATTCGCGAAACGCGCGTTGGCGACGCAATAATGCTTCACGAACGCGTGGGAATGCCGCGACTTGTGAAGCAGCATTCGCCACCTCCTGAGTACGAATTTCGCCGCTGACATCTTCCCCTTCGAGGATCACTTCCAGATTGCCGTTGGTTGACACAAAACGTACATCCAGATGGGATGCCAGCGGCACCAGCGCATCTTCCGATGCAACATCAACATGGTGATGTAATGCCGCTAGTGCCAGTACGCGATAAATTGCACCCGAATCCAGCAGATGCCATTGCAACGCTTCCGCCATAGCCTTACACAAGGTGCCTTTCCCTGCACCGCTTGGGCCATCAATGGTAATAACCGGGGCAATTGCCGTCATCTTTATCTCCTTAAAACAGGCGTACCGTTAACATAACCGCGCGCATTATACGCGCCGACGCCACAAATCGTTAACGTTGTGTGCAAAAACCAGTTTTGTCTGTATTCAGATGGGGATTTATTGCGCAATTATAGCGGGCAGGCAGAAGACCAGCCCGAAAGATGACAATGATTTACTTACCAGAGGCGATACGATCACGGATGTGTTGCGCACGCTCTGTTGATGGTGGGTGAGAATCAAACATGGACTGGGTGCGACCGCCATCCAGGCTGGCCAGTTTTTCAAAGCTACCAACCAGCCCCTGGGTACTGATGCCACGTTTCTTCAACAGATCAAAAGAGAAATCATCTGCTTCGGATTCTTTATCACGGGAGTATTTAGCATTGATAGCGCCTTCTGCGATATCACCTAATTGTGAACGGGAAAGCTGGGAAGCCACACCGCTGGTAGCTGAAATGGCATCGCGTGCGGCCACGATCGCATAAGAAGCTTTCATTTCAGCCAGCGAGTGACCCAACGCGACGTGGCCCAGTTCATGGCCCAGAACGCCTTCAATTTCGTTGTCGTTCATCATGTCCATCAGGCCACTGTAGACACGAACACAACCGTTCGCCATCGCCCATGCGTTGACGTCGCTGGTCATATAAACCTTATAGTTGACTGGCGTGCCATTAATATTGTTACCCAATGCTTTGGCGATTTTTGCCAGACGTTTCCCGTACTTGCTGGATTTGCTTGCCACTTTATTGCCGCTGTCCATTTCGACACAGCCCTGATTGGCGATTGCTTTAGCATCAGCATCGCTTAATGTTGCGGCTTTATAAGCATTCAGACCTGAGCTGATAGCCAAATCGGTATTAATACCGTGCGTATTCTGACATCCTGTCAGTAAGGCTGCAGAGGTCGCAATCGCCAGCAATAATTTAGTATTCTTCATGTGAATCATCCGTTGATTAATTATATATAAACATTATGTATCAACAAGTTACATTGATAATTAACGCTACCATTAATAAAAATACCCCACAAGGTCCGAAAAAAAACGCCGGCAATGTGCCGACGTCTTTGAAAAGAAAGGATTGTCTATGTTATCGCCCGTTATTCATTCAGCCGGGTTGACTTATCCGCGCCAATTGCTCGAAATAGTCTGGAAAAGTTTTAGCGGTACATTTTGGATCAAGAATCGTCACAGGCGTATCTGATAATGCGACCAGCGAGAAACACATCGCCATCCGGTGATCATTATAAGTGGCGATCTCAGCAAATTTCAGTTTTTCCGGTGGCGTAATGCGAATAAAATCGTGCCCCTCTTCGACTTCCGCACCGACTTTACGCAGTTCTGTTGCCATCGCAAACAGGCGATCGGTCTCTTTAACACGCCAGTTATAGATATTGCGCAGCATGGTGGTGCCTTTTGCAAATAACGCCGCGGTGGCAATGGTCATCGCCGCATCGGGAATATGGTTCATATCCATATCAATGGCGTTCAGTTCACCACGCGTGCAGGAAATATAATCATCGCCCCAGCAAATGGTCGCACCCATATTTTCCAGAACATCAGCAAAGCGAATATCACCCTGCATACTGTTGCGTCCAATGCCGGTCACTTTTACAGTGCCGCCTCTGATTGCTGCTGCTGCCAGGAAATAAGAAGCCGAGGATGCATCGCCTTCGACCAAATAAGTACCCGGAGACTGATAAGACTGCCCCCCTTTTACGACAAATTGTTGATAGTGCTGATTTTCAATTTCAACACCAAACGTCTTCATCAGATTGAGGGTGATATCGATATAAGGTTTAGAAACCAGATCGCCTTTAATATGAATCACCGTATCTTCCGGCGCAAGAGGCGCAGTCATTAACAGTGCGGTGAGGAACTGGCTGGAAACGGAGCCATCAACATCAACGTTGCCGCCAGTAAAGCCGCCCTGTAAACGCAATGGCGGATAATTTTCTTGTTCCAGGTAAGTGATCTTCGCCCCGCCCTGGCGCAGCGCATCCACCAGATGACCAATCGGGCGTTCTTTCATTCGCGGTTCACCGGTCAGTACAATATCATTGCTACCCAGGCAAAGTGCTGCCGCCAGCGGACGCATTGCCGTTCCGGCGTTACCGAGGAACAACTCACGGGCACTTTCTGCGTGTAATGGACCACCGTTACCGATAATTTCGCAACGCGTACGATCGGCTGAAAGCGTATAGCTTACCCCTAACGCTGTTAATGCATTCAGCATATGGCGCACGTCATCGCTATCCAGCAGATTGGTTAATACTGTTTTGCCGTGTGCTAATGCCGCCAGCAATAAAGCGCGGTTAGAAACGCTCTTGGAACCGGGCAGATTAATAGTGCCATCGACACGAGCGATGGGTTGTAACGTTAGGGATTCCATGAACTCAACTCTCTACAACAGAAATAAAAACCCCACAGGCTGGCTGTGGGGATTATGCAAAATTTCGACATTAGCCGTGACGGCGTTCGAACTCAACCATGAAGTCTGTCAGCGCTTTAACGCCTTCCAGTGGCATGGCGTTATAAATAGACGCACGCATTCCGCCGACCACTCGGTGGCCTTTCAGCGCATGTAAGCCCGCAGCGAAAGACTCTTCGAGGAACAATTTATCAAGCGCGCTATCCGCCAACTGGAACGGCACGTTCATCCGCGAACGGTTAGCTTTCGCCACATCATTGCGGTAGAAATCGCTGTTATCAATCACCCCATACAGCAGTTCTGCTTTTTGCTGATTGATCTTATCCATTGCAACCACACCGCCGTTCGCTTTCAGCCATTTGAAGACCAGGCCAGATAAGTACCAGGCAAATGTCGGCGGCGTGTTGAACATGGAATCGTTATCGTTGAGGATGGAGTAATCCAGAATCGATGGGCAGGCGATATTCGCTTTGCCCAGCAAATCTTCACGAACGATGACGATTGTCAGGCCAGCCGGGCCGATATTTTTCTGCGCGCCAGCGTAAATTACACCATAACGGCTGACATCAATCGGACGGGAAAGAATGGTTGAAGAGAAGTCAGCGGCGACCACCACGTCTTTACCGAAGTCTGGTGTTTCATCGATAGCGATACCGTCAATGGTTTCGTTCGGGCAGTAATGCATATAAGCAGCATTATCAGAGAGTTGCCATTCACTCATTGGCTTAACTGCGCGAAGACCATCAACGGTCACTTTCGCATCAAACACATTTGGTGTGCAGTATTTTTTCGCTTCTTTGATAGCACTTGCTGCCCAGTAACCCGCATCAACATAATCTGCAGTGGTTTTATCACCAAGAATATTCAGCGGTACAGCAGCAAATTGACCGCGACCACCGCCATGGCAGAACAATACCTTGTAGTTGGAGGGGACGTTAAGAAGATCGCGAAAATCCTTCTCGGCTTCCTCTGCAACCTGAATGAACTCTTTGCCACGGTGACTCACTTCCATCACCGACGTACCAAGACCGTTCCAGTCGCGCAGTTCCTGTTGAGCCTGTTTAAGCACCTCTGCCGGTAGCATTGCCGGACCAGAACTAAAATTGAAGATTTGAGCCATTTCCCCTCACCACGTTGCGTTGCCATTAACCCGCGGTCAATCAATTGCGACCACAGGCAATACATTATTCCTGTGGCTATCGGTTTTATCATTCAGTGACACGCATCGCAATGAGTAAAACCGTTGAGGGCAAAAATGAGGCACGCGTCACACAAAAGAATCTCTCGGATTATTTTCAAAAAACCGATGTTTTGGCTGTCAGGTCACCCGTTTAGCCCGACTTGCCTTCGTCCATTCTGGATTTGCACAGCGCGGACATAATTGTTTTTCCCCCGCGTTCATATGAATGATTTCACTGCAACGGATGCAGGCATAGTCCGCCGACTCCGGCACCACTTTGTAACGCTGAGTACAGTCACTGGGTAAAATAAGTAACCCCGGTTTCACCTTGTCATCTTCAAAGAAATAAACACTGATTTGCCCGTTGGTTTCGAGAATCGCCAGACGTACCTGCCCCAACTGCTCTACACCGCGCAATCGTAGCTCCATAAAGAACTCAAATTCCGTCATGTTGGAGTTATTGAGTTTCGACCAGGCCAGCTCGCCATCTTCAATAATGACAACCGGCTTGCCTTCCAGAAGATCTTCCAGTTTTTCACTGTGCGCCATCAACCACATTACCAGGCGGTATAACAACGCCAGAGTAATAAAGACGATAAGTACCGGGACCATCGGCACATCATCATAAAACGCCACATCTCCCGCCGCTGAACCCAGTGTCAGAATGATTAACACTTCAAACAGCGACATCTGCCGCACACCGCGTCTTCCGGTCATTTTGAGGAACAAAAAGACCAGTACAAAGGTATAAAGACTACGTAGTGCAACTTCGCCAAGGAAATCAAAAGGCACTTTATCGAATGCCATACGGTGGAGATCAAACGCCTTCATTTTTATGCTCTTATCGTAGTTAATCCGCTAAAAGCATAGCTAACAGTTCATCAGCGTGGCGGCGGTGATAGCACCTTTGAGATAAAACCCGTATTATTGCGCGCTTTCCGTACGACTAAAGTGATTTTCATGACGCAAACATTTATCCCCGGCAAAGATGCCGCTCTGGAAGATTCCATCGCACGCTTCCAGCAAAAACTTTCAGACCTCGGTTTTCAGATTGAAGAGGCCTCCTGGCTGAATCCCGTGCCTAATGTCTGGTCTGTACATATTCGCGACAAAGAGTGCGCACTGTGTTTTACCAACGGTAAAGGCGCAACCAAAAAAGCGGCGCTGGCTTCTGCCCTCGGTGAATATTTCGAACGTCTCTCAACCAACTACTTTTTTGCGGACTTCTGGCTGGGCGAAACCATCGCCAACGGCCCATTCGTGCATTATCCCAACGAAAAATGGTTCCCACTGACCGAAAATGACGATGTACCAGAAGGGCTGCTCGATGACCGTCTGCGCGCATTTTACGATCCGGAGAATGAACTGACCGGTAGTATGCTGATTGACCTGCAATCCGGTAACGAAGATCGTGGTATTTGCGGTCTACCGTTTACGCGCCAGTCCGACAATCAGACCATTTATATTCCGATGAATATCATTGGTAACTTGTACGTTTCTAACGGTATGTCTGCTGGCAATACCCGTAACGAAGCACGCGTTCAGGGGTTGTCCGAAGTTTTCGAACGTTACGTGAAAAACCGCATTATTGCTGAAAGCATCAGCTTGCCGGAAATCCCGGCAGACGTGCTGGCACGTTATCCAGCAGTAGTTGAAGCGATCGAAACGCTGGAAGCGGAAGGTTTCCCGATCTTCGCTTATGACGGTTCGCTTGGCGGCCAGTATCCGGTGATTTGCGTGGTACTGTTCAATCCTGCTAACGGTACCTGCTTTGCCTCATTCGGTGCGCATCCTGATTTTGGCGTTGCACTGGAACGTACCGTGACCGAGTTGCTGCAAGGTCGTGGCCTGAAAGATCTGGATGTGTTTACTCCACCAACCTTCGATGATGAAGAAGTCGCTGAACATACCAACCTCGAAACGCACTTTATCGATTCCAGCGGTTTAATCTCCTGGGACCTGTTCAAGCAGGATGCCGATTATCCGTTTGTTGACTGGAGCTTCTCCGGCACCACGGAAGAAGAGTTCGCCACGCTGATGGCTATCTTCAAAAAGGAAGATAAAGAAGTTTATATTGCCGATTACGAGCATCTGGGTGTCTACGCTTGCCGTATTATCGTGCCTGGCATGTCCGATATTTATCCGGCTGAAGATCTGTGGCTGGCGAATAACAGTATGGGCAGCCATTTACGTGAAACGATTCTTTCGCTACCAGGTAGCGAGTGGGAAAAGGAAGATTACCTGAACCTCATCGAGCAACTGGATGAAGAAGGTTTTGATGACTTTACCCGCGTGCGTGAACTGTTGGGTCTGGCGACCGGGTCGGATAACGGCTGGTACACTCTGCGTATCGGTGAATTAAAAGCCATGCTGGCGCTGGCTGGTGGCGATCTGGAACAGGCTCTGGTCTGGACCGAATGGACGATGGAGTTTAACTCATCAGTATTCAGCCCGGAACGCGCCAATTATTATCGCTGCCTGCAAACGTTGTTATTACTGGCGCAGGAAGAAGATCGCCAGCCGCTGCAATATCTGAATGCGTTTGTTCGCATGTACGGCGCAGATGCCGTGGAAGCCGCCAGTGCGGCAATGAGCGGCGAAGCGGCATTTTATGGCTTGCAACCAGTAGATAGCGATCTGCACGCGTTTGCTGCACATCAGTCGTTGTTGAAGGCCTACGAAAAGCTGCAACGCGCCAAAGCAGCATTCTGGGCAAAATAAAATCAAATAGCCTACGCAATGTAGGCTTAATGATTCGTCTGAGTTATATTACGGGGCGTTTTTTTAATGCCCCGCTTTACATATATTTGCATTAATAAAATAATTGTAATTATAAGGTTAAATATCGGTAATTTGTATTTAATAAATACGATCGATATTGTTACTTTATTCGCCAGGTGCTCCCTTTTAATTAACTGTTTTAGCGGAGGATGCGGAAAAAATTCAACTCATTTGTTAATTTTTAAAATTTATTTTTATTTGGATAATCAAATATTTACTCCGTATTTGCATAAAAACCATGCGAGTTACGGGCCTATAAGCCAGGCGAGATATGATCTATATCAATTTCTCATCTATAATGCTTTGTTAGTATCTCGTCGCCGACTTAATAAAGAGAGAGTTAGTGTGAAAGCTGACAACCCTTTTGATCTTTTACTTCCTGCTGCAATGGCCAAAGTGGCCGAAGAGGCAGGTGTCTATAAAGCAACGAAACATCCGCTTAAGACTTTCTATCTGGCGATTACCGCCGGTGTTTTCATCTCAATCGCATTCGTCTTCTATATCACAGCAACCACTGGCACAGGTACAATGCCCTTCGGCATGGCAAAACTGGTTGGCGGCATTTGCTTCTCTCTGGGGTTGATTCTTTGTGTTGTCTGCGGAGCCGATCTCTTTACTTCCACAGTGTTGATTGTTGTTGCCAAGGCGAGTGGGCGCATCACCTGGGGTCAGTTGGCGAAAAACTGGCTAAATGTTTATTTTGGCAACCTGGTCGGCGCACTGCTGTTTGTACTTTTAATGTGGCTTTCCGGCGAGTATATGACCGCAAATGGTCAATGGGGACTAAACGTCCTACAAACCGCCGACCACAAAGTGCACCATACTTTTATTGAGGCCGTCTGTCTTGGTATCCTGGCGAACCTGATGGTATGTCTGGCAGTATGGATGAGTTATTCTGGCCGCAGCCTGATGGACAAAGCGTTTATTATGGTGCTGCCGGTCGCGATGTTTGTTGCCAGCGGTTTTGAGCACAGTATCGCAAACATGTTTATGATCCCGATGGGTATTGTAATCCGCGACTTCGCATCTCCGGAATTCTGGACCGCTGTCGGTTCTGCACCGGAAAATTTTTCTCACCTGACCGTGATGAATTTCATCACTGATAACCTGATTCCGGTTACGATCGGTAATATTATCGGCGGTGGTTTGTTGGTTGGGTTGACATACTGGGTCATTTACCTGCGTGAAAACGATCACCATTAATGGTTGTCGAAGTACGCAGTAAATAAAAAATCCACTTAAGAAGGTAGGTGTTACATGTCCGAGCTTAATGAAAAGTTAGCCACAGCCTGGGAAGGTTTTACCAAAGGTGACTGGCAGAATGAAGTAAACGTCCGTGACTTCATTCAGAAAAACTACACTCCGTACGAGGGTGACGAGTCCTTCCTGGCTGGCGCTACTGAAGCGACCACCACCCTGTGGGACAAAGTAATGGAAGGCGTTAAACTGGAAAACCGCACTCACGCGCCAGTTGACTTTGACACCGCTGTTGCTTCCACCATCACCTCTCACGACGCTGGTTACATCAACAAGCAGCTTGAGAAAATCGTTGGTCTGCAGACTGAAGCTCCGCTGAAACGTGCTCTTATCCCGTTCGGTGGTATCAAAATGATCGAAGGTTCCTGCAAAGCGTACAACCGCGAACTGGACCCGATGATCAAAAAAATCTTCACTGAATACCGTAAAACTCACAACCAGGGCGTGTTCGACGTTTACACTCCGGACATCCTGCGTTGCCGTAAATCCGGTGTTCTGACCGGTCTGCCAGATGCTTATGGCCGTGGTCGTATCATCGGTGACTACCGTCGCGTTGCGCTGTACGGTATCGACTACCTGATGAAAGACAAACTTGCACAGTTCACCTCTCTGCAGGCTGATCTGGAAAACGGCGTAAACCTGGAACAGACTATCCGTCTGCGCGAAGAAATCGCTGAACAGCACCGCGCTCTGGGTCAGATGAAAGAAATGGCTGCGAAATACGGCTACGACATCTCTGGTCCGGCTACCAACGCTCAGGAAGCTATCCAGTGGACTTACTTCGGCTACCTGGCTGCTGTTAAGTCTCAGAACGGTGCTGCAATGTCCTTCGGTCGTACCTCCACCTTCCTGGATGTGTACATCGAACGTGACCTGAAAGCTGGCAAGATCACCGAACAAGAAGCGCAGGAAATGGTTGACCACCTGGTCATGAAACTGCGTATGGTTCGCTTCCTGCGTACTCCGGAATACGATGAACTGTTCTCTGGCGACCCGATCTGGGCAACCGAATCTATCGGTGGTATGGGCCTCGACGGTCGTACCCTGGTTACCAAAAACAGCTTCCGTTTCCTGAACACCCTGTACACCATGGGTCCGTCTCCGGAACCGAACATGACCATTCTGTGGTCTGAAAAACTGCCGCTGAACTTCAAGAAATTCGCCGCTAAAGTGTCCATCGACACCTCTTCTCTGCAGTATGAGAACGATGACCTGATGCGTCCGGACTTCAACAACGATGACTACGCTATTGCTTGCTGCGTAAGCCCGATGATCGTTGGTAAACAAATGCAGTTCTTCGGTGCGCGTGCAAACCTGGCGAAAACCATGCTGTACGCAATCAACGGCGGCGTTGACGAAAAACTGAAAATGCAGGTTGGTCCGAAGTCTGAACCGATCAAAGGCGATGTCCTGAACTATGATGAAGTGATGGAGCGCATGGATCACTTCATGGACTGGCTGGCTAAACAGTACATCACTGCACTGAACATCATCCACTACATGCACGACAAGTACAGCTACGAAGCCTCTCTGATGGCGCTGCACGACCGTGACGTTATCCGCACCATGGCGTGTGGTATCGCTGGTCTGTCCGTTGCTGCTGACTCCCTGTCTGCAATCAAATATGCGAAAGTTAAACCGATTCGTGATGAAGACGGTCTGGCTATCGACTTCGAAATCGAAGGCGAATACCCGCAGTTTGGTAACAACGATCCGCGTGTAGATGACCTGGCTGTTGACCTGGTAGAACGTTTCATGAAGAAAATTCAGAAACTGCACACCTACCGTGACGCTATCCCGACTCAGTCTGTTCTGACCATCACTTCTAACGTTGTGTATGGTAAGAAAACTGGTAACACCCCAGACGGTCGTCGTGCTGGCGCGCCGTTCGGACCGGGTGCTAACCCGATGCACGGTCGTGACCAGAAAGGTGCTGTAGCGTCTCTGACTTCCGTTGCTAAACTGCCGTTTGCTTACGCTAAAGATGGTATCTCCTACACCTTCTCTATCGTTCCGAACGCACTGGGTAAAGACGACGAAGTTCGTAAGACCAACCTGGCTGGTCTGATGGATGGTTACTTCCACCACGAAGCATCCATCGAAGGTGGTCAGCACCTGAACGTTAACGTGATGAACCGTGAAATGCTGCTCGACGCGATGGAAAACCCGGAAAAATATCCGCAGCTGACCATCCGTGTATCTGGCTACGCAGTACGTTTCAACTCGCTGACTAAAGAACAGCAGCAGGACGTTATTACTCGTACCTTCACTCAATCTATGTAATTAGATTTGACTGAAATCGTACAGTAAAAAGCGTACAATAAAGGCTCCACGAAAGTGGGGCCTTTTTTAGCACGAGAGCCTTTTTTGTCAGCTATCTATACTTTAAGGTGACTGCCAAAACAGACTCGACGTAGCCTTCGAGCTGCGCACCAACACGGCCTCAGATGGGCCACATCTGGAGAAACACCGCAATGTCAGTTATTGGTCGCATTCACTCCTTTGAATCCTGTGGAACCGTAGACGGCCCGGGTATTCGCTTTATCACCTTTTTCCAGGGCTGCCTGATGCGCTGCCTGTATTGTCATAACCGCGACACCTGGGACACGCATGGCGGTAAAGAAGTTACCGTTGAAGATTTAATGAAGGAGGTGGTGACCTATCGCCACTTTATGAACGCTTCCGGCGGCGGCGTTACCGCATCCGGCGGTGAGGCAATCCTACAAGCTGAGTTTGTTCGTGACTGGTTCCGCGCCTGCAAAAAAGAAGGCATTCATACCTGTCTGGACACCAACGGTTTTGTTCGTCGTTACGATCCGGTGATTGATGAACTGCTGGAAGTAACCGACCTGGTAATGCTCGATCTCAAACAGATGAACGACGAGATCCACCAAAATCTGGTTGGAGTTTCCAACCACCGCACGCTGGAGTTCGCTAAATATCTGGCGAACAAAAATGTGAAGGTGTGGATCCGCTATGTTGTTGTCCCTGGCTGGTCTGACGATGACGATTCAGCGCATCGCCTCGGTGAATTTACCCGTGATATGGGTAACGTTGAGAAAATCGAACTTCTCCCCTACCACGAACTGGGCAAACACAAATGGGTGGCGATGGGTGAAGAATACAAACTCGATGGTGTTAAACCACCGAAGAAAGAGACCATGGAACGCGTGAAAGGCATTCTTGAGCAGTACGGTCATAAGGTCATGTTCTAATTTCCCCGTAAAGCGGCAACTTTATTGAGTTACCGCTTTTTTGTGCACAGAAAAGCAGAGTGTGAAACAGTAAGTTCACACTCTGCTTGAATTCATTTACACGTGAGCCACGGGTTTCGGCGTATGACCGGCGTTACGAAGCAGCATCAGCAAATAGATAAACGATACGCTGGCGATCATGATAAATAATAAATTATCGGAGAAATTCTGCATTAGCATAGCGGTAAATGACGGGCCAAGCAGGCTTCCCACGGTATAGCTCAACAGTAAGGCCTGGTTCATCGCCACCAGTTGATGATGTTCAACTTTCTCACAAGCCCAGGCCATCGCCACCGGATATAGCGTAAAGCCAGCGGCACCGAGGATGAATAACGCTGGGGCCATCGCCGCCTGGCTAAGCATCGCAATACTGCCGAGAATGACGACAAAGACCTGAACACGCAACACCAGCAGTCGACCAAACTTATCCGCCAGACGTCCAATCGGCCATTGCCCGAGGATACCCGCACTGACCAGTACCGCCATCCAGAAACCAATGCTGGCATTGCTCACCCCTTTGTGATTGAGGTACAGCGGCATCAGGCCATATAGAGATCCCAGCACGATTCCTGAGATAATGCAGCCATTCACGCCAAGCCGCGCCTGACGGAGTTTTAGCATTGACGTAATTGACGTCGAATCATGGTTTTCAGTCTGCTGATTCAGGACACGCGTAAACAACAGCGGTAAGATTCCTGCCAACGTCAAACCTGTAACCCACGGCAATACACTCATCAACTCGGTTGAGACTTTGCTGACCAGTAACTGGCCTAAAAACGTTCCGACGTAATAAACCATCATATACGCAGCAAGCAACCGCCCGCGGTTACGCGACGTCCCACTGCACATCAGCGCACTCTCAACAACTACCCAAATCATGGCACAGCCGATGCCAGCGACAAAACGCCACGCCAACCAACTCCAGAATCCAATCATCAGGCCAAGGCCGGCACAGCCAGCGGCAAAAATGAAGGAGGCCAGATAATAGCTACGGTTAAAGCCAATGCGTTTAATGACATACCCTGTCAGCAATGTACCGACAAGGTTGCCGGTAAAATAGGATGAGCTGACAACGCCTACCTGCCATGTAGACATGTGTTCCTGGGCGAGCCAAAGCGGCGCGAGTGTATTTAACACCGCGATCGCCAGAGTCAACAAAAGCAGGCCAGACAGCAAAAGCATGACAGGCCGGGTATACGTGGACATGAATTAAAACCGTGAGGAAGTTCAAATTTCATGCGCATCATGCCACCGCCAAAAACATTGTCAATGGGTGAAAATACGCGCATATCGCAGCGGCGGTATTATCGATTTATATTACTCATTCATAACGCTAATGCTGAAGAGACGATTAATCTCATCTGATTGTTTTTATTGATCTAACACAAATTTCATACGCTTCGTTCAGTCGAAAAATTTCATGGTCACAGCAAACTCATATTTCCCGTCTATGCTTTCAGAGCAATGCATCACGTCTGACCGATTTAGACGTACCACTGACTCTCGAAAGGAGAAGAGGATGACCAAACCGTATGTTCGTCTTGATAAAAATGATGCTGCCGTTTTGCTTGTTGATCACCAGGCTGGTTTACTTTCCCTTGTACGGGATATCGAACCCGATAAGTTTAAAAATAACGTGCTGGCGCTGGGTGACCTGGCTAAGTATTTCAACTTACCAACTATTCTTACCACCAGTTTTGAAACCGGTCCTAACGGCCCATTAGTTCCAGAACTGAAAGCACAATTCCCCGATGCACCTTACATTGCTCGCCCGGGAAATATTAACGCCTGGGATAACGAAGATTTTGTAAAAGCTGTCAAAGCGACAGGTAAAAAACAGTTAATTATTGCCGGTGTGGTAACCGAAGTTTGCGTGGCATTCCCGGCGCTTTCAGCCATTGAAGAAGGGTTTGACGTCTTTGTCGTGACTGACGCGTCAGGGACCTTTAATGAAATTACCCGGCATTCGGCATGGGATCGCATGTCGCAAGCTGGTGCGCAATTGATGACATGGTTCGGCGTGGCATGCGAGCTGCATCGCGACTGGCGTAATGATATTGAAGGACTGGCGACGTTGTTCTCTAACCACATTCCTGATTATCGTAACTTGATGACCAGTTATGACACGTTAACGAAGCAGAAATAAAAGCGAACCGGGGCCGAAACCCCGGTTGTTACTGATTAACTTGCGACAGCCATCCCCACGGTCATATGCAAACCATAGAATACGCCACGACCGATTAATTCCCCTGCCAGAAGCAGAATGAATGATACAGAAAGTAGCGGAACCGCAGGCTGATAACCTTTTAGCTGTGGTGCAATCCACAAGCACAGGGCAACGGCCAAAAGCACAATCCGCCAGGACATCAGCGCACCATAGTCCGGCACCAGCGCTGCGGCCTGCTGCACAGAGCTATGAATAGTCGCCAGCTCTGCGCCCTGCATCACTGACATCACGCCACTCACTACCAGTGCCAGAACAGAAATGGCTGGCAGCAGACGCATCGCCCAGCCATCGACACCAGCCAGACTCAGCAACAGGTAACCCAGTAACGGGCCGCCCATAAACATCGTCAGGAAGAAGCCCATCGGTGTCCAGATGCTGTACCAGGTGGGTACTGTATCGATGCTGTTATACACACGCACCATCATCCAGACAAAGACTACGCCAAGAACCATCGTCACCACCAGCCAAAGCGTACGCAATGCCGGTGAAAGCTTTTTCAGCATTGCCAGCAACCAGCCGATGCCGCCTACAGCAAAAAAGATCGAACCGCTGGCGATTTCGTTACTGAGTGCTGAAGCCCCTACCCGATTGAGCGAGTTAAAAGCGCGCATCGGTGAACCAAGATGAAGCATAGAGGCGATAAAGCCAATGCCCATCAGCACCCATAAACCAAACATGCAGGCGATAACACGCTGCTGGGATTCTGCTCGCAGGTCGCCTTTGAGCAGCGCCAAAGCCAGAACGATAAAACCACCCGCTACACATTGCCCGAAGACCGTGAAGATCATCAGCGGCCATTCATGCCATCCACTTCCCATCTCACACCTCCTTCGGGTTTGCCAGATAGCCAGTGGTATCCCCGGTTGGGCGGCTATTGGCGTTAGGTTTGATCACAATATTCGGTTTGGTGAAGTGCGCACGCGGCAACGGCGCAACAGCCGCCAGATCGCCGTGTTTTTTACGCAGCTCGTCGATAGGGCCGAAATCCAGCGCCCGCAGCGGGCAGGACTCTACGCAGATCGGTTTTTTTCCCTCCGCAACACGGTCATAACAACCATCGCATTTGGTCATATGGCCTTTCGTTTCGTTATATTGCGGTGCGCCATACGGGCAAGCCATATGACAGTAACGGCAGCCAATGCATACATCTTCATCGACCACAACAAAACCATCTTCACGTTTATGCATCGCACCGCTCGGGCAGACTTTAGTACAAGCCGGATCTTCGCAGTGGTTACATGAAATCGACAGATAGTAGGCAAACACGTTCTGGTGCCAGACACCGTTATCTTCCTGCCAGTCGCCACCAGCATATTCATAAATGCGGCGGAAGCTGACTTCTGGCGTCAAATCTTTGTAGTCTTTACAAGCCAGCTCGCAGGTTTTGCAACCGGTGCAACGGCTGGAATCAATAAAAAATCCATACTGGGTTGTCATCGGTTACTCCTTACACCTTTTCAACCTGAACAAGGTTTGTATGTGACGGATTCCCCTTAGCGAGAGGAGACGGACGTTGAGTGGTCAGTACGTTAATACAACCGCCCTTATCGACACGTTTTGCATCCGGGTCATACCAGGCACCTTCACCCAGTGCGACCACACCCGGCATCATTCGTGGCGTCACTTTCGCCTCAATATGGACCTCACCACGATCGTTAAAGATCCTGACTTTATCGCCGTTGTGGATACCGCGTTTTTGCGCATCAAGCGGGTTGATCCACATTTCCTGACGGCAAGCTGCTTTCAGCACATCAACGTTGCCGTAAGTTGAGTGAACGCGAGATTTATAGTGGAAACCCGTAAGCTGCAGCGGATACTGTTTGTTCAGCGGATCCTGATAACTTTCAAAGCCCGGCGTATAGATCGGCAGTGGATCGATCACATCACCTTCTGGCAATTCCCAGGTAGCGGCAATGTCAGCCAGCGCCTGTGAATAGATCTCAATTTTGCCCGATGGCGTGGTCAATGGATTAGCCTGCGGATCTTCACGGAAGGCTTTGTAAGCAACGTGATGCCCTTGCGGATCGCGCTTTTTAAAGATCCCCTGCTTACGGAACTCTTCAAACGTTGGCAGTTCAGGAATCGCTTCCCGCGACTGGGCATACAGATGCCGCATCCACTCTTCCTGAGTACGACCTTCAGTAAACTGTTGTTCGACGCCAAGACGTTTTGCCAGTTCGCTGGTCATCTCATAGATAGTCTTACATTCAAAGCGCGGTTTAATGACCTGATCATTGAAAATAACGTAAGACATATTCCCGCAGGATGCATCCAGTGCAAAGTCCATCTGTTCGGAAGCAGTGCAGTCAGGCAGCAAGATGTCAGCATATTTCGCCGATGAGGTCATGTGACAGTCGATAACCACAATCAGCTCGCACTTCTTATCATCGAGGAGGATTTCATGGGTACGGTTGATTTCAGAATGCTGATTAATCAGGCAGTTACCGGCATAGTTCCAGATCATTTTGATCGGCACATCCAGCTTATCTTTCCCGCGCACACCATCACGCAGCGCCGTCATTTCCGGGCCACGTTCAATGGCATCGGTCCACATAAACATGGAAATGCTGGTCTGAATCGGGTTTTCGAGAGTCGGCATACGGACAAACGGTAAGCTGTATGAACCTTCGCGCGCGCCGCTGTTCCCCCCGTTAATACCAACGTTACCGGTCAGAATCGCCAGCATCGAGATAGCACGGGTTGCGATTTCGCCGTTGGCATGGCGCTGCGGCCCCCACCCCTGGCTGATAAATGCCGGTTTGGTGCTACCAATTTCACGAGCAAGTTTGATGATTTTATCTGCCGGGATACCGGTAATTTGCGAAGCCCATTCCGGTGTTTTAGCCACGCCATCGGGTCCTTCACCCAGAATATAAGCTTTATAGTGACCATTTTTCGGCGCACTGGCTGGCAGGGTTTTCTCGTCGTAGCCAACGCAATATTTATCGAGGAATTCCTGATCTACCAGGTTTTCGGTGATCATCACATACGCCAGACCGTTAACCAGTGCGGCATCTGTTCCCGGACGAATAGGGATCCACTCATCTTCACGCCCGGCACCGGTGTCGGTATAGCGCGGATCGATGATGATCATGCGAGCATTAGATTTCTGGCGCGCCTGTTCAAGATAGTAAGTCACCCCACCGCCACTCATTCGCGTTTCGCCAGGGTTATTACCAAACAGCACTACCAGTTTACTGTTTTCGATATCCGACGGGCTGTTACCATCTGCCCAGCCGCCGTAGGTATAGTTCAGACCTTCCGCAATTTGCGCGGAGGAGTAGTCGCCATAATGGTTCAGATAACCGCCGCAGCAGTTCATCAGGCGCGCGACCAGGGTATTTCCCGGCGGCCACGAGCGGGTCATGGTGCCACCCAGCGTACCGGTGCCATAGTTCAGATAGATGGATTCGTTGCCGTACTCTTTGATCAAGCGCTGCATATTGGTCGCGATGATGCCGTAAGCTTCTTCCCAGCTAATGCGCTCGAATTTGCCTTCACCGCGCGCCCCGACTCGTTTCATCGGATATTTCAGGCGGTCCGGATTGTAGACACGGCGACGCATGGAACGCCCACGCAGACAGGCGCGAACCTGGTGCAGGCCGTCGTAATTGTCATCGCCGGTATTGTCCGTTTCGACATATTTGATTTCACCGTCCACTACGTGCATACGTAGCGGGCAGCGACTACCACAGTTAACTGTACAGGCGCTCCAGATAACCTTTTCGTCTGATTTTGTTGGAATAGCGCTATCGACAGCGTGCGCAATCCGACTAAAAGGTAATGTTAATGCGCTGCTGGCCATTGCCAGGCCGCCGATCGCTGTCGTTTTTACCAAACCACGGCGACTCACCTCAGCAGCCAATACCGCATCAGGGATTTTCGTTTTCATAATGGCTCACTCAAGCTTGCTCACGATTGATTCCAGTAACAAACCGTATTGTGTAATTATTTCTATAGCAGATCGCTATATAGGCTTGTATACATCGAATAATTTGAAAATCAAAGAGATAGGTAGATTTTCACTCGAAAGTAGTATTACTTGTAAGTGAGGAGTAATTATTGTTCGGTATCAAAGGGAGACAAAAAAAGCGCCCGCAGGCGCTTTAACGTTTCTTGCTCCCCCTGATGATTTACTTATTTTTCAACGAATAAGCCAAAACAGGGGGAACAAATTAACACAAATTATAACTAATCGATGGACAGTTTATGGACACTTTCAGCCAGCGGATTAAAGTTGATCGCGTCCAGTAAAAAGTCCGGCGAAAAATGAGCGTACGTCATTGTTTGCTGAATCGTTGCGTGCCCCAGGATTCGTTGCAACGTAACAATATTTCCGCCATTCATCATAAAGTGTGTGGCAAATGTATGACGCATGACATGCGTAGCCTGCCCCTTCGGCAAATCCGGTTTCACCTCCTGAAGAATCTCCCGGAACTTCAGATAATCAACCTGATACAATAACCCCGTTCGACGGGTTTTAATCAGAGGCACGACCGAATCCGCCACAGGAACCGAACGGGATTTTCCGTTTTTGGTGTTAAAGAACGTCACCCGGTTGCCAACGATATGCTCTCCACGTAGTTCCGATGCTTCACTCCATCGGGCACCAGTAGAAAGACACAGAATGGCAACACGACGCGCATCACCCTCCAGTCGCTCAAGAAGCCGTTCAATCTCATCATCAGAAAGAAAGGCCATCTCTGTGTTCTGAACTTTCAGTTTTCGTATACCGCGTACAGGGTTCGCGTTGTGAAAGACCTCAGCTTCAATCAGCACCGTGAACATGGTAGACAGTACGCATAAGTCACGATTAATACTGGACGGCATTAATCCGGCCTGTAATTTCTCTGACCGATATTCAAGCATAAATTTTCGCGTCATCTGACTGGCGCGAGGATCTCCCATTTCACGAACAACCTTCCCTAGCCTAACCCTGTAGCTATCCCCGTAAGCCTGATTACGCCCATCAAGCATCCACCACGCATCAAGCAGCTCTGATAATCGCCGCTGATCAGCTGGCTTAGCCTGCCATGGCTTGTCATGAAAGTTCTGTAACACATACTTCTCAAACTCCTGAGCCTTTGATTTCAGGGCAAAGATTTTTCGAATCCGCTTTCCTTCCGCCCCCTGCGGTCTGACATCGACCTGATAACGTCCGTCTTTGAGTTGCTTAATCGACATGATTAGCCCCTCCAACGGATAAATTAACTAAACACTCCTTGCGATATGTAATTCGCTCAATGTGTAGAGTCAGCCAACATTGCGGCCTGATCGGGGTGATTTTTGGGTAATACCGATTGAAACCTGATCGCCCTCCGACTGAATAGATCCATCAAGAGAGAGAGCCGGAGCAATCTGCCCGGCGACAGGTAGCGTCTTATCTTTTATTAGCCACAGCATGTATTTTTCAAAGCGATCGACTTGCAGAACCGCCTCAACGATTTTTGCTCTAGCGTTCTTTTGCCCCGATTCGTAATTCCTTATGGTTGCCAAAGACAACCCAGTAATATCCGCAAACTGCTTTTGTGTTAACCCTTCCGCCTTACGTATCTGACGTAACTTTTTTGCGTAGTCTATTGACAAGATAACCATTTGAGTATTAACCTCTCGCACAAAGATAACCTTTTGGTTATCTTTACAAGCCAAAACAAACCATCACAAGGCGCGACAAGCGCACCAACGCAAGAGGATAACAAATGCGGGACTTCATTGCCGATAAAGAGTTATCTGACCACCAACCACTTCAGGAAAGTGACGCACTCAGCGGATCCATTGATGCCGCCAACGACGACGAGCACGAAGAAAACAAGAAAAAGCGTTCCTACAAAAAAGGAGCGACTTTGCGGCTGGATGGTCCGATCGCCGGGCTTTGCTCTCTGGAAAAAGGCGCGGCATATATTGGGCTAACAAAATCTGCACTGCGCGTAGCCATTCATCGCGGTCAAATGCCGGGACACAAGACGCGCACAAACCCGGAAGATGAAAACTCAGACGGAGTATGGTGGTTTAACGCCAAAGAGTGGGACAAGTTGGCTGATGAGCTACCAGAGCACGAGCCCCCAGAATGGCACAACTGGAAAAGTTACTGGACGTATGACCGCCAGAAAAGGAAGTTCTCTCCAGCTAATAAAGAAGACTGCCAGACCATTAACGGTAAGCGAGTTTATACAGGCAGAAGCTCAAAACTGGACCAACTCAGAAACAACAGAGGCAACTAATCGTATGAAAACAAACACGTCAGATTTCACAATAACTATTTCAAAAAATGACCAAGCATTAATTGATAACCTGAAATACCTTGCGGAAAAACATAATAACGGACGAATTGCAATTAATTTACGACACATCACAGGAGTAACAATTGTAACCAGTTACTGGCATCTATATCTAATCGCTAAATCAGTACTTGAAAACAAAGATTCTGTTGTCAATGGAAGAGATATAGATACTCTTCCTGCACAAATCAAACCGATAGCCTATCAATTGCGTAATCGTTTTAAAAATGAAGGTGGGATTATATTTGACTTTCCCGCAGCTGTAGCCGTGAGCTTCTCTCGGGGGGATATACTTCACTCATTTCGTTTTGCTCTATCAGGTGACGAGACATTATGGCAGCTAGAAGATGCCGGGAGCAGCCCGGCATAAATCAAATTAAAAATCAACCAGTTGTGTGACAGGTGGGTATTTACGCTGAATTTTGTCAGTTACTAACGCCAGTAATATATGAATCTCTGTGTTTAATGCGTCTTTATCACCCGTCGTTTTTACCCTGGGAGGGTTAATGTTATCCAGAGCAGCACTAAGTTCACTCAACAAATTAACAACTTTTTTATCTTCTGACATGAAAACCTCTTAACAATTTAATTAAACATAAGCCAGGACCTGAACCGGCCAGTCCAAGTCCTAGACACACAAAAAAAATACCACAAATCAATACAAGGTGACACGAGTACACCTTACCGAAGGTACAGAGTTTTAATATGAAACTACAGCGCAATTCTTCACAGCAGCGCTTCCGCAACGGTGCGGAACGCCATGCTAACCGTTTCGCTACCAGTGCATCACGTAGCAACTCTCGCTACAGCCTGAGCGAAACACACGCAACGCCGGATGGCTACCCAGTAAAACAAATTGGTGAACACACTTGGCTGATTGAAAAAGCAGGAATCGTGGTTCACAGATGCCAGCGCAACCCATTTACCGGAAACCGCATTTTTGCACTGAGCAACGGCGACAATCAGTTCGGGCAGGATTTCACATTGTACGAAGCACTTCGCACAGTTGATCGTCTGCTTCGCGGACAAAGTTTTATTAAACAGGCTGATTTATAACAGGTGCTTTATGACCAAAGAGCATGCACAAGGTGTATTTATTCGTTTTATTGATTTTCGCGGTGAACTGTTATTACGCGCATCAGCTATTGATGGAGTCGTTCCATCCGAAAAAAATGCAGCTACTTACGTTTATCTGAACGGCACGCGCCTGACCGTAGAACTTCCGTACCAGACTGTACACGAAATCATTAGCGAAGCGGAAAAAGCACGTAAGACTAATGGCGATGAACCCTATATCGAAATTATTTGTATGGATTCAGAAGCAGAAATTCAGAAAGCAGATTAAAGGGCGTTGCGATGGGCAAAGAATATAAAACTCTCATTAACAAAGCACTTGAGCGTTTTTATTTTCGCTTAAGTGCATCAGGCGCTCATGCTGAACGTGCAGCCCGTGACTCATTGACCAGGGCAATCCGGAGTCTGTATGACGTGGCTTTTTACGCTGATGATCTGGATGCACTTAACGAACTTTCCGAGCTGATCTGTGCCGCAGAATGCGGGGAACATATTGAACCGTATAAGCTGGGGAATATCGCATGAGTATATTTATCTCATGGCTTGTTCTGATTATTTCGGTGGCCTGCGCTATTGGAATTATGCGAATTATTCATTCAGTAAAAAAGATTGAACGTTTTTCACTGGTGAATAACGATACAAATAAAACATCAAATTAAATAAGAAAACGAGAAAACCATCCGTATTAACGGAGGTATTCGCACACGCAAATAACGGAGATACAAAAATGCACGCAAAAGAAGAAGGTATCATCAGAGCACTGAAAGAAATTTCAAAGACAGAAAACGTAGTAGCGAAAAAAGCCATAGCAAATAATCATATGGACGTCGCAACCCACACACTGATAGTCGCAAGAGTCACGGCAGAAGCAGCCGAAATTATCGCAAAACAGGATGCTGAACTGGCGGTTCTCAGAACACAACCCGTCACCGGACTGGATTTGTCTAACACCGGACGCCTTATTTACACAATTGGCTCGGAGCTACAGCGATACACCATTATCGCCGGGTTACAGGATAAATACCTGATCACTCCTCACCCCATAAGGGAATCAGAAATTCTGACAAATCTCCGCCTGATAGAGCGCTCTCAAGTCGCATTCATTGATGACGCACAGTGCACCGTATTTAACGCATAGGGTTACTGGGCAAAGGGGGCGCAATGGCAATTAAGCATTTTCCCGTCGTTCGCTTTACCTCCAGAGGGCGCGAATACGAGGTCGACGAACGCCTGATTACCACTATCGACAAACATCGTTCGGAAAAGGATGCACACCACATCTACCTCACTGACGGCACTTACTTCTGCGCCACTAATGTGGCGCGGGTAAACCTTATCCGACAGGTACAGGAGCAGCGTAAATGAACAGAAGGCGAATCACACGCAGGCATCGCCGCACACACATGAATTCCTTACCGACGCTGAAAGAACTCATTCAACACGAGATCGCTGATTTCTGCGCAACGCTGGGGTCGCCTGGTGAACCGGAAACACCAGAAGCGATGCAGCGCGAACTCATGATGCGCATCGATAACGTTTTTGACTTTTTCCTGAATAACAAAAGAGAGCAATCAACATGAACAAAAAGACCTGGTTTCGCGCATACATGTGGGTGCTGGTATGCGTCCTCGTCTCTTTCATTCTGTATGCAGGACTACTCCCCCGAATGATTTCATCAGACAGCTCCTTCCTGGTATTGCTGGGCATTTTCATTGCCATGCTGTACCCGGCAGGCGTTGTTCGCCTTTTCAGTAAGTACATCAAGGAAATCAAGCAATGAAGAAATTCAAACTCTTTCAGATTCTCCCGCTTTTTGCCGCCATCCTGCTGGTTGGTTGCGATCGCGTTGAGCCAGGTAATGTGGGAATCAAAGTCAACAAACTGGGCGACGACAAAGGCGTCGGCGAAGTAGTTGGCGTTGGCCGCTACTGGACAGGCTGGAATACAGAGGTTTACATCTTCCCGACTTTCAAACAAATGAAGACTTACGATGAGCCGTTCAACTTCCAGATGAGTGACGGCACAACCATCGGCTATCACATCGGCGTGGCCTACAAAGTTGATCCATCCAAAGTTACCACGGTGTTTCAGACCTACCGCAAAGGCGTGGACGACATTACCGACACTGACCTGCGCCAGAAGATCGCCGACGCACTCAACCGACTGGCCAGCAAAATGACCACCGATAAATTTATCGACGGTGGCAAGTCTGAACTGCTGGATTCAGCACTTAAAGACATTCAGGCAGAAATGACACCTATCGGCATTCAGGTAATGAGCCTCTCTTATGTGGGTAAGCCGGAATACCCACCAACCGTTATCGACAGCATTAATGCCAAAGTCACGGCAAACCAGAAAACCCTGCAACGTGAACAGGAAGTCAAGCAACGCGAAGCTGAAGCCAACATGCTGCGCGCAGAAGCTGCCGGACAAGCCGATGCCATTCGCACAAAAGCCCAGGCTGAAGCCGACGCCATTCGTTTACGCGGTGAAGCTCTGCGCCAGAATCCCGGCGTTATGGAGCTGGAAGCAATCAACAAATGGAACGGCACGCTGCCGCAATACATGACCAGCAACACCGCTGTTCCGTTTGTTCCGGTGAAGTAATTAAACCCGGCCAGTGAAAATCGCTGGCCGGAGCAGTATCAGGATTTTTTTAGTATGCCGTTCTCACAAAAAAACCGCTTGCCATGCCGCAATCAGTCAGGTTACATTTTCGCTGCACCTCATAAAACGGGTGCCGGGTTTCGCAGCCTGCTGACAACCAAAGCGCACAACCGCGCCAGCGGTTTTTTTGTGCGTACTGTATTGCCACGTTTTTTTCGCGTCAGAATTATGGCGGGGCGTACGGGGCCGACTTCGGTCGGGCCGGGTTCTTTGGTTGCCGGTACTGCGAACCCCGTACGTCTCGCCACCCACAGTTTCGCAGCTCTGGATGGTGAGTTTTCAAAACTTACAACCAAAGAGGCCACACCATGGCAAACCGCAAACAGCACCGCGCTATCGCGGAGCGTCGTCACATCCAGACTGAAATCAACCGCAGACTTTCCCGCGCATTCCGCGTCGCTAAAATCATGCACATCAATATGCTGCATGAGCGTAGCTGCGAACTTTCAAACCTCTACTCATCCGCTGTTTTCAGCTATCTGGCGGATGATCTGCGCGAGCTTCAACAGCTCATCCAGCAGCAAAACAAACTCCATTAATTCCTGTTCCGGGCCTTTCCTGCACCTTGCGGC
>OKIZ01000229.1_pt1 | contig 29627 bp, 27 predicted proteins | sample 1610951 | NCBI WGS metagenome assembly OKIZ01 (sample SAMN04436700, study PRJEB24849) | human gut metagenome | biome: human gut; feature: NICU; material: stool | host: Homo sapiens | place: USA: Saint Louis, MO | collected 2010-07-22 | reverse complement strand
TTAAGCGAAATAAAAGGGCCGTCCCAGCGGCCAGACAGAAAGTGCAGGCGGTTAGCGATAAGTTCTTTACCTGTTCCGCGCTCACCAATAATCAGCACCGGTTTATTCAGTGGCGCGAGGCGCGATACCTGTTCAAGCACTTCCAGGAAGCTGTTGGCCTCGCCAAGCAAATTATCTTTATATTCAGCCATGATGAAATTAACCACTCCTTAGTGATATTCACCAGGTGAGAATAGCCGCTGGATGGATAAATATCAATCACACCCAGTAAAATCAATAAGATAAAAAGTTGGCATGGGATTTGTATTAACTACTCAGCAGGGCATCGCCCGATAACAGAACTATGAGGATTGAATTATGGGTATTTTTTCTCGTTTTGCCGACATCGTGAACGCCAACATCAACTCGCTGCTGGAGAAAGCGGAAGATCCGCAGAAGCTGGTGCGCCTGATGATTCAGGAGATGGAAGACACGCTGGTTGAAGTACGCTCCACCTCCGCCCGCGCGCTGGCAGAGAAAAAGCAGTTAACGCGTCGTATCGAGCAGGCAACTGCCCAGCTTAACGAATGGCAGGAAAAAGCGGAACTGGCGCTGCGTAAAGATAAAGAAGATCTGGCTCGCGCTGCGCTGATTGAGAAGCAGAAGCTGACCGACATGGTTGCCACGCTGGAACACGAAGTGACGCTGGTGGATGATACTCTGGCGCGTATGAAGAAAGAGATTGGTGAGCTTGAAAACAAACTCAGCGAAACCCGTGCACGTCAACAGGCGCTGGCGCTGCGCCACCAGGCTGCAAGCTCGTCTCGCGACGTGCGTCGCCAGCTGGACAGCGGCAAGCTGGATGAAGCGATGGCCCGTTTCGAATCGTTTGAACGTCGTATCGACCACATGGAAGCTGAAGCCGAGAGCCACAGCATCGGTAAACAGAAAACCCTCGATCAGCAGTTTGCTGACCTGAAGGCCGATGATGAAATTAGCGAGCAACTGGCTGCGCTGAAAGCCAAAATGAAACAAGACAACCAATAATAATTCCTGCGGCACCTGAGCGTGCCGCATCGTAAGACAAGGAGTACACATGAGCGCGCTTTTTCTGGCTATACCCCTGACCATTTTCGTGCTGTTTGTTCTGCCCATCTGGTTATGGCTGCACTACAGCAACCGCTCTTCACGCGGTGAGCTGTCGCAGAGTGAACAACAGCGGCTGGCGCAGCTCTCTGCCGAGGCAAATAAAATGCGCGAACGTATTCAGGCGCTGGAAGCGATCCTGGACGCGGAACACCCGAACTGGAGGGAACGGTAATGGCTGGACTGAATCTGAATAAAAAACTGTGGCGGATCCCACAGCAGGGCATGGTTCGGGGCGTTTGCGCCGGGCTGGCGCACTATCTGGATGTTCCGGTAAAACTGGTGCGTGTGGTCACCGTATTGTCGATTTTCTTCGGCCTGGCCTTTATTACACTGGTGGCATACATCATCCTGTCGTTTGTACTCGATCCTATGCCGGAAGGTGAGCTGGATGCGGAGAACACGCCAACCAGCAGCGAGCTCCTGAACGCGGTGGATGAACAGCTGAGCGCAGGGGAGAAGCGATTGCGCGAGATGGAACGTTATGTCACCTCCGATACCTTTACGCTGAGAAGTCGTTTTCGTCAGCTTTAAGAGAGAACTTACATGAAACAAAACTGGCAACAGGCCGGTCAGAAGGTAAAACCCGGCCTGAAAATCGCAGGTAAACTGGTTCTGATGACGGCGTTACGTTATGGCCCGGCCGGTGTGGCGGGTTGGGCGATCAAGTCTGTTGCCCGCAAGCCGGTCAGAATGATGCTGGCGGTCGCTCTGGAGCCGCTGTTACAGAAGCTGGCAAAACGCGTTTCCCGGCGCTACCTGTCACGCTAGTTCCTCCCGCATAAGCCCTTTCTCGCCCAGAGAAGGGGCATGACTTTCCCTTCTGCGTTTCTTCTGCTTTTCTGCTTTCTTTGCGGCAGCTCACAATAATGCGTTGCGCTGCGCTGAGATTGCTGCTTTCTGCCCCCGGGTCCGTTGACAGATATTTTACATGGGAGTAGATTGCCAATCCGTGGGACCGCTACCATGGAAAATAATGTGAACGCAAAAATTAAAAAACTTATCAATCATATTTACGGTGAATCATTTTCAGATGCACACCTTAACGTGTTATTAACTAAGCTTGAAAAAGCGGCGGTTAATATTACTGAAAAGCGTAAGTCAGGCTGGGATGAAAAAGACGTTGTGCTGATTACCTATGCCGATCAGTTTTCCGCGAAAGGGGAGAAAGCGTTGCCGGTATTTACCCGTTTCTATAATGAATGGCTTTCTCGCACGTTTTCTCATGTCCATCTGTTACCGTTTTATCCGTGGTCGTCGGATGATGGATTTTCCGTTATTGATTATCACGAAGTTGCACCTGAAACCGGAACCTGGCGAGATGTCGCGGAATTAAAACAGTCTGCCAGCTTAATGTTTGACTTCGTTTGCAACCATATGTCAGCGAAAAGCGAATGGTTTGCTAATTATCTGGCGCAGAAGCCGGGCTACGAAGATTTCTTTATTTCTGTCGATCCCGAAACCGATTTATCGGCGGTGACGCGTCCCCGCGCATTACCGCTGCTGACGCCGTTTACGCTTAATGATGGCAGCGTTCGTCATCTGTGGACCACATTCAGCGATGACCAGATCGATCTCAATTTCGCCTCGCCGCAGGTGCTGATTGCCATGGTTGACGTTCTGCTCCATTACCTCATGGAAGGGGCGCGTTATATCCGTCTGGATGCGGTCGGGTTTATGTGGAAGATCCCGGGAACCACCTGTATCCATCTGGAACAAACCCATTGCCTTATCCAGCTGTTCCGCGCCATTATGGACGCCGTGGCGCCTGGAACGGTGATCATCACTGAGACAAATGTTCCCCACAAAGACAATATCTCTTACTTCGGTGATGGTGAAAATGAAGCCCAGATGGTCTATCAGTTTTCCTTACCGCCGCTGGTGCTGCACGCCGTTCATCGTCAGGATGTTAAAGCCTTGTGCCAGTGGGCGGGCTCGCTGGCGCTGCCTTCAACTTACACCACTTGGTTTAATTTCCTGGCTTCACATGATGGTATCGGATTGAACCCGTTACGCGGCATCCTTCCGGAATCAGAGATCCTCTCGCTGGTCGAAAAGCTTCAGCAGGAAGGCGCGCTGGTCAACTGGAAAAATAATCCTGACGGAACGCGAAGCCCCTATGAAATTAATGTCACCTATCTTGATGCGTTGAGTTTGCGAGACAGCTCAGATGATGAGCGCATTGCGCGGTTCATCCTGGCGCATGCTGTGTTGTTAAGTTTTCCTGGCGTACCGGCTGTATATATTCAAAGCATTCTTGGTTCGCGTAACGATTATGAAGGTGTCGAACGTCTCGGATATAATCGCGCGATAAACAGGAAGAAATACACCGCAGGTCAGGTTGATCGGGAGCTTAATAATAATAAGAGTATACGTTATCAGATTTATTCTCGTTTGAGTGAGCTTATTGCTATTCGTCGCGGCGAGCGTGCGTTCCATCCGGATAGTCAGGCTATTTTTGACGCAATCGGTGAACATATTCTTAAAATTGTTCGTGTTGCTGAAAATGGCGAGCGAATGACAGCATTATTTAATTTTAGCAATAAAATGCAGACCGTTTATGGACAAACGCTCTTTGGTAGGGAATTACTCTCAGGACAAGATATTAGCGGTACGGAACTGACCCTCAATCCATGGCAGGTAATGTGGATTAAAGAAAACTAAAAAGGACCCTAAAATGAAAATGCCCAAAATTGTGCTGTTATCAGCACTGGTTTCGTGCGCCCTGTTATCAGGCTGTAAGGACGATAAAGCATCTCAGGTCACCATTGAGTTTATGCACTCGTCGGTAGAACAGGAGCGTCAGGCAGTTATTACGAAACTGATCGAAAAATTCGAGAAAGAAAACCCGACTATTACGGTGAAACAGGTCCCCGTTGAGGAAGATGCCTATAACACCAAGGTCATTACGTTGGCCCGTACCGGCGCGCTGCCGGAAGTGATTGAAGTCAGCCATGACTACGCCAAAGTCATGGATAAAGAGCAACTGCTGGACCGTGACGCGATCGGCAACGCGATTAAAGCCGTCGGTGAAGATACCTTTTACGACGGTATTTTACGCGTTGTTCGCACCGAAGACGGCAAGGCATGGACGGGGGTGCCGGTTAGCGCGTGGCTGTCCGGCGTCTGGTATCACAAAGATGCGCTCGCGGCAGCGGGAATCGAAGAACCGCACAACTGGGAGCAACTGCTGAAAGCCAGTCAGGCGCTCAACGAACCGGCGAAAAAACATTACGGTATCGCGCTTCCAACCGCAGAAAGCGTCATGACGGAGCAGGCCTTCTCGCAGTTTGCGTTGTCAGGCGGAGCCAACGTCTTTGATGCAAACGGCAACGTGAAAATCGATACCCCTGAAATGTCGAAAGCGCTGGCGTTTTATCGGGCACTGGCCGCGAATACCATGCCGGGCTCGAATGATGTCATGGAGATCAAAGACGCCTTCATGAACGGCTCTGCGCCTATGGCCGTTTACTCCACCTATATCCTGCCCGCGGTCTACAAAGATGGCAATCCGGCCAACCTGGGGTTCGTGGTCCCGACGGAAAAATCATCAGCCGTGTACGGCATGATCACCTCGTTGACGATCACGACCGGCCAGACCGAAGAGGAAACGCAGGCGGCAGAAAAGTTTGTGACCTGGATGGAGCAGGCTCAAAACGCGTCTGACTGGGTGATGATGTCCCCTGGTGCGGCGCTGCCGGTGAACAAACTCGTGGTGGGCACTGAGAGCTGGAAAAACAACGACGTGATCAAAGCCTTTGGTCAGCTGCCTTACGAGCTGATTGCGCAGTTCCCGAACGTCCAGGTATTTGGCGCCGTAGGCGACAAAAACTTTACCCGCATGGGAGATGTTACCGGGTCCGGCATTATCAGTTCCATGGTGCATAACGTGACGGTGGGACAAAAAGATCTCAGTGCGACGTTAAGCAACAGCCAGAAGAAACTGACTGACCTGATATCACAACGATAGGAGCGCTTTGCGAAGGGAATTATGAAGACGTTGTTTTCTGGTCGTTCAGATATGCCTTTCGCCATGCTGCTGTTGGCCCCCAGCCTGATTTTGCTGGGGGGCCTGGTGGCCTGGCCAATGATTTCCAACATTGAAATCAGTTTTTTACGTTTACCGCTGAACCCGCGTATTGATGCGGTGTTTGTCGGCCTTGATAACTACATTCGCATTCTGGGCGATGCTGCGTTCTGGCACTCCCTGTGGATGACGTTCTGGTATACGGCGCTGGTCGTGCTCGGCAGCACCGGGCTGGGACTGGCCGTAGCGATCTTCTTTAACCGTGAATTCCGCATGCGGAAAACGGCTCGTTCACTGGTGATCCTGTCCTACGTGACGCCGTCTATTTCACTGGTATTTGCCTGGAAATACATGTTCAACAACGGCTACGGGATTGTGAACTATCTGGGCGTTGATCTGCTGCATCTCTACGATCAGGCGCCGCTGTGGTTCGATAATCCTGGCAGCAGTTTTGTGCTGGTTGTGCTGTTCGCCATCTGGCGTTACTTCCCGTACGCCTTTATCTCGTTCCTCGCGATTTTACAGACCATTGATAAATCATTGTACGAAGCGGCAGAGATGGACGGAGCAAATGCCTGGCAGCGTTTTCGTATCGTGACGTTGCCCGCCATCATGCCGGTGCTGGCCACGGTGGTCACGTTGCGAACCATCTGGATGTTCTACATGTTTGCGGATGTGTATCTGCTCACCACCAAGGTCGACATTCTGGGCGTATATCTCTACAAAACCGCCTTTGCGTTCAATGACCTGGGTAAAGCAGCCGCCATTTCCGTTGTGCTGTTTGTGATCATCTTCGCGGTCATTCTGCTGACCAGAAAAAGGGTAAACCTCAATGGCAACAAATAAACGCGCTCTGGGCCGTATCGGTTTTTATCTGGGACTGGCGCTATTTCTGATTATCACGCTGTTTCCGTTTTTCGTGATGTTGATGACGTCGTTCAAAAGCGCGAAAGAGGCGATCTCGCTGCACCCGACCATTCTGCCGCAGGAGTGGACGCTACAGCACTACATCGACATTTTTAACCCGCTGATTTTCCCGTTTGTGGATTACTTCCGTAACAGCATGGTGGTGTCGCTGACCTCCTCGGTCATTGCGGTGTTTCTCGGCACGCTGGGCGCGTATGCGTTATCCAAACTGCGCTTTAAAGGGCGCACGACGATCAATGCAAGCTTCTACACCGTCTATATGTTCTCCGGGATCCTGCTGGTGGTGCCGCTGTTCAAAATCATCACCGCGCTCGGCATTTATGACACCGAACTGGCGCTGATCATCACCATGGTGACGCAGACGTTGCCTACCGCGGTCTTTATGCTGCGCAGCTATTTCGACACCATCCCGGACGAAATCGAAGAAGCCGCGATGATGGACGGCCTGAACCGCCTGCAAATCATCTTTCGCATCACCGTGCCGCTGGCGATCTCGGGTCTGGTGTCGGTCTTTGTCTACTGCTTCATGGTGGCGTGGAATGACTATCTGTTCGCCTCCATTTTCCTGTCCAGCGCCAGCAACTTCACGTTGCCGGTCGGGCTGAACACGCTCTTCAGTACGCCAGATTACATCTGGGGTCGCATGATGGCTGCATCGCTGGTAACGGCACTTCCGGTCGTCATTATGTATGCCCTGTCTGAACGTTTCATTAAAAGTGGTTTGACCGCCGGCGGCGTGAAGGGCTGAGGCGGCCGATTTTAACAAGGAGTCAGTCATGAAAAAATTAGTTGCAACAGCGCCTCGTGTAGCGGCGCTGGTGGAATACGAAGATCGTCCTGTTGCAGCACACGAGGTGAAGATTCGTGCCCGTTATGGCGCCCCGAAACACGGCACCGAAGTCGTGGATTTCCGCGCGGCAAGCCCGTTCATCGATGAAGAGTTCAACGCTGAGTGGCAAATGTTTACCCCGCGTGAAGAAAGTGCAGCGCGCGGCATCGAATTTGGAAAATTCCAGCTGGGGAACATGATCGTCGGCGACATCATCGAATGTGGTGCGGACGTGACGGAATACCACATCGGCGACAGCGTCTGCTGCTACGGCCCGTTGCAGGAAACGGTCATCGTTAACGCGGTGAACAACTATAAGCTGCGCAAAATGCCGCAGGGCGCATCCTGGAAAAACGCCGTTTGTTACGATCCGGCGCAATTCGCCATGAGCGGCGTGCGTGATGCTAACGTCCGCGTAGGGGATTTCGTCGTGGTTGTGGGGCTGGGCGCGATTGGTCAGATTGCGATTCAGCTGGCGAAAAAAGCCGGCGCGTCAGTGGTTATTGGTGTCGATCCTATCGAACATCGCTGTGAGATCGCCCGCCGTCACGGTGCAGACCACTGCCTGAACCCAATCGGTACCGATGTCGGTCTGGAAATTAAGAAACTGACCGGTAAGCAGGGCGCAGATGTGATCATCGAAACCAGCGGATTCGCAGATGCGCTGCAATCTGCGCTGCGCGGTCTCGCCTACGGCGGCACCATCTCCTATGTGGCTTTCGCCAAGCCGTTCGCGGCGGGCTTCAACCTTGGTCGCGAAGCACACTTCAATAACGCCAAAATTGTCTTCTCCCGCGCATGCAGTGAACCCAACCCGGATTATCCGCGCTGGAGCCGCAAGCGTATTGAAGAGACCTGCTGGGAATTGCTGATGAACGGTTATCTCAATTGTGAAGATCTGATCGACCCGGTCGTCACCTTTACCACCAGCCCGGAAAGCTATATGAAGTATGTCGATCAGCACCCGGAACTCAGTATCAAAATGGGCGTTACTTTTTAAGCTAAGGACAGCAAATCATGAATATCGCAACACAAAACCAGGCCTTTTTCCCGACCGCTATCATGGAAAAATTCGAATACATCAAAGCGATGGGATTTGATGGCTACGAAATCGATGGCCGACTGCTGGTGGAAAACCTCGACGAAGTAAAAGCGGCTATCAAAGCCACCGGCCTGCCAGTCACGACGGCCTGTGGCGGTTACGATGGCTGGATCGGGGATTTCATCGAAGAACGCCGCCTGAACGGTCTACAGCAGATTGAACGCATCCTGGAAGCGCTGGCAGAAGTGGGCGGTAAGGGGATTATCGTCCCGGCTGCCTGGGGGATGTTTACCTTCCGTCTGCCGCCAATGACTTCGCCACGTAGTCTGGACGGCGATCGCAAAGCGGTCAGCGCTTCTCTGCGCTGGCTGGATGAGGTTGCAGCGCGCACCGGTACTACCGTCTACCTGGAGCCGCTGAACCGCTATCAGGATCATATGATCAACACTCTGGCCGACGCGCGTCGTTATATCGAAGAGAATGGCCTGAAGCACGTGCAGATCATCGGTGATTTCTACCACATGAATATTGAAGAAGACTCCCTGACGGAAGCGCTGCATCAGAACCGCGACCTGCTGGGTCATGTGCACATTGCTGATAACCACCGCTATCAGCCGGGCAGCGGCAGCCTCGATTTCGCCAGCCTGTTCGATCAGCTGCGTGCCGATAACTATCAGGGTTACGTCGTGTACGAGTGCCGGGTGCGTGCCGACGATCCGGCTCAGGCCTATAAGGACTCTCTCACTTACTTGCGTGAATGCTAAGGATGACTAGCGTGATGAGTGCTTCTACACCTTTGCCTCTGCGCGTCGCCATCATTGGCGCCGGGCAGGTTGCAGACAAAGTGCATGCCTCGTATTACGCCACGCGCAGTGATGTTCAAATGGTGGCTGTCATGGACAGCCGCCTTGAGCAGGCACAGGCGTTCGCGGAACGTTATGCTATTGCATCGGCATGGCAGGACGCTCACGAGATGTTGCAGGAAGTAAAACCGGATGTGGTGAGCGTCTGTTCGCCTAACCGGTTCCATTTTGAACATGTGATGGCGGCTCTCGAAGCAGGCTGTCATGTGATGTGTGAAAAGCCGCCGGCGATGACGCCGCACCAGGCGGATGAGATGCGTCTCGCGGCGCGCAAGGCTGGAAAAGTCCTCGCGTACGATTTTCACCATCGCTTTGCCCTGGATACCCAGCTCCTGCGCGATGCGGTTATGAACGGAACGCTCGGTGAAATTTACTTCACCTCCGCGCAGGCGCTGCGTCGTTGCGGTGTGCCGGGGTGGGGCGTGTTCACCAATAAATCGCTTCAGGGCGGCGGGCCGCTGATCGATATCGGCATTCATATGCTGGATGCGGCGATGTATGTGCTGGGCTTCCCGGCCGTGAAGCGGGTAACCGCGCACAGCTTCCAGAGACTGGGGAACCGGAAACACACCGGCCAGTTTGGCGAATGGGATCCTGCGCAGTTTACCGTGGAAGATGCCCTGTTTGGCACGATTGAGTTCTGCAACGGTGGCATTCTGCGTCTGGACACCTCTTTTGCGCTTAATATCTGCGAGCAGTCGATCATGAACGTCTCTTTCTGCGGTGAGAAGGCGGGTGCAACGCTGTTCCCGGCACACATTTATAACGACGAAGCCGGTGTTTTGCAGACGCTGACCCAGCGTGAAGAAGCTGACGATCGGAGACATCTGCGCAGTATGGACGCGTTTGTTCGCCACGTAATGGGCGAGCCGGTCATGATTGCCGATGCGGAGCAGGGGCTGGTGATCCAGCAATTAGTCGCGGCGTTATATGAAGCCGCGGAAACAGGGGAAAGCGTGACGTTATGCTGAACCAGTCTGTATTAACCGATCCGGGCTTTTGCCCGCATAGCCTGAATAAGTACGCGTCCATTATGGCCTGCGGCAATGGCTACATGGGCATGCGCGCCACGCATGAAGAAGATTACACCCAGCAGACCAGAGGCATGTACCTTGCGGGGCTGTATCATCGCGCGGGACGCAACGAAACCACTGAGCTGATCAATCTGCCGGATGTCACCGGGATTGATATTGAGCTGGACGGCGTCAATTTCACGCTCCTTTCAGGCGAAATTCTTGAGTGGCAACGCGAGCTGGCCTTTGCTAACGGCGAACTGCATCGTAACGTGGTCTGGCGTTCGCCGGACGGAAAACGCTATCGCCTCGAGAGCCGTCGTTTTGTTTCGCTGGACCAGTTGCCCTTAGTGGCTATGCAGCTCTCGATCACACCGCTTGATGGCGCCGCTCAGGTCGTGCTGAAAACCGGCATAGATGCGACACAAACAAACAGCGGCAGGCAGCATCTGGATGAAATCTCGGTAAGGGTCTTTGACCAGCACTACATGCAGGGTGTGTATGAAACGCAGGACCGGGCGTCTGAAGTTGTTGTTTCGGCGTTTTGTCAGCTCTCCGCTAAGAGCGATAGCTGTTTCACTGCCAAAAATCGTCGCCTCAGCGTTCATCATTCTCTGACTATCTTGCAAGGTGACACTGTCACGCTTGAAAAAATCGTCTGGCTGACGCATCGCTGCGATAAATCGCTCTCGCAGGAGTCTTTCGCCCGCAACGCGCTGGCCGATCTCAAAGTCTGCGCGGCAAGAGGCTACGATGCGTTGCTTGAAAGCTCAGCGTACGCCTGGGAAGCGGTCTGGCGTGATGCTCGGGTGGAAGTGACGTGTGCAGAACAGCAGGATCAGCTGGCGCTGGATTACGCCGTCTGGCATCTGACGACAATGACGCCTGCTCATGATGAGCGAAGCAGTATTGCGGCGAAAGGGCTGACGGGTGAGGGGTATAAGGGACACGTCTTCTGGGATACCGAAATTTTCCTGCTGCCGTTCCATCTGTTTACCCGTCCACAGATTGCCCGCAGTCTGCTGCGCTATCGCTGGCTCAATCTTTCGGGCGCGCGTGAAAAAGCACGCCGTAACGGTTGGCCGGGCGCGTTGTTCCCGTGGGAAAGCGCCGCCAGCGGACAGGAAGAGACGCCAGAATTCGCGGCCATTAACATCCGCACCGGGGTTCGCCAGAAGATCGCCTCCGCACTCGCTGAACACCACATCGTGGCAGATATTGCCTGGGCCGTTGTCGCTTACTGGCAGGCAACACACGACGATGCCTTTATGCGCAATGAGGGCCTGACGCTGCTGATGGAAACCGCTTCGTTCTGGATGGGACGCGCGACGGAAATTAATGGTCGTCTTGAGATCCATGACGTGATCGGACCGGATGAATACACCGAGCATGTCAACAACAACGCCTACACCAACTATCTGGCCTGGCACAACGTTGCCTGCGCGCGTCAGTTTATGGCGATGTTTGGGCGTGAAGATGCGCGTTTTACGGAGAATGCCGGGACGTTTCTGGCGCGCCTGTGGCTGCCAGAGGCCGACGCAGAGGGTGTGATCCCGCAGGATGATACCTTCATGGCAAAACCTGCCATCGATCTGAGCCGCTATAAAGCCAAAGCGGGTAAGCAAACCATTCTGCTTGATTACTCTCGCGCGGAAGTGAACGAGATGCAGATCCTGAAGCAGGCCGACGTGGTGATGCTTAACTACCTGCTGCCGGAACGGTTTACGCCGCAGCAATGTGCCGCCAATCTGGCGTTCTACGAGCCACGCACGATCCATGATTCATCCCTGAGTAAAGCCATTCACGGCATTGTGCTCGCACGCTGCGGTGACACTGACGGGGCGTATGCCTTCTGGCGCGATGGTATCGCCATTGACCTGGGAGACGACCCGCACAGCAGTGATGATGGTATTCATGCCGCCGCCACCGGTGCGATCTGGTTGGGCGCCATTCAGGGATTTGCTGGCCTGCACATTAGCGAAGGGGAGCTGCATCTTGCGCCGAAGCTGCCTGCTCACTGGCAGAAACTCGCCTTCCCGCTGCGGTGGCGGAACGCAACGATGCACATTACCTGTGAAGATGACCAGTTAACCATTGAAACTACCGCACCTGTCACGTTGACGCTGTGGGGTAAAGCGCTGCACGTATCAGGGCGAAAGGTCTGTGCGCGTAAGGACTTTCTTGCATCTGTTAATGGGACCGCTACCACGGAGGGGCGCCATGACGCTTAACGCTGTTGTATTCGATCTGGACGGGGTGATCACCGATACCGCGCATCTTCACTTTCTGGCCTGGCGCGCCGTGGCGGAGGAGATTGGTATCACCTTCGACGAAGTATTTAACGAACAGCTGAAGGGAATAAGCCGTATGGACTCCCTACAGCGCATTCTGATACATGGCGGGAAAGAGGGGATGTTCAGTGACGAGCAGCGCCTGGCGCTGGCGACGAAAAAAAACGCGCTTTACGTCCAGTCGCTGGCATCACTGACGCAGGATTCGCTGCTGCCGGGTATTCGCGACGTGCTGGCGGATATTCGCGCCGCGAAGGTCAAAATTGGCCTGGCATCCGTATCGCTTAATGCTCCTGGGATTTTGCACGCGTTGGGTATTCATCAGGCTTTCGATTTTTGCGCCGATGCTTCGCGCATTTGCCGCTCAAAGCCGGACCCGGAAATCTTCCTTGCGGCCTGTAAAGGACTGAACGTGCGTCCTGAAGAGGCCATTGGTATCGAAGATGCCGCCGCAGGAGTAGATGCGATTAACGCCGCAGGAATGCTGTCGGTCGGGATTGGGCCTGGCCTGAACCATGCGGGATTACAACTTCATTCAACGCAGGAACTGACCTGGGAACACCTGACGGCGTTCTGGGCATCCCGGGCGTATTGATAAGGAATTAATAATGGCTCAACTGTCTCTGAAACACATTCAGAAAATCTATGATAACCAAGTCCACGTGGTGAAGGATTTCAACCTCGAAATTGAAGACAAAGAATTTATTGTCTTCGTCGGTCCATCGGGCTGTGGGAAATCCACGACGCTGCGAATGATTGCCGGCCTTGAGGAGATCAGCGCGGGTGAACTGATTATTGACGGGGTTTGCATGAATGATGTTCCCGCAAAGTCCCGTGATATCGCGATGGTCTTCCAGAACTATGCGCTCTATCCGCATATGACGGTCTACGACAACATGGCGTTTGGCCTGAAAATGCAAAAAATTGCGCCCTCCGTCATTGAAGAACGCGTTAGCTGGGCGGCACAGATCCTGGGCTTGCGCGACTATCTCCAGCGTAAACCTGGCGCGTTGTCCGGCGGTCAGCGCCAGCGCGTGGCGTTAGGCAGGGCGATAGTGCGCGAAGCGGGGGTCTTCCTGATGGATGAGCCTTTATCCAACCTCGATGCCAAACTTCGTGTGCAGATGCGCGCTGAAATCAGCAAGCTGCACCAGAAGCTTAACACCACCATGATTTACGTGACGCACGATCAGACGGAAGCCATGACGATGGCGACCCGCATCGTGATTTTAAAGGACGGCATCATTCAGCAGGTGGGCGCGCCGAAGCAGGTCTACAACGAGCCGGCGAATATGTTCGTTGCAGGGTTTATTGGTTCGCCTGCGATGAACTTCATTCGTGGCGCGATCGACGACCGCTACTTTGTGACGGAAACGCTGCGCCTGGAGATCCCGGAGGACAAGCTGGCCGTACTGAATGCGCAAGGTTACCAGCGTAAAGCGGTTGTCTTTGGGATCCGTCCGGAAGACATTCTCACCGCACAGCGAAGCGGTGAAAACATCACGGCGAAGATCAGCGTTGCTGAGCTGACCGGGGCTGAATTTATGCTTTATGCCACCGTGGGTGGGCATGAACTGGTTGTCCGTGCGGGAGCGGCGGATGATTATGTTGCCGGAGAGAATATCGGCATCCAGTTCGATATGAATAAGTGCCATTTCTTCGACGCTGATACTGAAACAGCTATTAGATAAGAAAGGTGTTCGCCGGAAATGAAAGTTTCCGGTTTTTTGTGTGTTAATTATAAAGGAATATTTTAATGAGTACTCTACTAAGAAGTGCTGCGCTCGTTCTGTGCGCAGGGGTGAGCTGCGCGCAAGCAACAGAATCAGCCAAACAGTGGGAATTTAATATTGGCGCCATGTATGAAATTGAAAACGTCGAAGGTCAGGCTGACGATAAAGATGGATTATATGAACCCTCCGTGTGGTTTAATGCCACATGGGATGCCTGGACCATTTCGCTGGCTATGTATCAGGAAGGGCCGGTCGATTACAGTAGCATGACGCGCGGCACCTATTTCGATCGTCCTGAAGTAGAATTACGCTATCGTTTTATCGGCACCGATGATTTTACGTTCGGCCTGACCGGTGGCTTCCGTAATTATGGCTATCACTTTAAGGATGAGCATGGTGCTAAAGACGGTAGTGCTAATATGCAGCGCTATAAAGTTCAGCCTGACTGGGATATTAAACTAACCGACGACTGGCGTTTTGGCGGCTGGTTTGCCATGTATCAGTTTGCCAACGATCTGGAAAAAACCGGCTATTCTGACAGCCGCGTCGAGACCGAAACCGGTTTTACCTGGACAATTAACGAAACGGTCTCGGCAAAAGTTAATTACTATTTAGAGCGCGGTTTTAATATGGACGGCTCACGAAATAACGGTGAATTCTCCACTCAGGAAATTCGCGCCTATCTGCCGATTTCATTGGGTCAGACGACGCTAACGCCTTATACCCGTCTGGGACTCGATCGCTGGTCAAACTGGGACTGGCAAGACGATCCTGAGCGTGAAGGACATGATTTCAACCGTTTGGGTATGCTGTACGCCTATGATTTTAACAATGGTTTATCCATGACGCTGGAATATGCCTACGAATGGGAAAACCATGACGAAGGGGAAAGTGACCGCTTCCACTATGCCGGTATCGGCGTGAATTACGCGTTTTGATAACACTTCACCAGGGGCGTTTGCCCCTGGTTTTTAGCGTAATGAAGCCGCATCTGAAAAATGCGTTTCAACCAATATCTTATGCGGGGCAGGTTTACCCGCTATGCACCTGAACAACACATCGCAGCTCTCTTCGCCCAGCTTTCTGGTGGGGATATCAAAGCCGCCAGGCGCAGGGGTTAAAATGAGAGATAGCATTGGGTCGCTGTATCCTGCCATTGCGACCTGTTCCGGGATCGTCAGGTTTAGCGCATCCGCGGCACGATAAAGACTCAGCAATTTCATACTGTCTGTCGCAAAAACCGCATCGGGCGGGTTGTCTGAAGAGAGTAGCTGACAGGCCGCCTGAAGCGCGCTTTCATGGGTGTATCCGCCATCAATAACCCAGTCCGGGTTAATTGCAATACCCTGCTTCTCAAGGCTCGATTTATAGCCCGCCAGGCGATCGATAGAAACGTGATAATCGAGCGGGGCATGCAGGCAGGCAATTTTAGTGCGACCATGATTGATAAATGAGTCGGTTAATATGGCGCTGTCACGGAAATTATCCGTGTCGACAGAATAGATATTCTGGTAATTACTTTCCACTTTACCAATAACAACCACGGGCACGCCATATTCGTCCAGCGTCGCGAAAAAAGACTCGTTCGCCGGCGAGCTTAGCATGATGATCCCCTTGATCATCTTCTGCTTTATTTTACCCACGCATTTTTGCAGATCATCTTCGCTGCTTTTGGACGTTTGTAAAATAACATCAAAACCTTCTTCTTCTGCTTTTGCCGTTATGGCATGCAGTACATCAGAGAAAAACGGATTTCCTGCGGTGGTTTTGGTTGAACGGGTCGAAATAACCATAATGGCGTCGAAGCCAGAAGAGGTGAGTGCGCGGGCAAGTTTATTCGGTTGATAATTTAATTCTTCTATCGCCTTCAACACCTTTTCGCGCGCTTCAGGAGAAATATTCGTTTGTTTATTCAGAACGCGCGACACGGTTGATTTCGAAACGCCAGCAACGCGGGCAATATCATAGATGGTGGGTGACATACACCTTACTCACTCCAGACGGACAGCAATTGCGCCCATCTTACTGGAGAGAAAACGGCAATAGCAATAATTAAGAATTGATAATCAACGATCTGCCCCAATTTACTGTATTCTGAAGTGACTTTTTTCAGGGTTCCAGGCAATGAAGGACTGCGATGAAGCGACTTAAAAACGAATTCAATTCTCTGGTGAACCGTGGCGTTGATCGCCATCTGCGTCTTGCCGTGACGGGGCTGAGCCGCAGCGGTAAGACAGCATTCATTACGGCGATGGTCAATCAGCTGTTGAACCTGCATGCAGGGGCGCGCCTGCCACTGCTTAGCGCGGTGCGCGAGGAGCGGTTGCTGGGGGTAAAACGCGTACCGCAACGTGATTTTGGCATCCCCCGTTTCACCTATGATGAAGGTCTGGCGCAGTTATACGGGGAGCCTCCCGCCTGGCCCACCCCGACGCGTGGCGTGAGCGAAATCCGGCTTGCGCTTCGTTTCCGCTCGAATGAATCCCTGATGCGTCACTTCAAAGAAACGTCCACGCTCTATCTCGAAATTGTGGATTATCCGGGCGAATGGTTGCTCGATTTACCGATGCTGGCGCAGGATTACCTGAGCTGGTCCCGACAGATGACCGGTCTGTTGCAGGGGCAGCGGGCAGCGTGGTCGACCAAATGGCGCCAGCTTTGCGAAGGGCTGGACCCGCTGGCACCGGCGGATGAAAACCGTCTGGCCGTCATAGCTGAAGCCTGGACGGATTACCTGCATCAATGCAAGCAGGAGGGGTTGCATTTTATTCAGCCGGGCCGTTTTGTTCTGCCGGGCGATTTAGCCGGCGCTCCCGCGCTTCAGTTTTTCCCGTGGCCGGACGTTGACAGCATCGGCGAATCGAAACTGGCGCAGGCGGACAAGACCACCAACGCCGGTATGCTCCGCGAGCGATACAATTATTACTGTGAAAAGGTGGTTAAGGGCTTTTATAAAAATCACTTTTTACGCTTTGACCGCCAGATCGTGCTGGTGGACTGCCTGCAGCCGCTTAACAGCGGGCCGCAGGCGTTTAATGATATGCGGCTGGCGCTTACGCAGCTGATGCAAAGCTTTCATTATGGCCAGCGTACGCTGTTTCGCCGTTTGTTCTCGCCGGTCATCGACAAGCTGCTGTTTGCCGCCACAAAAGCTGACCATGTGACGGTCGATCAGCACGCCAACATGGTATCCCTGCTGCAACAGCTGGTGCAGGATGCCTGGCAGAATGCGGCCTTCGAAGGGATCAGCATGGACTGTCTGGGGCTGGCGTCCGTACAGGCAACGCAGAGTGGGTTGATTGACCTGAATGGCGAGAAAATTCCGGCCCTGCGGGGCAACCGTCTCAGCGACGGGGAGCCGCTCACGGTCTATCCGGGGGAAGTTCCGGCGCGTCTGCCGGGCCAGGCTTTCTGGCAAAGCCAGGGTTTTCAGTTCGAAGCCTTCCGTCCGCAGAGCATGAACGTTGACCAGCCATTGCCGCATATCCGTCTGGATGCCGCGCTGGAGTTTTTAATTGGAGATAAATTGCGATGACGGAACCGTTAAAACCACGCATTGATTTTACCGGCCAGCTTGAGCAGTCCCCGCATGAGGCGTTTAAAACGGCGCAAACCTTCAGCGGGCCGCAGGCCGACAACTTTGCTCCCGTGCTGGCAGACGAACCGATGGTTGAAGAGGGGCAGGCGGAAGCGGTTGTTGATGCGGCACTGCGCCCGAAACGCAGCCTGTGGCGCAAGATGGTGACCGCCGGGTTAGCCCTTTTTGGTGTGAGCGTAATCGGTCAGGGCGTGCAGTGGGGCGTCAATGCCTGGCAAACGCAGGACTGGGTGGCGCTGGGGGGATGCGCCGCCGGGGCGTTGATTGTTGGTGCGGGCGTTGGCTCAGTCGTCACCGAGTGGCGTCGCCTATGGCGTTTGCGTCAGCGTGCCCACGAACGCGATGAAGCGCGGGATCTGCTGCACAGTCACGGCACAGGAAAAGGGCGTGCTTTTTGTGAAAAGCTTGCGGCTCAGGCCGGGATTGATCACTCTCACCCGGCGCTTCAGCGCTGGTATGCGGCGATCCACGAAACCCAGAATGACCAGGAAGTGGTCACGCTCTATGCGCACATTGTTCAGCCGGTACTGGATGCGCAGGCTCGTCGTGAGATCAGCCGCTCGGCGGCGGAATCCACCCTGATGATTGCCGTCAGTCCGCTGGCGATGGTGGACATGGCCTTTATCGCCTGGCGCAACCTGCGCCTGATCAACCGCATCGCCAGACTGTATGGCATTGAGCTTGGCTATTACAGTCGGCTGCGCCTGTTCAAACTGGTATTGCTGAATATCGCCTTCGCCGGGGCAAGCGAACTGGTACGGGAGGTCGGGATGGACTGGATGTCGCAGGATCTTGCGGCCCGTCTCTCTGCCCGGGCGGCGCAGGGGATTGGTGCCGGTCTGCTGACGGCACGCCTGGGCATCAAAGCGATGGAAGTTTGTCGTCCACTCCCCTGGATCGATGGCGATAAGCCGCGGCTGGGGGATTTCCGTCGCGAATTGATTGGCCAGCTTAAAGAGACGCTCAATAAAAAACCTGCTCAGTGAGGTTTTGTTTACTAATCGTGCGGGCTGTCAATATTTGTTGACAGCCACCTTCCCGAATACCGTTATCTGACATATCATTTTATTGTTATTGGCTTAAACGGTGAATTTCCCATGCGTCTGGAAGTCTTTTGTGAGGACCGTCTCGGTCTGACCCGCGAGTTACTCGATCTTCTTGTTTTACGTAGCATTGATTTACGTGGCATAGAGATCGACCCTGTCGGGCGAATTTACCTCAATTTTGCCGAAATTGAATTTAATACCTTCAGTAGCCTGATGGCGGAAATCCGCCGTATCGCTGGCGTTACGGATGTACGCACCATCCCCTGGATGCCGTCCGAGCGGGAACATCTTGCGCTGAGCGCGCTGCTGGAAGCAATGCCGGAGCCGTTTCTCTCTCTCGATCTGAAAAATAAAGTCGAGCGCGTTAACCAGGCCAGCTGCCAGCTGTTTGCGCAGACTCAGGAAAAACTTATCGGGCACCACGCCACGCAACTGATTACCGGTTTTAATTTCCAGCGCTGGCTGGACAGCAACCCGCAAAATACCCATAGCGAGCATGTCGTTATCAACGGACAGAATTTCCTGATGGAGATCACGCCGGTCTACCTGAAAGGGGAAAATGCCGCGCGGGTGCTCACCGGCGCGGTGATCATGCTGCGCTCCACGGTGCGCATGGGACGCCAGTTACAGAATCTTTCCAGCCAGGACGTCGGCGCATTCAGCCAGATTATTGCGGTGAGCCCGAAGATGCGTCATGTAATCGACCAGGCGCGCAAGCTGGCAAATCTTACGGCGCCGCTGCTGATTACCGGGGATACCGGTACGGGGAAAGATCTGCTGGCGCATGCTGTGCACATGGCCAGCCCGCGTGCGGCAAAACCGTATCTGGCGCTGAACTGCGCGTCTATTCCTGAAGATGCGGTGGAAAGTGAACTGTTCGGGCATGCGCCGGAAGGCAAAAAAGGCTTCTTTGAACAGGCGAATGGCGGCTCGGTGCTGCTGGACGAGATTGGCGAAATGTCGCCACGCATGCAGGCGAAACTGCTGCGTTTTCTCAATGACGGCACGTTCCGCCGTGTGGGGGAAGATCATGAAGTACACGTGGATGTGCGCGTCATCTGCGCCACCCAGAAAAACCTGGTGGAGCTGGTGCAGAAAGGGGTATTCCGCGAAGATCTCTACTATCGTCTCAACGTTCTGACGCTCAATATTCCGCCGCTGCGCGATTGTCCGCAGGACATCATGCCGTTGACAGAACTGTTCGTGGCCCGTTTTGCCGACGAGCAGGGCGTGCCGCGTCCGAAGCTCTCTGCCGACCTGGGCACCGTGCTGACGCGTTACGGCTGGCCGGGCAATATTCGTCAGCTTAAAAATGCGGTCTATCGCGCATTAACTCAGCATGAAGGGTATGAACTGCGTCCTCAGGATATTCTGTTGCCGGATTACGATGCCGGGACGGTCTCGGTAGGGGAAGAGGCAATGGAAGGCTCGCTGGATGACATCACCAGCCGTTTCGAGCGTTCGGTGTTAACGCAGCTTTATCGCAGCTATCCGAGCACGCGCAAGCTGGCTAAACGTCTTGGAGTGTCTCATACCGCGATTGCGAATAAGCTGCGCGAGTATGGGTTAAATCAGAAGAAGGGTGACGAATAAATAAAAAAGCCTCTTTGCAGAGGCTTTTTTACGTTTAGGCTTTAAGCGCCTCAAGTGCAGCGGTGTAATCCGGTTCAGTAGTGATTTCGTTAACCAGCTCACTGAAAACAACGTTGTCGTTTTCGTCGATCACCAGCACCGCACGAGCAGCCAGACCTTTCAGCGCGCCTTCGGAAATGGCAACACCGTATTTTTCCAGGAAATCCGGGCTGCGCAGAGTGGAAAGGGTGATGACATTGCTCAGGCCTTCAGCGCCGCAGAAGCGGGACTGGGCAAACGGCAGGTCAGCAGAAATGCACAGCACTACGGTGTTGTCCATTTCGGTCGCCAGCTGGTTGAATTTACGCACTGATGCAGCACAAACGCCAGTATCGATGCTTGGGAAAATGTTCAGGACTTTACGTTTGCCAGCAAACTGGCTCAGCGTGACGTCAGACAGATCTTTAGCCACCAGAGTAAAAGTCTGTGCTTTGCTGCCAGACTGTGGGATGGAACCTGCAACAGCAACCGGGTTGCCCTGGAAATGAACGAGTTGTGACATAGATATCTTCCTGTTTACAAATAGTTAACGTCGTGGCTAGTGTATGTCATCCGCAGTTAGCACGGCAAACCAATTTTCTGCCTTTCCGGCCTGCAAGGAGTCAGTGATGAGAAGCGTTAAGGTCTATGAAGAAGCCTGGCCATTGCACACCCCGTTTGTGATCTCGCGCGGCAGCCGTAATGAGGTCTGTGTGGTCGTGGTTGAATGTGAAGAGGACGGCGTAAAAGGCGTGGGGGAATGTACCCCTTATCCTCGCTACGGAGAAAGCCTGGCGTCAGTCATGGCGCAAATTATGACGGTGGTGCCCGAGTTGCAGGCGGGTCTGACGCGCGAGGCTCTTCAGCTTCGGTTGCCGGCCGGCGCGGCACGCAACGCGATTGACTGCGCACTCTGGAGTCTGGAAGCGGCGAAACAACAAAAACCGCTGCCTGCGCTGCTGGACGTTACGCTGCCGCAATCGATCGTCACCGCGCAAACGGTGGTCATCGGTGAACCAGAGCAAATGGCCGCCAGCGCTCAGGCGTTGTATGCCACCGGTGCAACATTATTAAAGGTGAAGCTCGACGATCGTCTGATTAGCGAACGCATGGTCGCCATTCGTGCGGCGGTGCCTGATGCCACTCTTATCGTCGATGCGAACGAATCATGGCATAGCGAAGGGCTGGCAGCCCGTTGTCAGCTGCTTGCCGATCTGGGCGTCGCCATGCTGGAGCAACCCCTCCCGGCAGAAGACGATGCCGCCCTGGCGAATTTTATTCATCCGCTTCCCGTCTGTGCAGATGAAAGCTGTCATACCCTTGAGAGCCTGTCAGCTCTCAAGGGACGCTACGAAATGGTGAACATTAAGCTGGATAAAACAGGTGGATTAACCGAAGCCCTGGCACTGGCACAAGATGCCCAGGCGCAAGGCTTTGTTCTGATGCTGGGCTGCATGTTGTGCACGTCAAGAGCGATCGGCGCTGCGCTCCCGCTGGTGAACAGCGTGCGTTTTGCCGATCTTGACGGCCCAACCTGGCTGGCGGTTGACGTATCACCCGCCCTGAATTTTACCTCCGGTGTACTTCATCTTTGAGGCTGCCAGCGCAGGAGATCTGTCATCGCCCGCAGGTATTTTTCGCTCGCTTCATCCGAGGAGATGGGCGGAAACTCAGCGGTGATACAGTGAAGGCTGAGGTCCGCGCACCAGCTGCCAAACGACCCGGGTGTTTCATAGCCAACGCTGCTCACCAGAGGTAGAGCAAACGCATCCGCCAGCCACTGTCCGAGCGCCGTATGACGAGGATCTTCAATACAGGCGAGGGGATCGTGGAAAGAGATAACCCAGGCCGGGTGGATCTTATGAATAAGCTGGCACAATGCCTGAGTCTCCGGTTCGGAACCGGGTTTGTCTCCCGTGAGCAGGACAACATCTCGCTCCTGCGCCGAACTGTTCCAGCGATACACCGTTTCACCGGCGCGCCAGTTTGCCGCCGGGAAGTTCCTGTTCAGGTCAACGCCGCGTGCATTCGCCCGTAATCCAAGCTGACAACCGTCCGGATTGACGGTCAAAATCACATGATGACGTCGTAAATCGGGGGCCAGCGTACGTAGCGCGCACGAGAGCGTCACGACAGACGAGTTTTCATCGCCATGCGTGCCCGCAATGATTAAGCCGCTATTGCGATCGGCCTCGGGTGCCGGAAACCAGATCAGCGGCGCGCCTAAAAACGAGCGTCCATAATGTTCAGTCCCGGGCGGGAAGGCGCCGCGTTCCGTTCTTGGTCGGGTAGTTGCCATAGTAAACCCTGATCATAAAGTCACTTCTGGCAGTGTTGTGCAAAAGCCGCGCTTAATCAAATAGTTTCCGTGTGTGTGGAAAATTGCCTGACATCAACTTTCCGGAGGAAGCATTTGCATTTCTCCGTTTCGAAACAAATAATTACGCATCTGCCTGTTACCTGACATCATTAAGGGGATCGTATGAAGCATCCTGTTTCGCTTCTTTGTACTGCGCTGTGGCTGTGCGGGCTTTCTTCACTTTCATATGCCGCGGAGGTTCCCGAAGGAACGGTTCTGGCGCAAAAGCAGGAGCTGGTTCGACATATTAAAGATGAGCCCGCTTCGCTCGATCCGGCAAAAGCGGTGGGGTTGCCCGAGATACAGGTGATCCGCGACCTCTATGAAGGGCTGGTAAATCAGAACGAAAAAGGGGAGTTAGTTCCCGGCGTGGCGACGCGCTGGCAGAGCAATGACAACCGCGTCTGGACGTTCACGTTGCGGGATAACGCTAAGTGGTCTGACGGAACCCCGGTGACGGCACAAGATTTTGTCTATAGCTGGCGTCGTCTGGTTGATCCTAAAACAACGTCACCTTTCGCCTGGTTTGCGGCGCTGGCGGGCATTAACAATGCCCAGGCCATTATCGACGGCAAAGCTGCTCCGGATACCCTCGGCGTGACGGCGGTGGATGCTAAAACGCTGCGCGTGCAGCTGGACAAACCGCTGCCCTGGTTCAGCAATCTGACGGCTAATTTCGCGTTTTATCCTGTTCAAAAGGCCAATGTGGAAAGCGGTAAGGAATGGACGCGCCCTGGCGCGCTCATTGGCAACGGTGCGTATGTGCTGAAAGATCGCGTGGTGAATGAAAAACTGGTGGTTGAGCCGAACTCTCATTACTGGGATAACGCCAGGACGGTGCTTAAAAAAGTCACCTTTGTGCCGATCAACCAGGAGTCCTCAGCGACCAAACGCTATCTGGCGGGCGATATCGATATTACAGAATCGTTTCCGAAAAACATGTACCAGAAGCTGCTTAAAGATATTCCGGGTCAGGTATATACACCGCCACAGCTTGGGACCTATTACTACGCGTTTAACACGCAAAAAGGCCCAACCGCGGATGCCCGCGTACGTCTCGCGCTCAGCATGACTATCGACAGACGTATTATGGCGGAAAAAGTCCTGGGGACCGGCGAGAAACCGGCCTGGCATTTTACTCCCGATGTCACTGCGGGTTTTACGCCGGAAGCCTCGCCATTTGAGCAGATGACGCAGCAGGAGCTGAATGCGCAGGCGAAAACGTTGTTGCAGGCGGCAGGCTATGGCCCTCAGCGGCCGCTAAAATTAACGCTGCTGTACAACACGTCTGAAAACCATCAGAAAATTGCGATTGCCGTCGCATCCATGTGGAAGAAAAATCTGGGTGTTGACGTTAAGTTGCAGAATCAGGAGTGGAAAACCTACATCGACAGCCGCAATACCGGGAATTTTGACGTCATCCGTGCATCGTGGGTAGGGGACTACAATGAGCCGTCGACATTCCTGTCGCTGCTGACCTCCTCCCACAGCGGGAATATCTCACGATTCAACGATCCTGCTTACGATAAGATTATTCATCAGGCGACGCTCGAAACTACTGAAAAAGCGCGTAATGCCGACTACAACATGGCCGAGAAGATCCTCACCGAGAAAGCACCGATTGCCCCTATTTATCAGTACACCAATGGCCGTCTCATCAAGCCATGGGTTAAAGGTTATCCGATAAATAACCCAGAGGATGTTGCGTACAGCCGTACAATGTATATTGAAAAGCACTAAAAAGAGCTCAGGGCGCTACGTGATTATGGTTAACATCCATTAACCGCATAAGCGCCCGCTCTCAGGGTTGATAGTTTTACAGCCTGGTTATTTCCGAATATCCCCTTCATATCAGCCCATCACTCATTGTCATGATGAATATCTTCAGAGAGATTCTTCCTCCCGTTTATCGAAAAACGCGTAGTCATTTATTCGCCATTCCTGTAGCAGTGTAGTCATTACTGTTTTTAAGATTAAATTTGTCCGATACAGGATTTTTTCATATTCAGGCCATTTATTGAATTAAAACCTTATTTCTCTGCACTGTTACGGGACGCGTTAATAAATGCATTGATGTAAATCAATTATTCAACCTCATGGAACAATAAGTTCAATATTTCCAATCAAAGCAGTCATTTCTGCCAAATTAATGTGAATAAATAGTTAATTTTTACTGTGTATCATGTATCTATGGCATTTATGAGTACAATGATTTAGTGGAATATTCTTAAGAAAAGTCTAATTGTAGATCTTTGATCTGGAAAGTTGATTTTAAATGGGCTTTTGCTCTAATATGGTTTTGTAAAGAAACGTCACTCACTTAACATTTATTTCTTTTAAAGAAAGGGACTGCTATTGCCGATTCATTCCAGAATGAGGTGCCCAAGGCACGCATAAACTTAAAGCTGGCTCTGCATACAGGTGGCGCGCAGAAGAAAATCGAACTGCCGCTTAAACTCCTCACCGTCGGTGATTTCAGTAATGGAAAAGAGAATCGCCCATTATCGGAAAGGGAGAAAATTAACGTCAATAAAAATAACTTTAACAGCGTACTTTCGGAATTTAACCCGGAAGTGAATCTGACGGATCCTAACACAATGGCCGGGGATGGTTCGGAAGAAAGCATAAAACTGAATTTCTCCGATATTAAGGATTTCGAACCTGAACAGGTTGCCCGCCAGATCCCCCAGCTCCGCGCCATGCTGGCCATGCGTAATTTATTACGCGACCTCAAATCCAATCTCCTTGATAACGCCACTTTCAGAAAAGAACTCGAGAAAATTCTTAAAGACCCGGCGCTGTCTCAGGAATTACGCGACGAAATGAGTGCACTGGCCCCGAAATAAGCGGCATGTGTAATTTAATGGATTAACCGGGAATATGCTGATGTCTGTGAATACTGAAACCGCCTCCGCGCAGGGGCAGACCACCGTACTGGAAAAAGAGGGCGTTTACGCCTCCCTGTTTGAAAAAATCAACCTGACCCCGGCCTCCAGCCTGGGGGATATCAATGCGTTTCTGGATGACGCCGCGCTTTCTGACGCTCCGGCGGGTGACCGCAACCCGGCCCCGGAGTCCGGGGCGTTTTATGCCCGCATTCGTCACGAACGCTACCTGAATGGCCAGACGCAAACCGTTGCCTTCACCAGCTGCCCGGCCCTTTCACCGGGTATGCTGCTGAAAGTCACCGGCGGGTACGAAGTGGCAGAAGTGTTTGCGCAGGGCGTGGTTGTCACGGCGATGCACAGCCATGCGCAGCGTGATGCGGACTTTTGCGTCAGGTTTGACGGTATCCCGGACAGCCCGGATTTCAGTTTTCGCCCGGAACCTGGTTCACGTCCGGTGATGGCCGGTACCTTACCGGCCCGCGTCACGAGTACCACTGAAAATGACACCTACGGGCATATCGATAAAGACGGCCGCTACCGCGTCAACATGCTGTTTGACCGTGAGAACTGGGAGACCGGGTTCGAGAGCCTGTGGGTCCGTCAGTCCCGCCCGTATGCAGGGGACACGTACGGCCTGCACCTGCCGCTGCTGGCAGGCACCGAAGTGGCGATTGGCTTTGAGGACGGCAACCCGGACCGGCCGTACATTGCCGGTGTGCTGCACGACTCGGCGCACGGCGACCACGTCACCATCCGCAACTACAGACGTAACGTCCTGCGCACGCCGGCGAACAACAAAATTCGCCTGGATGATGAACGCGGAAAAGAGCATATCAAGGTCAGCACGGAGTACGGCGGCAAGAGCCAGCTGAATCTCGGCCACCTGGTCGACAGCGAGAAACAGCAGCGCGGTGAGGGGTTTGAGCTCAGAACCGACGGCTGGGGCGCCATCCGGGCGCAGAAAGGGATTTTTATCAGTGCTGACGGCCAGGCGAAGGCGCAGGGCCAGGTGCTGGATATGGAGCCTGCACTCGCACGGCTTTCAGCAGCATTAGTGGAAATGGAATCCCTTGCTGCCTGCGCACAGCAGGCTCAGGCTCTGGCTGCCGATGTTGGCCGTCAGCAAAAACTCCTGAAGCAGAAAATTGAACAACTGCATGAAGAGGTGATTCTGGGCAGTGCGCCAAAAGGCATGGCACTGGTGAGCGGCGAAGATATGCAGCTATCAGTCAGTGATAATCTTACGCTGACAGCGGGTAAACAGCTGGATGTTGGTGCGCAGAAGGACTTTACGCTGGCGGCCGGTAAACAACTCAGCCTGTACAGCCGTGAAGGGGCAAAACTGTTCAGCTCGCAAAACGATATTGATATTCAGGCGCAGGGCGGAAACATCACCACATGGTCCACGCAGGATACGCATGTTTCAAGCGGCAGGAAAATGGTTGTCACGGCACAGGACGAGCTGACGCTGATTTGTGGTGGTGGCTACATCAAAATCAACGGCGGAAATGTTGAGATTGGTGGTCCGGGTAAACTGCTGATTAAGAACACGGGCATCAGGAAAGCGGGCACGGGCAGTATGCAGGGGGTGATGAAGTCGTTTGAACCTTCTACGTTTGATGAGAAATTTGTTATCAGAAATGCATTAACCCAAGAGCCGCTTCCAGGAAAAGCCTATAAAATAACTATGCCAAACGGGTCAGTTGTCACTGGTATAACAGACGCGCAGGGGGCAACGACGCTTAATTCTTCGGATTTGATAGATGATATGATAATAACACTTACTGGTCGTTAAATAATATTAATGGAATACATATGTTAGGATTAATACTCTTTATAATGTGTTTATATTCTCTTGTAATTGGTAGCATCTTATATATTTTTATTGGCTTTTTGCATAAACCTATTGATGGTGGATGGAAAAAAGCAGGCAAGTGGTGTATGTGTGTGGTTTTATCATATTTAATTATATATATCCTCCAATCACATGGTGTCCCAGTAATAAGATAAGTGGCGGCTTGTCTAATAGATAAAAAAGGATGCTTCTAATGAGTGAAAAAACAGATACAACCAGGACTTTAGAGTTAAAGTATGACGACAATGGAAAACCTTCATGGCGTTCATGCCCTTCTCATAAAAATATAAAGGTCCGCGGAGGATGTGATTTACCTCCTCATCTCCCTGGTTTGATAATACTCGTCCATGGGGTTAACTCAACAGGTGAATGGTATCAAAATGCGGAAGAGTCTCTCTGCAACGGATTAAATGACAGGTTAGGGCTCAATGGTTCTCAATTTGAATTGAAGCCGAACAAATATAGTACAGATTGTGAGAAGGAGGAAGGGAAAAGTAACTCGTCACCTTCACCTTTAGCTCGTAGAAAACTTATTGAAAATTCTGAGCGCTCTCCAATCATTCGATTCTATTGGGGGTATTCTTCTGTGAGGGGGGAAGAGGATAAATATGTTATCCCGTTAGCTAATGCGGATGGTGAAGATTATCATGAAATGAAAAGAACAGGTATACAACAAGATGACATTCAAAAAAAAGGGCCATATATATGGGGAGGTGGCCCATTCCAAAATGGCACGAATAACTTACACTCGCTTTGGAGTGACTATGGATTCGATGAGAATCTGGCGGGAATCTCTGGAGCAAAACTTCAGTATCTCAATGAAGATAAAGATAGACTTTTAACAAATGCTCCACCAAGAAAATACTATTCACATGCAGCTAAGAGATTAGCAGATCTTTTAGACCTTATCCGGGATAAATATCCAAATGATACGGTTAGTATTATCTCTCATATCCAAGTGACAATGATTTCTCTAGCCGCAGTCGCATTAGCAAAAAAAGGGCCAGATTCTCTTTTTATATTAAACTCCCCTTATGCAATGCATAATAGCAAGCTTAATGAGCTTTCAATTCCTCAGAAAGAGAGAATTTCTCCAAGCGGACGCGAAAATACATTATCATCAATAATTGAAAAAATTGCAAAGCAATCCACGCATCTGTCCTCTGTGGGTTATAAAGGGTTATGTGTAGGCAAGTTTACTGATAAAACGAATTGGAAGCCTGAAGGTGAGAATTTAATACGGGCTGGAAAAATACAAGAGCGTGATAATCATGGCAGAACGTATATTTATTTTTGCCCTCATGACCGAGTTATGGGGTCATTACCGCTTCGCTCGATAGGGTGGCAAGGGCTACCTAATGATAAAAATGGTAATCCACATCCATTAATTGTGAAATTTAAAAATAATTTGTACCAGAGGATGTTGGCCAGGAATACGCCATGCGGTTCTTATCCTGATAAGCAGACACCATTTGGTACTTTACCTGATGGAAAACCATTTTGGGATGATGATGGTGATAAATATCAAAGTAGTAGCATTACATATCCTGACCCTCCAAAATGGCAAACAGTGTTTGTAAATGCAGAGAAAGTCCCTGAGCCTATTAATCCCAGTGAGCTGGCCGAATTTGACGAAACCAGAGTAGGTAAAGAGCATGGCTCAAAACAACAGGATGGGTGGGGTGAGATAGCCCCTAAAACTGGAAAGAAACATGACAATACATATGATAACTATGTCAATTTATATCCAAACCAAGATGTTGTAATCGGCTATAAGGAACTTCCAAGTGGTTATGGGCAAGAGATAACAAGGAAGGAAACTTTCGAAGAAAAAGATAAAAGGTTACGAACTTATGTTTCTCAACCAACAGATCACAGCACACTGCCCGGAAACAAGGAATTTATGACCAGAGTAGTAGCTTATGATTTACCGATAGGTTACTGCGATGCTACATGGGATAAAGAATTTCTTTCAACGCTCCGATATCTTGCTGATTGGACCACTGGCGCAGACCCTTATATGAACACTGGGTTTGTTGAAAGAATTAATGAACCTTCAATGATAAGTCGGGAAACGGGTATCGAGGAAATTATTCGAGAAAAGGCAAAGGAGTATGGTTATTAAATGAGTAGATACGTCGTTGTTTTAGGGGATGCCACTACGCATGATGGTAAAGTTACATCAGCCTCATCCAGTTTCGATATAGCCGGTAAAAATGCCGCACTTTTGAATGATACCGTCAGTTGCCCGGAACACGGTATGAATAAAATTATTGAATGCGATGTTTCTGCGTATGAAGAAAACGGGCGTGGAATTGTATTGCATGGCTGCAAGACGCAGTGTGGTTCGAGTGTCATCGCAAGTATGCCGGATATGGAGGTTGGCTGATGGGATGGTCTCTGCCGGAAGTGCCTGAAAA
>OKIZ01000218.1_pt1 | contig 30616 bp, 39 predicted proteins | sample 1610951 | NCBI WGS metagenome assembly OKIZ01 (sample SAMN04436700, study PRJEB24849) | human gut metagenome | biome: human gut; feature: NICU; material: stool | host: Homo sapiens | place: USA: Saint Louis, MO | collected 2010-07-22 | reverse complement strand
TGGAGCACCTCAAAAACACCATCATACACTAAATCAGTAAGTTGGCAGCATCACCGCCAAATCGCTACGGCAAAATAATGGAGATCTGGCTATTACCGTTCAGGCCAAAAATGGATCCCGAAAGATTGAGGTTTTCAAACTCAAACATGTCAATCGCAACCGAACAACGATTGTCGATACGGAGCCGAGAACCGCACATATCACAACCCGCACAACAGAGATCATGCGTCGATTAGGGGCAAGGATCTGCGAGTATTGTGCGAAGACTGGGCGCTGCGAAGTACATCATGTCAGAAAGCTAAAAGACCTGAAGAAAGGTCGTAAGGCCGGATATAAACCCAGCCTGTGGCAACTAATGATGATCGCACGCCGCCGGAAAACGATGATTTTGTGCGCAAGTTGCCACGACAAGTTACATAGCGGAAAACTACCCGATCTGAGACAGGAAAAGGGAAGAATACTCCTGCAACCACCTGTCTCAAGCGGGGATTCTGCTAAATGAGTTTATCCCCAATAAGCTAGCAATGGAGAGCCGTATGCATTGAAAGGTGCACGTACGGTTCGGAGGGGGGGTAACGGTGATCTAACTCAAGATAAGCAGGACATATTCGCCATTTATCTTGAAAGACCACACGTACCCTACCCTACCGCCTGGGAAAAGATCCGGAAGTCCGTTACATCCCCAACGGGGGCGCAGTGGCAAACCTGCAGGTCGCCACGTCGGAAACCTGGCGTGACAAACAGACAGGGGAGATGCGGGAGCAGACAGAATGGCATCGCGTGGTGCTGTTCGGCAAGCTCGCGGAAGTGGCTGGCGAATATCTGCGCAAGGGCGTGCAGGTCTACATCGAAGGTCAGCTTCGCACCCGTAGCTGGGAAGATAACGGTATCACCCGTTACGTCACTGAAATTCTTGTTAAGACCACAGGCACCATGCAGATGCTGGGACGTGCCGCAGGTGCTCAGACTCAGCTGGAAGAGGGGAAACAGTTCAGCGGTCAGCCTCAGCCGGAACCACAGGCGGAGGCCGGTACGAAAAAAGGTGGCGCAAAAACGAAAGGCCGTGGACGTAAGGCCGCGCAGCCGGAGCCTCAGCTGCAACCGCCGGAGGGTGACGATTACGGGTTTTCAGACGATATCCCGTTCTGAACGGGCTGACTGTGATAACCGCCCCGCCCCGTTCTGTGCGGGGCATCACCGGAGAGATGAGGATGAGAGAATATTTCAGAATACTTCAGGGGCTGCCGGACGGCTCCTTTACCCGCGAACAGGCGGAAGCCGTTGCCGCACAGTACCGGAACGTCTTTATCGAGGATGACCACGGGGAACATTTTCGCCTGGTTGTCCGCAATAACGGTGCAATGGTCTGGCGTACCTGGAATTTTGAGGACGGTGCCGGGTACTGGTTGAACCATGCCATCAGGGATTTCGGGATTCTTAAGTAAGAGAGGTGCCGGACGCGCGAACGTCCGGCAGGACATAAGCAATTATAAGGGGATGATTATGCCTGTAACGAAGTGTGAACCAGAAACCACCCGCAAAGCAAGCCGTAAATATGCAAAAACGCAGGAAACAGTCCTGTCTGCCCTGCTGGCGCAGACGGAGGAAGTGAGCGTGCCGCTGGCCTCACTGATTAAATCACCGCTGAATGTGCGCACGGTGCCGTATTCTGCGGAGTCCGTCAGCGAACTGGCGGACTCCATTAAAGGTGTCGGCCTGTTACAGAATCTGGTTGTTCATGCCCTGCCAGGTGACCGTTACGGTGTCGCCGCAGGCGGTCGCCGACTGGCAGCACTCAACATGCTGGCAGAGCGCAACATCCTTCCGGCTGACTGGCCTGTACGCGTGAAGGTCATTCCGCAGGAGCTGGCGACTGCCGCATCGATGACCGAGAACGGTCAGCGTCGGGATATGCACCCTGCCGAACAGATTGCCGGATTCCGCGCAATGGCGCAGGAAGGCAAAACACCTGCGCAGACTGGCGACCTGCTGGGCTATTCACCCCGCCACGTCCAGCGAATGCTGAAACTGGCAGACCTTGCACCCGTCATCCTCGATGCGCTGGCAGAAGACCGCATCACCACAGAGCACTGTCAGGCGCTGGCGCTGGAGAACGACACCGCGCGTCAGGTACAGGTGTTTGAAGCCGCCTGTCAGTCGGGATGGGGCGGAAAACCGGAAGTACAGACCATTCGTCGTCTGGTGACCGAAAGTGAAGTGGCGGTGGCGGGGAACAGTAAATTCCGCTTCGTGGGGGCTGATGCCTTCTCGCCAGACGAACTGCGCACCGATTTGTTCAGCGATGACGGGGACGGTTATGTCGACCGCGTGGCGCTCGATGCCGCCCTGCTGGAAAAACTCCAGGCTGTCGCTGAACACCTTCGGGAAGCCGAAGGCTGGGAATGGTGCGCCGGACGCATGGAGCCTGTCGGTTTCTGCCGTGAGGATGCCGGAACATACCGCAGTCTGCCGGAGCCGGAAGCGGTGCTGACGGAGGCAGAAGAAGAACGCCTGAACGAACTGATGGCACGTTACGACGCGCTGGAAAACCAGTGTGAGGAATCTGACCTGCTGGAAGCAGAAATGAAGCTGATTGACTGCATGGCGAAGGTCAGGGCGTGGACGCCGGAAATGCGTGCCGGAAGCGGTGTGGTGGTGTCCTGGCGTTATGGCAACGTATGTGTCCAGCGTGGTGTGCAGTTGCGCAGTGAGGATGACGCGGCTGACGATGGTGACCGCACGGAACAGGTGCAGGAGAAAGCGTCAGTGGAGGAAATCAGTCTGCCACTGCTGACGAAAATGTCCTCAGAGCGCACGCTGGCAGTCCAGGCAGCACTGATGCAGCAACCGGACAAATCTCTGGCACTGCTGGCATGGACGCTCTGCCTGAATGTGTTTGGCAGCGGGGCGTACAGTAATCCCGCAAAAATTCGTCTGGAATGTGAACATTATTCGCTGACCAGCGATGCGCCATCGGGGAAGGAAGGTGCCGCATTCATGGCGCTGATGGCAGAAAAAGCCCGTCTTGCTGCCCTGTTACCGGAGGGATGGTCACGGGACATGACGACATTCCTGTCACTCAGTCAGGAGGGGCTGTTATCCCTGCTCAGTTTCTGCACCGCATGCAGCCTTAACGGTGTCCAGACCCGTGAGTGTGGTCACACGTCACGCAGTCCGCTTGACTCGCTGGAAACCGCTATCGGCTTTCACATGCGTGACTGGTGGCAGCCGACAAAAGCAAACTTCTTCGGACACCTGAAAAAGCCGCAGATTATCGCAGCTCTGAATGATGCCGGACTGTCCGGTGCCGCACGGGATGCAGAGAAGATGAAGAAAGGTGATGCGGCTGAACATGCAGAGCACCATATGAAAGACAACCGCTGGGTGCCTGGCTGGATGTGTGCACCACATCCACAGACGGATACCACTGAACGCACCGATAACCTGGCTGATGCCGCCTGATGAACAACCACACCGCTCCGCCGGAGACGGGGCGGCAGCAAGGGAGATACCGTGATGAAAACTGAACTGACCCTGAATGTATTACAGACCATGAACACACAGGAATATGAAGATATCCGGGCTGCCGGAAGTGATGAACGCCGTGAGCTGACACACGCCGTGATGCGGGAGCTGGATGCGCCGGACAACTGGACGATGAACGGCGAGTATGGCAGCGAGTTTGGCGGATTTTTCCCCGTCCAGGTCCGTTTCACGCCTGCCCACGAACGTTTTCACCTGGCGTTATGTTCACCGGGCGATGTCTCTCAGGTCTGGGGGCTGGTTCTGGTGAATGCCGGTGGTGAGCCGTTTGCGGTGGTTCAGGTGCAGCGGCGGTTTGCACCGGAAGCCGTCAGCCATTCACTGACACTGGCGGCATCACTGGATACGCAGGGATACGGCGTTAACGACATCATCCATATCCTGATGGCGGAAGGAGGTCAGGTATGAGCGCACGTTCACGGGCACTGGTTCCCCTCAGCACAGAGCAACAGGCCGCATGGCGGGCGGTGGCGGAGACAGAAAAACGCCGCCATCAGGGTAACACGCTGGCGGAATATCCGTATGCGGGGGCGTTTTTCTGCTGTCTGAACGGAAGCCGCCGGATTTCGCTGTCTGACCTGCGATTTTTCATGCCGTCCCTGACCGCAGAAGAACTGCACGGCAACCGTCTTCAGAGGCTGTATGCCATCGATGTGCTGATTGAAACACAGGGCGAGGTCTGCCTCCTTCCCCTTCCCGGTGATGCAGCAGAGCGGTTGTTTCCGTCGGTGCGGTTTCGTGTCAGGGAGCGCAGTCGCCACAAATCCGCACTGGTCATGCAGAAGTACAGCCGTCAGCAGGCACGGGAGGCAGAGCAGAAAGCCCGTGCGTACCAGGCACTGGTTGCTCAGGCTGAAATCGAACTGGCGTTCCATTCACCGGAAACAGTGGGAAGCTGGCATGCACCCTGGAGTGACCGGGTGGCAGAGCATGACCTGGAAACCCTGTTCTGGCAGTAGGGCGAGCGTTTTCCGTCACTGGCCGGAATGGAACGCTGGCAGTGGCAGGATATGCCATTCTGGCAGGTTATCGCAGAGGCTGGTATGGCGGCAAGGGAGGCCAGTCATGCTGTCCGTGAGATGGAGCGGTGGATGGTGCCGAACAAACTCCGGGAGGCGGCGTGATGCGCAACAATCACACGGATTTCCCGTGAACGGTCTGAATGAGCGGATTCTTTTCAGGAAAAGTGAGTGTGGTCAGCGTGCAGGGATATGAGCTATGATGTGCCCGGCGCTTGAGGCTTTCTGCCTCATGACGTGAAGGTGGTTTGTTACCGTGTTGTGTGGCAGAAGGCAGAAAGCCCCGTAGTTAATTTTTCATTAACCCACGAGGCCCCCTGTATGTCTGATCAACAACAGTATGGCCTCTTACCGTGCTTAATGCAAGGAGGAGTAAACCATGAAACTACCGGGAAACGCCCTTATCTGGTGCGTATTAATCGTGTGCTGCACGTTGTTAATATTCACACTCCTGACCCGGAATCGTCTGTGCGAAGTCCGGCTGAAGGACGGATACAGGGAGGTTACGGCAAGTTTGGCTTACGAATCCAGCGGTAAGTAGCAACCTGGAGGCGGGCGCAGGCCCGCCTTTTCAGGGCTGATGCTGGTCTGACTGCACTGAAGCGCCTTTATAAAGGGGCTGCTGGTTCGCCGGTGGCCCCTTTCTCCTTGCTGGCATTGTGCGGGCATGAACAACCAAACTGCCAGGAAGGCCGTTTCCCTCCGGGAACGGGGATGAACGTGCGCCTGCGGCGCCCGTTCTTTTCCCCCGCCTTCTCTGTTTATGACCTGTCAGAAATCACATCACCTTCCCTTTGATTATTCTCTTTTTCCTCCTGTTCTGACTCTGATTACTGCTGCCCTGATTATTGTCTGTTTTGTTGTTCTCCTGCTTATGCCTTTTCCGGGCGTCCCCTTGGCGGGGCGGGCTGTCGTGAACGGAGCCAGCGAAGCTGTCTCCGCCCTGGCGGGCCTCCATCCCTGACGCGAAACCCCGGGCTTGCAGCAACCGTTCCGGTCGCGCCGCCTCTGTCGCGCCGTGGCCTGCGCTCCCGGCATCCCGGCAAAAGGCCGCCGGGATGTAAGGGGCAACGCCGTTTCGCAAACCGCGCTTCACGTCGTTGCGGCGGGTCCCGAAACTCAACAGATGATGGGGGCTGAAAACATCAGATACAGGAGGAATTATGAGCGCATTTTCTTTTAACACCACTTATCAGCCAACAGGCGATCAGCAGAAAGACGCAATCGCACAAATCGGGATCATGCAGAATCGTGCTGTTCAGGCAAATCTTGCATATCAGAGCTGCCGGGATTCTGGTGCACTCTTTAAGGTGCTCCACCAGGTCAATAATGAGCTGCATGACTTACTGGATAGCCTGGAGAATCATACTCTTCTTGTCAGAAAAAACGCTGATGAGTTGATCGCGCTGTTACTGCTTTTCACTCGGCAGGTTGGTCAGTCCCGAACTGACCTGATTTGATGGTCCTTCCCCTCGGAATTATTGTCTTTTTGTTAACGATAACCGAGGGGGGATGATATTAAGCGAAAAAAATTTTATTAATTTTATGCCTTCATAAAGGAGTTACTGTTATGCGATTAGCTTCCCGTTTTGGTCGATATAATTCTATTCGCCGTGAGCGCCCGTTAACGGATGACGAATTAATGCAGTTTGTTCCATCTGTCTTTTCTGGTGATAAACATGAATCCCGGAGTGAGCGTTATACATATATCCCAACTATCAATATCATCAATAAGTTACGTGATGAAGGTTTCCAGCCGTTCTTTGCCTGTCAGAGTCGGGTTCGTGATTTGGGACGCCGCGAATACAGTAAACATATGTTACGTCTTCGTAGGGAAGGGCATATTAACGGGAAAGAAGTTCCTGAAATTATCCTGCTTAATTCACATGATGGTTCATCCAGTTATCAGATGATCCCAGGAATTTTTCGTTTTGTCTGCACAAATGGCCTGGTGTGTGGGAATAATTTTGGCGAAATCCGCGTTCCACATAAAGGTGATATTGTCGGGCAGGTTATTGAGGGAGCGTATGAAGTGCTCGGTGTCTTTGATAAAGTCACTGAAAATATGGAGACAATGAAAGAGATACATCTTAACAGTGACGAACAACATTTATTTGGCAGAGCTGCATTGATGGCCAGGTACGAAGATGAAAATAAAACGCCAGTGACGCCAGAACAAATAATTACTCCCCGCCGTTGGGAGGATAAACAGAACGATCTCTGGACAACCTGGCAGCGGGTTCAGGAGAATATGATAAAAGGTGGATTATCGGGGCGAAGTGCCTCCGGTAAAAATACCAGAACAAGAGCCATTACAGGCATTGACGGTGATATCCGAATCAACAAAGCATTATGGATGATTGCCGAACAGTTCAGGGAGTGGAAGTCATGATAATATAAGTAAAGCCCCGAAAAATTTTTCGGGGCTTTACTTATATTATCATCCTGCGGCATTGCTGTGTCGTCTGCTATGCCTCAATTTCATCAACTGGCTTTTCGGTAGTCTGTAAATATTGTGCCCGCGAAAAATGGTCTGGCAGGAGGCTGCGCAGTTACCGGATATATATAAGATGGGGTCCCGCTTTGCGGGGCTTCGGCCAGTCAGCATTATCACTCATATGATATTTTTGTGTGTGGCCTTCCATGCCGCTGTCGCGGCATAACCAGTATTTGACAATGTATACAATATTAATTTTTCTGCACACTGTTAATTTGGGAAAGTGATTTCTTCGTGGTCGGAACCCGGATGCCTTTACTGCTCATTATCCAGGTATAAATCCGGTAAACCTCTGATGCGTAGGCAAGACGTCTCTGGTTCTGGCGTTCGGTCTTCCTGAATCCGGCATTGTATGCACCAACGGACTCCCAGGAGACGCCCCATTTTTTAAAGGCTATTGCCAGATAATAAGCACCGGTATAAATGTTCATGCAGGGATCTGTTGTCAGATGTTCCGGCTTAATTCCATAGCGGGCCAGTTCGTTAAAATGCTGGGAATCTACCTGCATCAGTCCGCTGCCATATCCCGTTACCGGATTAATACCGATGGCATTAACCCGGTAACGGGATTCTTTCCATGATATCGCTCTCAGTAAATCCGGGTCTATTTTGTAATCCCGACCTGCAAGATCAAAGCAATCGGCGGCTTCGCAGATCCCATTTATAAACATCAGGCAGATTGCTAACATCCATTTTTTCATTTTTCCACCTCTGGTGACTTTATCCGTAAATAATTTAACCCACTCCACAAAAAGGCTCAACAGGTTGGTGGTTCTCACCACCAAAAGCACCACACCCCACGCAAAAACAAGTTTTTGCTGATTTGCGTTTTAAATCATGTAATTAACAAATGCTATTTATATTTAATAATTCTGAATTATTAAATAGAGAGTCGTTGGCGATCCTGTTACGACCCTATAGCGACCCTTATTAGGATCAGTACTGACAATTTTCATGAAAAACATTGATATATATTAGGGGCACCCCTAGCGCCGGATCGCATTTTTTTATAGGATAATCCTAGAGGCGCTACTAGGAGTGTCTTTCTTACTTGTAAACACTATATTCATATTTATACTGAAAAGTTCATTGCTTAATGATGAAAGGTTTTGTTTTATGGCCAGAGTAATTTTGTATATCAGTAATGATGTCTATGATAAAGTAAATGCGATAGTTGAACAGCGTCGTCAGAAGGGGGCAAGAGATAAAGATATAAGCCTTTCAGGAACTGCTTCAATGCTTCTTGAACTGGGGCTTCGCGTATATGAGGCTCAGATGGAGCGTAAAGAGTCTGCATTTAATCAGACTGAGTTTAATAAATTACTTCTTGAATGTGTTGTAAAAACACAGTCATCAGTAGCGAAAATTTTGGGTATTGAGTCTCTAAGTCCCCATGTCTCCGGGAATCCAAAGTTTGAATATGCCAATATGGTTGAAGATATTCGTGAGAAGGTGTCATCTGAGATGGAACGATTTTTTCCAAAAAATGATGATGAATAAAAAAGAATTAAAAGTTGATTTACTTCAAATAACAGAGTTTTGATCTGGTTCAATTTGATGACAATTAACCACATAAAGGTTATATTAATTATGTGGTTAATGCCACGTTAAAAATTTAGTTTGAATCGCCAATGCAGGGAGTAGCACCTCCCTGCATTGACTGTCCATAGAATCCTTTGAGGAGGTTCCTATGTGTGCAATGGATCGTAGAGAAAGAGTACTCATTCGTCAATTACATTTCCCTAACGACTTAAGAGAGAACATTTCATTATTGAAATATCCCGTATGTATACGTTTTGAAGACGGTTCTTTTATAGGAACAAATCACAGCTTCGAGCGATTTATTAAATTATCATATTGTTCATGTGATGAATGGTTTGAGCATTTGACTTTAGAATCCAAGTTACAACTATCAAGATCTGAGATGGATTCATATTTTTCAACTTATGGTGTAAGTTATATTAATAATGTTTCAATTAGTGCTATGTCATGGAGCATGGTTATCGAAACACTCAATACAAACGAAGGTTGTTTTTTCGTCTGGCGATTTATTGAGTCAAATGACAAAAATATTTCAACATCTTTGATTTCTAAATCTAATGATGGGTTGATGTTTTTTTCTGGGGAATATATAGATATTGAACCCTATCTTGTAGGGTTTAGCCATTATTATTCTGCAGCAGTGACAAAAATTAGTATATCTAAATCCAAGAAGAAAACGATGAATTTTTTCAAAATGAATGGGTTTAGTTCCAGAGATCACTGGTTGGATGAAATGCTCAGGTCTGAAAAAATACTATTTCTATATGATAGAGTAAAAGGAATATTAAAAAACAAGTATTAATTTATTGTGAACTTAAGGGAACCATCGGTTCCCTTTTTTGTTAATATAATTTACGTTATTTTTGTTTCTATTTTTATGGATTCGTATAATTATATTTAATTATCTAAGTGGCTGAGGAGGAGACTTGAGCAGAAATATAATAAGGCCTGCTCCGGGCAATAAAGTTTTACTGGTATTGGACGATGCTACTAATCACAAGCTCTTAGGTGCCCGGGAGCGTAGCGGGAGAACAAAAACTAATGAGGTGCTAGTCAGATTACGTGATCATCTGAGCCGTTTTCCTGACTTTTATAATCTGGATGCAATAAAGGAGGGAACAGGGGAAACTGATTCGATAATTAAAGATCTTTAAGTTTATTAATCTATCCACAATAGAGGTAACTTATGAATGCTGTTTTAAGTGTTCAGGGTGCTTCTGCGCCCGTCAAAAAGAAGTCGTTTTTTTCTAAATTCACTCGTCTGAATATGCTTCGCCTGGTTCGTGCAGTGATCCCGGTTGCTGTTCTGATGATGTTGTTCCCTGAGTTAGCTATGGCTGCTGGTAAAGGCACGGACCTGATGGCTAAAGGTAACGATACGGTTAAGGCGACCTTCGGTAAGGACTCCAGTATCGTTAAATGGGTTGTTCTGGCTGAGGTGCTGGTCGGTGCGGTCATGTACATGATGACCAAAAACGTCAAGTTCCTGGTCGGCTTTGCCATCATCTCTGTATTTATTGCTGTGGGTATGACCGTCGTTGGCCTCTGACAGGAAATAAAACGATGTCGGGAGACGAGAATAAACTTAAGAAATATCGTTTCCCGGAAACACTGACCAACCAGAGCCGCTGGTTTGGCCTGCCACTGGATGAACTGATCCCCGCAGCAATCTGTGTTGGCTGGGGTATCACAACATCGAAATATCTGTTCGGTATTGGTGCAGCGGTTCTGGTTTATTTCGGGATTAAAAAACTGAAAAAAGGGCGGGGCAGTTCCTGGTTACGTGACCTGATTTACTGGTATATGCCAACAGCCCTGCTGCGCGGTATTTTTCATAATGTTCCCGATTCGTGTTTCCGGCAGTGGATTAAATAGAACTGATACCAGGATTGTTATATGGAACACGGTGCCCGTTTAAGTACCAGTCGTGTAATGGCCATCGCCTTTATATTTATGTCAGTGCTTATTGTTCTCAGCCTCTCTGTTAACGTCATTCAGGGGGTGAATAACTACCGCCTTCAGAATGAGCAACGCACTGCCGTGACGCCAATGGGATTTAATGTGCCCTTTGCCGTGTCACAGAACAGTGCCGATGCCTCTTATTTGCAGCAGATGGCGCTGTCATTTATTGCCCTCCGTCTGAATGTCTCACCGGAAATCGTCGATGCCTCACATCAGGCGCTTCTGCAATATATCCGCCCGGGCGCACAGAACCAGATGAAAGTTATTCTGGCTGAAGAAGCGAAACTCATTAAAAAAGATAACGTGAATTCTGCTTTTTTCCAGACCAGTGTCCGTGTATGGCCTCAGTATGGTCGTGTGGAAATCCGTGGAATTCGGAAAACATGGATTGGTAACTCCGAACCTTTTACTGATATCAAACATTACATCCTTATTCTGAAGCGGGAAAACGGGGTGACCTGGCTGGATAATTTCGGGGAAACAGACGATGAGAAAAAATAATACGGCAATAATATTCGGCGGCCTGTTTTTTTCCTGCAGCGTGATGGCCGCAAACGGTACGCTGTCCCCCACTGTGGTGCCAATGGTGAACGGTGGTCAGGCCAGTATTGCCATCAGCAATACCAGCCCGAATCTGTTTACCGTTCCCGGTGACCGGATTATCGCCGTGAACAGTCTGGATGGTGCCCTGACCAATAATGAGCAGACCGCCTCCGGCGGTGTGGTGGTGGCCACCGTCAACAAAAAGCCCTTTACGTTCATTCTGGAAACAGAGCGTGGTCTGAACCTTTCCATTCAGGCTGTTCCCCGTGAAGGCGCGGGGCGTACCATTCAGCTGGTTAGTGACCTGCGCGGAACCGGAGAAGAAGCCGGAGCGTGGGAAACGTCCACGCCTTACGAATCCCTGCTTGTGACCATCAGCCAGGCCGTCCGTGGCGGAAAATTACCCGCAGGCTGGTATCAGGTCCCGGTGACAAAGGAAACCCTGCAGGCCCCGGCGGGGCTGTCTTCAGTGGCAGATGCCGTATGGACGGGGAATCACCTGAAGATGGTCCGCTTTGCCGTGGAAAATAAAACGCTGTCTGCCCTGAATATCCGGGAAAGTGACTTCTGGCAGCCGGGAACCCGTGCCGTGATGTTCAGCCAGCCTGCCAGCCAGTTACTGGCAGGTGTGCGCATGGATGTGTATGTCATCCGTGACGGGGAGGGCAACTGATGGCCAGTATCAATACCATTGTGAAACGCAAGCAGTACCTGTGGCTGGGGATTGTGGTTGTCGGTACAGCCTCCGCGATTGGTGGGGCACTGTATCTGTCTGATGTGGACATGTCCGGTAACGGTGAAACCGTGGCTGAACAGGAGCCTGTGCCGGATATGACCGGTGTAGTGGATACGACCTTTGATGACAAGGTGCGTCAGCATGCCACCACAGAGATGCAGGTGACGGCAGCGCAGATGCAGAAGCAGTATGAGGAAATCCGTCGTGAGCTGGATGTTCTGAACAAACAGCGCGGTGATGACCAGCGTCGTATTGAAAAGCTGGGACAGGACAATGCCGCCCTGGCAGAGCAGGTAAAAGCCCTGGGTGCTAATCCCGTCACGGCGACCGGTGAGCCTGTACCGCAGATGCCTGCCCCACCGCCCGGCCCGGAAGGCGAACCACAGCCAGGAAACACCCCCGTATCCTTCCCGCCGCAGGGCAGCGTTGCTGTTCCACCGCCGACGGCGTTTTATCCCGGGAATGGTGTCACGCCACCACCACAGGTGACGTACCAGTCTGTGCCGGTGCCTAACCGGATACAGCGTAAGGTGTTTACCCGTAATGAGGGAAAACAGGGACCATCACTGCCGTACATTCCGTCAGGAAGTTTTGCGAAAGCCATGCTGATTGAAGGGGCGGATGCCAATGCCTCTGTCACCGGTAATGAATCCACGGTGCCGATGCAGCTGCGTATCACCGGCCTGGTGGAAATGCCGAACAGCAAGACGTATGACGCAACGGGATGTTTTGTGGGTCTGGAAGCCTGGGGGGATGTGTCCAGTGAGCGTGCCATTGTACGCACCCGCAATATAAGCTGCCTGAAGGACGGCAAAACTATTGATATGCCGATTAAGGGGCATGTCAGCTTCCGGGGTAAAAACGGTATCAAGGGCGAAGTGGTGATGCGTAACGGCAAAATCCTCGGCTGGGCATGGGGCGCGGGATTTGTTGACGGTATCGGTCAGGGAATGGAGCGCGCCTCCCAGCCGGCTGTCGGGCTGGGTGCCACTGCTGCTTACGGGGCCGGCGATGTCCTTAAAATGGGTATCGGTGGCGGCGCATCGAAAGCCGCACAGACGCTCAGTGACTACTACATCAAACGTGCCGAACAGTATCACCCGGTGATACCGATTGGTGCGGGCAACGAAGTGACCGTGGTGTTCCAGGACGGCTTCCAGCTGAAAACCGTGGAAGAGATGGCGCTGGAGCGCACGCAGAACAGAGCGGAAGAAGATAATCCGGAAAGTCCGGTTCCTGTTCCGCCATCAGCTGAAAGTCATCTTAACGGCTTTAATACTGACCAGATGCTGAAGCAGCTGGGCAACCTGAATCCGCAGCAGTTTATGTCCGGCAGCCAGGGAGGAGGCAACGATGGCAAATAATATGTCGTCCCGTCAGGCGTGCCATGCCGCCCGGTATGTTGTCGCCCGGGTTCTGCGAGGACTGTTCTGGTGTCTGAAGTACACCGTCATTCTGCCACTGGCCACAATGGCCCTGATGGCTCTGTTTGTTTTATGGAAGGACAACACCACGCCGGGGAAATTACTGGTTAAGGAGATTAACTTCGTAAGACAAACAGCACCTGCCGGACAGTTCCCGGTCAGTGAATGCTGGTTTTCTTCCTCTGATTCTTCAGGCAGATCAGAAATACAGGATATCTGCCATTACCGCGCGGCTGATGCTGCAGATTATGTCAGGGAGACTGACCGGTCACTGATGCAACTGGTCACCGCATTATGGGCAACACTGGCACTGATGTATGTCTCGCTGGCAGCGATCACCGGGAAATATCCGGTGCTGCCCGGAAAAATGAAATGTATCCGGGTGGTAACCGCAGATGAATATCTGAAGGACGTTTATACGGAAGACGCTTCCCTGCCGGGAAAAATCAGGAAATGCCATGTTTATTTCCCTGATGACCGAACAAACAGAAGCAACGGAGATAAAAATGAACATGCGTAATATTAATGTTATTACAGCCCGCGTTGTGCCGGATAAAAAAGTATCAGATGATTTTATGCATGCTGTTCTCAGTAACTGCACTACAAAAATAGTTCTTCCTGCTCCGAAGGTGTTCAGTTCTGAATCATTGCCGCACAATTTTAATATGGCTGCTGTCGGTGTGATGAAGAAGGGAATGTCGATGAGCTTATTTTCTTCTCCGGGAAATACAGTGGTCTCCGGACATCCCTGTGCAGGGAAAACAAATCTGACAGCAGAGTTAATTTCTGCTGTTGTGGGGAGTAATAAAAAAGGAGAAGGGCAATGAAACAGATTTCTTTATTTATTCCTCTGCTGGGAACCTTATTACTTTCCGGCTGCGCAGGAACAAATACGGAATTTGAGTGTAACGCCACCACATCCGATACCTGTATGACGATGGAGCAGGCCAATGAGAAGGCCAAAAAACTGGAGCAGTCCTCAGAAGCAAAGCCGGTTGCGGCATCACTGCCGCGCCTGGCTGAAGGGAACTTCCGGACAATGCCGGTGCAGACCATCACCGCGACCACTCCGTCCGGCAGCAGACCTGCGGTGACAGCACATCCGGAGCAGAAACTGCTGGCACCACGCCCGCTGTTTACCGCTGCCCGGGAAGTGAAAACGGTTGTTCCGGTCAGTTCAGTTACGCCGGTAACACCTCCCCGTCCGCTAAGAACGGGTGAGCAGACGGCAGCATTATGGATAGCGCCTTATATTGATAACCAGGATGTTTATCATCAGCCATCCAGCGTGTTTTTTGTTATTAAACCGTCTGCGTGGGGAAAACCACGTATTAATTAACTGGCCCTGAAGTTGTATATCAGCCGGCAATGTCGGCGGGCTTTCTGTATTCAAAATCTGCCTGTAAAACGAGTGCCCTGTGCGTGAAAAGGGATGGGCGGTAGCGTGTCAGAACATGTCGGGAGGAATATTCCGTGAGTGATGAAGCCGATGAAGCATATTCAGTGACAGAACAACTGACCATGACAGGAATAAACCGGATACGCCAGAAAATAAATGTTCATGGTATTCCTGTTTATCTCTGTGAAGCATGCGGAAATCCTATTCCGGAAACCCGGAGGAAAATATTTCCCGGTGTGACGTTGTGCGTTGAATGTCAGGCGTATCAGGAAAGGCAGAGGAAACACTATGCATAAATCAGAAAATGAAAAAATAGATTTTATTCTGGATGAGCATGAGCAGATATTCAGAAAACAGGGTTCTTTGTGTATGGCACTGGGTAAGGGCTTTTTAGTTATAGCTATTCTTTGTGGTGTTGCCACATTCTGTGTTTCTGGCCTGTATCTGAAATCCCTGTGCCTGTCCGTTGCCTGCTGTTGTGGGGTATTCAGTCGTATTTTTAATTATTACAGCGTACCGGAGGAATCACGCATGGTACTCAGTCGTCAGGAATTACTCCGGCTTATGCGTCTGACTGAAGACGTACCAGATGTGAGACAGGAACTGCTTAACCGTTTGTTGTCCGGTAAAAAACTGACTGGTCGGGATGAACAGGATATCCGGCGTCTCTGGCAGGAAACGCAGAGGAAACACTATGCATAAATCAGAAGCTGAAAAAATAGATTCTATTCTGGATGAACATCAACAGATATATCGCAGACATAACCGAATAGATAACATCCTGGCGTTTTTTGCGTGTATTGCATGGATTCCCTGTATTATTGCTGCGTTCGGCGTTGATGGTATATATCTGAAAATCCTGTTTGCGGTCCTTGCCTGCTGTGGTGAGGTATGCTTTTTTATTTTCTTCTTCACCCTCCTGCCGGAATCACTCATGGTCCTCAGCCGTCAGAGCCTGCTTCAGCTTATGCGTCTGACTGAAGACGTACCGGATGCGAGACAGGAACTGCTTAACCGTCTGCTGTCCGGTAAAAAACTGACTGGTCGGGATGAAAAGGATATCCGGCGTCTCTGGCAGGAGAAAGTGGATGCAATGCAGGAGTCTGCCACCCGTCAGCGTGAACAGGATACTATTCGGAAGTTTACTGAAGGGAATAAATCCGAATGAGAATCTGCAGTGTTTTATGACCTCATAAGTTAACTGAAGGGATATTCAGTGATTAATATACAAGCGGAGATAATAAAGAATGCATACCTTTATTTTTCTTGTGCTGATAAAAAATATTAACGGTGGCGGAAGCTGGAATATTACACCCATGCCAAATACGGACGTATGCGTGCAGGTTCTTCGGACAATCGAGTCACACGGAGGCAGGGGATTTGGAAATACAGGGGAATGTATTGAAGTTAAAACAAATAAACCTTTGAACAACGTGATGGATACACTGAATGGGGGGGCAATGAGTGCTTACTGCTTCAAAGGAAAATGAAATGAAGTCGATATATTTAGAATCTGTTCTGGCTTTTATATTTGTTGGCGTTATGGCTATGTTGATATGTGGTCTTTTTTACAATGACTACCTTGAGCAACAACCTGCAACACCAGAACAACTGAGAGAGATTACACAGGATATCCCCTGTGCAGCAGAAGCATTTAAGGAAGCTATTAAGTCTGACACATCTGATTATCAGCCTGAACCTTTAAGTCTTGGTAAGGCAAAAGAGCTTGCATCAGCGTGTAGAGAAAGAAACGAAATGGCAGAGGTGAAATGGGTAAGAGAAAATGAGCGCAATAAGATTCGCGAAAAACAAATTCAGGCATTAAATGATGCTCATTCAGTAAAGGAACGTTAATCCTGGTTTCCTGTTAAAAGCCTCCATCTCTTATTTGTGCTGTGGTTTCAGGAATGGCACTGCGTGATATATTCACGGCCACAGACTGATATTTTCCTTTTTTAAACGCACTAAGGAATACTCATATGAGTAATAACCCACTTGAGGCCGTCACTCAGACGGTTAACTCCCTCGTCACAGCACTGAAACTGCCTGACGAATCAGCAAAGGCCAATGAAGTGCTGGGCGAAATGAGCTTCCCGCAGTTCAGCCGTCTGCTGCCGTATCGTGATTACAATCAGGAATCCGGTCTGTTCATGAATGGCACCACGATGGGCTTTATGCTGGAAGCCATTCCCATCAATGGGGCGAATGAGTCCATTGTGGAGGCCCTCGATCACATGCTGCGCACCAAACTGCCGCGCGGTATTCCGTTGTGTATCCACCTGATGTCCAGTCAGCTGGTTGGTGACAGGATTGAATACGGGCTGCGTGAGTTCTCCTGGTCAGGTGAACAGGCTGAACGGTTTAACGCCATTACCCGGGCCTATTATATGAAAGCGGCAGCGACACAGTTTCCGCTGCCGGAGGGGATGAATCTGCCCCTGACCCTGCGCCATTACCGGGTGTTTATCTCGTACTGTTCTCCTTCGAAGAAAAAAAGCCGGGCCGACATTCTGGAAATGGAAAACCTGGTGAAAATCATCAGGGCGTCGTTACAGGGGGCCAGTATCACCACACAGACGGTGGATGCACAGGCCTTTATCGATATTGTCGGGGAGATTATTAACCATAACCCGGACTCCCTGTACCCGAAAAGACGTCAGCTGGACCCGTATTCTGATCTGAATTATCAGTGTGTGGAGGACAGTTTTGATCTGAAAGTCCGGGCTGATTACCTGACGCTGGGCCTGCGTGAGAACGGCAGGAACAGCACGGCCCGCATCCTGAATTTCCATCTGGCCCGTAACCCGGAAATCGCCTTCCTGTGGAACATGGCCGACAACTACAGCAACCTGCTGAACCCGGAACTGTCCATCTCCTGTCCGTTCATCCTGACGCTGACTCTGGTGGTGGAAGACCAGGTGAAAACCCACAGCGAAGCCAACCTGAAGTACATGGACCTGGAGAAAAAGTCGAAGACCTCCTATGCCAAATGGTTTCCGTCCGTGGAGAAAGAGGCGAAGGAGTGGGGGGAACTGCGTCAGCGGCTGGGCTCCGGTCAGTCCTCCGTGGTGTCCTACTTCCTCAACATCACAGCATTCTGCAAGGACAATAATGAAACGGCGCTGGAAGTGGAGCAGGACATCCTGAACAGCTTTCGTAAAAACGGTTTTGATCTGATTTCACCGCGCTTTAACCACATGCGCAATTTCCTGACCTGCCTGCCCTTTATGGCCGGGAAAGGGCTGTTTAAACAGCTGAAAGAGGCCGGAGTGGTTCAGCGCGCAGAGAGCTTTAATGTGGCCAACCTGATGCCGTTAGTGGCGGATAACCCCCTGACACCGGCAGGTCTGCTGGCACCCACCTACCGTAACCAGCTGGCGTTTATCGATATTTTCTTCCGGGGGATGAATAACACCAATTACAACATGGCGGTCTGTGGCACCTCCGGGGCCGGTAAAACCGGGCTGATACAGCCACTTATCCGCAGCGTGCTGGACTCCGGGGGCTTTGCCGTGGTGTTCGACATGGGGGATGGCTACAAGTCCCTGTGTGAGAACATGGGGGGCGTATATCTGGACGGTGAAACCCTGCGCTTTAACCCGTTTGCGAACATCACCGATATTGACCAGTCAGCGGAGCGTGTCCGCGACCAGCTGTCGGTGATGGCCAGCCCCAACGGTAACCTGGATGAAGTGCATGAAGGTCTGCTGCTGCAGGCGGTCAGGGCATCATGGCTGGCCAAAGAGAACAGGGCACGTATTGATGACGTGGTGGATTTCCTGAAAAACGCCAGTGACAGCGAGCAGTATGCCGGGTCACCGACTATCCGCAGCCGTCTGGACGAAATGATTGTGCTGCTTGACCAGTACACTGCCAACGGCACTTACGGCCAGTATTTTAACTCTGATGAGCCGTCCCTGCGGGATGACGCAAAAATGGTGGTGCTGGAGCTGGGCGGACTGGAAGACCGTCCGTCACTGCTGGTTGCGGTGATGTTCTCCCTGATTATCTACATCGAGAACAGGATGTACCGCACGCCGCGTAACCTCAAGAAACTGAACGTTATTGATGAAGGCTGGCGTCTGCTGGACTTCAAAAATCACAAGGTCGGTGAATTTATTGAGAAAGGCTACCGTACGGCCCGCCGTCATACCGGTGCCTATAGCGGACAGTGCCATCCGTTCGGGCGCAGTGTGATGCGCTGGGAGACGGGAAAAAATCCGCCCAACACAAAGAAAAACTTCGGCTACCTGATGTGGCGTAAACGTAACTGTGTATTCCTGTAAATCATTTTAATGAATAAGAGGAAATGAAAATGGCAACAATGGACAGTAAATATATTCAGCATCTCAGGAAAATAAGTGCTGTACTGCTCAGGCTGATAAGCAGAACATTAAAATTATTTCCTTTTGGTCTTGTAATGGTGCCCGTTATATTATTTTATTTTGCACCTGACAGTTTTCTCTCTGAAATTATTCATGAATGGAAGAAAGCAGATATATCAGAACAAGTGACACTTGTCAGATTATATCTGAAGGTGACATTTACATGTGCGTTTGTGGCTGTTTTTCTCAATTATCTTTTTTCTGATGAGTTCATACCTGTAAATAGCAGAAAGTGAGAAATATCATGAACCGGAAAATATTTGCACTTTTGGCTCTGACAGCAGGGATGCATCTTGCTGTTCATGCTTCAGAAAATGTGAACACAACTGAAAACCGCCAGTTCCTGAAGCAGCAGGAAACACTGAGTCAGCAGTTACGTGAAAAGCCGGACACACAGTTGCAGGCATGGGCAGAGCAGCAGGTCAGGGCGAATCCCCTTCAGCATTCCGATAACCAGTTTCTCGATGAACTGGTCCGTAAACAGCAGGCTGCTCAGAAGGATAAACCACAGCAGGGCGCCGTGTACTTTGTGTCTTTCTCCATTCCCGAAGAGGGGCTGAAACGGATGCTGAGCGAAACCCGGCACTACGGTATTCCGGCCACACTGCGGGGCATGGTGAACAATGACCTGAAGACCACCGCTGAAGCCGTGTTGTCCCTGGTGAAAGACGGCGCAACTGATGGTGTTCAGATCGACCCGACGCTGTTTTCACAGTACGGCATTCGCAGCGTACCGGCCCTGGTGGTGTTTTGCAGCCAGGGGCACGACATCATCCGGGGAAATCTGCGCGTCAGGCAGGCGCTGGAGAAAGTGGCCACCGCAGGAGACTGCCGGCAGGTGGCCCGGGCGTTGCTGAATAACCCCGGAGATAAACAAAAATGACTTTACCTGCCGGGTATTACCGGATTGACCCGGACATCCGTGCACTGGTGGCCGCGATGAACGTTCACGGATTTCGTACATATGCGTCCTGTCAGGGGCATGGTTTCCCTGTTACGAAACTGCCGCCTTATATTGCCTTTGTCTGTCCGGTAAAAAAGGCGGCTCTTCTTGAGCAGCGACTGCGGCAGGATGCGGAGTCCATGATGCCCCGGTTGCTGTGGGGCTGGTCTGTCGGGGCTTCTTTTAACAGTGACTTTCAGCTCTGTTTCCGGCTTCAGCCTGAAGGCCCTCATCACTGGTATCACCGGTACTGTCGCCGCTCACTGCGTGCAGACTTCAGGACGCTGGTCCGCTTACTGAATCCGTAAATCTGTTCCCGTAAGGAGGCATTGATGGCGCTGACAAAGAAGCTGCGGGAAAAACTGCGTATGAAATTCGGCGGTCGTTGTGCGTACTGCGGCTGTGAACTGCCGGAAAAAGGCTGGCATGCCGACCATGTTCAGGCGGTGCTCCGCAAGTCAGAGCAGTGCATGAAGGCTGCAGAAAAGCGCATTTTCAGGCTGATATCCACCGGTGATGTTTTCAGACCGGAGGCCGACTGTCCGGAAAACCTCGTCCCGGCCTGTGCGCCGTGCAACCTGCTGAAAACAACATATTCGCTGGAGATGTTCAGAACGCAGGTGTCCCTGCAGGTTGAACGGGGGCGCAGAAGCAGCGTGAATTTCAGGACCGCAGAACGGTTCGGGCTGATTCAGGTGGTGAACAAACCAGTCGTGTTCTGGTTTGAGCAATATCAGAGGGAGAGTGAGGTATGAAACGTCTTCTGCCATTGCTGCTGGGGCTGGCAGTCAGTGTGGCACAGGCTGACAGCAACAGTGATTACCGGGCGGGTTCTGATTTTGCCCGTCAGATTCAGGGGCAGGGTACAGGCAGTATTCAGGGCCTTAAGCCACAGGAGAGTATCCCCGGCTATAACGCGAATCCGGACGAGACAAAATATTACGGTGGCGTGACTGCCGGCGGGGATGGCGGCCTGAAAAATGACGGCACCACGGAATGGGCGACCGGTGAAACCGGAAAAACCATCACAGAGTCCTTCATGAACAAGCCGAAAGACATTCTTTCACCGGATGCGCCGTTTATCCAGACCGGCAGGGATGTGGTGAACCGGGCTGACAGCATTGTGGGAAACACCGGGCAGCAGTGCAGTGCGCAGCAGATAAACCGCAGTGAGTTCACAAACTATACCTGTGAGCGGGACACGATGGTGGAAGAGTACTGCACACGGACTGCCAGTATCACCGGGGACTGGAAATACACGGATGAATATCGTGAGGTGACGATACCGCACTCACAGTTCCGGTTCAGTATGAACGGTCTGAAACTGGTGTTCAGCGTTACCGTACCTGTTGCCGGGACAGTGGAAAGTGCCTCGCTATCGGTTCATGCAGGGCTATATTTCCTTAACTCCCGTTACGACTTTATGAACACAGCCTTTAATGTGCAACTGGTTACAGGACAGAGCGGGACTTTCACCATACCTGTGCCCTCCGGGTTTTCTGTCACACAGGGGCAGGTTCTGACCGGTAGTGGCTGTACTGCAAACGGTAATTGCCTCCCGCACGGGAATGGTGACAGGATGGTCTATGAATCGCTTGTCAGTGGTGCTTCCACCTTTACGCTGAAACTCAGGATGAAGGTCCGTGATAAAGAATGGGTTCCCCGGGTGGAGTGGGTGGAGAGTTGTCCGTTTAATAAAGCGGATGGCGTGCTGAAAGGCACTGAGTGTTCAGAGCCGGGTGGTACGAAAACCGGAGTGATGGAAGGTAAACCCTGGAGCATCACACAGGCATGCTGGGCATACCGGGATAAATATGTCACTCAGTCCGCAGATAACGGCACCTGTCAGAAATATGTCGATAATCCGGCCTGTACGCTGGCCTCACGTCAGTGCGCGTTTTATTCCGATGAGGGAACCTGTCTGCATGAGTACGCCACGTACTCCTGCGAGTCCAGAACATCAGGAAAAGTGATGGTCTGTGGTGGTGATGTCTTCTGCCTTGACGGTGAATGCGATAAGGCACAGAGCGGAAAAAGCAGTGATTTTGGTGAAGCAGTATCACAGCTGGCTGCGCTTGCCGCCGCAGGTAAGGATGTTGCCGCCCTGAATGGTGTGGATGTCAGGGCTTTCACGGGTGAGGCGAAATTCTGCCGTAAGGCCGCAGCCGGCTTCAGTAACTGCTGTAAGGATGGTGGCTGGGGTCAGGATGTGGGTCTGGCGAAGTGCAACAGCGAAGAAAAGGCGCTGGGAAAGGCAAAGGACAACAAACTGACCGTCAGTGTCGGAGAGTTCTGTTCGAAGAAAGTGCTGGGTGTCTGTCTGCAGAAAAAACGCAGCTACTGTCAGTTTGATTCGAAGCTGGCGCAGATAGTCCAGCAGCAGGGGCGTAACGGGCAGTTGCGTATCGGGTTTGGCAGTGCGAAGCATCCTGACTGTCGGGGGATTACGGTTGATGAGCTGCAGCGTATTAAGTTCGACAAGCTGGACTTCACAAATTTCTACGAAGACCTGATGAAGAATCAGAAAATCCCGGACAGTGGCGTTCTGACGCAGAAAGTGAAAGAACAGATTGCTGACCAGCTGAAACAGGCAGGACAGTAAGGTATGGGAAATAACCGGGGAAAATGATGAAAGTCATATTCACGTCGAACCGTTTTATTGATTTTCTTATCCGGCTTTTGATTACAGCGATTGTCATTTCTCCGGTAATTATCTGGTCGTGGGATACGGTAAAAGAAACTACGGCAGACGGGATACTTGCTGCTGCTTTCGTTATCCTTTACTCCGGTGTGCTTCTGTTTATTCTGTATTTTTGTTTTTCTGCCCTGACTGACCTGCAGAAACCTGATGAAAGAAAAAGTGATGAAAGGAATGAAGATGAATAAAGCATTACTGCCACTGTTACTCTGCTGCTTTATTTTTCCGGCGTCAGGAAAAGATGCAGGCTGGCAGTGGTATAACGAGAAAATAAATCCGAAGGAAAAAGAAAATAAACCAGTACCTGCAGCCCCCCGTCAGGAGCCGGACATTATGCAGAAACTGACCGCGCTGCAGACGGCAACAAAGCGGGCGCTGTACGAAGCTATTCTGTATCCCGGCGTGGATAATTTTGTGAAATATTTCTGGCTGCAGAATTACTGGACTCAGCAGGCCGGGCTTTTCACCATGAGCGCCAAAAAGGCCATGCTGGCACATCCCGAACTGGACTATAACCTGCAGTACAGCCATTACAACGGCACGGTGCGGAACCAGCTGGCGGCAGACCAGGCGCAGCAGCGACAGGCCATTGCGAAACTGGCTGAACACTACGGCATCATGTTTTTTTACCGGGGGCAGGACCCCATCGACGGGCAACTGGCGCAGGTCATTAATGGCTTCAGGGATACCTATGGTCTGAGTGTTATTCCCGTTTCCGTGGATGGCGTGATTAATCCGCTGTTGCCGGATTCCCGGACTGACCAGGGGCAGGCGCAGCGCCTCGGTGTGAAATATTTCCCGGCCATGATGCTGGTTGACCCGAAACAGGGCAGTGTTCGCCCGTTATCATACGGCTTTATTTCACAGGACGACCTGGCAAAACAGTTCCTGAACGTTTCTGAAGATTTTAAACCGAATTTTTAACCAAAGGTTATATATGCATACAGGGGATTTGTGTTTTTTTACAGGTGCCAGCCTGTTTATCGTGGGGGTTGTTGGTTATTTCTTTACAGGACCAAATAATAAAGGAGTTTATCTGCTGAGCTCGTTTGTCTTCTTTGTAGTAAATGTCATAAGTGTATGTATGCTGCCAGATAATTTCTTGTTTCTTTGTGGTGCGGTTATGAATCAGTGTGCCGTACCGGTTGTTTCAATGGCAGTCAGTACCATACCGGTTATCACGAAGTTTGACAGTTTCAGAAGGATGTTTGTTTGTATTATGTTGTCAGCCATATGGTCTGGAGTGATGTGGTTTTTTATTATTTCATTAGTGAAATGACTGGTGCTAATTTGTCATAAATGCCAAATCCAATAGTGAGGTTGATTACCACAGACCAGAGGATAAACCAGACTGCTATCCAGTGACTTCTGAATAACTCACAAAAATAAACATAGATGATTAGAAATAGCCATATCACAACAGCGATAATCGCTATAAATAACAGTATCGTCACAAATAAATCAGCAAAGGTTTTAATGGGGAGGGAGTGCAATAATGAATACACCAGTAAAGCAAAAGCCGCATTACCTGATAATGACTCTCTTATGATGTTTCTCACTATTTCCAGTTTTTCTTTAAAAGATAACTTTTTCATTTGTACCTCTGATTAATATCACACAAACGCGAATATTACAGACATGAATACTCTCATGTAAATAATAACCGGAGTTTAACATGATAAGTAAACGCAGATTCTCTTTACCCCGGCTTGATATTACGGGAATGTGGGTATTTTCCCTGGGTGTCTGGTTTCATATCGTCGCCCGTCTTGTTTACAGCAAACCCTGGATGGCTTTTTTTCTGGCGGAGTTGATTGCGGCCATCCTTGTGCTGTTCGGCGCATACCAGGTGCTGGATGCATGGATTGCACGTGTCAGCCTGGAAGAGCGTGAGGCACTGGAAGCCAGGCAACAGGCCATGATGGAAGGGCAGCAGGAGGGCGGACATGTCTCTCACTAAATTACTGCCGGTCATTTTGTTGATGATGGCCACAGGTGTGCAGGCCTCCACCCGGGATGAAATTGAACGACTCTGGAATCCGCAGGGTATGGCCGTGCAGCCTGCACAACCGGCAGCAGACACATCAGCCAGAACAGAAAAGCCGGCTCCCCGCTGGTTCCGCCTCAGCAACGGCAGGCAGGTTAACCTGGCCGACTGGAAGGTGGTGCTGTTTATGCAGGGGCATTGCCCTTACTGTCACCAGTTTGACCCGGTACTGAAACAGCTGGCACAGCAGTACGGCTTTTCCGTTTTTCCCTACACCCTGGATGGTCAGGGGGATACCGCCTTTCCGGAAGCATTACCGGTGCCACCGGACGTGATGCAGACCTTCTTCCCGAATATCCCGGTGGCCACACCGACCACCTTCCTGGTCAACGTCAACACACTTGAGGCATTACCGCTTTTGCAGGGGGCAACGGATGCCGCCAGTTTTATGGCGCGGATGGATACCGTTCTGCAGATGTACGGAGAGGAAAAAGGTACGAAATAAGCAGGTGGTGTTACTCATTGCCGGAATATCCGGCATCGCGACGGGAATAATCGTCAGCCTGAATATCCCCTTTATCCGTCAGGGGCTTTTTTATCCCGCCAGCCCTGTGGAAATTGTCGTTTCGCTGTATCTTACCTTTTCTGTTTCTGTTGTGTTTTTTTGTGGGGGCAATTGTGGGATGGATTTCGGTGTCTGAAATATATTACAGCCGCATGAACGGTCTGAATGAATCATCGGAAATATCAGAGGAAACTTATAATGAAAGAAAAAAGAAATGATGCGGAACTAAAAAACAGAAAAACTAAACGGGATTATGATTATGAACTCAGGGTTTCTGATATATATTTTGATCTGTTTTTTGTGTTCGTTGCTGCCGGAACTTTTTTATGGGTGATTATGCACAGTATTTTTGATGCCTGTATTGATTCGTGGATGGCTGACCCGAAATTACTTAATTTCCACTATATGTGGAACATCCTGATGTATGTCATTCCGTATACGTTATGGGCGTTTGCAGGTGGATTTCTTATCGTATACGTCAGGAACCCTTTAAATGAATTAATAAACGGGGGTGTCCGGATATTCCTGCTGAAACGCCGTATGCGCCGGGAGAACGAATTAAGGGAGGGCAAGAATGATGCCACGCATTAAACCTCTTCTGGTTCTTTGTGCCGCTTTACTGACGGTCACACCCGCAGCGTCAGCTGATGTGAACAGCGACATGAATCAGTTCTTTAATAAGCTGGGATTTGCTTCCAATACCACACAACCGGGCGTCTGGCAGGGGCAGGCCGCCGGGTATGCCTATGGTGGCTCCCTGTATGCCCGCACCCAGGTCAAAAATATCCAGCTGATTTCCATGACGCTGCCGGATATCAATGCCGGATGTGGCGGCATCGACGCCTATCTCGGCTCGTTCAGTTTTATTAATGGCGATCAGTTGCAGCGTTTTGTTAAGCAGATTATGAGCAATGCTGCCGGTTACTTTTTTGACCTTGCCCTGCAGGCAACGGTGCCGGAAATCAAAACCGCAAAAGACTTCCTGCAGAAAATGGCAAGCGACATTAACAGTATGAACCTCAGCTCCTGTCAGGTGGCGCAGGGGATTGTCGGAGGATTATTTCCTCAGACTCAGGTGTCACAGCAGAAGGTCTGTCAGGACATTGCCGGTGAGAGCAATATTTTTGCTGACTGGGCCGCGTCCCGTCAGGGCTGCACGGTCGGAGGACAGTCATCGTCTGTTCGTGACAAGGCCAGTGACAAAGATAAGGAACGGGTGCTGAAGAACATCAATATCATCTGGGACTCGCTGTCCAAAAACAGGATGCTTGATGGTAACAAAGAACTGAAAGAATTTATTATGACGCTCACCGGTACGCTGATTTTTGGGGAAGACAGCGAGATTACCCCCCTGCCGGCGCGTACCACTGACCGCGATATCCTCCGGGCGATTATGGAGGGGGGAACGGCAAAAGTTTATCACTGCAACGATTCGGACAAGTGTCTGAAGGTGGTGGCGGATGCAAATGTGACCATCGCCCGGGATAAAGCCCTGAAATCACAGATTACAAAACTGCTCACCAGTATTCAGAATAAAGCGGTGAGTGATACTCCACTGGATGACAGGGAAAAAGGCTTCATTTCCAGCACCACCGTCCCCGTCTTTAAATATCTTATTGACCCGCAGATGCTCGGTGTGTCCAGCAGCGTGGTTTACCAGCTGACGGACTATATCGGCTACGACATCATGCTCCAGTACATTCAGGAACTGCTTCAGCAGGCCCGGGCCATGATTGCCACCGGGAACTATCCACAGACCGTGCTGGACAGTGTGCTGGAGAATCTGAATCAGGCACAGCAACAGATTGCGGTTTTCCAGGGGCAGGTAAAGGTCCAGCAGGATGCATTGCTGGTTGTTGACCGTCAGATGAGCTATATGCGCCAGCAGCTTTCCGCCCGCATGCTCAGCCGTTACCAGAACAACTATCACTTCGGAGGGAGCACGCTGTGAATGAAGTCTATGTGATTGCCGGTGGTGAGTGGTTACGCAATAACCTGAACGCCATTGCCGCCTTTATGGGGACCCGGACGTGGGATTCCATCGAAAAAATTGCGCTCACATTGTCTGTTCTCGCGGTGGCCGTGATGTGGGTACAGCGGCACAACGTGATGGATTTGCTGGGCTGGGTGGCCGTGTTTGTGCTTATCAGCCTGCTGGTTAATGTCCGTACATCGGTGCAGATTATTGATAACAGTGACCTGGTCCAGGTTCACCGGGTGGATAATGTGCCTGTCGGACTGGCGATGCCACTTTCACTGACGACCCGTATCGGGCATGCAATGGTGGCCAGTTACGAGATGATATTCACCCAGCCTGACAGCGCCACCTACAGCAAGACAGGCATGCTGTTCGGGGCGAACCTGATTGTGAAAAGCACCGATTTTCTGTCCCGGAATCCGGAAATCATCAATCTGTTTCAGGACTACGTCCAGAACTGCGTGCTGGGGGATATTTACCTGAACCACAAATACACGCTGGAAGACCTGATGGCCTCCGCTGACCCCTACACGCTGATTTTTTCCCGGCCCAGCCCGCTACGGGGCGTTTATGACAGCAATAATAATTTCATAACCTGTAAAGATGCGTCGGTCACGCTGAAAGACAGGCTGAATCTCGATACAACGACGGGAGGCAAGACCTGGCATTATTATGTGCAGCAGATATTTGGCGGCAGACCGGACCCGGACCTGTTATTCAGGCAACTGGTGAGTGACAGTTACAGTTATTTCTACGGCTCCAGCCAGTCTGCCAGTCATATTATGCGCCAGAACGTCACCATGAATGCCCTGAAAGAGGGTATCACCAGTAATGCAGCCCGTAACGGTGATACCGCCAGCCTGGTCAGTCTGGCCACGACTTCGTCGATGGAGAAACAGCGTCTGGCACATGTCTCCATTGGTCATGTGCTGATGCGAAACCTGCCGATGGTGCAGACCATTCTGGTGGGCATTACCATTGGTATCTTCCCGCTCCTGGTACTGGCGGCTGTCTTCAACAGACTGACGCTGTCTGTTCTGAGAGGCTATGTGTTTGCTCTGATGTGGTTCCAGACCTGGCCGTTGCTGTATGCCATTCTGAACAGTGCCATGACATTCTATGCAAAGCAGAATGGTGCACCGGTCGTGCTCTCTGAACTCTCTCAGATACAGCTGAAATACTCCGACCTGGCGTCCACTGCCGGATATATATCTGTCATGATACCCCCGTTGTCATGGATGATGGTAAAAGGCCTTGGCGCAGGTTTTTCCAGCGTGTACAGCCATTTCGCTTCCTCTGCTATCAGCCCGACAGCCAGTGCGGCAGGTAGTGTGGTTGACGGTAATTACTCCTACGGCAACATGCAGACGGAAAACGTGAACGGCTTCAGCTGGAGCACCAACAGCACCACGTCGTTTGGTCAGATGATGTACCAGACCGGCAGTGGCGCAACTGCCACACAGACCCGTGACGGTAATATGGTGATGGATGCGAGCGGGGCGATGTCCCGGTTACCGGTCGGCATCAATGCAACGCGTCAGATTGCGGCGGCACAACAGGAAATGGCCCGGGAGGCGTCGAACAGAGCAGAAAGCGCCCTGCATGGGTTCAGCAGCAGTATTGCCAGTGCCTGGAACTCGCTCAGTCAGTTTGGTTCTAACCGGGGGAGCAGTGATTCTGTCACCGGTGGTGCTGACAGCACGATGAGCGCACAGGACTCCATGATGGCCAGCCGTATGCGCAGCGCAGTGGAAAGCTATGCGAAGGCGCATAATATCAGTAATGAGCAGGCGACAAGAGAACTGGCATCAAGAAGTACGAGAGGTTCTGCGGGGATGTATGGCGATGCTCATGCTGAATGGGGGGTTAAACCTGGAATTCTTGGTGTTGGTGGTGGCGTAGGTGTTAGAGGTGGTGGTCGGGCAAGTATTGACTGGAGTGATGAGGATGCGCATCAGGCCAGCAGTGGTTCCCGGGCCAGCCATGATGCTCGCCATGATATCGATGCCAGGGCTACACAAGACTTTAAAGAGGCCAGCGATTACTTGACCAGTCGCAAGGTCAGTGAATCCGGCAGCCATACGGACAATAATGCCGATTCCCGTGTGGACCAGCTGTCTGCAGCCCTGAACTCAGCAAAACAGAGTTACGACCAGTACACGACGAATATGACCCGCAGCCATGAATATGCTGAAATGGCATCCCGTACTGAAAGCATGAGTGGGCAGATGAGTGAAGACCTGTCGCAACAGTTTGCACAGTATGTGATGAAACACGCCCCGCAGGATGCCGAAGCTATTCTGACAAACACCAGTTCACCGGAGATTGCAGAACGCCGTCGGGCTATGGCGTGGTCTTTTGTTCAGGAACAGGTGCAGCCTGGTGTTGATAATGCCTGGCGTGAATCCCGTGGGGACATCGGTAAAGGAATGGAGAGCGTACCTTCGGGTGGTGGCAGCCAGGATATTATTGCTGATCATCAGGGGCATCAGGCCATTATTGAGCAAAGAACGCAGGACAGTAATATCCGTAATGATGTAAAACATCAGGTTGATAATATGGTCACAGAATACCGAGGCAATATCGGAGATACTCAGAGCAGCATACGTGGCGAAGAAAATATTGTAGGAAGACAGTATTCTGAACTACAAAATCACCATAAAACAGAGGCATTATCTCAGAATAATAAATATAATGAAGAGAAATCGGGTCAGGAAAGAATGCCCGGGGCTGACAGTCCACAGGAACTGATGAAAAGAGCAAAGGAGTATCAGGATAAGCACAAGCAATAATATTGTATGGGGAGATGATAATGAAAAATTTAGCTCATATTGCTCTGGTGACGGTGATACAGTTCATTGCCTGTTATCTGGCTGATTGGGGGAGTGCCGAAACAGTTTTTATCCTGTGCTTTATTGTACTATGGCAGGGATTGTTTATATGGTTATTTTCTCAAATACGAAAAAAACGGCATGTGTCGGATGAGTTTAAATTCAGTAAAGGCGTTTGGTATATACTGATGCCAGTATCTTCCTTACTCTCTCCGTTATTAAGCCTGATGGTTTTTATCATTGGTACACTATACGAATTAAGGCGAATTAGTGGTTGTGTAAGTGTAAGAGAATGGATGCAATCTCAGGTAAATGAACAAACTAATGAAGATTTGCATCTGGATTTTGATGATGTGAATTTTGATTATGTGGATTTTTATCGTACTAATCCAGCAACAGGATTAGCTATGCATGGAGGATTTGATTCAGCAGGAAATACTTTTGGGACTTGTTGGCAGGACTATGATGACAGGCGATAAGAAAACTGTGGTTTGTAAAAAAGGTAATTTGATGAAAACAAAAAAATTGATGATGGTTGCACTGGTCAGTTCCACTCTGGCCCTT
>OKIZ01000212.1_pt1 | contig 31505 bp, 34 predicted proteins | sample 1610951 | NCBI WGS metagenome assembly OKIZ01 (sample SAMN04436700, study PRJEB24849) | human gut metagenome | biome: human gut; feature: NICU; material: stool | host: Homo sapiens | place: USA: Saint Louis, MO | collected 2010-07-22 | reverse complement strand
CCAGCCTCTTCATACTGACATGGCTGAGATGATTCTCCGGCTCCTCAAGCAACAGTGCGTGGAGCTCTCCCTGCTGCTGATGCCGCTGCAGCGCAAACTCTGTTTTGATGAAGCACTGCCTTCCTTTTCCACGGTGACGAATGGAAATACCGTCCTCGGTAATGTCCAGATTCGCCTCAAGACCTGATTTAGCACCGGAACGCACGCCAAACTGATACGTTTCCAGCGTGTCGTTTATGGCTGACAGATGCCGGGTGCAGAAGAGCATTTTCTGTTGCCGGTAACTGTTTTCAAGCCGGTAACGATCGGCCACCGGCACATTGACGCTGTAAACTGTGCGCGTATATTCCTGTGCGGCGTGCTCGTTATCGATGCGTGCACTGTCTAACAGCAGATGGCGCAGATAGCGTCTGAAGCCGGCGAAATGACCACCGGAGAAGGTGCTGAACCGCACGGAATAGTATTCATAGGGAAAATTATCGGGATCCTGCTGTAGTACATTGTGAATATCCTGACCGTATTCCTCCGTCATTGGTGCAATGCGCATTCTGAGTCCATCCGCATCGATACCCGCCAGATTTTGCCTGCCGTTCAGGTCAGGATCTCCCCCATTACTCAGGAAAACGTCAGCTGTCAGCACGGGTAACAGCTCGGCGCGGCGCTCACCTTCCTGAAAATGCCTGACTGCTGACTGGGACAGGAGCGATTCCACACCCAATGCCTCGACCCGGTGCCGGCTGTCACTCAGCACAAGGTCAAGGGCCAGCAGAATCGTGCTTTTCCCGGACTCGTTGTCACCGACCAGAATGTTACGGTCATGAGTGAAGCGCAGATCCAGTTCCGGAAACTTTTTAAAGTTTTGCAGCATAAGCCGCGTGATCAGAGGCATCTTTTATTCCTTTATATACCGCTGACAGAAAGAGTGTCCGGCAGCGCCAGACCGCCTGTTTTGTATTACAGCGTTATCTTACCCAGTCTTCCAGCACAAGACCCGGCACCCGCTCAAATTCCCGCACATTATTGGTCACCAGCACGGCGCCGGCGGCGATGGCGTGCCCGGCGATCGCCGTGTCGTTCGGCCCGATCGGCGTGCCGGCGAGGCGCAGCGCCACCTTAATTTCCGTGGTCGCGTCCACCGCGGTACGGTCCCAGGGCAGGATGGCATCAAGGCGGGCAGCGAAGGCGTCAGCCAGCTTCTGTGCGGCTGGTCCTGCTTCCTGTGATGCCAGTGACACTTCGGCCCAGGTGATGGCCGAAACCACAATGCGGTGACCCCGCAGCACCGCCTGCTCCAGACGCTTCAGGACGGCTTCCGGCTGCTCGCGCATGATGAACGAGCAGATGTTGGTGTCGAGCATATACATTTTGTTCACAGGTTAACCCGTCCTTCGTCGCTGACAACGTCCCCGCGCTCAGCCATAAAGTCCGGGTCAGCTTTTTCGAGCTCCAGGAACGAGCCCCAGGTCGGCCGGACGGGACGCAGAATAATGCTGTCCCCTTCCCGGACGATCTCCAGCTCGCTCACCCCCTCAAAATCCAGATCGCGGGGCAGGCGGATGGCGCGGTTGTTGCCGTTTTTGAAAATGGATACGGTTCTCATGATTTTTCTCCCGGGTAAATATGGATATGTGATGCATATCCGGAATGAGGTTCATTGCACCGGGTGTGTGCATATGTTCAATATAGGCAGATGTTCAGCATATGTATATATAGAGCATATGCAGATGGTGAGTATATGCGTATGCCATACCTATGCAGATGTCAGGCATATGGATATGCTTTGCATATCCTTTCTTTTCACTTTTCCCGGTCAGATCCGAAAAATACCAGTTCCGGATCTAAACTCTGGACTGACCGGAAGAATGCAAGATTGTGATTTTTACAGAACTACTCTGCTCACAGGACGTATGATGAAGAGGTTGACCACCCACATATCAGGAACGCTATGTCTGGCATACTGCTTAATCGCCTCACTACTAAAGTGAGAGCACAACTCAAACGCACCCTCAAAGGAAATAAGACATATAAGAAGCATCGCTGGAACCTTGTTGAAAGGGCGCAGGTTTACTGCTCCACGCATTATCTGAAGGCCATGTTTTTGCTCTGGGCTATGGCAGGCAGTGCTGTCCTCATAGCGATAGGCTTTCGTGCTGAATTTAGTAGCTTTGCGGCCAATTACCTGAAAAACGTCACTAAACTTCCTGAATGGATGTCAAACCTGCTGGGCGCCCAGCTGACGATAATCGGGATTGTGTTCCCGCTTGTTGTCGGACTGATCAGCGTGCTCTTTCAGAAAAAATCCTCGCGAATCCACATTCAGACCGCCTATCAGTTGCATTCGGGTTATATGTTTGCGGGACTCAGTGGGCTATCACTTGCTGCTTTTATACTGATAAGTGGGTTATTTTTAGCTGCCGGTGACAAATATCTTGATACGGCATTTGCGGTTACGGCCTTAATCTGGATGCTTTTCAATATTGTACTTTCGATATGGTTCTTTATTACCAGCCTTAACATTCTGGATGACAAGAAACGCGATCACCTCATGCTGAAGTATTTTCAGTCCCAGATTGTAGAAAACCATATTCTGCGTTCCCTTAAATACTCATGGATACAGTATCCTGGTTCACACATAGGTAAGGATTATATAAAGGGAATAACCATTCTTCCCTACTCTGTCTCAAGCGAAGAAAGTATGGGCTCGGTTAAATTCCATATTGAGGATCATATCGAAATCAGCGATGTGTATCTTGGACCACTAAATTTTCTTTTACACCTGCTGAAACCTGTGCAGGATAAGAATGGCTCGATTGTTATTCTACCGTCCCAGGCAAAAAGGGATAACAAAATAACACTACTTTCCTCAACAGACGTGATTATCCCTGGGGGGTGGCCGTTCTTTTTCAGACAATGTTTTATAAAAGGTCCGAAAATAAACTGGAAAGAGTACAGACACATTACCCGTGATTTTTATGGAGAGGTTTATGATGCTCTGGAAGACAAAAATATAAGTACCTTTATCATCGCAACAGACCGGCTGATTGATACATACACAACATTGAAAAAAAGCTTCCGGTATGCTGATGGAAACTATATTGATGAATGTCATGGTTCAGGTATGTCACTTACATTCAGCCAGTCATTCTATCATGATTTTTACAGTTTCAGTAACGAGGTGGTAAAGTCACTGGAAACAACGGGGGAATATTTCCGTAAAATTATTGATGTACCATTCTCTGTATATCGTGATTCAGACAGCCGTGAAATCGTCGATTTTCAGCAGTGTATGGAATCCCTTTTCTACGTATGGTACGTGTTGAACAACTGGAAAAGAGGGTATGCAGAAACTCTGTCGGTCAGTCAGGAGCAGCGTCACAGGGAAGTTGTCAAAGATTTTATAGGTGAATGGGAAAGCTGGTACATGTGGCGACGTATTAAGGGCCGTGGCGAGAACCGGTTTGATGATGACTCGGCCGAACTGCTTTCTCATCTTTATGAGACAGCGCGGATAGTCATGGCGGCTGTGATGTCAGACGACCGCTATGCCTCAGATCACAGTACGGATATGCTTTTACTCTGGTTCAGCCGGAATCGGTTTGAACAGCACTTTGAACAATACCGCTGGCACAGCTTTTTCCTGACGCCGTCGTATCTTACACAGGCCTCTGACAAACCGGCCTGGCAGGCCATCCTCAGAGGAAATGCATATTCAGAAAAAGCTGCACAGGCAATCATTTTTTTCAATGCACTGACAGATATTCGACTGCTCACTGCCGGATATATTCTTTCGCATGTTCAGCAGAAAAAAAATGTACGTCTGAACAATGTTATAACACGACTTCTTACTTCTCAACCTGTCTATCCGACAGGTGCGCATGATCTTATGACGACGTCGTTAACTTCTTCGGCTGATATTATTGACATTATTATCAGGCTGGAATGTCGTCCGTGCGACAGTGAGGATTCCTGGTACAAGACGATGTCTGATCTCGTAAAGGCGTTTTCATCATTTAATGAAACTGAGATCATATCAGGACGTATCTATATGGGAACCTATGAAGATGTCAGGAATATTTACGCCAGTTATGCAGATATCGCTTTTTATCTTTCCGCTAAGTTCCTGCCTGTCACCCAGCGTGTAAGGATGGCACTGAACGACAACCTGTTTACTTATCATCAGAAGGAACAGATTATTTATCAACTCCAGGGTTTTAAACGCCGTGAAGACAGTCCCTCGGATGGATATTTAATGCCTGATAAAGCCTTTAAAGAGAAGATTGTTTGTTTCAATGAAACCCTCGATGCCTATATTCAGGCTTTCAGCCGGAGCATGCATTCAGAGCTTCTTAACGCTGAGATTGATACTGAGCTGCTGAAAAATACCGATCTTACTCTTACCCGTGAACTACCCTTAATGCTTGCCCGGGATGCACTGCTTTCACGATTTTCTTACAGTACATCAAACAGCGGGGAGATAGCGTGGACAGCCAGGTCAGTTAACGGAGGCATGTCCAAAAATATCTTAGCCCGTGGGATCAGCAGCACTAATTCGGTAATACTGACACCTGTTTCTGCCATTAAACAGAATCTGCTTGGTGATGTTTACCATGGACTGAGTCAGCTGCAGCCCCTCCGGACAATCAACGTCCGCGACGAATATGAACTGCTGAAGCATTTAAGGGAGATGACTGCCGACAACGAAGACTATACGCTGATTTTCTTCGGAACCCATCTGGGAAGCGAGCTACGTGAGATGAGCTACCACGCAGAAAGGTTTGCGGAACTGGGGATCATACTGGATATGAAGAGTGATCTCGATGGCCTTATGCCAGTCAGGATCAATAACTGTGGAATCTATCAGGTATGGGATAATGATGGAGGATTTTACTCCCTGCTTGTCCGGAACAATGTCTTTGGATCCCTTCACATGCTGAGCGATCCCGACGGACAGCCTTTCAGTACTTCGTGGCATGCAAGTGATGAAGACCCTCTGTCGGGCTGGGTGACTACCAGCTGGAAACAGGAACTTGGGATTAGTGGTTCCGTCGTGGCAAGATTTAATCACTCCTGACCAGTCTGGCTGAACGGCGCGAGAATGCCGTTCAGCTATTATTGTTGCTGTTAAGTTAATTATTAACCGCTAATTTTACAATATAAACAAATATCTGATTTTTGCAACAATCATCTCTCATTAGTGCATTATCGGCATAAATCCTTCTGCATTCCTCCTGAGATCCGAAAACCCCTGAACTCGGATCTCAATGAAATTGCGTGGAATTTGAGCAATATTCATTACCCTACATCTTCAACGTGCTATCTATAACGGTTGATACATCTCACTAAGTCCGGAGATTGTTATGAGCGTCAAAATCACAGGTTTAGACAAAATGCAGAAACAGCTAAAAGAGGTTGAGAGAGCAACAGAGGCATTAAACGGAAGCTATGATGTCCATTTCGATGCTAACGATCCTGTCAGCATTGAGAACGCGATTCAGGAAGCCTATTCCATGGTGCACGAACGCGCTTCTGGTTATGCTTCTAATCCGATGGTCAGCCCATTAATCGAACACATGAAAGAAAATCTGCGCCAACAGATTCTGGACAGTGCAGAACAACAAAGACAGGAGAACGGGCAGGATGGCGATTGATATCTTTCAGTCACTTAAAAATTGCGTATTCGATCTTCAGCGCGCTGACGTTCAGAACTACCAGCAGCCTCTTAAACAATTGGCCCGGCTGTTGAACTCAGAGAATCTGCAGTCAGTTAATGTACATCTGACCCGCAATGTTGAACTTGATGCCTTTCTGGCCAGGAGTGAAGAAACTGAATCCAGCATGGCTGGTTCCGCTGTTCTACAGTGGCCTGATGAGCCCGCTGATATTTTGGGCCTGAAGTTGCTGCTGATCGAGAAAATGGCAGCCGATAACAATTTTTCCTTTAATTTCTGTCATACATTTTTCTATGATCGAAATATTATTGAATCCATTCGAAAATTCACTTCATCATTAGTTGTCCCGTTCGTGCGCGATTACCAGTTGTATGTGGAAAACCAACACGATCCCGAACCTGCAGTGTTTCGTCCGGTTTCCCGAAAAATTTTTATTGTTCATGGCCATGATAATGATGCCCTTCAGTCTGTTGCCCGTTTTATATCCCGGATAGGGCTTGAGGAAATCATTCTTTCTGAACGTCCTGACGGCTCTAGAACAATTATAGAGAAATTTGAAGCGGAGTCAGGGGATGTCAGCTTTGCCATTGTGCTGATGACGCCCGACGATAGCGGCAGTGCTCTGGCATCTGAAAGCACTCGTCTGCGTGCGCGCCAGAATGTCCTGTATGAGCTCGGATATTTCGCCGGGAAGCTTGGACGTGGGAAAGTACTTGTACTCAGGAAGGGAGATATTGAAATCCCTTCAGATCTTGCCGGGGTTCTCTATACCGAGCTTGATGAGCATGGTGGATGGAAACGTAAGCTGCTGAGTGAGCTGGCGTATGCCGGTGTTCCTTTTGACAAGGAAAAAGCGTTAAGTGCCTGACCCATTCATTTAGTAAGAAAAGGCCGCTAAGCGGCCTTAATTTTTGGTCAGTCATCATTTTCCAGCGCAGTCTTGAGCGCTTCCTGCTCCGGCGTCAGTTCGTTGCCGGAAAGCATACCCTTCAGCTTTTCCTCAACTGCAGGCCAGTCATCGAAGAACGGACTGACTTGATCTCGTGCAATGCGGCGATATGCCCCTTTGTTAGAACTGAAGACGCTTGTCTGTAACCGTATCAACAGATCAACAAGGCCTTCATCAGTTGAAGTCACTTCTCTGATCCATCGTTTAACGGTTTCGACTGAGCTCATGTCTCTCCATGCGTAGAGATACCCGAGAATAGACTTGCGCAGGAGAAGTTGTTGCTGAAGTTCTGGCTGATTCATACGTTCAGCAAACCTGTCACGCAACCGTTCCGTAATATCGCGACTGAAAAGAGCGTCTGAAGGCGAAGGTACTGCATTTTGAGCAAGTCCGTGTTCCCAGATAAGATCCCGCATAAAATCGGCTGTCCAGAACGGCGAAGCACCCGTAACGATCAGCTTTTCCATCAGCGTGACCGTTCTGGTCTCATCAATATCCTGCATATGCTTCAGCAGATGCCGTACAACCTCATTAATACCCGTTTCACGCAGGGAAAACCATGGATTACGGATCCGGAAGCGAGTGCTCACCTCATCGGTATGATCGAAGAAAAAATGAACCAGCCCTGCGCACTCTTCGAAATTGCGTTCTCTAATCAAGCCAGGAGTCAGTCTGCTCAGTATATGTTCGAACCAGGTTCCTGACAGACTACCCACACTGTTGATTTTTGAGAGCAGCAATTCAGAAAGCTGCTGCTGTTTTTCCGGTACGCCTGCCTGCTCAAAAAGCTGTCTAAAGAATTCAGGTGGCAGAACATTCTGTGGTGATGAGAAGGCAAAATAATATCGCCAGTGCGTCAGGCTGCTGAGTCGTTTATCTGTCGTCTGGATATGACGAAAATCCTCACTGACGGGCTCAAAGAGATTCAGATATTCATCATTATGTCCGCTGATACCGGGGAGCCAGCCTGCAAGCGTCAGAAACGAGTCTGCATTGGATGCCCTGAACGTCTTCATACACCTGATAAGCTCCTCCCGGAAGTCTGCCTTTTCTCGGTCAGAAAGCATGCCCTGGCCGGCTTCAATCACGGACCGTTCTGTCAGGTAATGCTCTGTCCAGTCATACAGGGCCGGGTTTGTCACCCGGATAAGCTGGAGCAGACACAAATCAGGGAAATACACAAAATCCCGCATTCCCGGATACAGAAAAACCAGGGAATTAATGGCCTGATGGATTTCACGTGGCGTCGAAAGTGCGGCACCATATGTATCAGTTACCGCGGCGAGATCCCTTACCATTCCAGAGTCTGGCGGCTGATTATTAATTTGCTGATACAGCTGCTCAGCTCGCTGGCGAAATTCATTGCGTAGGTCAAAGGCTTCAGGCCGGGGTATTTTAAAACTGAGCTGAATGATTTTCTGCAGGTAACGGCTGCCATCTTCGATATTCAGCGCATGCTCAACGGCATGAGTGATAATCTGTCTGTCATAACAGAGAATATGGGTAAAGCGGGGCAGATCGGCTACTGCACGTACAAGCCTGAACACTTCTGCCACCTGGGATGGCTCCAGTCGGTCCAGATCATCCATGACAACAATAAACTTCAGATCCAGACTGACCAGTTGCTCTGCAATTTCAGTCCGAAGCTTTGTCGTGGTTTTCTGATCAACAGCCAGACGGCTGTCTGAAAATACCTTTATTCCGCCTGCTATCCAGTTAATAATGCTGGAAAACTGTCCGATATACTGAACCAGCGGAAGGACACGCGAGGAAGTATCCTGAGCATACTCAATCACTTTCTGCGCTTCCGGCGACAGCAGATATTTACGCCAGAGTTTTTTGAAACCCTTCGGAGGATGGCGTTTTTCCATTTCCTGCTGGATAACCGTGGCAACAGGAAGAAAGAGCGCTTCAACCGGAGTGCCGCCACTCAGCCAGGGGGAAATATGCAGCACATGCGTGTGACTATCTTTGTTCAGGGTAAGGTTTTTCAGTATCAGATTCAGGAGGCTCGTTTTACCCGATCCCCATGCCCCTTCTATTCCGACAATATTTGAAGCGTCCTGTGGAAGGGAAAGAATGGATCGGGATATATTTTCTGCGATATTACTGAAACCGTATCGATCCTCAGGTACATCTTCAACTGCCGCATCAAGCCCTTTCTGGTTCCACATCTGTCTCAGGATTCTCATATTACAGATCTCCGTACAGGCAGCGCAGACCGGTCAGGGCCTCCGCCAGCGCGCCTTCAGCGCATCGCATGCTGAGCTCCCGGACCAGCGCTTCAAAGGCCTCTGCCGGCATAAAAATCCGCAGGCCGTCGATACCAAAAAATCCCTCCTTCGTGACGTGTCCGGGCGGCGAGAACATCACGCGCCCGCCCTGATGACCGTGTGCAAGAGCCTCCGGGTTCCGGGCATACAGCGTGAACAGGCCTAGCAGTTCGGAGAACACTTCCCAGCCGTACGGCACCACAAAGTCCTGGCCGGTGATCAGCAGATGCAGTCGTGGTGTCTCATACCAGGCACCCGGGCGCGCACCGGGAGCCTGACCCTCAATGCGGATATCGAGGCGCAGCGAGCCGGCTTCAGTGGTTTGCGTGACGGCCGGGATCGCCGGACGCAGCTCCTGAGCCAGAGCACGGGCCTGCTCTGTACTCCACTCCAGCCCGCGCAGAACCAGGGGGAAAACGGCTTTCAGCCGCGGCAGGGTGAATATCTCCGCCAGCTGGCTGTCAGGCACGTCGGCCAGTTCAAAGCAGTCACTCTCCAGCGGGCGCAGGAGATATTCGGCATACATCTGGTCCACGACCGGACGCAGCTCCGCCCGGAACCGGTCAAATTCTTCGGTCCAGTTTTCACCGGCGAGTCGGAAGATCCCTTTCAGGTAAGGGCCGTCCAACGGCCGGCCGTTCTCAACCTGCCAGGCCAGCAGATCGCGGGTAATGTCGAGCAGCGTGCCCAGGGCCGGAAGCGTGGCCAGCCTGTCCTTTCCGTGCAGAAAAGCATCTCTGGCATGGTTCAACATGAAGCGCAGTTCATCCCGTGAGACCGGAGCGGTGCCGAAGGTCTGGCCGAGAATGATATGCCGGTACAGCTGCCGGACCGTGGTCTCCGGATCGGCGATGAGCTGAAAGTACCCGTCGCTGGCGGCGGCCGTTTTCAGGCCGTCATCGAGGAAGCGTTCGGCCAGGGCGTTGACTGAAACATTTTCTGCCCCTGCCCTCGCTTTGAGGGCCCCGATCAGTTTTTTGTGAAAACGTAGGTTAAGCTGGCTGAGCATCATCGTTCCTATCATCTTTGCTTTAACTCATATGCTATCATAGCAATAATTTTAATTGATAACTTATAACAACTAATCTATCTAATTTTTGTGATGAATTCTTAGTTAATGAAAGTGATGGCTGTGTTGCTACAGCAACGTCTGCCCTCTCTCATTTCTCTTCAGATCCGAAAACCCTGAGTTCCGGATCTTCTTCCTCACCTCCGGCGTGCTACGGCGCAGAAACACAAGATGAACCACCGTGTAAGCTGCCATTGTGCTACATATTGTGTCTCTACCCTGCCCAGCGATCCGGCGTGCAGAGGCAAACATTGCCGCTTTGCTTATTCCCTCACCGTGGTAGACTTCCGGAAAGTTGTTATATGCTAGAAACTCGGATCCAACCGGAATGGCCATCCGGTAATTTATCGTGGTGGTTATATGGTTACTTATAATCATTCCTGTGATATTTACAGCAGGAAAGATAAGCTGGGGAATATTCAGGTGAGTAAGTGCGCAGGTGATTATCCTTCGCGTCATCATTACTCTGGGTGACTATTTCATGATGAAGAAGGAAGGTGCTAATGAACCCGAACAGAAAGCCACCACAAAAATTTGACAGGCTTAATGATCTCCTCAAGGAGTTAAATCGTGCTGGCCACCCCGATGACCAGATATGGTTTTATGGTGCTAACGGAGATTACAGTGAACCGGTTGCTTTTCAGGCAGCTGACTCACGGCTAATAGCAGAACGCCATGCTGATGGTTCATGGTGGACCGTCGAGGGGTACTGGGAAGCTAATGATCCACGCATGCCTGAACCTGAAGATGCCTGGGATGTTGAATTTAATCGTGGTCAGCTGGATATGTGGTTTGATACCGAAATAAGGGCAAATGAATGATGACTGGCGGGATTTCTCAGAAATATAAAGAGGTAAATGAATAATGGCTGATATTCAGGCTGCTGCCGATAACTTAGTACCTGTTGCATCCCATCCGGCTACCGTACAGATAATCAACCAGGGGGCGGGGATCTGGGGAAACATAGCAACTGGGCTTGTTACTGGCCTGCTGACCGGGGGCATTGCGCTTACTGGCATCTGGTTGACGCATCTTTTCACACAGCGTCGAGAGAAGCTGACGTCAGAGGATAAACTGAAACGGGAGCAGCATTTTATTGCGACTGAACTGATATTCACTCTGGAAAAGTTCGCAGAAAAATGCGCCACCATAGCGACGCACGGAGCTTATGAAAACAGGTACAGTCTTTCCGGGGCAGAGGTTGAACTTCCTGAGATTGACTTCTCTGATGTCAAAGGTGACTGGCGTGTCCTTCCGGCCAGACTGATGTACAGGGTACGTGAGCTCCCGGTAATCAAGCAGTCCTCTGACAGGGCAATCACCACTGGCTACCGTGCTCCTCCTTATTTTGAGGATGCAACAACTACTCGCTGCTACGAATACACCCGTCTCGGGATCAGAGCTCTCGTTCTTGCCCGCAGCCTGCGTAAACTGGCTGGTTTTGTACAGACCCGTTCGGATGACACTATCTGGCCGGCCAAGAGAGCCCTCATAAAGGTCTGGACGCTGGAAAAGAGAAGACGCCGGAATATGGAGATGATTTATGCGCAGGAGCTGGTGAGAGCAGATTTAAACCGGAGCGCCAGTAGAACCACGGACAATAATCACGATAGCGGAGTCAGTTTCTGACTGTGTCAACAACAGCCATTAATCACCTCACTCTGATGAGAAAGCATAATCAATGAAACCGCATTATCTGAACGATTTGCATGCAAATGAAGCCGCCGATGACATTATTGGCCTGCTGAAACTGTGTCAGCAGCTGCAGTCAGAAAAGGACGGCAGGGAACGGCCGGCGCCCGGGGCATATTCACGCGATGAGGATGCGTTTGCCGATCGTATCCGCACAGAGTGCGGACATGCCCGGCAGCTTCGCCGGCTGCTGCCGGTGATGACGACGCTGAGCGCCACCGGCGCCGGGATGGAACGCCGGGGTGAAATCAGTGTGCTCCCGGGCGAGGATTACGCGCAGAAAGCACCGGCTCGACTTACAGTGCAATATCTGTCCTCCGGGGACAATAAACAATGATGCCGGCAATACCAGGCCAGGGCGTTTCGTTTTCTGCCGCGCAGCTGCCGGTGGCCATCGACTACCCGGCCGCACTGGCCCTGCGACAGATGGCTCTTGTTCAGGATGAACTGCCAAAATATCTGCTGGCGCCGGAAGTGAGCGCCCTGCTCCACTATGTCCCCGATCTCCACCGCAAGATGCTGCTGGCAACCCTCTGGAACACCGGCGCGCGCATTAACGAGGCGCTGGCGCTGACCCGGAGTGATTTTTCCCTGGCGCCGCCCTACCCTTTCGTGCAGCTGGCCACACTCAAACAAAGGACTGAAAAAGCCGCCAGAACGGCAGGCCGGGCACCCGCCGGCAGTCAGGCTCACCGGCTGGTACCGCTTTCCGATGCGAGCTATGTCAGCCAGCTGGAGATGATGGTGGCCACGCTGAAAATACCCCTGGAACGAAAAAATAAGAAGACAGGCAAAATGGAAAAGGCTCGCATCTGGAATATCACCGATCGCACCGTCCGCACCTGGCTCAGTGAGGCTGTAGAGGCCGCTGCGGCCGACGGGGTGACATTCTCTGTGCCGGTGACACCGCATACTTTCCGCCATTCCTACGCCATGCATATGCTGTATAACGGAATTCCGCTGAAAGTGCTGCAAAGCCTGATGGGACACAAGTCGATCAGCTCTACCGAGGTCTATACGAAGGTGTTTGCGCTCGATGTCGCGGCACGGCATCGGGTAAAGTTCCAGATGCCGGAAAGCGAAGCGGTTGCAATGTTGAAAGGGAATTACCAGTAAATCATTATTTAATTATATCATGATATAATGATTTCATTTTCTTTGGCAAAAGCGATTCGATACTGTCTACAGATGTTCGAGTTGCATCCCATGATAACCAATTAGTTTCGCCATAATTTGCGTTGTACCATCTTTCCTTTACCATCCGATGCTCTTGATAATCAGGAGTATTCATCCCCCATATTTCCACAGGGATAGGTAAATGGTTATCTGTAGAAACATCAGTGAGGCAAAAATCGGCGAGATATTCATGAGTGGATGAATCATAACGTAGGGGTTTGTAAAACGATCGCTCCAGCTCGAATAGCTTTTGTTCAAACGCCCCTTCATTCAATGAATCAAGTGGGATGTAGCGATCACTTACCATCATCAGGGCCAGCTGTCTCACCTGGGCTGATTTTGCACCAGGAACATCTGTAACAGCGATTACAAATACTTTCATCCCTTTCATCCAGCCATTCACAGCAATTGGGAATCTGCTTAACGCAGACTTCCATCTGGCATCATCAAGCCCTAGAAAAGGCATGCCAGAAAAGTCACGTACAGGAAGTCGATTTAATCCATCCATGTAACTTTCAGAGAACTTAGCAAGCTCAGCAATAACTACAAGACGTTGTTTATTAACTTTCGCTCGTTCGACAGTCATGCTGTTTCTTCTGCTATCGCTGGAGTTCGTGTAGGCCGGAGTGAGCAGAACATCAGATAACTTTGTTTTGCCTGCTTCTATCTTTTCTGCTTGCTTAAACAAGTGATAACCCAGTTTGGTGGATGAACGCATACCGTCCATTTTAGGTACCCACGTGTTATAGCTGGTTGTCTCCCATAGAAAATGCAGAAGACCAAGAATAGAAACTGTGTCGCGTTTATTGTTCCGTGAAGCATCACCAGAACGCAGAGAACTATCTATAGGAACTGACGGACCGGTGACCTGCAATGGATAATCAAGCTTAATATTGATTGTTCCATCCGGCTTCTCTTTCAATGCATCCTGTGTATAACACCCCTGCGGCCCTTCAGGACTGAGGCTACTATAGAATCTGCAGTCCTCTCTGTGTTTTATGCCCGTGAGTGGGAATCGAGCTAAATGATGTTTCTCCACTCTGAGCCTCACAGAGAGTGGCAATTCTTTACCCGTACATAAGCAAGCGGCATATGAATTACAGTCTCGCGACTTTTTAAGCGCCACCTGGAACGGTGTCGTATTCGATGAATCATCCTGCCTGTCGCCACCAAAATAAGCAGGCTCAGATTTATCTCCAAAGTAGATTTTCAATGTGTACTGTTTCATAAACCATCCTCGCGCGCTTAATCATGAAATCATTACATCATGCTTCTATTGCTTAGCAATGTATTACTATCAGTAAGTTATGTTAATCATGCTATAATTATATCATTAAATCATGATTTAATCTTGTTAAGTTGCTCGATTTTGGGCAATATGAGAAGTGGGATGTATGTGTTTAATGAAATCATGATTTAATGAAGGTGATGAATATGGGAAAAGTTATATCGATCGTTGGTCAGAAAGGCGGAGGTTCAAAAAGTACCAAAGCCAGAACACTTGCTGTTGGGTTTACTGAAGCTGGATGGAAGACGCATCTGGCGGACATAGACACGAAGCAACAAACCTCTCTGAAGTGGACAGAACGACGCGAGAACAATGGTCTAAGCCAAATTGACTGCGCTCTTTACCGCCGGGTAGATACAGCTGTCAAAATGAAAGATAGCTGCCATTTGCTTATCATTGATGGTCGTCCTGCAGCAGAGACTACATCACTGGATGTGGCTGATGAATCTGATCTCGTTATCATAACCTCTGGGACCACAATTGATGATCTGGAACCTTCTCTGGAACTTGCCCGCGAATTGATTAAAAAGGGCATTGAGAAAAACAAAATCGTATTCATTGTCGCTAAGTCACCATCTCAGTCGCAGGGCGAAAAAGCTCAGGAGACTATCAAAGCGTGGGGCTTCAAAGTTCTAAATACAATCATTCCATTCAAAACCAGTTACGGTGAGGCTCTGGATGCGGGGCGTGCCCTCCATGAAACTCCTTTCAAATCCTTAAACGAAACGGCAAAACAAATGATTGAAGAGATTCATGATATCATTAACTCATGATAGCATGATTTAATAATTTCATTATTTTGGACATGAGGAGTTCTATGAAAGCCCCAGGAAAATCAATAAAACTTGCACCTCCTAAGGAGGATGAGCCAACTCTGGATGTTACCGGAAAGGGAGCTGCGCCGGATTCATCGGTTAAACCTATCCAAATCAAAGTGCCGGTATCTAAGCATAAAGAGATGAAAGCTTACGCGGCAGAACAGGGAATATCGATGACAGATATGCTCCTTGCAGGGTATGAAATGTATCGCAATAAAATGAAATGATGAAATCATGATTTCATTTCCAGATTAAGCCCTCAGATCCCCATTATTCATGAAAGGATGAAATCATGATTTCATCCTTCCCTCTAAGTATATACGTTCTAATCGCCTGTCTCCTTGGTCACTAAGGAGCACAAAGCTATTTCATGCTTACATGAAATCATGACTTCATGCTTTATTAGGGCGGCTCCAGATTAATTATCTAGTCATATCTATTTGGCGCACAGCTGCGACTCAAGATTAATCTTTGCGGACTCCGGCCTCAGAGCATACTGCCCATAGCATCGGTGTACTATGGGAAACAGGCCAACTTTGTAGACCGCTCGGAATATGGGAAATAGGTCAAGTTTGTAGACCGGCCGAATTATGGGAAAGAGGTCAATTTTGCAGACTGTCTGAACTGTGGGAAACAGGTCAACTTCGCTGACGGCCCGGACTGTGGGAAACAGGTCAACTTTGCAGACTGCCTGAACTGTGGGAAGCAGGTCAACTTCGCTGACGGCCCGGACAGTGGGAAACAGGTTAACTTTGCAGATAGCCTGAACTGTGGGAAACACGTCACTTCGCGGCCGGCCGGGACTGTAGGAAAGAGAACAACTTCACTGACATTCCGGACTGTGGGAAACACGTCAACTTTATGGCCAACTGGGAGTGTGGGAAACACGTCAACTTCGCGGACAGTCATGACTGTGGGAAAGAGGTCAACTTACTGACCGGCTGGGACTATGGGAAGCAGGTCAACTTTATGGCCAGCTGGGAGTGTGGGAAACAGGTCAAGTTCGGCATGTAATGTGGGAAATACAGCAAGTTTAGTATCCCCCAAAATGTAAGAAACAGACCAAGGGGGATATAGGATAAACTTCAGATTATTGTTTTTTATCAAGAAAATTAAACAGTAAGCGACCATCTTCTTCGGTTGTATAACTTACCTTTAAGGGCGTCTTCTCATTAATTTTCTTCAGCGCAGGTTCCAGGAAGGTACGCTTCATTTCCGCAATATTGTTCTTCTGCGAGGTTGGAAGCATAAACCGTTCACATAACCAGTCATGTGTGGTGATCCAGACACCTGTGCTCCGGAACTGACACAGGCTTTCATAAAGCCGGATGACACGAACACTATTGAGCTGGCCGCAGTCATACAGAGAATAGGTAGTGAACTGGGAGGTTAAGCCAACAAGGAATGGCATGACCTTGTAGTTAAACTCAATCTGCCAGGAACCCCGGCCTCTCTTCATTCCTGCTTCAGCAAGCCAAGGACGTTTAACTTCTTCAAACTCACCTTCTTTTGGATAGAAGGTAACCGTTGATTCGCCCAAAGCATTTACCCCAGCCTTTACATCACGACTGGCGACAGACGTAGCGACATTGAAGTATTTGACGTAATCGGAAACGCTAATTTTGAAGAGAGGTAATACGTCAGAATCATCATCCTGACTGTCGTTGAAATAGGCCTGCATAAGGCATAACCACAGCACACGTTTTGCCTGAAGAGGCAAGTAATATGCGGCTTCGGTCAATTCGTTAGATTGCTTTATACTGGCGCGTTTTTTAAACGTTTTAGTAGCTGGCAAGAGTGCTTGAGTATCCATTTCAAGGCCTATGGGTAAATTCTTATTCACCCATAATGACAGTGAAAACAAAAATTGCAAGCTATCGCGTTACATATCCACCGGGAAAATATGCAATTTATCCACAAGTGGATAATTGAGATCTAAACTTGACCTGTTTCCCATAGCTTGTTGATGCGTATCCCATAGCTTGTTGCTATGGAACCCACAGATACGTGATTAATTACCCATAATATGTTAACCAGTTGCCCATAATGAACTCCTATCAGGGCGCGCTACACGCGGCTTTCAGGCTCCCTAAAAGGGGTAAAATAAAGAAAAAAGAATTAAAAAAGACTTTATAAAAATATGCCCGTGGATAAGTGGATAAAGCAGAGTGGGGTATCCATTTAACACCGAGCGTCAGCAGAATTTGTCCGTGCAGTTCCCTGGTGCTTCCTCGCTCACTCGCGGGCTTCGCCCTGTCGTTCGGCTGCGGCGAGCACTACTGGCTCTCTCTGAAAAGCGAAATTTAACTAATCCTCGCTATGGGGATATCTTTCCAGCGGGTGGTGTACGCAGGGGAGAGCATGTCGCGTTTCATCTGCCAGGATGGCGCAATTCCTCGTCCGGCAAACCAGACCTGTCCCAGTCCGGAATGATTAATGCCATCAAGAACCTTCATCAGCTCAGCGCTGTGAGGGCGTGGAGGACGTTCGTCGAACAGCTGCAGCTGCGAAACGCCGGAGCCGGTGAAGTCATTCAGCATCACACCGGCTTTGGCATACCGGTGCCCGTCCTTCCAGATACGCTCCAGAGCCGTTGTGGCGGCCGCAATGATGTCCCGGGTGTCCTGAGTGGGGGTAAGCAGTTTCTCGGTGGCCACGTTGCCGTAGTAAGGCTCTTTAACGGCGAACGGAGACGTTTTGATGAATACGGAAATATGCCGGCAGTACTGGCGCTCTTTACGCAGCTTTTCTGAGGCCCGCTCTGCGTACTGACAGACAGCCTGCCGCAGCGAATCGTACTCCGTGATTTTCTCTCCAAAACTGCGGCTGCAGACAATCTGCTGTTTCACTGGCGGGGCTTCTTCAAGCGACATGCAGCTTTCCCCGTTCAGCTCCCGGACCGTTCGCTCAAGGACCACGGAGAAATTTTTGCGGATAAAGGCCGGGTTCGTCAGGGCCAGATCGAGCGCGGTCCTGATGCCCAGTACATTGAGCTTGCGTGCAATGCGGTTTCCCACGCCCCAGATCTCTTCGACCGGCTGGAGTGAAAGCAGTTTCCGCGTTCGCTGAGGATTCCCCCGGGTCAGGGCGAGCACGCCACGAAACTGTTTCCACTCCTTTGAGGCCCACTGGGCTGATTTAGCGAGGGTTTTCGTCGGTCCGGCACCCACTCCGATGGTCAGACGGGTACAGCCATACACGTGCTGGCGCAGCTGCCGGCCGAAATCCTCCAGGTCCATGCAGTGCTCAACGCCGGTCAGGTCAAGGAACATCTCGTCGATCGAATACTGTTCCACCCTGGGGGCCAGCTCCTCCAGGCAGTTCATCACGCGCGCCGACATCGAGGCGTAAAGCTCATAATTACTTGAAAACGCGTATATTTTTTCCGGGTATCTCTCGGTTTTCATCTGAAACCACGGCGTGCCCATTTTGATCCAGGGCTTTGCCTCGGCACTTCTTGCGATTACGCAGCCATCGTTATTACTGAGCACCACAACCGGCTTTCCTTTCAAATCCGGACGGAAAACACGTTCGCAGCTGGCATAAAAGCTGTTCACATCGGCCAGGGCAAACATCAGTACATCTCCCGGGGACGGTGAATGATGTGCGTGACGACGCCAAAGATATCCAGATCGTCCGGGTCGGGATAAATCGGCGACCAGGCCGCGTTCATGGGCTGTAGCGTCAGTCGTGGCGTCAGCAGCAGCCGTTTAACCGTAAATTCCCCCTGCACGCTGGCCACAACAATATCGCCATGCCGGGGCTTCTCGGCACTGTCCACAACCAGCAGATCGCCATTGTAGAGGCTGCCGTCGGCCATGCTGTCTCCGCTTGCGCGAAGGTAGTAAGTCGCGCTTGGATGTCGTATGCAGTAATCATGGAGATCCAGATCGGACTCGACATAGTCAGCAGCGGGGCTGGGAAAACCGCAGCTGGCCAGGTCTGCAAACAAAGGACGGGCCTGTGGCGGGAGTTCTTTCCCGGTGCTGAAAAGCTGCAGTTTCATCTTTCCTCCTGACGTTTAAATATACTGGTTATACATACAGTATATTTAACAGCGTGAGGATAATCCAGATCACCTGCTCCATGAACAGGGTGAGTAACCTGAGCTACTCAAAATGTTCGTTAATATCATTTTGATTGGTATGTATTGCTCATAATGAGAAATAAGACTTTTATTTTCCCGTTTTGCTCTTATAATATGTATCAAATTGAGTTTAATTGATGGAGCATAATGATGAATATTTACTGCGATGATGGTTCAACTAATGTTAAGCTGGCATGGTTTGAAGGAAACGAAATGCAGACCCGGGTTTCTGCCAACTCCTTCCGGCATGGCTGGAAAGTGGCGGAATTCAGTGCCGCAACGTTCAACTATCAGGTGGGCACGCTGAAATACACCTGGGACAGCGTCAGCCGGGATGCCATCCCGACAACAAACGTGGAATATCAGTACGGTGATCTCAACCTGCTGGCCGTGCATCATGCGCTGCTGAACAGCGGACTTGAGCCGCAGCCGGTGAGCCTGACCGTGACGCTGCCCCTGAGCGAGTATTATGACGGGGACTGCCAGCGGAACGAGGAGAACATACGACGCAAACGGGAAAACCTGATGCGTGAGCTGGTTCTGAATAAGGGCAGGGCATTTACCGTAACGGATGTGAAGGTGATGCCGGAATCACTGCCGGCGGCGTTCTCCCGTCTCGCGGAGCTGAAGCCCGGACCCGCAGAGACCACCCTGATCATCGATCTCGGCGGAACCACGCTCGATGCCGGCGTGATTGTCGGACAGTTTGATGATATCAGTGCGGTACACGGCAATCCGTCTGTCGGCGTGTCACAGGTCACCCGCGCAGCCGCAGGCGCACTGCGGGCGGCAGACAGCGAAACCAGTGCGCTCATTGCTGACACGGTCATCCGTAACCGCAATGATCGCCAGTATCTACAGCGTGTGGTCAACGATGCCGGAAAAATCGACGATGTACTGAACAAAATTACAGAGGCCATCACTTCCCTGGGCGCGCGTGTCACCAGTGAGCTGACGGCCTTCAGGAACGTTAACCGGGTATTCCTGGTCGGGGGAGGGGCATCCCTCATTGAAGAGGCTGTCCGTCAGGCCTGGCCTCTGGCTCCTGACCGTATCGAGGTTATAGGCGATCCGCAGCTGGCGCTGGCCAGAGAGATTGCCCTTTACAATAAAGAGGACTAAACGTGCCGGACGGCCAGTATTCTTTCTATCTGCACAGCGACGATCGCACCGACATCGCGGCGATGGCGACCATCAGCACCATCTCACAGCCCCTTCGCGGTGACTTCATCCGGACCGCCGCCACCGCCGGGGCGGTGATGTACCAGACGGATGCCCGTTTACCGGCGCTGATCCCGGTGTTCTTTGACGGGCATCTGAGCGCCATCCGGCTTTGTGCCGTGATGGCGCTGGTATCCGGCACCTGGTCTTCACTCTCAGGACTTCCTGATGAGCCTGATGGTGGCGTGGCGGCTCTGGCCATGTCACCGGAGACGGAATACCAGCGCCGGCGTTACACCCTGACGCTTCAGGATGACCGGAGCAGTGAACGGGTTGAGCGTGTGCTGACGGGCGTGTCATCCCGCCTGCGCGGAGAGCTGCTGAGAAACCTGATTATCACCGGTCTGGCCCTGCATACGACCGCACCGGAGCTGCCGCGTCTGCTGGCCAGTATGCCGGTACCGCCCGGCACGGTCAGCGAGCTGCACGTGGTGGTTCAGCAGATGGCCGGTACGGCTGGCGTGAGTAACGCAGCAATGCCGGAGAAACCAGCAGAGTCTGCCGCGCAGGTTTCCGGTGAAGCGACCAGAATAAAGAAAAATATGCGACGGGCATTCGGAGACTAAAACATGTCAGTGATTAAACAAAAGGCAGAACAGTGCATTCATACCTTTCTGCGCGCCCGGAACGTGCCCGAATCCCAGTGGCCGGAACGGGTCAAAAAGACCGGCAGGGGAATGATACTGGCAGGCGTGGCCGTCGTGGTTCCCGGCGTTCTGGTTGATAACATTTCCCTGCCGGTGACAATCGCGATGCAGGTCTGCTACGCCTCGCTGATCGGCATCGGGGTTCTCCTGGCGTTTGACGAGAAAAAACCTGAGGGGCGGGGATGAGTATGAACATTAAACTGAAGGAAACTGTATGCAGCTTGAAGAACTGACAGGAGAAGAACGCACGCTGGTAGTTGTGGCATTGCAGGCGCTGCACCGTGAGAGATTAACCGCATCAAATGCCGTCTTTACGGCCTGTAGTCTGGCCGGAAAAGAGCAGCCGCCGGAAGAGATTTTTGGGCTGCGTGAAGTTCAGGATGCGCTGAGACGTATGGGTGCTGCACCTGCGCGTTAAATCCGGCCCCGTACATTTCAGGGCAAAAAAACGGCAGGGTGACATCTCTCCCTGCCGGTGACAATTGCGATGCAGGTCTGCTATGCCTCGCTGATCGGCATCGGGGATCTCCTGGCTTTTGACGATAAAAAGCCGAAGAGCCGATCCTGAGCAAGAACATCATTCAGAGTGGTAACCAGACAGCCAGGGAGAGACTGATGCAAAAGGTTAAGAGAGCGGGGCTGACGCTGGCGGCGGCCAGCGAGCTGTTGAACTGTCAGAAAATAAAGGAAATGAACACAATGAGGAGGACAAATGAAGTGTAATACTGCAATTTTGTTTGTGGCGCTCACACTGGCAATGCCTGGTGCGGTGAATGCCGCAGCCACAGTGGCGGTTCTTAACCAGATGGCCGCGCAAAAGCAAAAGGAACGTGAAGACCAGCTCGAAGCCGTGGAACGTGATGCTTTGGCTCAGCCTGATGCATGGAAAGCGTATCTACAGGTGTCTGACGCAGTGCCTGCTGATGCTCCCATCATGCTGCAAAACCGCTACCGCAGCCTCGCCATTTCACTGGCACTGAAGGCTGCAATGGCCTGTTCCCCAGACGCCCTCAAGCTCCTCGGGCGTAACGACGTAATTGAGTTTCGCGTACTCCGAACATCGTTAGTCTCAGCCTGCAGAACAGCTAAATAAGTTTCGTGCCAGCTGCCCACTTCCAGATTCCAATCTTCAGCTGGCATTGTCTCATTTTCTCAATCCTGTAACCCTCTGTCCTGCATTGTTCTCTTCAGGACTAAAAAAAACGGCAGGGTGACATTTCATTCCTGCCGTCAAATAAAAGGATGTCGGTTCCCTCCTCTTTAATGGCCGCCAGTCGGCGGCGTGTTCAACGCCGTGCCTTCACGCTAACCCGGCCGCTGCGGTCGCAAGGGTTCACGTTGTCTCCGTCCTCACCCGTTCGCACCTTTCACGGTGCATTCAGCCCGTGAAAGGCTTGCGCTGCGGCTTGCGGCGTCGCCCCTGCGCCCTCCGCTTTCCGCCGGGTTTTTGTGGCGGCACGGCGCAACAGGGTGCCGCATATCAGAGAGGAGTATGTCTATGTCCCGTTTTATTCTGGGTGACTGCGTGCAGGTGATGTCCCGTTTTCCGGCGCGTGCCGTCGATTTTATTCTTACCGATCCGCCTTATCTGGTTGGCTATAAGGACCGTACCGGCCGCACCCTGGCCGGGGACAACTCTGCCGAATGGCTCCAGCCCGCATGTCATGAAATGTACCGCGTGCTGAAAAACGACAGCCTTATGGTGAGCTTCTATGCCTGGAACCGCGCGGATCTGTTTCTGAATGCGTGGAAAGCGGCTGGCTTCCGGGTGGTTGGCCATATCGTCTTTGCCAAGAGCTACGCCTCAAAATCGACGTTCGTGGGTTACACCCATGAGAGCGCCTACCTGCTGGCGAAGGGGAGGCCGCAAACCCCGGACCGTCCCATCCCGGACGTGATCCCCTGGAAATACACGGGCAACCGACACCATCCGACGGAGAAGCCGGTGCAGAGCCTGCGGCCACTGATTGAATCGTTCACGCGTCCGGGGGCCATTGTCCTTGACCCGTTCGCCGGCAGCGGCTCCACCTGCGTGGCCGCCGCCGAAGCCAGCCGCCGCTATATCGGGATCGAGATGCTTGAGCAGTACCACGCCGCCGGCGTCCGCCGTCTGGCACAGGTTGAACGGGCGAGAAGGATGCCGGCGGCCAATGACGGCGCGTTTTACCCTGACTGGCCGGAGGCCGCATGAATTACCCGGGCCTTGAACACCTGCGCGCGGACGTGGCCGCGCTCAGCAATGCCATGTGTGATGTGCGGATGCTGCTGAACCGCCTCGAATCGCAGCACCGGCACGACGCGGCAACGCTTACTGAACGTATGGCAGCGCAGACCCTGCGCCGGATCAACACCCTGCTTCTGGAAGCCTACCGCGAAGCCCTGGTGCTGGACGAGACTTTTCAGGACTGACTGACCCTGCCGGGCTGAGGCCCGGCCTGTAACCCCTTACAAGAGAGAAAAAACAATGTACGGAACCCGTGAAGAACTTTGTGAAGATCTTGAAAACATGTTCACGTCTGACGAACTCCTGGTCCTGCTGGTCTGGACGGAAGAGGGGATTAGCGTGGCCTGCCGTGAAGCCCAGCCAGAACCGGACGGGGCTGAAATCCGGGAAGTGATGAAGGCGCTCGGCGAAATGAAAATGACGCAATACCGTCAGGAGGGGGTAAATAATCTGACTATCAGCGATCTTCTGACCCGTCAGCGCGAAGCGGCAAACCGTCAGGTGAGCGTTCCGGCGGTACTCCTGTCCCGCGTCCTGCGTAACTATGAATGCGAGCTGGAAAACCGGATCGGTATGGCCTGGGAAGCCGGGCGGCAGGAGCCGGAATCTGTCAGAGATGAGCTGAATAACGTTCGCGCCTTACAGGAGGCGCTGGCCGCCTGAGAGAACGCCGGGGTAACGCCCCGGCAACCGGTGGCTATCCACTGCGAAAAGGATGTCAGTGTCTTCCGCTTTTATCCGCCGCCGCCCTCCGGGCCACGTCGGGACAATGAAACTCCCCTGAAGCTCCGTGCGGTGACGGCATGCGCCGTGACTTCACTGTAGCCCGGCCGCATCGGCCAAAAGGGTTCGCTGACGCCTCCGTCCTCACCCGTTCGCACCCTTCACGGTGCATTCAGCCCGTGAAGGCTTTGCGCTGCGGCTTGCGGCGTCGCCCCTGTGTCCTCCGCTTTTCGCCGGTCTGTCGTGTCGTCACGGCGATGCCGGAACCGAGAATATGTTAACCGTGGAGGATCTATGAACCAGACCGTGACCTGTGATGCTGTTCGTCTTGAGGGTGCGCAGCGCCTGACTTTCCTGCCTGATTTGTTTGGCGGCGATTTTATGACGTCCGAGGCGTCCGTGTACGCCTACGCCCAGCGCTACTGCCCCGAGTATCAGGGAGGATTCTGGCAGTTTTACCGGCTGCCGGACGGGGGCGGATTTATGGCTCCGGATGTGGAGAGCCTGACCCTGTGCAATCCGGATAACTGGTTTGAGCAGACTGTCAGCGGGGAAGTAGCGGGGATCATCCTCACGGCATTGGTACTGAATCACCGTAGCTGGCACCACAGCAACCATGACCATGAAGAACTGTGCCGCCACTTCTGCCGCCGTTATGAGCAGCTTATGGCATTTGCCGACACCCATCCGGAAAGAGCCACCATCTGGCGTGCCCTTGATTGACTGACTACGGGCGGCGATGCCGCCCGATAAAAGGAGAAAAAATGATTGGTACAGCAAGAGAAATTGCCCTTGAAATGTTCAGACATTCCGACCTCGATGGCGAGAAATACGTTTTCGCCTGCTGGAATCGAAATGACATTCGTTGCGTCTGCCTTGACTGGGATTTAACCGATGAGGAACTGGATGAAGTCTTGCGTCGGCTAAGTTCCTGCCTTGAAAGTGGCGCGGATATCGGCCAGATACGGGCGATAGTCGAAACCATGCTCGATGAGCGACGCGAGAAGCGAACCGTGACTATTCCCGCGAAATCGCTGGCCTTAGTCATGCAGCTTGCAGGACGGGAGATGCAGCGTATCGCCGTATGCGCGGAGGATGGCGGCGGATCAGCAGAAGAAACCCTGAAAGAAGAAAACGACGTCATGATGAGCCTGCGCGCTGCGCTTGAGGCCTGACAGAGAAGCCGGAGGCGTTGCCTCCGGAAACTGAAAAAAGGAGAACACCATGCAACTGTCACCGGAAACCCGCAGTATCCTGCACCAGTATAAAACGCTCATCAACGAGCGACGTCGCGAATCCGGACTCAGCCCTGTAACCACAGCGAAAGTGCTGGATGAGATCTGCGAATCTGCTACCCGCCAGTGCGCTGTCTATCTTTGCGGCCACTTCATTCTCCAGGGCGGTGAGGGCGACGGACAATAAATAATCCGGGCGGGGCATATGCGCCGCCTGTTCGCGCGCGAAAACCCTGTCATCCCTTCGGGCTGACGGGGCGGCAAGGCCAGCGCCTGCGGCGCTGCCCCCTCCCGCCCTGATGTTAGCCCGGGGCGATGCAGATGAAAGCCATTGTGAGGGCAAATTGTCACGGATACGGTCCTGTGTGGTGTGGTGTGGTGTGTTGCGTGGTGTGGCGTGGTCGCCAGCTCTGAAAACCGGAACCATTCAACCCGGATGCTGATGTGATCGTCAGGGTGAGAGGTGAGGAAAACACCGGTGGACAGGAAATGAAAGCCGCAGCAGAAGTCAGAAATGAGCTGGAAGGTGCTGACAGGACATCCGGTGAACTGTCGCGGGCATCGCGGGTGATTGCAGATCTGGCAAACGCTGAACGCGACATGCTCAGGGCGGCAGAAAATGCTGAACGCGGCCGCATGCCGGAGCGTGAAGAACAGACCCTAACCCGTACCATTCAGAAAGAACGCTAATCCCCTTTTAAACCATGAGAATCGGGCAATGAAAGCAAACAAATTAGCAGCATTTATAGTTACAACATACATCGGCTTTATTTCAACAACACACGCTTCGGCCCCGCAGCCGGTATTCAGCCCGGAACAAGAGGCCCGTATCGGGGAAATCGCAGCAGACTATCTGGTGTCCCACCCGGAGATACTGGTGACGGTCAGTAAAAACCTACAGGAACAGCAGCAGGCGCGTAAGCAGAAGATGTTTGCACTCAGCGTGATGGAGAATCAGGCGAGCCTTCTTCATGACCCGGACACACCGGCTGTCGGACCTGCAAATGCAGAGGTCGCGGTGATTGAATTCTTTGATTACCAGTGCGTGTTCTGTAGCCGCTTCGCGCCGGAACTGGAAAAGGTCATGAAAGCGCATCCGGACGTCCGCTACCTCTTTAAGGAGTGGCCAATTTTTGGTGGTCGCTGGGAAGCTTCACTTCAGGCCGCGCATCAGGGGCTGACGGTCTGGCAAAAGAAAGGGCCTCAGGCCTATGTCACCTATCACAATGCGATCTACGCCACCGGCCATAATGAAGGCAAACTGACGGCAGATGATATTCACGGGGCTGCGTTAAAAGCAGGACTGGCAACGCCGGCTCCGGGCGAGCATACAGCGTCCCTGGAGAAAAACAGCAATCTGGCGGAGGTGCTGGGGCTCACCGGAACGCCGGGGATCATCGTGATGCCCGTCACTGGCGCCACACCGGAAACCATCACGGTTTTCCCGGAAGCCGTTACCGCTGACAGACTACAGGCCGCTATAAGGAAGGCCTCGCAGGGTCAATAGTCCTCCGTCCGGCGAACGTCTCCCGCCAGAGACTGTTCTTCATGTTCCGCGCGTAAATGCCATTTTCCCTTTTCGTTCCCCTGTGCTTCCTCGATCAGGCCTTCCGGCCTGATGCTGCGGCGAGCGCTGCCGGTTAAAAGTCCCTTCAGAACAATTAGCACGCAAACAATGAACGCTAATCTGGCCTGACATCTGGAAATATTGCCAGCGAGAAGGTAGTATTCGGATCGTCTGCGATCGTCTTGTGGTGGGACAGATTGTTGATTCAGAATACTTTTGTGACCTAACTCAAACTGATGGTTTGACTGCTTTGTGGTGAGGCAGGTGGGTGGGTGGCAAAAAGCGTTTACGGGAGAAATGCGGACTTCCGGAAACAAACAGGGCAGGACGTGTCCAGTAATAACGTTCAGGAGCAGGTGACGGGATTATCCGGAGCCTGAATGCACAAACCCCCCGAAATCTGTCATCAACTTGGCGGAAGAGTCAGATATCAGGGGGTCCAAAAGCAGGCGCGTTGCCTGTGAAGGATTATAACGCATGCACCATAGAAAACAACACCCGGCCGCCATAAGAACAGGCCGCCGTGAATGATAATCAGATTTCTGTTCACTGGTCAGATCTACCCAAAGATGAGCTAACCCGTTTCTGGCAGGATGTCGATGCCGGCACTCAGGGTAATTTCCTCATTGCGCCGGTCAAAAAACTGACCCGCCGCAAACGCGGTGAGCATTCCACAAAAGCCAAATGTGAGAACCCGGCCTGGTATCGCCCGGAGCATTATAAAAAGCTCTCCGGACAGCTCGGTCATGCCTACAATCGCCTGGTGAAAAAAGACAAAGAAACCGGGCAGGTCAGCCTGCGCATGCATGTTTCTCGTCACCCTCTCTATGTCGCCGGCCGCCGTAAAGCGGGACGTAAATATGGCTTCCGTCCGGAACGTCAGCGCCTGCTCGATGCGCTCTGGCCAGTGCTCATCAGCTTCTGTGATGCCGGCAAGCATACCGTTGGCATGTGTATCACCCGTCTTGCAAAAGAGCTCAGTGCAAAGGACGCAAAAGGCAATGTCATTCCTGAAACGGAGGTGACGGTGTCACGCCTTTCACGGCTTATTGAGGAACAGGTACGGTTTGGCGTTCTGGGCCTTGCGGAAGAACGCACCTGGGATCGTGAATCCCGCTCCTGGCTGCCAACGTATGTTTATATCACCGCCGTTGGATTCCAGATGCTGGGCGTCGATATGGACAAGCTGTTTAAAGAGCAGGAGAAGAAGCTCCGCCAGAGCGCCGAGCGTGAGCAGCTGATCCGGGAAGGGGTGATGAGCGAACATGATGATGTTCAGCCCCACTCTGCGCGGAAATGCTGGTCCGGCCGTAAGCGCAGGGAGGCACTCGTTTACCGCCGCAAAAAAGGCGCGGAGCGTAAACGTGCCAACAACCTGATTAAGCTGCCGGCAGATGAACGACTCCATGCAATGTCTGAATGGATTTACCGCACCCTGCCGCCTGACGAAGCGTACTGGTGCACATCAGAGCGCCTGAAGGCGCTGGCCATCCAGCATCTTTACCAGCTGGATCTGGCGCTTTCTCCACCGGACTAGTCACAAACGACATAACAGTCTTGCTGTTTACAGGCCCCTCACCGGGGCTTTTCGTGCTGGTTTTTCTCGGCCATTCTGCTCATATTTCACCCTTCACTCCTTTCTCTTTCAGTTCACCATGACGTTCTGCATGTCGTGATGGCCCGCAGTGGCCACTGTCTCTTTTTTTTACACAAAAATCCGCAAACGAATAAGTGAAGTAACCCGGAAATGAATAAAAGACATTCCGCAAAACAGTCTTACTACACCGTTTTTATCTCTCTGTTCATTTCATTCCAGAGTAAATCTTTGTCTTCAGCCACTCTGTGGATAACGTAAAATGCCTTCGCATGCAGCGGCCTCACGGCCGCGCGCTCAGAACAAAATCAAAAGTACCTCCCGTCGCAAGCGCCGGGCCCCGTTCTCGCCAGAACCAGGCGCCGCATACATACCTGACCCCTGCTAAACCGACGCCGCCCCGGCCCGAAGGGCCGGAACACCCTCGCTTTAAGAGGGATGTTGTAACTAGTATCAAGAGTAGCTGTAGTTAAGTCGCGGTAATCACTTCATACACGCTCGTAAGCGCCTAACGGCGCTAACGCGGAGATACAGCCCGTCAGCGGCCAGAGGCCTTGACGGACTCACTCCGACCGCGCACATTAGCAATCGGAAAGCTTTAAGCGGGTATAGCTTTGCAGGGAAAGGGATGGGATTGGCAGAACCTATCAATCCGTAACGGCTGATGCCGGTTACGACGCCCCTCACCAGAATCACCCGGTTCAGCTCCGGCTGGCGTCTCCATGCCGCTTCGCGGCATACATGTTCCATGAACCCTGGACTACACAGGCTGGCCATCATGGGCGAAGGTTTACTGACAGCATCAGACTATTTTTTACCCTTTAAAGCAGGGTTGCCTAAATCCGGGAGCGCGATAAGCTTTAACGGGTGATTTTCAATCAGGATGAGTAAAATGGATATAATTCTTCCGGTAAACAAAAGCCAGGCACGACTCTGGGCAGAAACCATGATTAATCTGGAGGCCCGCAAACTCGTCAATACCGCTAATATTGTTGGCGCCCGACATCTGGGGGATGGATTGACGCGTCTCAAATTCATCGATGAAATTAAATCTGTCATTAATGGCGAATTTGAGCGTGCCCGGCGGGCAAAGTCTGACGAAGAGTGCATGACCTGCCTGCGTAACCTGCAGGCAGAAAACAGCAGTCTGCTTGAGCAGAGCCGGCAGCTCCAGACCGGTTATGCGAAACTATATGCCCAGATCAAATACGTCAGGGATGAAGACCGGATGGTCGGTTATGTCATCTCAGGAATTAAAGTGGTGCTGGCAGGTATGCAGGGCGTATTTGGCTTCGTGCTGACTTCCTCAATGACCCCCGTAGGCGTTCTTGCCGGGGCTATTCTGATTGTCGACTCGGCCAACACGATAACCCGTGAAGTTGGTCGTCAGTTCCTGAATGAACCTGACACGCAGGGTATGTTTGGTGATGGTGCCATGAACATCGCTAAATTCATGGGATTTGAACGATCAACAGGGTTAGGGATATACAACGGGATCGCGCTTGCAGGCAATATCTACAGTGTCTATGGATTAATGGCCAGACCAGGGACATGGCGTCTGTTTAACTATATCAGCACCGATTTTTACCGGAAAATCGACACCATGTCCCGGGGTAAACTGACAATGAAAATTGTGGGATGGGGGGTAAAGGCTAAGGTTGTTTTCGATCTGATCACTTCTGATGACGCTGGGAAATGAGATTCCGGCGGTAATGCCATGATTTATAGGCCAGCTTCAAAGGCATGGTAATCGTAAACAGAGTGCCAAGAACAAGAATAGCCACGCCAAAGGAAATTGCATGCACCCTCGAGCCAGCCAAAAGTGTGGCCACAAGAATCAGTAACATGACTGACAGCACCCATATCAGGGCCTTAAAACGGTTTGCCAGATCGTTCAGCAGAGTATCCATTTCCGTACCCGTTTTAGCTGAACTGGCCCGCAGTCGGACAATGTCCTCTTCACTGAAGCCGTGGTTCATCAGATCACTTTCATGGTTCATGCTTCTCTCCTTTTCCCTGCGGGAAGTTTAACATGCCCTGCGCTAATAACCAGTTAAGCCCGACCGATAACCTGTCAGGTGGTTACGGCTATCAGCTCTTTCTCACTGATAGCCATCACGTCATTCTAAATCAGCCAAAAGTAGACTGTACCAGACCAATAATCCCCAGGTGGCCGGCGTAAGCATAATAAAAGAAATTACGCGGCATGAAACGCCTACGGCCCTCCGGACAGATTTGCCTGCAGAATGAAACCACTGCCAGGGGGAATGCCAGAGTAGGCAGCGTGGCCAGTAATAATGTTTCTGCGGGCATATCCAGGAGATGCGATAACCCGTTTAAACAAATCAGTGACAGCACGGCAGTGATGGCTGCCAGCCGCTGCACTCCGGGTGTATCGCTGCCAGAAACCGTTGCCATACTGATGGCCAGCGTTATTCCTGCCAGCCCGTAACTTGCCGGCTGCAGGGGCCAAATCATAAGGGCCAGGAGCAGATACCCGGCAAGCATTCCTTTCCGGCCGTGCCGGTACTGCAGGGCAAGCAACTGCGTGACGCCTGCAAACACGAACAGAATGTTCAGGGCCCACCAGGGCTGTTGATTCTGGAAGGCCAGGCTGAACACCGGCTGCGTTATGATTGCCCAGATCCACAGACGATTGGCTCTCTTCTGCAGTCGTTCCGGGGGGCGCTGTACGTTCATCGCCCATATAAGCGTGAACAGGGGGAAGGCCATCCGGCCAAGCGCATACATCACCGGCAAGGCAGACGACAGAAACACCGTATTGGTGTGGTCGATAATCATGGCCAGAAGTGCGAGAAGTTTGACCATATCGAGTGCAGCGGGACTGAGCTGGCTGGCGTTCCGGATAGTGGGAAGAATGTCGGGTAATGAATGATTCATGCTGTATATTCCCCTGGCGACACGCGGTTAACAGCCAGCCCTGAACATAATGCCAGAATACCCTGCCGGTTTGCGTTGTGACCCTGACTCTGAGTTTCTCCAGAATCTTGCGCACCGCAAATTCTGATTTATCACGCAGCACGCGCATTGCACCTGCCACATCCTTATTCTGAATACAGATACTTAAAATATTAAAATCGTTCATGACACTCCCTTCCTTACTATATATATCGGCAAAAATATTGATATATTTAGATTAAGGAGTGTAATTGTTTATTATTTTACCATAGTTTGCAGGAGCAGTTTTTTATAATTATAAAACATGCTGCTGCAAAATAACTTCATAAAGATTTCAACCTAAACCGATTATTC
>OKIZ01000210.1_pt1 | contig 31642 bp, 41 predicted proteins | sample 1610951 | NCBI WGS metagenome assembly OKIZ01 (sample SAMN04436700, study PRJEB24849) | human gut metagenome | biome: human gut; feature: NICU; material: stool | host: Homo sapiens | place: USA: Saint Louis, MO | collected 2010-07-22 | reverse complement strand
AAATATATCCCGTACCATCCTGAACCAGATCGATACCCAGTGTTGGTTCAACCAGCTTGGTCGTAGGATAAGCACCATCGGCAATAGCGTCGAACGTTGTGATGGTGTTCAGTGGGTCTGAAATATCAAATGACAAAAAGCCCATCCGGGATGAATTTGCAAAATGATACCCGGTGTACATCCTGCCGTTATAATATAAAAAATCGTGATACAACTCAGGAACATATTGTGTTCCGGATATTGTCTGGGTTAGCGGGATTTCCCCTATTTTTGACCATGTAACTCCTCTGTCCGTGGACCTGTAGATATTATGAGCAGTTACTCCCTGAGCGTTATTCGTGCCTCGGCTTCGTATGATTCCCCACAGATGGTCCGCGCTATCGCAGCCCAGTGCCCACCAGTCTGAACCACGCGCTTTTCCTTCGCTGGCGATGGGCTCAATGGTATCGCTCCATGTTTTGCCTTCATCATCACTGTAGCGAAACGCACATAATTGGTCACTACTACCGTGAGCCGACGCATGATTGTACCCAACATAAATTCGCCCGGTAGAATCATGACATACTTTGCCCTGAGGCCATGAATTCAATGTAAAACCAGTGTTTTTAGTTACCCTGGATACCAGAAGGGACTGGGTTATAAGTGCACCACTTTTGTCCGTTGCATAAAATGTCCTTCTAATCTGAGGGAGGCCGTCAGCTTCTATTTCAGCTATAGATTTTATTGCCTGCGCGATTTGGCTCTGATTTTTTATGGCATAGATTTGTTGGATAGGGATAGCAAGCCCTCTGAGCCATACCATTCCATCTGGTGTTACCGCTATTGCCGAGCCACCGGTGGAATCATCTATTGACGCTACCTGAGAATATGTTTTAACACCAGTTATTTTTTCATCAACACCTGAGGAGATGTTTTCTCTCTCCCCCATTCTTTGGCTTTCGCCATTCTTGAATATAATATCAATTATATTACCAGTGGCATCGATCTGTTTATAAATAAACGGATCGCCATCATTACCGTAAAATATCCTGGTGTTAATATCGTCAATCTCAGCCTGTGATGGCATCTTCCGCCCGGTAGGCTGCAGAGTTCCGGCGTTGTTGATTACCTCAATGGCCAGCGCGCTATCGTCAGGGCTGCGATAATAAGCAGTTGATCCCACCGGTATATTACCCGCAGCTGCGTCTGCCTGCGCCGCAGCCAGCGTCGGAAATTCGCGGATGGTCCCGGTTATAGCCGCTGTGCCTGGTTGCTTTGCCTGCAATACGGCCACGCCTGCTTTGTTTTGATACTGCCATGCAGCAGAAAGCGCATCTGGCCCCTGGGCTACCCAGAACGACTGGTCGTCAGTCGTTGCTGCTAAGCCTGCAATGGTGCCATCGGGATCGCTAGCAGTCTTATAGAACGTGAACTTATTCCGTGCGTAGTCAGAAGCATCACCTGCGTACTCTTCAGCCTGCTCCGCTGATGCAGCTGCTTGCTGGGCATATTGAGCGATAATGTTCAGCGTATCCGCCGTCATCATGTTGGCAACCATATCGTTGGCCGCCCACGCACGCGCCAGCGTTCCTTCCTGTGCGCGTTCAATCGTGAAGATATCTCCAGCTTTGGCTGTCACGTTCACGATCTCAACCTGTGAGCCGGTGGCGGCATCGGTGAGCGTGAGCTTAAAGTAGCTCTCGCCTGCCACAGCATCAGGGAACTCGGCACCAGTTCCAGCGCTAACGATCAGCGACGTGTCGGTTGCGCTGATAGCAGAAGCCAGCGTGCTTTCTGCGTTGTTTGTAGCCAAAAGGGTTAGTGCCATGTCTCCTCCGGGATATAGGCATAAAAAAACCCGCCGAAGCGGGTTAGTTTTTGTTGATTACTCTTGTTTTAATATGCATTTCGTATCGTTGTTGTTGCATCATCAATTCCGTTCTTGCTTAGAATCCAACATGATCTTGCAACATCAGCAAATTGACTTCTTACTTCAGGTGACAACCCTGGCTCTTGGTTAACGTCATTTAACATTTGCTCCAAAGAAATCCCTCGCCTCTGACCGATACCAGCTGCACGGCAAAGGTTCCTTATATACAAATCAAACTCAGCTTGGTCATATTTATTTCTGGCCATGACCAAGTAATAAACGCTATTGAGTTCATTCGATGCATTCATTACTTCCCTGCTTCTAACACATGAAACGTCTTTGTCGCACTTCTGATTATTTAGCCTATCAACCTCTTTTGAATAGTAATCATAAGTGCAACTTTCATCTTTTGAGTTGAAGCAGGTTAAAACAAGACCATTAAGAAATGCTTCATTCTCGCCATTCAAACCAATCAACTCATTCCTTATTTTTGGGAAATTTTGCAATTGCCCATTATATGATGGCATCCATTTAATTAAGGCATCTCTTTTTTCTTGCAAAGTTTCAGCAGAAGAAAAATCTCTAGATTTTTTATAAGCATTCGTTCCACATCCAGCAAGAAAAAATGAAATTGTTAATACAAGTATCATTCTTTTCATAACGACCCCGGAGAATTTTATTGACGCATAAATTCTACACTATTAGTGCATTGCATCAATCAATAATCTCAACGGTTACTGTCTGATAGAACGGCATGTGCAGCAGACCGCTATCCATGGCCTGCTTGAAGAATATGGCAAACTCGAAATCCTCGGTGATCACAAAGGCCGTGTCCTTCTGGTTGTACTTCCTGGAATTATAGGCCGATGCGTTGTAGATGGCGCTCCGCGTGAACCTGCGGTGCCCCTTATAGATGGATATCACGATACCGCCATCCACAAACTGGATCGATATACTCCACCTCTGGTCATTGAGGATGTCGGTGCCATTTACTCCCAACAGGAACCGCAGAATCCGCCGCTTTATCCAAGGGATAGAGAAATAGAAGCCGTCCCCTTTGTAAAAATTCCAGGTCATGATCCGCTTAAAAAGGTCATCGGATACAACAACCTGGTTCGACTGGTCAATCACCCGGTACTCATTGAATGCCAGCTGGTTAAATTCGAAGGTGTTATATGGGCCTATCTCCTGCTGATCGCTGCTGGAAATCACCGGCGGCAACACGCCATAGATGCCATGGGCTATCCACCGAAGTTGGTCTCCAGTGTTGTAGTCACCGATGAAAATCGGCAGGTTGGCATTAACCATCCAGTCATAAATGCCCTGCGCCATCGAGTTATACGCAGTAAAAAACGCCCGCAGATTGTCATCGTCGTTGTATTGCGTATACATATACGACCGGATGATATCGTCCAGCATGCTACGCCCCTGTTACGATCACGCCATCCGACGCGATATAAAAATAACTGAACTTATCGCCGCTGATAATATTCGTCCCGGCATCCGGTGACGTAATCACACCATTGATGGTGACCACGACGTTTAAAGTGCTGATCAGCCCCATGTCGATTGTCGAGTTAATCGCCTGCAAGAATGCGTCTTTCAGGTTGTTAACGTTCAGCGGTTTCCCGGCGAATATGCCATTCACATACTGAATCGTAGGCGCTGAGACCAGAGAGGCGACCGTGGCGTCAGTCAGGTAGTTAACGCTTTCGGTACCCCACTGATACGTCACTGTGACGCGCTGCAGCAATGGTGTCACGAACGGGATCACGTAGTTATCAGGCCAGTCATTCACCGTCACGGTATTGTTTCTGACGTTCGGCGTCACCTCGCCGCCGCCCCCCCAGGTCCCGGCTGAGGTGGTATCAATCCCGATGGAAAAAGTGTGAGGGGACAGTACCGTCACGGTCATGGGAACGTCATTAATGCCTGTCATCCCGGTAACGCCAGTGATCCGGATAACCTGGCCGTCAATGTACCCATGAGTCAGGTCTGTACTTACGACACCAGGATTTGCATTCGTGATCCCCGTTACGTTCAGTGAACACCCTTTCAGCCGGCTGATATCCCCCGCGGACTTATAGAGCGCGCCAGCAATATCGTAAATATCACCGCCGGCACACATGACTATCCACTTATCCCCGTCCTGAATGACAGAAACCAGGCGCGCCTGCACGTTATCAAGGCTGGTGAGGTATTGTCGGATAAATCCCGGATATCCCTGAACGGTAGCCATCTGCGCCTGCCATACGCGATCACGAAACTGATAATTCGTTTCCGGGTCAGCACCCGGGGTGCCAGCGATCGGGTTGGTACAGGTGATGGTGATGTCAGAAGGAAGGCTGGTGATTATCTGGTTAACTGTATTCACCGGCACCGCCCAGGTACCGGTCTCCGTTCCCTCGCATGACACGCTGGCTGACACTCCAGACGACGAGATAATCGTCGCATCACTGACTGAATAGGTATAGGTACCATCAGAGACAATAAATCCCTGTGGGATAACAAACCCCGCAGGGCCGGAGAACTGGACCGGCACTGTTGTCGTTCCAGCCGTTTTCTGCCCAGGGATGCCAGCCTGCTGCGCGAGAAGCTCCAGCATGGCAAGGTTAGCCTTTAGCGGCCCCACGGAGTTAATCAGGTCAACTCTTGCCTGATCGCAGACGATGAGCGCCCCTACATCGGTACTGGCCACGTCCTCAATCAGAGATCCCGGCAATTCAGTTGTTAGGCCCGGAGATAACGCAATAGCCTGGGAAACGAGCTGAGCTCGTAACTCTTCCGCCGTCAGAGGAACCGGGCCCGCTGACGTATAGCTGACTGGTAAATCGCTCATACGGCCACCTGTGTAATTATTTTTGAACCTGCGTTTGTGATTGCCGAGATGTTATAAACAGGCGGGTCGTCGCTGATCAGCGCAATCTGCAGCGAGGAAAAATACTGGCTGAACTGTTTCTGAATACGGTTTACGTAATACGTCGGCAGGATTTGCTGGATCACCGAACCGGCGGCCGGGATTCCGTTATTCGCATAAAAGGGCGACTCCTGCGGCGCCAGTTTCAGATTCTGGATCAGGGTGGTCAAATACACCGAGTCATTAAACCCATTTTCGTCAGTTTCCACCAGGACCCACTTCCCCTCAGAATTTCGGCCATAGGTTCTCACTCGGTGATACTCCCGTTAAACGTTGAAGTCGGCCCCCCGGTATCATTTCCATCGTTGCCGTTTGAATGCTCATGGCTGTTAAGCCAGGCCAGAAGCGACTGCCACCCGGCGTGCATGATTGCCGGGCTGGTGCTGGCCACTGAATCCTGCAGGTGCCCTGCCTCTCCTGAAAGGCTCCATTTGCTACCGGTCAGCGAAAAAACTGTCCCGCCAACAGTGACGGTGAAGCTGTCAGGTGTGGAAATAGCGATGCTGTCAGGCTTCAGGAGAAAAGTAGTATTGCTGCCGCTGTCGCGCAGCGTTACGCCCTCCGGGCCGTATACCGTCACCACCTGTCCGTCGACATCCTGCCACTCGGTATTGCTGATCGGCAGATAAACCAGTGCGCTGAGATTTGTCGGCTGGGTCAGATCGGCAACGCCACCACCCAGGCCACTCATTCCGCCGATATAGGTATCGGCCGGAATAACAATCCCTCGATCGCCTGGTTGCATTGGATAGCGCACGTACTCTGGCCCAAAGAGAGGAATGGTTACCTGTGGCAGCGTGAATGGGATATTCGTCAGGCTGAACGAGACAGTGATCATCTTCCCTGATTGCCTGACGACCGTTGCAGGCAATACCTTCCCGACCAGCTCCATCGCTTCGGCAATTTTCACCTCAGCGAAATTGTTCATGCTTTTGGCGAAGTTTAGCCGTTGGCTAATAGTCACGATCAGGCCTCCTGCGTAACATACGCCTCATAGATGGTTACCCAACTCGCAGCGTCTGGCTGCCTGCTGTTCCCGACACATCTGCAGGTCTGCACAGCGAATACGCCGGAAAAGGCGCTTTTACTGCGATACTGAGAGTACGATGAGGCCTGCGTTACCGCCATTGCCCCCACGGGCATTCTCACGTAATCACCTACCTGGATATCAGCTCTCATCACGCAGGTGATCATCACCCGGTTATACTCAATCCATACCGGCTGACCAACGAGGTCGGTAAACTCGAGCTGAATGGGCGTTTTCTTTTTCTCAGTGGCTGCGCTGTCCCATACCCTGATCTCCTTGCCCGGGAACATGGCCATTTCCACGCCGAGATAATTCTCATCACGGATAATGCTACGGCTCAGATTCTTCAGGTTCGACGCAAGCTGCTGCATGGTTGAGCAGTAGATCGGGGAATCGTAATTCAGGACCAGCAAATCACTGATGTTGATATTTATTTTGTAACCAGGGAAGGCGCGTTGAAGCGCAAAAAATAGCGCCACGGACAGCTTTTGACCCTTACTCCACGGCATTGTAATATTCACCGGCTTATCAACTGAGCCAGCGCCGGCCGTGATAATCATGTCCAGCGACAGGTCGATCCCTTGCCAGTTGCCGAATGGCTGCTGAATAATGCCTTCCAGAATCATCCCGCTTTGTGAAGCCTTCGCCAATGGAAGGCCTTTCGACATTCCGACAAATCCTTTGATCGTCATGCCGAACATGTTTTGCTCTGCCTGCTGCATTTCTTTAATGCTGACGCCATACACCCTTACGAGGCTTGACCCTATCGGTGTAGACATTCCATAGCGCTGAATGTCGAACTCTACCATCAGGCAGCCAGGGTTATAGTTTCCATAGGCATCAAGGCTTTTGTACTGGCGGTAGAGAGCCCCGTTTTTGTCAAAAATCTGGAAATCGTAATACCTCATCAGCTGGTCACCTCAATTACGCCGTTCTGCTCCCGCCAGATCATGGTTGTTCGGGAGAAAACGCCCGCTATCAGGTTTATGCCAGTCCCATTGGTAGAACCCACCGCGGGGGTGTTCAGCATGGTGTTTCCGGAGTTGTCAGTGATGAGGATGTACCACCGTTGCGCGGCGATGTTCCATTTCACCTGGCAGTTATAAACCGTACCATCCAGCGTTGGAGTAAACGCTACGCTGTCTCTCTCGTTGCCGGTGAACGTGTAGGTTTCAGTCGTCATAGGCCAAACTCCCCGCTCAGCTTACCGATGAGGCCTACTATATCGTTGGCTGCCCCTGACACGGTGCCGCCGAGAGAGGTATTCCCAAGGGCCGCGACAGTGTTTGTCCATGACGCATCCGTTTGCCGTGTTCCACCATCAATTTTGCTCAGGAAGCTATTAACTGCCTGCTCGGCCCCTGTTTCAGAAACCAGCGGCTGCTCAAAATCCCATAACCAGGATCGCTGAGGCACAGCTTCATTAAAACTGGTCATGTCTTTAACCGTACGCAATATACAGCCGCTATAAAACAGCGCTGGCGTAGCGACGATGTAGGTTCCGCCAAGGTTTGCATGCGCCTGCAGAACGGCCTGCAATGCACTAAGCGTGACGAATTTCGTCATCGCCCCGGTGTTTTCATTTACCGGAGCATCCATCATCAACGAAATGCGCAAGGGCTGAGCAAGAAGCGCGTTAGCTGCAACGGTCTGGTTAGCAAACGGGTATTTTGCGATGTCATAATCGACCATCGTCCCACCCTGGACCGGCTTCCAGTGGCAAAAATATTTATCGAGGTCAGTAAGGTTGAATGCGCCGCCCAAAAGCCCTGTGACAAAGCTCGCGCTCTGCGTCAAAGCCACTATGGGAAGCATCCCGCCGGGGATGCTCTGCGCAATACCGTTGCACAGGATCACCGGCGAGACCTCAAAACCCAACTTATACAGCTCGCGAGTGAATCCCATATCTATCGCACTCCGCTAAGAAGGGCACCGGAGACAATGGCGTTCCCACCCGTGTTGTTGTAAACGACGATCTCCCGGCCACCATTGCCTTGTTTGTCGACGATCTGCTGCAGGAGTTGGTTAGTTTTCGAGGTGTTTTTGGCAACCTCTGAACTATCGACGCCTGAAGCATCATTGCTCTTCGGCGCTCCATACATCGCAGCATACTTTTCCCTGATCCTGCCAGGATAAGCCCTGTTTTCTGCACTACCGCGGCGGCTTCCGCCGTTGTAATAACGCAGCGCCTCGTCGAGATCACCATTCGCGCTCTGCATCGCCCAGGAGAAAACACGGGCACCGGCCATGATGTTGTCCTTCGGGTCGAAAGGATTCTCTCCCGGCAGGAAATTGCCAGGCATCACCTGCATCAACCCTTTAGCGCCCGCTTTACTGACGGCATTCTGATCCCAAGAGGATTCCCCAGCGGTAATGGCTTTAAGCCAGCGAGGGTCGACGTTGTATTTATTTGCAGCATCAAGGAAATACTGGTCATATTCCTTCGGCGCTGTTCCGCTCCAGCTGTAAAGATGACGAGTTAACCACTTCGAAAACGCTGGCGTGTTCGGGTCGCTGAGACCGCCTTTTACGAAGTGATTTCCACCGGCATCGGTCTGGACATCATTATTCAGGAATGAGGAGCTGGACTTGATATCGTCCATCGCCGACGACCCGCCATCGAGCCAGCCGAGCACTTTCATGATGACGCGCCCCAGCCGCTCAACGCCAGACATAAACGACTCAACGTCGCTTTTGAACGTAGGCGAAGCCAGGTAGTTGCCGAACCGCTCAATGCCGCCGGCCAGCGCATCAATCCACTTGCCGAGTTCGGGTGATTTCAGGACGGTGTCGATCGCGCCTGACAGCGCATCAGACAGCTTGCTCAGCTGCGGAGTGAGTGGACCCAGACCGCGCACAAACGTATTTCTGATGCTTTGGCTGCTGTAGTCGAGCTGAACATTGAAGTCCTGCCACTGCCGCGCCTGCTGATCGGTAATTTGCAACATGCGCGCATCCTGCTGCGCGCGCTTCTCCATGGCGGTGATCTCCTCATCGCTCATGTTTTTGAAGCGGTTCAGGTCGTCCAGCGTAAAGAAGTTTGTCAGGCCGTGCGCCTGCGCACCCTGCAGCGTGCTGCCGTTCTGCACGAAGATATCTCGCGCGTTGCGGATCATCTGCGGGAGCAGTTTGGCCGGGTCCTGGTCGGGATTGTTAATCCCCATTGCCTGAAACGTCCAGCGCTTCGACAGGTCCATTTGCGAGTCGCGGATAGCGCCCAGTGTCCCCGCGGGATTACCCAGCGCTTTCTGGTAGTTGATAGCGGTGGAATCAAGCGCGCCGATGCTCGTCCCGAGCCCAAGAGAAGTAAACCTCTGGGCGCCGGTGGTGGCCGCCAGGCGGTTGATGCCAAACAGGCCGCCAACACCAAGGACGCCGGTAAATATCCCGACAATGCCACCCCATGACAGAAGGCTGGCCGTCGCTTCCTTGATGTGCCCTGCCAGCGATTTTGCGTCTTTCGTTGCGTCGCTGAGGAAGCCCTTCGCGGAACGGGAGCTTTTATTGAATTCGTCCTGTTTTTTCTTCGAGTCTTCCAGGTTGGTATTGAGCCGATCGATACCGCTGTTGATGGTCAGAATGGCCTCGGCCACGGCATTAAACTCCGCGCCTAACTCCTTCGCCTCACCTTTGGCCTTTTCGGTCTGCTTGCTGCTTTCGCCAATACCAACGGCAGCTACCCTCCAGGCTTCCGGTAAATCATCCAGCGCGCTCTGGTACTCGCGAAACCTTTCCATAAACGCGACAAACTTGTCGTCATTTACGTCAATGTCGACGATCGACTTAGCTACCATTGAAGAAACCTCTTTCTTTGAGCGCGGCGAGGAGATAGCGCTGCCGGTACTGCGCCGGGCTGGCATACTCCTCGCCGGTGATCTCCCTTATCACCTGCCAGAAGCCCTCATTAGACGCCCAGTCTAAGAGGGTATGAATGACGTTTCCGGCGGGGCATTCTGGGTCGGGGTATCGGTATCCGGCTTCGACGTCTGCAACGAATCGCGGTACACCGTAACGCTCGATGAGGTTAGTTGCCCATCGTACATTTTGATTACCGTCCCCACGGTCGGCGCGATCAGGCTCGCCTTCTGAATAGCAGAGGAAACCATAAAAAAAACTACTTCACCTTCGACCTCGCGATACTCATCAGGGTCGATAATCCCCTGATTGAATGCCACCTCTAGAGGCGTGGTTTTCCACTGGCCGCCGACGTTATGGATAACGACCGTCAGTCGCTGAATTTCGTCGACGACGTTCGGCCCCCTCCGGCCGCTATCGATTTCTGCTTTCAGGCTCTGACGCAGCATCATCGCGGCGACTCGCGCGGCTCCAAGGCCGCCAACCTGCGAGATGAATTTGGTGAACAGGTTGCCCAGCAGAATGCAGTGCTCTTCCACCACCTCATAGGGGAACGGCGTCACGTGCAGGTATACGGTAGAGCCATCTTCACGGGTAATGTTGGTGACCAGATTCAGTTTCTTGTCGATTTTCATGCATTACGCCCACATGTTGTCGTTGGTGACCATATAGCCACCGATGGTTACCACGAAAGACGGGTCCATACCGTTTACAGTCACCTCGTTGAAGTTGACCAGGTAACAGTTGAGCAGCGTGGTATTGCCGAACGTCGTTGCATCCGGCGTTACTACGATTTCACCCAGCGACGTGTCGGTTAAAAAGCGCTGCCGGTAGCTTTCGCCCAGCCCCTGAGTTTTCAGGAGATGCACGGTCAGCGTTACCTGCTGATAAGGCACCTGACTGCCGACGGTGCCGGTCTGCGTAGGAATGATGTCGGTCGCCGGACCGTCCGGACGCATGCTGATGCCGTCCTTTGCCAGGTACGACGCCGAAACGTTCAGCGCCGGTGTCTCTGTGACGGAAAGGGCGCCGCGTACGCGGTTAAGAAAGCCCTGCGATACTAATGGGTTCGGCATTTTTTACGCCCCTACAAAGTTCGTTACGTTCACGTTAAACGTGATGGATTCGAAGCCGCGGCGCGGCGTCATGACGGCGCTCAGCCCGTTATATTTGCCTTCCTGGCAATCGGAGGGGTTCAGGCTGTTGTAGTTACTGAACGGAACGGCGTTGATCACGGCGTTACCGGCGTAAGTGCCTTTGTCATACTCGGTGTTGAAATCTTCCTGCGTCAGTTGCGTGTCAATGACGCGACCGAGGATCAGCCCGTAGCTGATGCCATTACGCAAGGTTTTCAGTGCACGACGCTGCAGGCGGTCAATGCCCTTCTGCTCGTAGTACAGAGGGTTAACGGTCGTGTTCGAGCCGTTGATGATTTCATTCGCCAGATCGAGCTCAAGGTTGATCGCCGTCCACGCCACCGAATACCAGTAGTTGAACGGATTCCCGTCGAGCATGCGGCCGGTGAAAAGCACTTTGTTGCTGAGGCCACCTTCGGCACCGGTGCCGATGTAGTTGATGTTGTTGTCCTGCAGCGATTTCAGCAGCGCGCTGTTGCCTTCCAGCGGGTACGCCGTCAGCCCGTACATAAAGCGGTACGACATCGGCGGCACCATGTTGCTCGACCCCGGGTCATTTGCCAGGGATGACTGGAACGGACCAGCCATAGAAAACTCGCTCGCCGGAATATCCGGGGCTTCGACGTCAGCGAACACGGTTTTATATTTCGTCGCCACCCAATCCTGATAGGTCGCGATCGTGGTGGTGACAAAGAAGTAAACCAGACTGCCCGGTGAGGTATAAAGACCGGTCAGGGTTTTAAACTCATCAACCGAATCCCATTCGCGCGGCACCAGATAGGAGAAAAACTTCTGGTAGGTGTTCCCCAGGGAAACGTCTTCCGCAATGAAGTTTGTCAGCGCTTCGACTGCGGCAGTCATGGACACATCACCCAGCTCCAGCACATAAACAGCCCGAGTTTTACCCTGGGCCCAGAATGAGGTGTTCATCTGGGAGATTTCGGTCTGAACTACCGTTTTTACCGTACCCATTGCCGTTGCTGTGCCGGGGTTTGTCGTCAGCGGATAGGTGAAGGTGTTGGCACCTGTCACTGTAGCGGTATAGGCGCCATTGTATCCCGCCGGAGTCGCCCCGGAGATGATCACCGGGACCTGTGACCCGTTCGTCCATCCGTGAGCGGCAGCCAGCGTGACGGTTACCACGCCAGTAGCCCAGGCGAGCGTTGAGATGACCTTCGCCGGTGCGAGAATGTCGGCCAGGTCGGTTTCACTGGTCAGCAGCTGATATTCACCGGCATTCAGCGTCGTGCCGCCCATGGAAATCATCGCCCCGGACTTTAACAACTGCGAGGGCTTCGGCGGATTCGTCACCGACACGTTAATATTAACAATTGCCATTTACTTATTTCTCCGGGTCAATGGACGGAATTGCAGACGTGATCAGCTGGCGCGCTAAGTTACGCATCCGTTGCTGGTAGTAATTGATTTTGAATTTGATGGTCTTACGCATGGCGATGATGTTGAGCTCGTTCTGAGTGACTCGCTCATCCTGCACGACGGGAATATTCATGATCCCCATCTCAGGGGCATCGCCGGTCGTGTAGTCCTGCACATACCGCACGAAGTCCTCAATGCTGGCGTTACGCAGGCCGGTGACCGAAAGCGTCACATCTTCCGATACCAGCTGATACTGGTTTTGCTTCTCGTCCAGATAGAACGCGCCGGCGATCGGTGACGTGTTACTGCATTTCACCGTTGCATAGGGCGGCGAAAGGTTCTGCGTTGAGAGCATCGCCGGGAACATCGGCATGTACTGATTCAGGGCCAGCCAGATCGGCAGCGAGCTCGACACCACCACGTCAGAGAGGTCTATGTCATCAGCAGAGTTGATGATCTGCGACCGCATATGCGGGAAAATCGCCTCTCCGGTGTAGTGGTACAGGTTCGCCGGCTCATTCAGTCCGGTACGCCGGGAGAACGAGAACTGCACACCAAAGAACTCGCCGATGTACAGCACCTCTGACCCGATGTCGTTAAACGGGTCGATGTCCGCCTGCGCGGTGAACGTCACCACGTTGCGATCGTACAGCTGCTCGTCGTCCTGAATGGTTTCGGTCGTCAGGTGCAGGTAGCCCTTCACAGCCACCGTGTCAGGCTCATTGTTCGGATCGTCAGACAGAACCGAGGCTTTCACCCAGAACACGAATCCATCGAGCGGAAGCACCTTTCTGATGTACTTCGTGAACGTCACCACCTGAAACCTGCTCAGGTCATCAAGACCCTGCGCCAGGGTGGCGTTAAGCTCGGTTTTGGCGTTCTGTAACTCACTCAGGGAAGGCATTCAGCACCCCGCTTACCCAGGCGCGCATAGCTGCCTGATAGGTTCCTGTGTCAATGAACGAAGGGCGCGGCGGCCCCTTTTTGCCTTTAAAGCGCTTCGATATACCCTCAAGCGCGCGGCGCGTTGGAACACCAGGGAGGCCGTTCATCTCGGTGTTATCGAGGAAGCCGACAAAGAGATCGTGAACTTTGGACATTGACTCAGCGAGCGGGTCTTTTGCCGGCGGCGTGCCAGCGAACATGTTTTCAAACGCTGCGGCCAGGTCTTTGCTCATCAGATCAGCGATGTCGTTCCCGTAGCGGTCAAAGAACGTCTGCATAATCTGATACCTTGCTTCCAGCTCTTCCGCTACGCTCCCCGTCGTGGTGTCCTCGTCCTCGTAGGGGATATCGATAACGCCCAGATGAAAGGTGATCATGACAAGCCCCACAGGCTCCCGAACTGCTGAGCGATCATCAGGTAGCGACGGCCCCACGGGTCCTGGAGCATCTGCAGGTCTGCCAGCGACAGGTCTTTGAAGAAATCAGGGACCAGGCGCTGTGCGCTGGTAGAGTTATCCCCGGCGCCGGTAATAACCCCAGCTTTGAAATCGTTCAGTCCATGATCCTTACGGAACTCGGAAAACACCGCCTCTGTCCCGTAATTGATTAGAAACGATGCCCCCAGGTTATAAACCGCGATGCTGTACATGTTCGGCATAACGCACGCGATGTCCGGGTTTACCCATTCAACGGAGCCACCATAGGCGAGAGAAAAAGACAGCGAGTCGTCGGGAACCTGGTCGGGGGTGATGCCCATATCAGATCGAACGAACTCGATGAATCCCGACAGACTGGTGGTCATTTTTTCTTGCTCCCGGCTTTCGGCGTGACAATTTCTTCTTTGATGGTCGGTTCGTCGGAATGGTCATCGCGGCCTTTGGCCTGCTCTGCACTGAATTCCATATCACCTTCGTAACCGATACCGCTTTCGCGCAGTGTTTTATCCAGCGCGGCGACGGATGCCTGCCGGCGGTTATGAGCACCGCGGGTCAGATGGCCATCGTTATCGCGAATGGTTTTCTCAATAACGCTGGCGGAAACGGGTTTGTTGATGCTGTAGCACAAGCCGACAAATGCCTGGCTCTGGTCGATTTTGGTTGAGTCAACCAGGCCGTAAACCTGATGGTGCTGAATAACCGCTTCGACTTCTTCGGTCGAGCCATCCAGAACCTGCATCTGCGAACCGTGCTCAATGGGGATCTGGCGGAGACGCCCGGTTTCCAGTTGACGGAAAGTGAAGATGTGGCGCTGTTTGGTAGTGTTGGCGATGTACAGTTTCATTGTTTACCCTCGTAAAAAAGCCCCTGCACAGCGAGCTATGCAGAGGCCTAAGCACTTCTCAATTTCGCGTTTTAGGAGCTGTAAGCCATCGACAGGATGGTGATAGCTTCCGGACGGACCGCCCAGCCAGACGTAGAACGCATTTCAGACAGCACGTCGATAGCGCCACCGGGGATTGGTGTCGGGATTTCCATCGGTGCCGCCATGTCGGTGAACATCAGGGCGTTCGCCGCCAGAGACGGGCTCAGCCTGGCGAATTCGTTGGTGTTCACGGTGGAGTTGACCATCGGAACTTCCACTTCCGGGATGGTGATAACCACCGCGTCAGTACCGCCGGCGCCTGCACCGATCAGCGTGTCGTCGTATACCCAGTCAACCTGGACATTCGCTCCTTTCAGAACATCTTTCACCGTTCCGCCGACGGTATCAGTACCACCACCAGGACGCTGGTAAGAGGTCAGCTGAACGATCTGCTGAATCTCCATTGCGCCAAGCACGCGCTGCGGCCCAAGGATAACGACACGCTGCTGGCGACCCAACTGCATGGTACGGGTCAGAGCGGCCTGTACATGACCCAGCAGATAGACCGCCATCTGTCCGTGGTCGTAGGTCAGCACAGTGGTATTGCCGCTGCTGTCCGCCGGCAGGGTTTCGGTGGTCGCGCCTGCGGTGTTCAGCAGACCTTCGCCGCCTGCCGGGTTCATGCCGTACAGCAGCGCAGAGCGCAACTGCTGGAAGATACCCTGACGCATGCCGAGACGCTGAGCTTCTGGCAGAGCGACGTTCCAGTTACCGGCTGCCGCGGTGTCGTGGTGATCGTAGATACCACGGCAGCGGAACAGGTAGGTTGGAGTGGAGATCATGCGCGCATCAAGCGCCACGCTCGGCAGTTGGTTGGCGTTGCCGGACTGGCTGGAGGTTACCTGGGTACGGATATCCAGGCGGCGCATATAAACGTACTGGTCGCCTACGCCAAGGCGGACCTGCGGGTTACCGCTGGCGATGGCTTCGAACGCACCGGACGCCTGCTGATAACCAATGATCAACTCCGGCGCGATAAACGACGGGTTGACGATGGTGTAGCTGGGGGTAATTGCAGCCATTTAAAGCTCCCGATTAAAGTAAGACCAGCGCGCAGCTGTCGGTGTTGTTCCAGGTAAGGAAGCCCGTCGCGCTGTCATAGTTGACAGTTTTCGAGTTCCCGCTCTCGATGGAGATGACTTTCACCGGCAGAGTGATGTCTGCCTGAGCCACAGCACCGATAGTGCCCTGCGTGGTCGCGGAGCCGCCCGGCGCGCTGACAGGCGCATAGGTGAAGGTTGTCGCACTGCCTACGGTCAGCACAACGACGGTGCCGTTATAGGCCGCCGGGGCTACGCCGCTGATCTTCACGTACTGGCCAGCAGTCAGTCCATGCGCGGAGGCGGTAGTTGCGGTTGCCACGCCGTTCGAGTAGGTCACTGCAGTGGTGGCAATGTCAGCACCGGCAAAAGCCGCCGCGGCTGCGGTGGTCACCTGGTTATTGACGAAGTCCCACGCCAGCGGCGTTTTCACTGATGCGCCAGCGGTTCCCAGTGCGACCACCTGCGCTGACGCTTTCAGCGGAACGCGCATGTTGGAGCCAAGGCGATAGAATGAAACGCTCATGCCAGACGCATACAGCGGAACCGGTGATTGCGGAGTGGTAAGCCCGTTGTGGGCCTGGTTGAAGACGGTGAAGCCTTCGAGCTCAGCCAGTGACGCAGCGCGACGAATAGTCGATCCGCGAGGGCTGGAGTTCACGCCGGGCAGCAACTCGGCAACCGGCAGACCGCCCCACAGCGGTTTAGTTTCGGTGGCGGCGACGGTGCCGGACGCCAGGTTAAAGCGGTTTGCCGGATCATCCAGAGCAACGCCCTGAATGAAGCCATCAGACTGCACACCGAAGGACCCAGCGGCATTCGTGGTCGCCATCGGGTTAAGAGATAAATTAGCCATGCTTCAGAGCTCCCGTTAAGCCTGGTTGTTAAAACTGGTGACCTGACGCTTGCCAGACTGGAACGGCGCCCAGGTGACAGCGGGATCGCCTTCAAAGGTGCTGATCTGGCGGCCGGTAGCATCGGCGCGCTTAATCTCGCGCAACATGCCCGGGCCAACTGACAGGCTGGCCGCCTTCTGCGCATCAGCGTAGATATGCTTTTCGGCAGTGCTCAGTAGTTGAGAATCAGCGATGGCAGAGAGATCGACGGCCTTATAGTCCGGCGAATGCTCCTGCAGTTGAATCATCAGCCGGCGGCGATACGCCATCGGTTTTTCACCGGACAGCGGGATCGGGGCGCGCTTGCCAAAACTGGAGAAGACGCTATCGGCCTTCACCTGCGCTTCAGCAACTTCGTTGCGCTCATCGTCGCTCAGGTCGGTAGGAATGCGGGAGCGAAGCTCGGCAATTTCCTGGCGGATTTGAGAGTCGGCTTTTTCTTTTGCCATTTTCTCAGCCTCTTCGGCATCTGCCTTTTCTTTGGCTTCAGCATCAGCTTTTTCCTTCGCGGCTTTTTCTTCCGCGTCGGCTTTGGCTTTCGCCTCTTCCGTTTCTTTTTCTTCTGCGTCCGCCTTTTCTTTCTTGGCGGCCTCGTCGGCGTCAGCCTTGGCTTTCGCTTCCTTCTCTTCGTCGGCCTTAGCCAAACGCGCATCGATCGCCTTATTAATCAGCGCTACGATTTTTTCCTCGTCCATCTTTTCAGCCTCTTCAGGAATGGAATCAGATTTAACACCGGTAGGGGCAAGGAGCTTGTCCCACACGCCCTGTTCACAAATTGCAACGTGGTCGAGCAGCTCGGGGGATGGCTCCACCAGTAGAGGCTGACCGTCGACAATGATTGATTGAGCAACCTCGGAGAACTTCACAGTTGGCGAGGTGCTTAATTGCCTTGTTGCCATAATTTCAGCAGCTTCGGCGTCGTACACACGCGCAACGGCCCACACCTCGCCCTTATCGGCAACCCAGGCATTTGTCAGGGTGCCAATAACGCGCTTTGAGAACTCGTCGCTATCAAGTGTTCTTTTTTCGGGGTGAAGCCAGATAAGTGGTACGCCAGCTACCCGCTGGAGAAATTCAGGGGTGAGATAGTCGTCCGGGTTACGGAACGTCATCTCCTGATCTGCAGATCGCCAGGTAACCCCTGTTCCGGTCACCCGGATGGCGAACATCCACATGTTGTAAAAATATTGCGGGCTGCTGAGCGTTCCGTCAGCGATGAGCGCGGCCACGTCGGTTTCGTTGAGCGCCTGCTGCGCCAGCATTTCAGCGAATGGCTGATGAAGCGGCTTTGGCAGATCGTCAATATGGAACCATCCGGCGGCAAGCGATTCGTCGTTTATCTTCGCTTCGAACTGCTCCGGCACGTCGGCGCGGTAGGTCAGGTAGTCACCATATACGCTGTGCGGCGTCAGCGGACCATCGTACTGATAGCCAGTCTCCTCCAGCACCTCACGTCGTGCGGCGTCTATGGCTAACTCTCCCGGCTCTATCGTCCCGCCCGGCTGGCACCATGTGCCATCATCCGAGCGCTGGATCAGGAAGACAAACTTCCCCTGACGGAACATTATCCCGCTGCCAAAAATAGCCACGTTTTAATGCTCCTATGCTGCCTTCTTCATCGACTCCATGAACTTCTGGCCCTTCTGGGTCAGCATGTATTCAGGAATGCTTCGTAGGTTGTAGATGTAGGTCACGTAGCACTGACAAAAAACCTCTTCGCCAGGCTGCGTGATTTCGTCGAGGTAACCGGCTGGACCGGCTTTAACGTACCCGTTCTTTTGCGCCCAGTTCCCGCGTATCAGGTAATACAGTTGATCGCGTTCCTTGTGGTCATCTCGGTAGTCATAACCTGGCCGCCGCCAGTGGCTGTGCCATATCGCTGCAATCGCGTTGTTGCTCGTTGCGATCACGTTGTCGATATTGGCTATCAGCTTATGGTTCTGGTCGATCATCACCCGACGCGCTTCATAGTCCACCTTCTCGGCGGCCTTCTGAATGTGGTCAGCCGTTTCCCGCATCGTTCCCTGTATGCCAGTCAGCGCGATGCTGTCGGCAGAAGGGATACTGCTAGCCCAGCCGCTAAAGCGCGACAGCGTGGTGTCGATAGCTTTTTTGCGGTTCAGCTTTATCAGGTCAGCGCTGGCCATGATGCGGCGGTCAAGCTCGCTCCTGAGCTTCGGCTCCATGTAGTTCAGCGTGAAGCGTGAAAGCCCCTTATGGCGATCCAGCACGCCAGCCTTGCTCACCTGCAGGTCATAGGACTTACGTAACCTATCCGACACCATGCTCATGTAGTCGTCATCAGTTTCGCTTTCAGCTGCCTGTCGGATAATGGCCTGCCATTGCTCCAGTTCCTGACGCGAGGTGTAGCCATTGCGCAGAAAGAACTTCACCGCCTCGCGTACGGTGCGCGTGAAAGTCTTCATAGCATCATCCCGCCGCCGGGATCATCACTCTGCGGCTGCTGAGGTCGGTTAGCCTTTAACGACTCGATATCAAGATCAAGCCGTTGAGGGAAAAGGCTTTCGTTGGCGTTCGCGTTGACCTGCGCCCACTCGATAAGCAGAGCGCGGTTCTCATCATCCGTGTTGACCTGAGGAAACAGCACTTCCAGCATGCTGACGATCGCCTTAAAGCGGATTTCGTCGACCTTCACTTTCTCGCTTTCCGGCTCTTTCAAAGAGGAGGGCCAGCGATATTCGAAGTTGTTAATCCACGAGGAGAAGTACAGGCTGTACGTGTTTTTCAGATCCGGGAAGTCAGACCGCAGAGACTGGAAAAACTCAATGCTCCAGGCGCGGTACTGGCAAATACGAATGAAATAGTCATACAGTGGCTCAAGCCACTCGCGGATGTTGTCGATGTAGACAGCGACCGATCGAGCGTCTTCAGTCCCCTCGCCGAAGCCTTGAGCGAACGTTTCCGAGTTCAGGATGATAGCCGGCATGTCACCGGCAGCCGCTATGTTCTCAAGGATGTGATTGCGAGCAGAGTCGAGAGGCTTTTCCAGATTACTCAGGTCGATCGAGCTGATATCGTCCTGCGGACCAATCTGAAGAACCTCGCCCGTTTTCCCTCTCTTCAGCATCATCCGTTTGATGCCGCCAAGGGCCTGCATAACCTTGTTTACTACCGCACCGGCCCCGGCAATTTTGGTTATCAGAAGACCACCTTTCACCGCAACCATATCGTCGGTTCGCATGGTCTGGATGAATGATTTCAGCGGGAATAGTGCGCGCTGGTATACGCTGCGACCGGTAAAGCCAAAGGCCGCAGAGTTATAGGCCAGATAAATCGGGTCCTCGTTCTGCTGCACGACGCAGCGGGATTTGTGATACGGCTTGCCCGCCACCCTGATCCCGTCGACCTTCTGGAAGTCCTGCGCGTTCGGGTCCTGGTTCAGAACGATGCTACCCGCGGTGTTCAGCGGGTCGAGAATGTTGAATGTCACGTTGTGTTTATACAGCGTGCGGTAGTCCAACGCCGAGGACGGCTCCTGGTTATCAACCAGCATTGCGATCGCCGAAACACCATAAATACGCGAGATGCGCGCCGCATTAGCGATGTGCTTATCGGCACCCAGCGCTTTCCATTCCCGCTCAAAGGCATCGCGGAGACGCTGCTCAACGCCATACGCCTGCGAAACGTGAACGGTGCGAGGCTCGTTCATCGCCATCTTGATCGGGCGATCCACCATTTTCCCGCCCAGCGGGTGGAAAAGGTAAATCGTTTTGCAGGTCTGATAGCCAGCCGACATACCCGGCTGAATGTCATCGCTATCCAGGAGCGTGATCAGCTCCGGCGAGCAACTGCCGATTGCGATATCATCTTCGTTCATTGGTTTTCTCGCTAGAGTGCGTCGCCGCTACCGAACGCGATGATCAGCCCGTAGGTGTAATCATCCAGCAAATCGTCGGCGCGCTTGTGCGCGTTCTTATCGGCAAGGTGGAATCGTGACACCTGCTTGTGCAGATGGTTTGCTGTTTCGCCCTTGAAAACGGCTGTCTTCTCGTAGGCATATCGGGATATTTTCGCCAGCCCGCGGTAGTGGTAACCGGAGGCCATAATGGCGCGCTCGTCCTTCCCTTTGCTGGTCAGGGCGGATTCAATTTTGTTGACCGGCCATCCCAGACTCTCGCCTTTCTGCAGGAGGATGCTGCCCATGCTGGCGTCCTCAATGAACACGCCAAGGCTGCCGTTTACAGCGACGCACTGGCCGGATAGCTCATTCAGCCGGGTGAAAACTGACGGAATCCACTCTTCCAGCAGCGCGCCGTCGATCTGCACCACATCCCAGTCGAGAATGGTCAGCCGCTGAAGTCCGGGCCGGGTGTCGACGGCGTAGTAAACCACCGCCGTGCCGTCGTGCTCTGTACCGCCCTTAACGGCAGTATCCATGACAGCGAAAACGGCCTGGCACATCTCAGGGTAATCGACAGGCTGATCCTGGTTTTCACCCTCGAACCATTTGCGAACGTCGAAAAGCGACGCAGCGGACCAGTCGACGAACTCGGCTAGGAACTCCTGACGGAAAACGCGAGGGTCGTTGTTCTGTCGCTCTTTCTCCAGCTCCTCGGGAGGAACGAAGGGGTTAGACGATGTCGGCGCGTGATGCTCATGGAATCCGAGGTCTTTGTTATGGCAGATGGCATAGAAGAAGTTCTCTTCATCCACACCGTCAGGCGTTGAGAATACGTAGGCCCGGCCCTTTGTCGTCAGCAGCGTCGGCTTAATCGACTTCGGCCAGATTTCCTTCAGCATTTCAGGCGACTTGGTAAACGCCGCCTCATCGATCAGGATAATTTCGTACTCACGACCACGGCCAGCCAGTTTGTTGTCGTTGGTGACCCAGAAATCAATCTTCCCGCCGTTCTTCAGCAGCAGGCGCTTTTCCTGCCGGCTGAAGCTCTTTTTCAACGGCAGCAGAATTTCTTCCAGCTTGTCGTAGATCTCCTGGTACTGCCGGTATTCAGCGGTAAAGATGCCGACCCGGCCGCCGAGAGAAATATCCATGCCCGGGCGCCGGAACTGCGACGTTGCGTAGGTCACCGCAGCACTCGACAGCATGAAGGTTTTACCCCAGCGTCGACCACAGCGAACCGCATTCAGCTGGTGATCCCATGAGTCAGACCAGACCGTTAACTGTCCGTTGTGCAGCGTGGGCAGGTAAATGTCGGCCATGATTTATCTTCCCGGGATCGGCAGCGAGTTATGCACGACGATCGCGTTATCCTTGTCGCCGTCTTTCAATACATCAATTTCCCGCTTGAGTTTCTCGTTTTGCAGCTCAAGACGCTCAATATCAAGCTGAGCCTGGCGCTCACTGGTAGAACGTAGAAGGATAAGGCGAGCAAGCTCTTTCCTGGCGCTATCCTTATCCGCCGTCAGGATTTCTATCCCGAACTTGCCCAACTTCACGCCATGAAGAAGATGAATGGCATCACCATCAATATCTCGAGTATCAGCAATTACAGCCTCACCTCTTCCCTCTCCGTTGCACCTCGGGCAATCTGGGTTAGGGTCTAGCGTCTGGTTATAGCCATACCCGCCATCATCTCTCGGGGCTGGCTTTTCTTTCGCCTCAGCCTCCGTGGCTGCCTCTTCAAATTCCACAGCATCACGCCATTGGTACTGATGACCAAAACCCCAGCAATATCGACAGTTAACACGCCGGTATTGCGCAATTTCGTTAGGGTCAGCATTGATGATTGCAGTCAATTGCGCGATTACCTCATCAAGCTCTGCTGAGTATCTGGTCTGCCGCGCCTTTCGCATGGCATAGATGTAGCGCCTGACCTGTATATTTCTGTATATCTGGCTGGCAGCAAAGTAAGCGTTCTCGCCTTCGCATTTGTATCCGGCCAGACGATATGCCTCGACGCGAGTTTTCCCATCTAAGACATGATGAGCAAATATCATCTGCTGTTCGGAAAGCCCGAAATCATCTGGCGCTGAAGGAGGAAGCGTTGAGTACTCTGACGCAGTTTTTTTTTGCGCCTCAGGCTCTGGCTTTACACTCTTTTTCGCATGATCTGCCTTCTGCGAATTCGCAGATTTATTCGCACTTTTTTTTTGCGAATTCGCACCGTAAGTCGTTACTTTGATATAGCGTTTCGCAGATGAGTAATTCAGTCCCTGCGCTGCGCACCAGTCTTTCGGGGATATTCCTGTTTTGGCATGCTCGGCGAGGAACTGGTGTTGCAGTGCTCCCCAGTCCGGTTTTGCCATAGTCCTTACCTCGTTGTGACATTATCGAGCCACCTCTGGAAGTGGCTCTGTAATGCCCGGTCAGTCCTTAATGAACTCTTCCGTGTGGATGCCGATCTCACCGGTTAGCAACTGAGCACTGGTGCAATCAACGGTGACCGATGCGTGAGGGTTGGCGTTTTCGTTCAGCCATTTGATTACCGGCTTCACAACGTCTTCGAAGGAAGAACTTCTGGCCTTGTTAACGTCAGCCACATGGCAGTCACCAAGGCACGGACCGCGACCAAGGAAGCAGTTAACACAGGAGTGATCATGGATTTTTTCAGGTTCTTTTTCTGAACCTGCGCCACCCATGACGGCTCTGCATTTTTGGATCTGAGGCTCAAGGTAGATGGTAATCTCTATCGTTCCACTTTTGCCGATATCATTTTCATACACCGGAATGTATCTCACGCTGTCAATGAAGTGATCCCTGATGATTTTGGTTTCCAGCGAGTCAGGAGATGTAAACAGCTCGACGCCCTGCCCGGCACCGAGATTGATTTTGGGTTTATCTTTTGAGTACCCTTCAAACAACAGGGTTTCGACCAGATTGCGGGCGTTGATAACGCTGGAAGGCTGAGAAAGCTGCAGAAGCTGAACTTTCCAATATTTGATAACTTTCATGCTGTTTTCCTTTAGATGTGAGCCTGTCGTACAGGAACGCCGCCCGAGAGAGGTCGCCACCTTTAACGGCGCTCCTCAGGCTCACGACTGAAAGACTCTCGATGGTTTGCGTGTACGATACGCATTAAAAAGCCCCGCTATTGCGAGGCTCGTTTTTTCTCTGCTTGCCTGATATCCGCTTTATCACGGTTGCACTGCCCCAGCGCTGATAGCAGACTGACGTTTAAATCCAGGCTCTGGCCCCACGTCAGGTTGTCAGGGATTTCCGGTTGCGGGGTGTCAGCCTTCAGGCTGGCCGGTAACGGGACCACCGGCACTTTGACGTAGACCGTTCGCGAATTGTTGCAGCCGCTTAACTGCGCCAGCAGGCACAGGGCGATTAGTGCAATCATCATTCGCAACAGCAACCCGGATATCAGCCGAGGCTCCCGATGCGTCCAGTGCGATCTGCTCTTTTGCATGCTGATTAGCCTCGACGATGGTGTTGAAGATGGTCATGGTGGTCAGAACGTTGGAGGTGATGGTCTGAGCTGCGTTTGCCTGCTGTTCCGCGCCATCTGCTCGCTGCCTTTCCTGTTCGGCTTTGCCTTTGTAGTGGCTGGCAGAGATAGCCAGCGCACCAATCAGCACGACCATGAGCGCCGGCAGCCAGAACTTTTTAACCAGCGCCAGAATGGCTTCGGCAGTCATTGCGGCTTACTCTGGCTAACCAGGCGGCCCACAACGCCACAGGCAGCAATCACCGCTGTAATGGTGCCCATCGCTCCCGGCGGGATTGCGGTCTTGAGGTCTGGCGGTAGCTCTGCCCACACGGTGGGAATAATCCCGGCCAGCACCAGTGCATGCATGGAGAACCAGCGCCATGCGCTTTTCCAGTCATCAACGAGTTTCATGAGAGAAATACCTCACGCTCTGCCTTACGGCGATTCGTTAACCCAGCCATTACCTTGCCGCCTGACCGGTTCCAGCGAAGGAACTCATCAGCTGCGCCTTTCACATCACCTGCATTCAGCTTCTTCATCAGCGTTGATGTGGATAGCGCTCGCGTACCGATGTTGTAGGCCAGCGACACAAGCGCGTCGTACTGGTTCTGGGTTACGGTTACTTTGAGCATTTTGCTTACCGCCTGGTCAAAGCTCACTACGCCGGTGCGCAGCAGACGATCAGCCGTTGCGTCATCAATCTTCATTCCGGGCTTGATAGGCTTACCGTCCACTTTCCCTGTCCAGCCGTAGCCAATCGTCCAGGGATCACCACCGGTGCCAGGGTCTGGATATGCAGTTAACCGACAACCCTCAAATCGCTTAATCAGCGCGATACCGTTATTACTGATTTGCATCTTTAATCCCCGTCAGGCGCTCCCAGAAATAGGTCAACGCTACGGAGCCCATCGCGCCGCTTATCCCCGCGGTTGCCAGAATCATGTAAATGCTCAGTCCGCTTTCAATGCTCACCAGGCCAGCAATAACGCCGGTAAACCCTGAAACCACCATTTGGGCAAGAGCATTGATCAAGCTCCATGTTGCCTTGCTCTGCTTCACATCTATCAGGTAGCGGACAAGTCCACCCCAGCAAGCAATGATCAGCAGAACCAGCCAGGACATCCCGGCAATGCTCTCTTTGTCTTGCATACGCTTAGCCATAGTTACCGCCTCCGATGAAAGATCGGGAAGCTGTGTGTGAGAAGGTCAGGGCCGTCGGGCTGATTTACCAACAAAGCGTCGAGGGTGATTCCCGCGACCCTGAAAATAAAAAAGCCCGCAAAAAGGCGGGCAATAAGCATGAGGGTAATAGCAATGTCGGTGATGACCGAAAATACCCTGGCTGGGTCTGGCGGCCTGCGACGCTGTTGCAGCAGCGCCCCTGATAAGTTGGGGTATGAACCCGTTATCAGGTCAGGCCATTATCTGGTGCTGGTTGACGGAATCGAACCGCCGACATCCTGCTTACAAGGCAGGCGCTCTCCCAACTGAGCTAAACCAGCAATCTGGTTCAGGACTCTGCGCGTGTAGGGCTTCAACGTGTCGTGCAGCACGTCTCTACCCAAAAGCCCTGACCGGATCGCAGGCATAAAAAAGCCCCGCACGATGGCGAGGCTCGGTGTTCTGATAGGTCAAACGCAAATACGGCAACCTACACTAAATATATTGCTCATTTGTTCATTGAAATGCAAGCACGTTATGACTATTTTTTGCAATTTTCCTCACGCTTTCGCGATCGTTAAACGCATTTTGCAGCGGCTGGTACAGGCAGAAGAGCGCCGCGTTGATAATCTGCTTAACTTCCCGGCGGATGGTTGAAATGCTCGGGTGCTTATACTGGTTTCCGGCGCGGGTCTTCATCAGGCGAGGTTTGCTCACAGCATGCTGCCATGAAGCGATCCTTATCTCGCTTGAGTTACAGACGTAATAGGCAAAAATCACCTTCCATGCGTTCTCATCTACGTTTTTCAGGTAATGCCGGATTACGGCATCAATCAGCAACCCATCATCATCGCTGCATACAGGCCTTGATGGTGCTTGCGGTTCAACCGTGGCCATGAATTTGGCAATCATATTTATCATCGCCTTGTCTATCTTCCCTGTCTGGCACCATGCGCCCCAAAGCTGGAGCCACTGATCTATCCACTGGTGCTGTTCGTTGGTTAATTCCAGTTTCATGCTGTCTCTCCCAGGGTCTGATAGATGCGAACGAAATTTCTCAGTATGCGGTAGTCAACCAGTACGGTGCCGCGGTGCCGGCAGAGACGGAGCTTTTGCCAGCGGTCGCGGATGCGTTCAATAACGTCACGGCTCATGCGGCCTCCTGGTGACGGGCGCGGCGCTTCTCCAGCGCCCGGGCTCTGCGGGTAAATATGGATTTGATGCGCTGCAGGTAGGAAATATCGAACCGGCGCGGCTCGTTATCAGCCTCAAGGCGCTCTACGCGAGCCAGGCCAATGCGCTCAATCAGGTGAATGCGGTATTCAACGGCATTGCCGCTCAACTGGCGGTTGCAGCGGGTGCAGGCGGAGTGGACGTTGAACACGTTGAATTTCAGGTGCGACGCCGCGCCACGGGAACGGTAATGACTGGCGTCAATAGCGCTGCCGGTCAGGTAGTTGCTCTTGCCGATAAGCGGGCTTCCGCAGCTGACGCAGGGCTTACCTTCATCACGAATGCGAATGTACCGGTTAAAGGCTGACTGAGCCTCCTTATCCCATTGGGCCTTTGTCTTGAATGACTCACGCTTGGCGCGGCGACGCTGGCGCCCCTCCTTCTCGGATTCACGCTGGCGCTTCACCGCCCTGGCCTTCGCCGCTTCCCGGGCTTTTGCTGTCTGTTTTTTGCCGATCGCGCTGGCGCATTCAAAACTGCATACCACCTGCCCCTCCCGGGCAGGATGGAACCATTCGCGGCAGTGGGCGCATTTACGGCGTGCTGGTTTACGCATGTGGCCTCCTTGCTCTCAGGCGGAGCCACTTCTTATCGACCAGACGGGCTGTGTAGTCTTTAAGGGTCGGGATGTCTGAAGGCTTTACTTCTACCTTGCGCTTGCGGCGCGCCGGCACGCGGAAGATGCCGCGCTCCATTACTTTGGCGAGAAGACATTGCATAGCCATCACCCCGCAAAGCTCAGCAACTGACTGGCGGCATTTTCAGCCTCAGCCGGCGAGTGGAATTTGCGACGCAGAATGTAGTTCCAGAGCACATTCAGCACTGATTTGTAGACGCCGTTAAACTGGCTGTCGTCCATGCTGGCGAAGGAGATCGACTTTGCGACACGACGACGGCTGCCGTCAGGCATCTGGTATTCGTCGTAAAAGCCAGCCTGAATAGTTGCCCACTCGCGGAAGGATTCGAAGTGTTTCAGAAGCGCCATATCGCGGGAACGGGAAATACCGACAGAGGAGAGATACATCTCCGCGGCGTTCTGGAGCGCAGCGCGCTGATCGAAGTCGGATGAGAGGAAGTCGATAAACCCGGATATGAGGGTACGCTCAGCGGGCTCAATGAGACCACCGGAAGGGGTCCAGTAGTGATACCCGAGAGTAAGAAGCTTGAAGAACTTCTTGTGGAATGCGTAATTCCGGGGCTTACGGAACTCACCGCAAAGCAGTTGCCCTACGGGGATAAGTTGCAGATATTCGCTGGTTCCCGGTTCTGCGGGAATCAGTACGTTTTGATAACTCTTCTCAAATTGCAGTGTTTGCGCCATGTGTCCCCACTTGGCGCCGGAAGTAAGTCGTCAGTTGCTCAGGCTGACGAGGTAATTATCGCCCTTCCCGGGGATAAAAGCAAAATGAGCATATACGAGAAAAACCCCTCCGGAGAGGGGGTTGATTTCAACTGGAGGCTTTACGTTCTACGGGGGATTTAGGCATCACTAACCTCCTGCGGGGCGGCTGCAATCATCGCTCGATAAGCTGTTGGGCTATATACGGACGCTTCACGATAGGAAGCCTGTAGCATTTCCTCCGTAGGCTCCTTCGGCACCATAACGTAACCATCCGGAATTGCCGGAGAGTTGCCAGGAGCAGCCGTCGGCGGAACATATCCGCTATGTGCATCAGAATCGTATTCCAGAATGTCTGGCTCATATTCCAGATCACCTATCAGGTAGCGCATGCGGTCAGCTTCGTATCGAACACGGTCAGGATACTCTGATCGATCGATAGTGATGCCGGTAGAAAGGCATTCCCCCTTGCGGTGAAGGATTGCAGTCCAGTTCGTTTTGCCGTTCGTTTCTGGCATATCTCCATACCAGACGGTTAGCGCGGGAGAGTTGCCAGCCTTGAGCATGGCGGCGCGGCAGGATTCATACTTTGCTATCACAGCCAAAACGCCATGATTCCATGCATGCTCATCAATTGAGTCGCACGTTTTACATTCTTCAATTGCCGCTTCGAATATCGACACATCATCCGGCACTACCGGAGAGTTGCCAGCCTCATAAGCTACGCGCATCCAGTGATAAAAAGCTTCAGTGGTAACACAGCCGCACTCAACCTCAATGACGTCATCCTGTTGTGCTAACCATTCTTCGAATTTCATGACTTACCTCCGCTGAGCATGGCTGAGCGCTGCGCTACTATCTCAAGCAACCTCTCTTCAGCCTCCCAAAGACAACTACCTACACCACGGCAATCTCCATCAAGGCCATTCAGGTCTACGCGTATTTGGGCAACCTCCTGCAATGCGTTCAGCACATCATCCGGCACTACCGGCGCTGGCTGCTGAGATACCGCTGCATGGCAGTCCTCGCACAGACCATCGACTGAATATCCGTAGATAGGCTTATTGCAGTTTCTGTCTTTGCAGCGGCGTCGTTCATGTTTCTGAAGAGCATTGTCCAGCGTGAGGAAATCAACGCTTGGATGCGCCATGCGGGCATCTATCGCTGCGTCAAAATCATTCGTGTCGAGTTCAATAAGGTCATCCCAGCTCGCAAGTCCTGGCTCACCGTCATCGCCAAAAGCATCTCTTTCTCGCAAAAAACGGTAGCGTTGGGCATCTCGTTCAATGTTTGCCGTGAGCGCCACCGGCTCGCTGTCCGCTACCGGCTGCGCTGGCGGCATATCTGGACCTTTGCGAATAGCTTTTGCCAGCTCGATAGGGTCATCGTAAAGCCAGTCTCCGGTTTCATGGTGGTTGGCTTCTGCCAGTTGGGCGGCCCATTCCAGACCGTCTTTGTGCCCCTGCAGGTAGTCGAGAGGCAAATACCCTGACTCGCTGTCCATTGCGGCCAGCGCCATGCGGGCGAGATACGATGCCTCACCACACTGCACGTGATCGGTTTCAATAATTTCGAGTAACTGCTCTCTGGTTATGGTTGATTTGGTCATGGTTGGCTCCAGTTATCTTCAATCGCCACGCCTAAACGGTGCAGCCAGTCGGCAAGTTTAAGCATCGACTCGCGGTCGCTGAGCCCTCCAGGGAAGTCGCTCAGCGTGATAGTCGGTATGAAACGACCGAAGCTATCGCGCTCTATCGTTAAATGCTGCTCCAGAACGGTTTGCTGGGCTTTGCTGTTATGCCGCACCAAGTAAACGGATTTCGAGTCTTTGGCTTTTGGGTCATAGCGATACTCGGTCAGTATCATCTGGCTTCTGGTGCGATCGGTTCCTCTCCACATCACTCAGCCTCCACCTTGATGCCTGCGGCAGACGAGAACAACTCAAGCGCCAATCGCACTTGATGCTCAACTTCATCAGCTAATGGGGATTTGTAAGTATTCCTATAGTCCGGCAACTTCACAGAGACGGTGCGGGATTCCAAGCCTTCATCAGGCTTAGTGCTCCAGCCGTGCCACCACATGAAGGCGCAATAAGCGGCAACGTCGCGCGGGTCACCTTTGGCGATATGCTGGTGAAAGTGCGCCTGGCATTGACTTGGCCACCCATCCTGTTTCCAGTCTGTGTCGTAGCCGTATTTTAATTGGGCCTTGTACAGCTTCTCTGCTAGGGCAGCGCAGAAGTCGGCAACCAGCTTCTGCGTATCCGGGTGAAGTCCTAATGGCATACTCGGCGCCTGCTGCACCTTCTCCAGCGCCTCTACCAGCGCGAGAACGTTGGCAGGGTTAGCCAGGGCGATGAACTCTCCATTCCTGTCTGTCTGAGCTTGGGTGAAATCACCACTATCGACATAAACGATTGAACCCTGGTCTTCATCCATCGAGTCAACGTTATATTCAATGCTCGTGTTTCCTGGGTAGTATGCCCAGCGCCCAGGAGTCGCTTTCTCGGCTGCCGCTTTCAGGCTCTGCGCTAGTTCGGTGATATTCATGCTGCACGCTCCGCCTTCTGCTTGTTGTATACAGCCCAGCTCAGAGCATCGAGTTTGCGCTGGCCGGCTTTGTCGAAGAGGTGAATGCCGTTTTTGCAGGCATGCTCGGCCTGCACTTGCTCTTCCAGTTGAGCCAGTTGCTCATAGGTGAGCGTTGCCAGCTTCAGGCGGTTCCAGCCGAAGTTAGGGATACGGTTGCTCATTTGTCGGCCCCCTCTGTGTTCGCATGCTCGCGGATTTGTTCGATAAGCTCGCCGACGTCGACCTCAAAGCGCGCCAGCGTTTTGCACCCGCCAACTTTGTCACCCGAAATACGATAGCCATAGTCGTCATTGCTGACGCAGAGAGACAGGCCACCGCTCTGGTTATGAGATACCTCGATATAAACGTGATTAGGCTTTAGCATTTGTCGGCCCCCTCGCGCAGCTGCTTGGCAAAAAGCTCAGCGCTTTCGGCTACCTTCAGCAAGGATGAGTGACCTTCTTTACAGGCCCATTCCTCTGTAATGGCGCGCTGGTATGCTGCGAACTCCTCCACCCCATCAGCCTTAATCCCGGCTACGATGCGATCGGTGGCGGGGGTATCTGGCTTAAGTGCGTCAAGAACGGCGTGGATAACCTCTGTTTCGTTTTCAACCCATGAACACTCGGACGTTTCATTCCAGTCATGATCCATTACTGCGGTTTCCATGAATGCATCGACTGCTTCGGATGGGATTTCCCCATGGCTAAAAACAGCCTTCAGCGCCACATTCTCCGCCGCCAGCTGCTTAAACGCTTTCGCCAGCTTCAGGAACTTCTGCTCTCTGATCGACAGCTCGCCTGCGCTCTCCAGGGAGGCGATGAGCTCGTTTACTGCCTGTAGTGTGATAGTCATTTGGAAGCTCCTGCGGCGATCATAGCGAAGATTTCTTCAGTGGTTTCTTTCACGTCAATACGCTCTCCGGAGGTCATTTTCAGGATTGTCAGACCAGCGAAATACATGCTGACGATATGCTCTGCGGCAACAAACACAGGCTCGTAGACTGTTTCTGGTTCCCAACCATATTCGCCCTGCCGCTCTACGGTTACCTTTTGGCTTAATTTGAGAAAAATCATTTTCTTACTCCCGCCAGGCAATAGTTAAACAGTTTGGTCATTGGGTTTGCGCCGTCAGGACGCTGGCGATACTGAACAGACGGATCGCTTTCGGTGACAGTTGTTGTGTCAATCAGGGTGTACCGGTAGCTCCTGCACTCACCCGCACGCTTTACCTGGCCGTCTTTGTTCATCTGCCACAGGGAGGAATTGACTACTGAAGAGTCAAGCCCGGTACCGCGGCGGATATCCTGAAAGCTGCAGCCAGGATGCTGGCCGACGTAATTGATTACAGCTTGTTTGCCAGAGTTCTTTTTCATCAGATAAGCCCTCTCTCTTTCCCGCGCAGGTATTCATCCCGCAGCCACTGAGCCGGAGTTAACGCACCGAGCGATGCTGCATTTGGCATACATCCGAAGCTTTTTCCTTCAGGGTGAAACCCCTGCTGCCGGCTGACATGGTTTGTCGGAATGGCTTCCTGGTTGTTCTCCAGAGCCAGTACCGGCGACGGTATTTGTTCTCCGG
>OKIZ01000184.1_pt1 | contig 34686 bp, 32 predicted proteins | sample 1610951 | NCBI WGS metagenome assembly OKIZ01 (sample SAMN04436700, study PRJEB24849) | human gut metagenome | biome: human gut; feature: NICU; material: stool | host: Homo sapiens | place: USA: Saint Louis, MO | collected 2010-07-22 | reverse complement strand
ATGGTCGGGGACTTTCACCCCTTGATCTCTACCGGTCTCCCGGCGCACACTGTATTTATATACAGTATTAATTTTTCAGCCGAGTTTATCAAGCCGCCCGGAAGACATTGAGGCGAAAACATAAAAAGACGTAATATTCTGCCTGAGACCATGACTGCCGCAGGCAGGCCACTCCCGGACCTACGTATTCCAGATGGTTTTGCACTGCGCGCTGGAAATTTCCTCAATTTGGGAGGAGGATAGAATCCGTAGATGCGCTCTTTGCACATAACCTGCTGTTGTCCACCCGACATACTGAAGTGGAGATTCATATGTATTACACGTTAGGAGATAAGACTCTCCACTTTTATCGTTATCAGTGCCGCTTTTATGTTGCCCACTGGGATGGCGGCCATGTGATGACGGAGAAGTTCAAACCGTTTGTTGCTTCTATCACCGAGAAAACGGGCATTGATGCAAAGAACGTTGAGGCGGCGGCGCGGGACTACTTCAATAACGTTGATTGAGAATGTACTTAATATCATCGCTATCGGCTCAGCCATAGCGATGATTTCCGTGGGCAAACGGCAGAAGTTCAGGCAATAGTCATGTCACGGTAACGTAAAATAAAGGCTGTAAGCTAAACCCCGGATCCCACCAGCGCTAAAACGAGGTGAAGAGATGGCCATGTTAAAAGCCAGCAATCTGGAACAGGCAAAGCAGCTTCTGCAGTCCGACGATACCGTTAAAATAGAACTGGATTTCGAGCTCGACTCCGATGAGTTCTTTAATTTTGCTATTGAGTACTGTACACATGGAGCAAAGCTTACGCGAGTTGGCGATCGCTTCGTAATTTCACGGAAAATAAAGTAGTCTGCGCGTTAACCATCCTGCCATTCACAGCGTCACAGAGGCCGTCGATTGATGTATCTGTGATGTTTTCAGACACAAGAAATATCTGCATAAATTGCCGTGAAAAATTAATGCAGCGCGCATTTTCGATAATCACAGAGGAATAAGATAGCTACGGTTACTCACCGAGGGTTAAAACGTGAAAAAACGACTAATCTGCTGTCTGTTCGGCGAAACGGCAGGTATTATTGCCCGAAGGATGCAAAAAATAGCCGATGACCGACAATGCGATCGCTTAATCAGCGCCGTTGGGGTTGAAAACTTCTTTAGCATCGCCCCCGCCGTTGATGGCGTTCTGATCGCGCCACATATTCAGTATAAAATTGCCGAATTTATTGCTGCGTTGCATTTACCTCAAGAAATTGCTGTTATTGAAAGCTTGCCCTACGCTACATTTGATGGCGAAAAGATCCTCAATTTCGCGCTGAATACAATGCCGCGTGCTCTGGTTTAGTCTGAAAGTCCTGGCCACAAGAACCCGTGGACACACGGGTTGCTGCGGAGCCAATTATCTGAAGGGCGCATCCAGAGGCACTTCGGCGTCAGGCTGGTGAGTAATGCGGTTGCGAAGGTCGCGACGAATCATCTCAATCGCCCAGAACCAAAAAATATGCCCCACTAACTCCGAAATATACTCATCTGCAGGAATATTCAATAAGGAAGGCGTCAGGCCCAGTAACGGAAATGAGATCCAGTGAACGGCAATGGTAGCAACAATCCCTGCCCACGCCCCCTGCCATAATTTGACTTTCGGAAAGATTTCAGCAACAACGCAATATCCCACCGCAAACACCAGAGAGAATATAATATGCGTCACCATAACCGGATTAATGATATGCTCGGAAAAAGTATATACCGTATGCGTGGGGTCAATTCCCAGATAGTCGCGCAAGAAAAGATACGGCGGATTAAACTCATCCCTGCCACCGGAAAAGGTTCGAGGGGGTAAAGGAACTTCCGCACCCCATTTAACGAACGCAGACATAATCCCTGCAACCACCCCGACAAATAGCGCTACGCCATAACGGCGCCTTTCCGGTTGTGTCTGAATAAAAAACTCTTTAATCGCCATATTAATCACCATTAATCCATTACATTTATTTTTCTTATCTCATTTTTAATGGCATTACGGGCAGGCAACATTGATCAAGATCACACTTTTCCGGATGCCGGTGCTACCAGTTATGTACTGTAATTATGGCCATAATGCTTTCGCCTGCGAATCGTAAGCGATTTTTTTACACAAAAAAGCCGCCCGCAGGCAGCTTAGTGACAAAAGGGTGACAATATTGAATAATTTAAGATTAATGGCCCCTTTCAGGGCCGCCAGGTTACTTCCGTAACTCGAGCGATGCCGAGTTTCTGGCAATATGCGGGGCGATATTATCGAATGTAATCATTGCCGATTTACAAAAAATGCATTTCGCGCCAAACGGATTTTTTTCAGACACATCGTAAGTCGATGTTCTGTACTGTGACCCATGACAGCATGGGCACCTGAAATGAATGTGGTCAATCATGATGTTAGCCTCTTTTTGCTACAACATTCTCTACCGCAGGAACATTCACAGAAATCACCTTCCCGGCTTTCTGTTACAGCGTCAACGCGCTGCTCTGAATGGTTGAGAATAACAATGACTCATTGTCATTACTTCTGATAGATACCTCTGAAGCTTAGTCCAGATTGAGCTCTATTACTGCACCAGCGATTTTTTAATGTTGTTGTTTGCTTAATTTGCCCTCAGGGCACGTAATGTTCGGTAAATTTCAATAAAAAGTTGCGTGCTTTCAGGACAGCGATATCTCTTTTGCACTTTTTCACGCTAAACGGCGGTACTAAAATTACCACTTTTGCTATCACCGTTCGCGTCAGCTTCTGAACTTGTCTACTCGGGCTTAGACCGTCATCGTTGTCGCAGGTTCAAAAAACTTAACACTATTTGCTTCACAGAATTAATTAATAACGAAAAGGAGACTCTAAAGAAGGATTATCGATGGATAACGCTTGAGATGAGAACTGCTTTACTACTCGTTTCATTACTGGATCTGTGGAGTAAATCAACCATCTATTGATCGCACAAAAGTAGTTTGATAGCAAGTTTTATTTTGCTCGCGTGGCGGAAGCAAGGTTACGGCGCTCACATAATCGCGGCTTAATGGCCCGGATATTAACGCCATGGATAGCGATTATTCGTCAGTGACCGCCTGCTGTAACAGCGCTTTGCTCCACGCATAGAACGCCCGTACCGAAGGAGGAAGGTATCTGTTTTGCGGATAAACCAGCGAAAGGGGCAAAGCAGAAGAGAAGTTCTCCAGACAGGAGACCAGCGCGCCGCTGCGCAGGTACGGCATAGCCAGATAGCTGGCAACCCGAATGAGCCCAAACCCTTGTATTCCGGCCTGAATGTAGGCATCCGTATCGTCGACGACCAGCGTCTCTTTCATGCGAAGGGCATAATCCCCCTCAGCAAGCGAAAAATGCCACTCGATACTCCGACCGGTACGGTGGTTCAGGTAGCCAACGGCGCGATGCTGTTCCAGTTGGTCAAGAGTTTCCGGCCGACCATGAGCGGCAATATAGTCTGGAGATGCGAGAATCGCCCAGCGAAAGCTGGCAAGCGGTCGGGCAACCAAAGTGGTCGAATCGTCGATTCTGCCCGTTCGTATCGCGCAGTCATACCCTTCCTGAATAATATCTTCTACGTCATCGCTTGAACAAATCGTGATATCCAGGCCGGGATACTGCTGCAGAAATTCCGGCAGCCCTGGGATAATACAATGTCGGGCAAGGGACTGCGGCATACCCACTTTAAAGCGTCCTCTGGGCTGCGCAAATCTACCGGGGAAAGAGGACTCCAGGGTGGCGATCTCAGCCAGAAGCCTTTTGCACTCTGTATAATAACTGCGGCCGTCTACCGTCACGCTAAGCTTACGGGTGGTACGCTGTAAAAGCTGAATTCCCAAGTATGCTTCAAGCTCTTTAATCACCCGCGATACCGTTGAGCGCGGCAGCCCCAGCACTTCAGCCGCTCTGGCGAACCCGTGTGAATCCACCACGCAAACATAGACCTGCATTGATTCCAGCTTATCCATTTTGCCCCTTCACCCACGCGATTGTTCCATATTTGCGAACAGTTTAACCCAATGTTGAGTCCTTATCGAATGTAGCTGATCGACCTAAACTTCCCTAAACCCAATCGATAGTGTGATCTGATCAGTAAGGAGTCAGAATGAGAGAATCTCATATTAATGCAGGTGAAAAGGTATTAGTGCTGGGAGCGGGACAGTTGGGCGCAGCCGTACTCAGCTCATTAATCCCGGCGGTCAAGCGACAAAATGGTACCGTCACGGTTATCGTGTCGCCAGGATCGTGGGGCGATCGGGGGGAGTTGCTTTCTGCTAGCCATCAACAACTGGCGGCGGCGGGGGCAGAATTTATTGCCTGCGACGTAGCCGCTGGTACGGTTGCATCGTTAACGGGCCCGTTTGCAGAGTTTGATACCATCATCAACTGCATGGGCTTTATTGCTGGCACAGGAACCCAGATAAAGATTACCCGTGCGGTACTGGAGGCCGGAGTGAAGCGCTATTTTCCCTGGCAGTTTGGCGTAAATTACGATGTAGTCGGAAAAGGCAGCGGTCAACCCGTCTGGGACGAACAGTATGATGTCAGAACATTATTACGGGAACAAATCGCCACAGAATGGGTGATTATTTCGACCGGTATGTTTACCAGTTTTCTTTTCGAGCCTGCCTTCGACGTGGTGAATTTATCGAAAAATACGATTAATGCCCTCGGCAGCTGGGATACCCAGGTTACCGTAACAACACCTGCGGATATTGGCCGTCTGACCACCGCGATTTATTTGCAACAACCGCAGGTGAGAAATGACGTTATCTTTATCGCCGGAGAAACCACTTCCTATAGAAAACTGGCGGACACCGTTGAGCGGGTAACTCAAAAATGCTTTTCAAAAAAGGTACTCACGTTGCCCACTCTACTGGAACAACTACGTTCAAACCCGGACGATGGAATGCTTCGCTATCGCGCAGCTTTTGCCAGGGGAGACGGTATGTGGTGGCCAAGTAATAAAACGTGGAATGCACAAAATAATATACCTACCCAGGATATTGCCTCATGGCTCAAAAGTAGTATTTATTAAACGCCACAGTCGTCCCGAAGAAGTCGCAACAATGGTCGCGGGGCTGGCAGGCCCGAAAGCCTCGTTCGTAACAGGAGCCATGCAGACCATTGACGGCGCGTTTGGTGCGTGATGCCATGACGGGGTTTGGCAACCGCGAGATCCCGTCATGATTTTGTTGCGTCGGTTTTCAGCCTACGGCTAACTCGTTCACAACACTGGCGGCGCTTTTGATGCTGCGGATAGTGCCGATCCCCGTACCGAGTGAGATATAGCCTTCTTCAGCATTCCCCTCCAGCATGCCAATACGCAAGCCACGCAATCCCCCCATTGCTCTGCCGAGCTCTTCATGACTTGCGCCGGCCTTATCCATTGCGACCAAAGTTTCAGCGAGCCTGCCCGGCAGGGAGCGATAGTAGTGCGGCTGCGTGCGGAACAGCAGCAAATCAAGACCGTTGGCGGCAATAATTCTGTTTTTAATCGACAGCGGTACCCTGCTCTCTTCCGTTCCGATAAACACCGAACCGGCAAATACCCCTTCGGCGCCTAATGCGTGCGCCGCTCTGGCGGTGCGGTTATCAGTAATACCACCCGCAGCCATTAGCGGAATATTTTTCACCGCATCGGCAATCAGCGGCACGATTGAAAAAGTACCCAGCGCGGTGCCCGGCAAGGTTCCCCCTTCATCAAAACCGGTCGCGACAATGATATCGGCGCCGGCCTCTTCAGCAAGACGAGTATTTTCAGGCGTTGGATTGATATCGCGATAAATAATAGCAATGCCCGCCTGTTTAAGTTCATTAAATAACGACGGAATGATCGCCCCTTCACCGTAGCCGGTATAAACCACAGCGCTGACGCCCTCTTCTTTAATTACCTGCAGAATGGGTGGGGTCCAGATGTCATTGTCTGGAGAGGGGATCAGGTTCACACCAAAAGGCTTTTCGGTCAGTTGCTTAGTTTTACGAATCTCTTCGCGCATTTTTTCAGCGGTTTCTTCGGGCGTTGATACCGCAGTCGCGGCGGTTAATCCGGCATTAGGGCCAAGTACGCCAAGTCCCCCGGCATTGCTGACTGCGGCGACTAGACGGGCATCGGTCAACCAGGAGAGAGGGCCCTGAATCACCGGTTTTTCAATATGCAGGATCTGGCAGATACGGTTAGTTTTCATAATGGATTATCCTTCGCAGTGGCGCTACGGCGCGGGTCGTTTTTGCTGGAAGGAGTGTATGACGTTAGATTATTTAGAAAAATAGCTAAAAAAGTTCATCACTATTATAAAATCGATAACAATATTTTCTCTGGCATCAGGCAAAAGAATCCAGCCATGCAATTAAATCTCTTTGAATCTATAAGAATTTTTATTGAAATTGTCGAATCAGGCAGCTTTACTCAGGCAGCAGAAAACCTGCAAGTTCATCGCCCCGCCGTGACGAAAGCCTTACAGCTGCTTGAGCAGCACTGCGGTACGCGTTTGCTGCAGCGAACCACGCGTCGCATTAGCCTGACGCCTGACGGGGAAACGTTTTATCACCGGAGTAAACCTTTACTCTCCCAGGCGGATGAGCTGCTGGAGTCTTTTGGCGCCGATCGCGTACTGCGCGGCCAGCTACGGGTTGATATGCCCATCGCTTTTGCGACTTTACTGGTTGTCCCCAGGCTTCCTGATTTTTATCGCCAGCATCCTGACCTCGAAATCATCCTTAGTAGCTCAGATCGCCGGAGAGATATGCTGCGCGATGGTCTTGACTGCCTGCTCCGCGTCGGGGAACTGGATGACGGAGACTATATCGCCCGTAAGCTGGGCAATATTAAAATGACGACCTGCGCCAGCCCGGCCTATATTGCCCGCTACGGCGCGCCGAACACGCTGGAGGATTTACAGCAGCATCAGGCGATCAACTGGATTAACAGCAACAGCCGACAAAGCATGCCGTGGACGTTTACCACGCCAGAAGGCCCCGTTGAAATGACGCTTCCCGGTAAGCTGGTCGTGGATAACTCAGAAACCTATTTATCTGCGGGGCTGGCAGGCTTGGGATTAGTCCAGGGGATGAACGTGTTTTTACAGCCTTATCTCGACCGGGGGCTGTTAGTGGAAGTCTTACCCGACAATCCTACCCCCGATCGCAAACTGTCACTTTTGTATCCGCACCGCCATCTTTCCCGCAAAGTTCGGGGGTTTACCGAATGGTTAGAGAGCTTATTGTGAAAAACAAATTTAATACCGTCCTCCTGGGTGAAATTAACAGGATTAATTCACAGCAGGACAGGCGTGCCGTCAGTAAACCTTCGCCAGGCCATAGGCTCTGCGATGGCTGGCGGCGGCACGACAGCGGATACTCATTCCGGAAAGATTAATGCGTTCAGGACGTGATCCTGCCAGATACCATTAATTTTCAGATAAGAGTGCGCATAGCCCTCTTGCACAAAACCCAGACTTTTAAGGGTATTGCTGCTCCGCACGTTATCAGGCAGATGATTGGCCATGATCCTGTGTATCCCGTAATTCTCACGCACGTACCGAATCGCCTGCTCTAACGCTTCGCGCATCAGGCCCTTTCCCTGGCAGGCGCGATCGAGAGAAAAGCCCAGATAGCATGCCTGAAAAACGCCGAAGACAAAGTTAGTGAAGTTGATACTGCCGATGATTTGCGGTTCATTTTTGAGGGTGAAAACCAGCATCAAGCTACGTTTTTCGTCATACTCTCTGCGCGCGCTGCTGATTCTTTGCGCAATAGTGTCTAACGTAAAATAGTCGTCATTTCGCAAGGGTTCGAATGGCGCAAGGTGAGAACGGTTTTCCAGCAAATAATGCTGTAAATGCCGTGCATGATCGGGCGCCAGTAAACAGATATCGGAGCGCTCCGTAGATAATAACTTCATCGCTTAGCCCTACTAACATGTTGGGCGATGATTATAGGAACTGGCGCAAAAATTAACAAATACAACCATAACATTTAACATCAAAACCACATACCCTTATTTCTCTAATAACTTCGCATTCGGCGCTGCGCCGGTCACTGACCGCCACGGGCACCGCTCCTCTCCTCGTGCCCGTCTCCCGTATCAGGCATCCTCGTACCTGCTCAAGTTCGCAATGTATCTATCACCGCCCGCAGCGCGGGGGAGACGTTGCGATGAGGATAATAGAGAAAAGAGCCTTCCAGTCGCTGGCTGTAACGCTGCAGGACTCTGATAAGCGCGCCCCGCTCCAGGTCGTCGGCGACCAGCTCCTGCGGAACATAGGCCAGGCCCAGTCCCAGGCGGGCGGCTTTCGCTTCCATATAGCTGTCGGCAAAAGCCCACTGCCCCTGAGGCCGGTGGGTAATTTTTTTACCCTGCTCATTCAGCTCCCAGGCGTAAAGGCTACCGTCGCCAAACTGGTAAGCGATACAGGGATGGACGACCAGATCCGCTGGCGTTTGCGGGAAACCGTAGCGGCGAAAATGCTCGGGCGTGCCGACAACGGCCATCTCCATATCGGGCGAAATGCGCACTGCGACCATGCCGCCGCCGACCTCCGGCCCAAGACGCACCCCGGCATCAAACCGCTCTGCAATAATATCGACAAACCGACTTTCGCTAATAAGTTCCAGCCGGATATCAGGATAGCGCTGCTTGAACACCGCCAGCTTCGGCAGAAGGACTTTATCAATCGCATGCTGGCTGGCGTTAATGCGGACGGTGCCGGAAGGCGTGTTGCGATAATACGCCAGAGTGGAAAGCCCCGAATCCAATGCATCAAAGCCCGCTTCTACCGTTCGATAGAGCTGCTCGCCGGCCTGGGTAAGTGAAAGTTTACGGGTCGTGCGCACCAGAAGCTGTACGCCGAGCCTTTCTTCAAGTTCGCGTACGGCGCGGCTGACGCCGGATTGCGCCAGCCCAAGCCGCTGCGCGGCGGCGGTAAAGCTCCCTTCCCGCACCACCAGCATGAACAGGTAAAGATCGTTATAGTTTTCCCGCCTCGCCATCATTCTCCCCGCTACCGTTTCGCTATTTATCACAATTTGATATGAATCTTAGCACTTTCCCCCCGCTAATCAGCACTCTGACTGCTAACTATAATCAGCGCACTGCAACAAAGCACAGCAGCGTTGTCCGTATGAAACCTGTATCAGGAACCTGTTTTAGGGGAAATATTGATGAAAGCGTTCACCAGAAAACTGACGGCCGTCATGCCAGCCATGCTGCTATGCGCATCATTAAGTGGAGTAACAACCATGAGCTATGCCGATACAACCAATCCGAACGCGCCCGTTTCGCTGATCGAAACCTGGGACAAAACCTTTACGAAAAGCGCGAAAGTCGATCACCGCAAGGTGACCTTCCAGAACCGCTACGGGATCACCCTGGTCGGCGATCTCTACATCCCTAAAGATCGCGGCGAGCGCAAGCTGGCGGCGATTGCCGTAAGCGGCCCCTTCGGCGCGGTGAAAGAGCAGTCCAGCGGGCTGTATGCCCAGACCCTGGCAGAACAGGGCTTTGTCACCCTCGCCTTCGATCCTTCGTACACGGGGGAAAGCGGCGGTCATCCGCGTAACGTCGCCTCGCCGGATATCAATACTGAGGATTTCAGCGCGGCGGTGGATTTTTTAGGATTGCAAAACGAAGTGGATCGCAACCGAATCGGCCTGCTCGGCATCTGCGGCTGGGGCGGCATGGCGCTGAACGATGCCGCGATGGATACCCGCGTCAAAGCGGTGGCCACCAGCGTTATGTACGATATGAGCCGCGCGATGGGCCACGGCGTTGGCGACGGTAAAGATCGTTATACCACCGCCGATCGCCGCGCCGTACTGCAATATCTGAACGCGCAGCGCTGGAAAGATGCGGAAAACGGTACCTTCGCACCGGGCGGACATGACATTTATGTCGATGAGAAAGGCAACGCCAGCGCGGGCGATCGTATCCTGCCGGAAACCCTGCCAGCCAACCCGAACCCGGTATTGAAAGAGTTCTTTGATTATTACCGCATGCCGCGCGGTTTCCACGCCCGCTCCGTCAACTCAACCGGCGCGTGGAACGCGACCATGCCGCTGTCGTTTATGAATATGCCGCTGCTGAGCTATGCCAATGAAGTCACCATCCCGACGCTGATCGTAACCGGTGAAAATGCCCACTCACGCTATTTTGCCGAAGACGCTTTCAAGGCTATCGGCAGTAAAGAGAAAGAGCTGGTCATTGTCCCCGGCGCGAACCATGTCGATCTGTATGATAATGCGGCCGGTAAAATCCCGTTTGCCAGATTTGAACAGTTCTTCAAAACCAGCCTGAGATAACGCCCCCGAGCCGCCCGTCTTTGCGGGCGGCTGACCCTCGCGCCCATGACTTTTCACCGCCTTTTTTGCCGCTATTCCATGCCAGGCGTCCTTTGCGGCAGGGCCTGAATCTGGCCGAAAAAATATCCAGAGATGTCCATCATGTCCATATTGAGTCGTAATACACCACACCCTCAACCCCCCGCCCACTGGGGCGGCGTCTTTGCCATGACGCTGTGCGTTTTTGTCCTTATCGCTTCCGAATTTCTGCCGGTCAGCCTGCTGACGCCGATTGCCAGAGAGTTAAATATCACCGAGGGGCTGGCAGGCCAGGGCATTGCGATTTCCGGCGCCCTGGCGGTGCTGACCAGCCTGACCATCTCTGACCTTGCCGGCAGTCTGAATCGTAAATATCTCCTGCTGGGGCTGACGGTGCTGATGGCGGCGTCGGGAATGATTGTTGCCCTCGCCCACAACTATGCGGTTTATATGGCGGGAAGAGCCCTGATTGGCGTCGTTATCGGTGGCTTCTGGTCCATGTCGGCGGCCACCGCTATCAGACTGGTGCCGGCGCACCAGGTTCCCCGTGCGCTGGCGATTTTCAACGGCGGTAACGCGCTGGCAACCGTCGTAGCGGCGCCGCTTGGCAGCTACCTGGGAGCCACCGTCGGCTGGCGCGGCGCTTTTTTCTGCCTCGTGCCGCTGGCGATAGCTGCATTCATCTGGCAGTGCGTCAGCCTGCCAGCGATGGAAAGCGCCACAGCGAGTCGGCCACGCGGTGCTTTGCTTCGTCTGTTCAGCCGCCCCATCGTCGCCATCGGCCTGCTGGCCTGCGGACTTTTCTTTATGGGCCAGTTTGCCTTATTTACCTACGTGCGGCCATTTTTGGAAACGGTAACCCATATCAGCACCTCAGGTCTGTCACTGATTCTGCTCGCTATCGGCGTCGCGGGTTTTATCGGCACTCTGTGCGTTTCGACGCTCCTCAACGCCCGGTTTTATCAGACCTTAATCACCCTCCCGTTGCTGATGGCGGCGATTGCCGCAACGCTGCTTCTGGTCGGCCACCACGTCTGGCCCGTTGCCGTACTGTTAAGCTTATGGGGAATGCTGGCGACGGCGGCGCCAACCGGCTGGTGGACCTGGATAGCGCGGACCCTGCCCAATGATGCCGAGGCGGGTGGCGGCCTGATGGTCGCCGTCATTCAGCTGTCGATCGCGCTGGGTTCAACTGCTGGAGGTTGGGCATTCGACCGCCTGGGGTGGCAAAGCGCGTTTGGCTTAAGCGGCATTTTGCTGCTTGCCGCGGTGGGTATGACTTTGCTCACCAGCCGTCAACCGGCGAAATAAGCTCACGGAATCCGATACGAGCAGCGGAGTTTTCTCGTCGCGGGTAATGCGTATAATGCGGCTTGCATTCACGCTGAAAAATAACCGCGGCTCATATTATGCATCTCAACCGGTGTTGCTGGCTGCTACTGATCTTCGCAGCGATCGGTAGCTTTTTTACCTCCTGGCCCTTTGCTGTCTGGCTGCTGCTGATTAACGTACTGACGCTGGTGATTTATGGCGTGGATAAAATGGCGGCGCGCAGGGCCTGGCGTAGAGTGCCCGAGGCCACTTTACTGTCATTTGGCTTGTTGGGCGGCTGGGCTGGAGCCATAGCGGGCCAAAGGCTGTTCCGCCATAAAACGCAGAAGCAGCCGTTCAGGACCTGGTTCGTCATCAGTACGATGGTCAGCATCGCAGGGATGGCGGCGATTTATGGGTTGTATGCTTTTTCCGCTCACTGAGCGATGGCAACGCTGGCGGCGGGTAAACGGGGCAAGCCATTCAACCCGCCGCTATTCGTAGTATATTATTGAGAGTATTGTTGATTATCAGGTGTACCTTATGACCTACTCCATCGGTGAATTTGCGCAGCTTTGCGGCATTAACGCGACCACGCTTCGCGCCTGGCAGCGTCGCTACGGCCTCCTTAAGCCACAGCGTACCGATGGCGGCCATCGTCTGTACAGCGATGACGATATTCAGCAGGCGCTCAAAATTCTCGACTGGGTCAAAAAAGGGGTGCCGGTCAGCCAGGTCAAGCCCCTGCTGGCCCGTCCCGGCGCGCGACGGACAAATAACTGGCTCACCTTGCAGGAAAGCATGCTGCAGCGACTGAAAGAGGGAAAAATCGAATCACTGCGCCAGCTGATTTACGACGCCGGTCGTGAATATCCCCGCCCCGAGCTGGTCACCGAAGTGCTGCGCCCGCTGCGTAGCCAGGTTTCCGCCAATGTCCCGGCAATCATGACGCTGCGCGAAATCCTCGATGGCATCATTATCGCCTATACCTCCTTTTGCCTCGAAGGGGACAAAAAAGCGCCCGGCGATAACTATCTGATCACCGGCTGGCACCTGACGGACGCCTGCGAAATCTGGCTTGAAGCGCTCAAGCGCACCGGCAAGGGTCACCGCATCGACGTCCTTCCCACCCCTCCCGCAACCCTTGCACCGGAGATCCTGCCAGAACGCAAATGGCTGCTGGTGACGACCGGTAAACTCTCGCCTGCCCGGCAGAGGCAGATTGAACGCTGGCAGCAGCAGGTTGTCTCGCTGGAGATTATCGCGCTGTAATGGCATGCGCCACACCCCGTGGCGCAGCGAACAGGTCCCTCAGTATCGCCCCAACAAAAATCCCCCTTTGCTTTTTCGTGCAACTTTTTCGCACCCGCTCGCAGACGCCTCTTTTCTCGCTAACGCCTCCAGAACCACGCATCAAAGTTTCAATAATAACCACATGATAAATAACAACAATAAAAAATATTTTCACCAAAACTTGGACAAATATTATTAATTGTGTAAGTTTTAACTATGCTACATTGTTTACTCAGGAAGTGACCTATGCGTCCCTCGTCGTCCGCCATCAGTCGTTTTAGCGCGTACTATGCCACGCTGGATACCCAGCCGCCCTCAGCGCTGGCCGAGCTGTACCATGCCCATGCCGTGCTGATCGATCCTTTTGGCCAACATCAGGGACTGGCCGCAATCCAGGATTACCTTTCACACCTGCTGGCTAACGTGGATCACTGCCGTTTCACCCTCGATGCGCCGCTCTGCGCCGGTCAACGCTTTGCCGTCGCCTGGACCATGCACTGGTCGCATCCGCGACTTGCCGGCGGAGCGGCGCTAGAGCTTGCGGGATGTTCAACGGTCACCATTGAGGACGAACGCATTATTCATCAGCGTGACTACTACGACGCCGGAGAGATGCTGTATGAACATCTTCCCCTGCTGGGATCGGCGGTGCGCGGCGTCAAGCGGAGGGTGCGGAAATGATGACGGTTCTGATCACCGGCGCCAGCTCCGGCATTGGCGCCGGGCTCGCCAGATCCTTTGCTGCGGATGGTCATCTTGTCATTGCCTGCGGCCGCGATCCGTCTCGTCTGGCGGCGCTACAGCAGCACAGCCCCAACATCCGCGTCCTCTCATTCGATATGACGGACAGAGATGCCTGTCGCCAGACGCTCGCTAACTGCCGCGCCGATTGGGTCATTCTCTGCGCCGGGACCTGCGAATACCTCGATCGCGGCATGGTTGATGCCGGGCTGGTTGAAAGAGTCATCACCACCAATTTTCTCGGGCCGGTGAACTGCCTGGCAGCGCTTCAGTCGCAGCTGTCAGCCGGGAATCGCGTGGTGCTGGTGAGCTCGATGGCGCACTGGCTGCCCTTTCCACGGGCCGAGGCCTATGGGGCATCGAAAGCGGCGCTGACCTGGTTTGCCAACAGTCTGCGCCTGGACTGGGAGCCACGAGGGATCGCCGTCACGGTCGTTTCGCCAGGGTTTGTTGATACCCCACTAACGAGTCAGAACGATTTTTCAATGCCTGGACAGGTGAGCGTGGAGCAGGCGGTGAAAGCCATTCGCCGCGGCCTGGCGAAAGGTCACGATCGTATCGCCTTCCCGACTGGCTTTTGTCTGCTTCTGCGCCTGCTGGCCGGGCTTCCTGAAAGTCTTCAACGCAAGCTGTTACGCAGGATGGTACGGTCATGAAAATCGCGATTATTGGCAGCGGGATTGCCGGGCTGACCTGCGCATGGCGTCTTGCCGCGCAACACCAGGTAACCCTGTTCGAAGCTGCATCCACGCCGGGAGGGCACACCGCCACGGTGGATATCGCCACGCCGCAGGGTACGTGGGCCATCGATACCGGATTCATTGTGTATAACGATCGCACCTATCCGCACTTTATCGGCCTGCTGAGCGAGCTGGGGATCCGCGGCCAAAAAACGCAGATGAGCTTTTCGGTCCATAACCCGCAGAGTGGCCTGGAGTATAACGGTCATAGCCTGAGTTCGCTTTTCGCCCAGCGACGCAATCTGCTTAAGCCGGCCTTCTGGGGGCTGCTGAGAGAAATCGTCCGTTTTAATCGGCTGGCGAAGCAGGCTCTGGGAGGCGCGTTCGACCCGGCCGCCACGCTACAGACCTTCCTCGAGCGCCACCGCTTTAGCCCTTTTTTTGCGCGCCACTACATTCTGCCGATGGGGGCCGCTATCTGGTCTTCGTCGCTACAGGAGATGCGTCGCTTCCCGCTGGCGCTGTTCTTACGCTTCTTTGATAATCACGGCCTGCTGGATATCCGCCAGCGTCCGCAGTGGTACGTGGTGCCCGGCGGCTCGCGCGAATACGTCCGCGCCCTGCTTGCCCGGTCTGGCGATCGCCTGAGCCTCCGCCTCAATACGCCGGTGCAAAACGTTATCCGCGGTCAGGATGGCGTGACGTTGCAACTGGCAACGGGAGAGGAGCATTTCGATCAGGCTATCTTCGCCTGCCATTCGGCCGATGCGCTGGCCATGCTGGCGGAACCCACCGTCGCCGAACGCGAGATTCTGGGCGATATCGGCTGGCAGCGCAACGAGGTGGTTCTGCACAGCGATCCCCGCTGGCTGCCGGTGCGTAAGCGCGCCTGGGCCAGCTGGAACTATCGCCTGAGCGAGCAGGATCAGGCCAGCGCCTGCGTCACCTACAACATGAATATTCTTCAGGGCCTGCCTGCCGACGCCCCGTTGTTCTGCGTCACCCTCAATCCGCCGACGCCGGTGGACCCGCGCTTCGTCTGGAAACGTATGGTCTATGAACATCCGTTGTTTAATCCACAAAGCGGGTCGGCTCAGCTGCGGCGCGAGGAGATCAACGGCCGCCAGCGGAGCTGGTTCTGCGGCGCGTACTGGTATAACGGCTTCCATGAAGATGGCGTGCGCAGCGCCCTCGATGTGGTCAACGGCATCGCCGCGACGGAGAATCGCTGAAATGAACAGCTGCCTGTATGAAGGGGTATTACGCCACCGCCGTCTCCAGCCGAAAGCGCACCATTTTCGCTATCGCATCTTCATGGCCTGGCTCGATCTGGATGAACTGGACCTGCTCAGCGAAGTGGGTATCCGCCGCAATAGTTTTGCTGCCGCCTCTTTTTACGATGCGGATTACCCGCTGGGAACGCCGCTGAAAGCGCAGGTTCTGAATCGGCTGGAAAGCCTGACCGGCGCGCGTCCGGATGGCCGCGTTATGCTGCTGACCCAGCTGCGCTATCTGGGCTTTCATTTTAACCCGGTCAACTTTTACTACTGCTATGACGGCGCAGGCGCCCTGCGCTGGGTGCTGGCAGAAGTGCGCAACACGCCGTGGAATGAACGGCATTACTACGCCGTGGACGGCCAACGGACGCGTCCGCTGGATAAGGCCTTTCACGTCTCGCCGTTTAACCCGATGGACATGGTCTATCACTGGCGATTCAACCGGCCCGGTAAAACGCTGCATATGCATATTGAGAACCATCAGACGGCAAAAGTCTTCGATGCCACGCTGGCCCTGAGCCGTGAACCCTTAACCCGGGCCAACCTGCGAGGGCTGCTGCTGCGCATTCCGCTGATGACGCTGAAAACCGTTCTCGCGATTTACTGGCAGGCGCTACGGCTGTGGCTCAAGCGCGTGCCGCTGTACAATCATCCTGTCAGCAGGAGTGAACGCTCATGACCGATCCCGTTTTTGCGCTTGAGCCCGATATCCCGCGCAACGTGCGTATCGCGCGCTGGTTGCTCTTTCGTCTGTTGAGCGGCATTCGTGAAGGCTCGCTCACCGTTCGCGAAGGGGCGCAGACCTTTCACTTTGGCGACCCCGCCGCGACGTTACGCGCCGACGCGCAGGTCCTCTCCGCGGGCGTCTACTGGCGCTTACTCACTGGCGGCAGCCTTGCCGCGGCGGAGGCCTGGATGGACGGCGAATGGGAGAGCCAGCAGTTGACGCAGTTGCTGCAGATCCTGGCGCGCAACGGCCAGGTGCTGGGGCGGCTGGAGCGCGGCTTCCGGCTACTGGGCAAGCCCGTAGAACGACTGCGCCACTGGACGCGCCGCAACTCGCGCGCGCAGGCGAAGGAGAATATCGCCGCCCATTACGATCTGGGCAACGACTTTTACGCCCGCTTTCTTGACGACGAGCTCCTCTACTCCAGCGCGCTGTTTACCGATGACGGTCAGGATCTCACCCAGGCCCAGCGGGCTAAAATGGCGCGCCTGTGCGAGCGTCTGGCGCTTACGCCCGGCGATCATTTGCTGGAGATCGGTACCGGCTGGGGGGCAATGGCCGAATTCGCCGCTCGCCATTACGGCTGTCGGGTCACCACCACCACCCTGTCGCAGGAACAGTTTCAGTGGGCCAAAGCGCGGATTGCCCGCGCCGGGCTTCAGGATCGCGTCGACGTGCTGCTCTGCGATTACCGCGATCTCACCGGCCAGTACGACAAGCTGCTGTCGGTGGAGATGATTGAGGCCGTGGGCCAACGCTATCTGCCGGCTTTTTTCCGCACCTGTCAGGCGCGCTTGCGTCCGGGCGGCAGGATGGCGATCCAGGCAATCACCATCCAGGACCAGCGCTATCGCGGCTACAGCAAAAGCGTGGATTTTATTCAGCGCTATATCTTTCCGGGTGGATTTTTGCCCAGCATTACGGTGATGAACGAATTGATGACGCGCCATACCGATTTTGTGGTGCGCGATCTGTTCGATATGGGCCCGGACTACGCCCGTACCCTGGCCCACTGGCGGCAGCGTTTTCTCCACGCCTGGCAGGATATCGAGAAGCTCGGCTTTGATGAACGTTTCCGCCGCATGTGGCTTTATTACTTCGGCTACTGTGAGGCCGGATTTAACGCCCGCACCATCAGCGTCGTGCAGCTCACCGCGGAGCGAACATCATGAAACGCATTTTGACCCTTGCCCTCGCGCTGCTGATGCTGGCGCTGGCGGGCTGCAGCGCCGAAGTGACCGATTATCGACAGCAGCAGCCGGCGCTGGATATCTTCCACTATTTTCAGGGTAAAACCGAAGCATGGGGGATGGTGCAGGATCGCCATGGCAAGCAGCTACGCCGCTTTCATGTTGAGATTGACGGTGAGGTTGTTGGCGACACGCTGACGCTACATGAACGCTTTGTCTACGATGATGGCGAAAAGCAGCAGCGGGTATGGCGCATTCGCCGCACCGGCGACAACCGTTATCAAGGCACCGCTGGCGATATTACCGGCGTGGCGCTAGGCCAGGCATCGGGCAACGCTTTTCACTGGCGCTACAGCATGAACGTAAAAGCCGAGGGTAGCCGCTGGCGACTCGATTTCGACGACTGGATGTTCCTGCAGGACGGCGCGCATCTGTTCAACAAAACGGAGATGAAGAAATTTGGCGTTACCGTCGCCACCGTCACCCTTTTCTTCACCCGGACAGCACAATAAAAGAGGATTATGCCATGAGCACACAACCTGTGATTGGGATCAGCGGATGTTTGACCGGTGCGGCCGTGCGATTCGACGGCGGGCATAAGCGAATGGGATTCGTGATGGATGAGCTGGCGCAATGGGTCGCGTTTAAGCCCGTCTGTCCGGAGATGGCGATCGGCCTGCCCGTTCCCCGGCCTGCGCTGCGGCTGGTCCAAACTCGCGAAGGGGATATCCGCATGCGCTTCACCCATGCTCCGCACGACGACGTAACGGAGAAAATGGCCGATTTTGCCAGCGCCCACCTTACGACGCTGGGCGAACTGTCGGGATTTATCGTCTGCGCCAAATCACCGAGCTGCGGTATGGAGCGCGTGCGGCTGTATGATGATAAGGGCAATCGCGGACGTAAAGAAGGCACAGGGTTATTTACCGCCGCGCTGCTGGAGAAATATCCCTGGCTACCGGTAGAAGAGGACGGTCGCCTGCACGATCCGGCGCTGCGTGAGAATTTTGTCGAAAGAGTTTTTGCCCTGCACGAGCTCAACTGCTTGCACAAAAGTGGCCTGACGCGCCGTGGGCTGCTGGATTTCCATAGCCGCTATAAGCTTCAGCTGCTGGCTCACCATCAGGCGGGTTACCGGGAAATTGGCCCGTTCGTTGCCTCGCTGCATGAATGGGAGGATCTGGAGGCTTTCTTTGTGGCGTACCGCGACAAATTGATGGCGATCCTGAAAAAGCCCGCCTCGCGTAAAAATCACACCAACGTACTGATGCATATTCAGGGCTACTTCCGTAACCAGCTGAACAGCCGCCAGCGCGGCGAGTTACGCGACGTGATCCTTAACTATCGCTCCGGACTGCTGCCGATCCTCGCACCGCTAACGCTGCTTAAGCACTATCTGGCGGAGTACCCGGATCGTTACCTGCAGACGCAGAACTACTTTGATCCCTATCCGCAGGATCTGGCCCTGCGCCTGACGGTGAATTAAGTCTACAGAACCCGCGAACAGGCCGGCGCAGGCCAGCCTGTTCGCGTAGATGCCGGCAGACCTGGAACCACGCCTCAAACATCCCGCCGACATTTAACGAATGCAGCCGTTCGACGCTGCTGTCGTTCACTTTGGCGATGTGCTTATTGTCCACCCGGCCGCCGGGGACGTAGAATCGCAGCATCGGGTGGCTCTCCGCCCCCATGCCAATGGCGATGTTTTGCGACAACGTCAGCTTCCAGCCGCGGTTATCGCCGCCCCGATCGTAATCGACGCGCTGATAGCTTGCTTCCAGCCAGGCCGAATGCACATCGTTCCAGAAGTACATTGGTCGCACAATGGCGCCATCGTTTTACGGTTGTCGCTAGTATCCTTGCCGTTGTCATAGTCGCGGAAGACCAGCGGCGATAACCGCCATCGTTGATGAAAGTTTTTATCATTATCATGTTTATCTCAAGACAGGTTAATCTTATTCAGATAATAACAATCCCATTCCGGGCAGGCAGAATATGCCGCTATTATGAGAGCAATTTAATTTTTAGTTTGCCCGGCCAGTGAGGTTTTTTCACTATTCGGGTTGTCGCACCTCCCTAATAAACGAGTCATCATTAATGCTAATCCGTATAAATCCACCCTAAGGATAATTCGCGGACCAGCAGTGAACTCAGTAACGGCTCTGGCATTTGCGACGGAACGTATATCCTTATTCCAACAGCCCCCTGCTATTTTTCATAGGGTATAAGGAAAACCCTGCTGATATATCCTTACGATTATTGCGGCATATACCCGGCAAGTCTTCATCGGCTGCATAAATGCAAAACAGTATGGGTAATAACGTTATTGTCCCGGCCCTCTCCTTTTCGACTGCATGCCTTTATTGCAGCGCAAGCGTCCACAAGGCTTGCGGATCGGCCAACCACCCGCCGGCAGTGATGGACGTATTAACCTGCGCTACCGCCAGGAACACCGTAACGACTCGACTGCGACAGCGCCGCGCTGGTGGTAAAAACGCTGACCGTGCCCCTCGCAAAATACCGTTGCGATCCTCGCGGCTGGTCAACCCTCGGCAGAGAAACGTCGATCCAAAAAGTGTACTGGGATGAAGATGGCTGGCCGCGTATTGCGGGCGGTCACGGCGGTAAAACGTTCGTCGAGGGGCCGAAAGACGTCATTTATACCGAAAGTGCAGAGGATCGTAGCCAGCACGACGACTTTACCACGCCGACGCTCGATCCCAACTGGAATACGCTGCGGGTGCCCTTTAGCGAGAAAATGGGTACTACCGGAGACGGAAAGCTCACCTTAATCGGCCAGGGCTCTTTAGCCAATACGCACGATCTGTCGCTGATTGCCCGACGCTGGCAAGCCTTTTATTTTGATGCCCAGGTAAAAGTAAAATTTGATCCGTTCAACTACCAGCAAATGGCAGGATTAACGAATTACTATAACGATCGCCACTGGAGCTTTGTGTTTGTTACCTGGAATGAAATTAATGGAAGGGTCATTGAAATAGGGGAAAATAATCGCGGAAAATATACTTCCTATCTGAAAGATAATGCCATTAAGGTGCCAGAGCATGTCGAATATGTCTGGTTGCGCAGCAAAGTCAGGAAGGAAACGTATAGCTATGAATATAGCTTTGATGGCGTCGCGTTCACTGAAATCCCGGTCAGGTTAGATGCCGCTATCCTTTCAGATGACTATGTCTTGCAGAGCTATGGCGGTTTCTTTACCGGAACGTTTGTTGGCCTTGCGGCAGTCGACTACTCCGGCTATGGCGCCAGCGCTGAGTTTTATCATTTTGATTATCAGGAACTTGGCGATTCGTTAGTTGGTAATGAGGTTTATAGCTGGGAAGCCAATGAGTTACGTAGTTATTAAACGGCCCGCTGGTTAGGGGTAGCCAAACGTCTCTGTAAGCGGAGCTGGCGCGGCGGACCGCGCCAGCTCGCAAGAAGAGCGTCGATGGCGCGTTTTCATCTTTAAAGCGCATCATTCCCCGGCGGGCACGGGCCACCGCCGGTTCTCATCAAGCTTCAGCGTTGGACGAACTGATGATACCAGCCTGCAAAGCCTGGATTGCGGAACGGGCCTCCAGGTAATGCTGCTGCTTCAGATGACGAATAAGCACCCTTCCCTCGGGCATAAATACGGTACCATAACGTACCAGGCCAATACCCCTCAGCTCAGCATCAAGCCCATAGCGCAGCTCGCCCGCCATCGCCTGCGCCAGCAGAACCACCTTCACTTTCTTTAGCCTGGGCTCATATTTAAGCAACACGGTCGACAAGATGCTCATCAGTTCATGGGCCGTCCCTGGCATACCCTGCAGAATTTTAGTCATATCCGGCAGGCCGTAATCCGGAAGATGCGCCAGCGTCCCGGCGCGACAGTTAACAATGCGCTGCATATTATCCAGAACCGACAGAATCACCTGGGTTTCTTCGCTCACCTGGTCCAGTGCAGTCCCTCCGGCAAAATTGCCGTAGAGCATTTCATACAGAGAAGTTCCCCCCATCATCAGTCATCCTTCTTCGGTTGCAGCGTCAGACGATGTTGGCTGGCTTCGATAACGCGCGGTTTGTTCGGATCGATGTCGTCGCGTCTCAGTACCAGCTTCCAGTCATTCCTCACCATATCCGGCGCCCGAAACAGCCCCACCACCGCGATAAACTGCGTTCTTTCATCCATCGGCATGTCGAGGCTGGCGTCTGCGCCGGGTTTCACCACCAGGCTATGGCTGGCAAGCAGTTCGTTTCCGGCTGCATTATCACCTTCCGAAGCCAGCTGCTGATAGAGCAATTGATCAAACGCCTTACGGTCCCTGAGCTGGTACACCCATACCATCACCGGCTGGGAGAATGAGGCATTTTCCCGCTCATCGGTGTTCAGCTCTGCCCGGCCAGTCACGTCCAGATGCAGGGTTTTTACCGGTTTATAAAAGACCGATTTCACTACCGATGAGGTGCCGTCGCTAATTTTCTGCGTCAGGCCACAACCCGTCAGCATTAACGGTATAAGTAGTAAGGTAGATCGCTTAATCGAAGTGATACGCAACACGTTGGTTTCCTTGTTGTAAAGTTGCAGACGGCATTCCGTTATAGTTGCCTGGCTCAATAGTAAAAGCGGCGGGGATATCGGGCGGGATCGTTTCCCCCTCCACACCCAGTACCCCCGTCATGCCGAGCATAAAAGGGGAGTCGCCCAGCACCGGCGCAGCCAGTAGCTGAGCAGGAACGGTCAGCTGTATCCGCGCCTTATAGCGCCACCCGAGATAGACCCGCAGCAGGACCACAAAGTCCTGATATAGCTGCCCTTCCGGTAACCATCCCTGCGTCTCGGCAATATCATCCGTATACAGCGCAATCAACAGCTGGCTGCTGACCTCTGTCGTTTCATCGCCCAGCACGTTATAGCCATCAAGCAGAAAATCGTCATTGTCGTAAAACCCCAGAGGATGGCTGATGGAAAACGGGCGCGGAGAGTGCGGCGTGACGCGGGCCTGCTTGCGGGGAGCCAGCAGCCGTACCAGCGCCTGCACGCCCTCTTCGGTACGCGCAGGCAGGCGCATGATGCCGAGCAGCGCCAGAAAACGCGACGTCGGAGTGGCGATATGCTTTGCGGTACCCGGTATACCCAGACCGATAAGTCCCAGTAGACTCTGCGAGGTGCTGTCCCTGCCGCCCGCTTCAAACGTCGCCGGGTACGAATATTTTCGCCAGATGCGATAGAACTGCGTCAGAATGCGGTGGTTAAAGATATCGAGAAAGGCCTCCTGCGCTTCGTGCCCTTCCCGCTGTCGGGCGATATCATCGAGCCATGCGGTGGGCAGGGGTGAGTCGACGCCGTAGAGCCCCATAAACGTCGTACGCACCGTCGGCGGCGCATCAGGATGATACTCATCATATTCCACCGCTTTTAGCTCACTAACCGGGAAGCCCATTCCCGGATGCGGGCGAAAACGTACCGGATCGCTGGCCGGGTTCAGAGTACCGCCCAACGGGGAGGCTTCCGGGTGACGCTTTTCCAGTAACTGGCAGAAGCGGTAGAAGTTAATGCGATGGATTTCCCGCTCCAGCCGGGGGCTCAGCCGGGAATACGGCGGTTGTGGTTCTCCTGCCATTCGAGACGTTCTCCCCCAGGTTGTAGTATCAGAATCAGATGGTTGAACAGATGAATATCGGTATAGAGCGCGAAGAAGCGGTTCAGCATTTCGCCAAACAGGCAGATATCGCCGTGCCCTGCGAAGCCGCTGCTGTCGAGGGTCACCTCAATCTGTACGCCGCGCAGAAAATGGCCCTGCGCAAAACGTTCCACCTCGCTGTGCCTGACATCAACAATCGCCTCCAGGCGGCGGCGATTCATCTCGTTATCGGTCCAGTCATAGAGGGCCAGCGCGCCGCGCAGCACGTCGGCGTTATCCATCATCCACAGGAAGCTGCTGCCGAGATGACTCAGTACTCGCCAGTGAAATCGGTCGCGATCCGGCGGATAGCACGGCAGCGTCGGGGCGCAAAGATTGCGCACCTGGATAGGCGTGGCGGTGGATTTCACCACCGTATCCAGCAGCGCGCTCTGTAGCGCCCGGCGCGGCAGTTGACCATTAGTGCCGGTCAGGCTGAGCGATAGCTTTTCATGCTCAGGTACGCTGTGGTTATCAAACGCCTCGCCGCCGAGCATCAGCCAGGTGTCGTGCAGCCCGGAAGGACCGGGCTTCACCCGCGTATGATAGTAATATTCCGGCGCATCATGGCGCAGCATGCCCCCTTTGTGACGGAAGCTGGTAAAGGGCACATACATCTGATGGCCGGAATGGCGCGAGGAAGTGACCGAATCCACGGAATAAATCTCGGTATGACCATCCTGGATACGCATCGGGCGCAGCAGATATTCGGTCTGCAACGAGTCCAGGTGCAGCGGATCGGACTCCAGAGGGAACAGATTAATCACCGGCGCGCAGTGCAGGCGCAGATTTTTCTCCGACAGCGCATATTCGTGCGGCCACTGTTTCTCCAGCACGATATCAATTTCAAACCACGCCAGAACCTCAGGGAAATTCACATTTTCCAGGCCGCGCAGCGTCACCGACATAAATTTTTCCCGGAAGGAAAAATACTCCAGCAGTAGCTGATAACCGCTGAAGCTGCCGCTCTCCGGCAGTAGCGCCTCATCCTGACTGAAACCGCAGACGGCAAAACGGGCGTCCAGCGGCCTGCGTTCGGCATTGCCGGGGAGGCGAACATACGTTTTCGCCACCCGGAGCGTCAGCGCCTCATGCAGAGCGCAGGCCAGCGGCGCATCGGCATTCAGATACAGCGGGACGCGGCTTACATCGATGCGGCTCCAGTCTGCCAGCGAGCTGCACTCAAAGCGCAGGCGGATAAGCGAGCGCCCGTCCGCTTCCGTCGACATCCCCGCCCGGACAAGCGACAAGGGGAGCAGGGTCAACGGTTGCGTAGTGGTGTAATGGCAACGGGTGCGCTTTTCGCCAATAGGCTGCGAAAGTATGCCAAAGCCCTTTTCTATTCGTAGAGGTTCTTTCAGTTCATGCCAGTCCGCGGTGAATTCGACAATGGAGAGCGAAGGAATGGTACGCAGGTAATGTGGCCAGATCATGCTGACCAGACCGCCGGTCAGTTCCGGCAGATCGTCGTCGAGCTTTTCCCGCAGGCGGCCCATCAGAAAGGCGAAGCCTTCAAACAGGCGTTCCACATACGGGTCGCGCGCGCCCGCTTTGTCGAGATTTAAGGCCGCTGCCCGGTCAGGATGGGCGCGGGCGAATTCTTCACCTGCTTCACGCAGGTAACGCATTTCGGCGTCAAAATAACGCAGAGTTAAGTCATCCATAGAATTTTATGCTGTGCCTTGTAGCAACGTGAACGCGTTTTGTTAAAAGCGCGGGAAGGAAGAACGATCTGATACACCTTTAGCAGCATCACAGCTCATAGGTATCGTTCATCATTGAGGCGATAAACCGAACCGGGCCAGGACAGGAACTTTTATTATGCAACGTTCCGGCCTACCCCAGGCCATCAAGACTGTCTCCAGGAATAGAGCCAGCGATTGTGTATATGCCCGGATGTTGACCACCCGTTACCCGGTCTATTTCACGCGCAACCGGTACGCCCAGAATAGTGAACCGGCAGATAAATCCGCCGCAGGTAGTTCTGTCAACGCGAATCAAGTCACTCCCTTTCGCCATTGCGCTCTCCTTAATGGGTCGATATTCAGATTACTGACGCACTACCCGCCGTTCTGAGCGATAAGACAGATCTCAGTACGCCAGGTAACAATTCTCTATCCGGCCGTAACCGGATTTGTTCTGCTTCGCCGCGTCCCGTCTCCGACACAATAGCTTCATACGAGGGAGGGGTCATATCCAGCCACCGCCGAAGTGGTCTTAAGACCGTCAAATATCGTCGCGGCTGGCCGCCGCCGGGTTCATTATTCACTCACCTCCCCCGCGTCATACCCCTCTTCATCCGTGCGGCCGGCTGCCGGGACACCGGCGCTGAATATCTGCGCCGGCAGCCTGAAGTTGCGCAGCTTCAGCAGCGCCAGCGGACCGTCGCCCAGCTCCGTACGCAGCAGCCACTGCAGCTGCCGCCTGTCCGGTGCGGTGACGGTCAGCCGGTACAGCCCGTCCCCCGCTTTCTGCCGCGCCATCGGCTCCAGCATCCGGATGACGCCCCACGGGCCGCTGTGGTTTGCATACAGACGGCTTCCCGCCGTCGTTGACGTCCAGGTCAGCATCGCCCCCGGTTTATTCATCGCCCCCGGCCAGCGGAAGCGCTGCCAGTCGGCCAGCTGGTTAAAATAGTGCAGCGTCTGCCCGTCAAGCGTCAGCGCTGTTTCCACCACTTCCCGCATCGCCACCCCCTGCATCTCAAAGCTGATGCCCTGGCTGCCGTCGGTGAACAGAATATCGGACAGCTGGCTGAGCTGGTTCACCGCGTTCAGAAAGGCCGGGCTGAAGGTCAGCCCCTGGCTGCGGGTGCTGTCCGCCACCCAGTCGCTGCCCTCCCGGCGCAGCACCCCGCCCAGCTCCGTACTGAGAAAACGGTCAATACGTCCGGTATCGCGGCGGATAAACGCCGCCAGCATCGGCAGCGAAGCGTCGCTCTTCCCGGCCGCAAAGGGATAGCGCCCCTGAAACGCCGCATTCCAGTTCGCGACCACGGAGCGCTGCCACGCCTCGTTCAGGCTGGCCGCCGACGGCTGCAGTACCGCCTCCCGGGCCTGAGTCAGCGGCTGAACAAACATCGTCTGCCCGAAACCGCGCCACGCCTCACCGAGGCTGGCCGCCACCAGGCTGCCGTACTCCTGCGTGTCGGTCAGCTCCACGCTCCGGCCCCGGAACACCGTCTGCGCCAGCTGCTGCATCATCGCCTGCGGGTCGGCGGCATTCGCCACCTGCTGGAGTTTCAGGCGCACGCGGGTGATGCGGGTGAGCCAGGTCTGTAAGCTGAGCGAGCTGTCGGCAGCCATCACCTTCTGCGCGCTGTTTTTGCCCGTCAGGGTCAGCAGCGGGCCGAAGGTGCTGTCCAGCGGGCCGCGAGGACCGGCTGCCTGCTGGTCAATGACCGGCTTTTTATCCTTACCCGGCAGATTTTTCGCCGTCCTCACCAGGGAATCAGAGATAGCCTCCCCCTGCTCCCCGGTCTGCCCCTGCCAGGCCAGAGTGTTCATCAGCGCAATCAGCGGCGACTGGCGGACATCGCCGGTCAGGGTGAGCTGGTCGGTGACATCGGTAATGTTGTGCGCCGGATTCAGCCGGATGCTGTTAAGGAAGTTCAGCCACGCTCCGGCAAAATCGGTAAAGTAGCGGTTCGTCAGCCGCTGTTTCAGCGCCTCCGGGGAGACATCCGTGGACACGGTGTTACGGTTGTCGCTCAGCACCCAGTCGATTTCATCGCGCCGCGAGGCCACGGCGGCGTCGATGGCGTCCTGAATCCCGCCTTCCCACGCCTGGCGGGTGAACATTCCCGGCACCACCTCGTCCGTGCTGAACAGACGGCGGGCGTCGGTCTGCGGCGTCATGTCCTCAAGCGTCATATCGGCATAGTTGCGCCGGACGGCCGTCAGCATGTTCTCATAGAGCGTGCTTTCGGCGTTACGCTGGCCTGCCTGCTCCAGCAGCACCCTGCGCACCTGCGCCACCAGCGCCGCATCCGGCGTGATTTTCCATGACGGCTGCGCGGGCAGGCTCTGCATGTAAAAGGTGTGCAAATCCGGCGCCATCTCCTGCCACAGCGCCGGGGACAGACCCGGACGGGACGGTTCGGCGGTTTTCATCACCTGCGCAAAAAACGCGGCGTCCGCCTTCTCCGGGTGCGCCATCATCAGGTACGCCTTCAGCTGGTCGTAGCCCCGCTTCGCCCGTTTCTCGCGCAGCGGACTGCGCGGCGGCAGGTCTGCCAGCGCGTTCAGCTGCTTTGTGAGCGCCTGCGCCGCCGCATCGCGTATCAGCCGGTTATTCGCCTGCCCGTACCACGGCATCAGGGCCGCCAGCAGCGGGGCGTTATGGTCCAGCCCGAAGCGCTGATACCAGGGCGCGCCGTGCGCCTGCTGATGCTGTAACCGTCCGATATCGTTACGCAGCGCCTGCAGCGCCATCAGCTGTTCATCATTCACCGCGGGAGAGCTCACCAGCAGCTGCGCCGCGCTGACAATATGCTGGCGGTTAACGGCGAAGGAGACCAGGCTGCCCGCCCCCCACAGGGCCATCAGCGACAGGGCGATAACCCCCGATGCGCGCTGCCAGGGCAGACCGGCCCGCACGCCCCGCGCCTGAGCGCAGTCCGCCGTCACTCCCTGCCAGACCGCCGGAGCGGACCAGCGGTGAGGATGTGGCGCCTCCCCGGCGGTCGTGTCCGGCGCCAGCGGCGGGCTGAACATCAGGCCGCGCAGCGGAACGCGCTGCAGGCGCTCCGTCAGCCAGGGCGTCAGCAGCGTACGCCAGCGGGCAATGCCGCTCCCCTCTAGCGTGCGCCCCAGGCGCAGCAGATAATCATGGGCCGGGTCGGCGCACAGCTGCTGCATTCCCCTTTCCCCCAGGGACGGCAGAATGGCGCGGAGTTGTTGCGCCACCCCCTCCGGCGTGGCGCCGGGCGGGAACAGCGCCCCCACCGTCTGGCTGATGCGGGTATCCTGCGGCCAGGCGCTGTCAGTCACCTGCCACAGGTACACCGGCGGCTGCCAGCGCAGGGCCTCCCCGACCTGCTCGAGGGTGCGAAGATGGTTATCCAGGGTAGCGCTGGTCGCCTGCGTCTCATCAAGCGCCAGCACGATGCCATCCAGCGGACGGCTGCGGCGCAGCTTGCGCAGGGCGGCCAGGCGTTCAGTATCCGGCGCGGATGACAGAGTGCCGCCGTAAATCAGCACCGTGCGGTGGCCTTCGAGCCACTGCTTTTCCGCCAGACCGGGGGCGATGGCGGCAATGTGCGCGGGTTCACCGGCCACCAGCAGCAGGCGGACTTTGTGGCGCCAGAAACGGGTATAGCGGCGGCGGAGATATTGTCTTAGTGAAGAAAGAGGTACATTTCGTTCCTCTGCCCCGGCCACCTCGCCTGTCAGGCGAGGGTCATGCGGCGTCAACGGGATGTCGTTTTTCTGGAAAGGGATAAGGAAAAAAATAAGCACGCTTAACGAACTGGTCAGAAAAACCGTACCCAGCAGCGAAATCCAGAATACGCGTTCACCCGTCCATTCAAAAAAAAGATGAGTTGTCTGGGCCAGAATAAACAACAGAGCCAACAAAACAACCAGGACACAGAGACCCGCTCCCGGGATGTATAAAAACCTTTTCATATTGGATTATTCCTTGCGGGCAAGTCCGGCTGCCTGAATAAAATGGGGGCGTTGCAGAGCAGTGAGGGCACGGCGCAGCAGGAAAACAGCGCCGGGCAGAGACACGGCCAGCGACAGCAGCACGCTGAACACGCCGTACCAGGAAAACAGCCAGTCCGGGAAAAAACGGGCAGTTGCTCCAAAAACCGCAATATTGAGCAATACCGCAAGGCTGAGCGACCCAGCCGGATAAGGTAACGGAGCCAATCTTACATCTTCATCATGGGTAACCGGCAGACTGTTGCCGACAACCATCGCACTGGCCTGTTTGCCATCCGCCTGTAGCAGCCAGTGGCTCCCCGGACCGTAACTGACCATCTCTGCTGCCGCAGCCACCATCAGCCATCCGGCCAGAGGCCCGTAGTTAGCGCTGATTTTCGCAAAATCGACAATACCACCGGCGGCGATATCAGTCTGCAGGGGCAAAGGTAACTCATTAACCACCCGCCCCAGCGCCTGCGCGGACGGCGCAGATAACCCACTGTGCCAGACCAGATGTTTTACCCCGGGAGGCTGCTGCGCCATATCACGTAATTCCGTCAATTCACGGGGCAATGCATCAGTATTCAGCGGCATGGCGCGAAATACTCGCACCGCATCGCGCTGTTCTGACGATTTCAGCATCGCATCGGGCAACAGCAGCAACGCACAGGCAAATTCCGGTAAGTTTTCTTCTGGCTGGCGGTAATGCAGCGCCAGCACCAGTAGTGGATAACGAGCAGTAGACAGGAATTTATTCCAGTTATTAAAAATTGACGAACTGGGTAAGGCATGAATATCTGGCATCCATGGTAATTCTTCATCTTCCCAGAGAAGGGAAAAATACTGGAGCTCCTGTTCTTTATCAGGAGCAGATGTCTGTATTACCACCGTTAACGGACCTGAAGGACAGGACTGGAAAAGTATTGTTTTAATCTGGTTTATTAACAAACGACAAAGTTGTTCAAAGCGTGAAATACCAGGAATTAAATTTTCCTCAGGAAGCAATGTTAATAAAGGAGTTTCGTCACTGTTTTCAGGCATAACACCCGCCAGTCGAGAAAGCAATTGTGGGTCTGCGGTTAATACCACACATCTGGTCACGCATAAATGCAGGTGTGCTTGATGCCGCCATGCCAGATGCATATTTCGTCGCCAGTTATTCCAGTTACGGACGCGGAAAGTCTGTATTTCCCACCATAACAAATAAAAGGTTACGGCAACAGTAACACCCACCAAAGTATATCCGGTCAGTGGTAGCCAGTAACCGCTTGCAAGCGTTGGTAAATCACCGGAGGGTGAATACAGTACCACCCGCACTAACGCGATAAATACACCGGCGAAAGTAATTGACAGGCATATCCAGGGTGACCAGGGTTGTGCATCAGGCCTCGCGGGAACCTCTGGTAATGACCAGCCCATCAACCTATCTCCACATCCGGCAAACTAGCGTAGACCACAGAACCAAAGGCACTCTTACAGCCATGCACCACGATTCCCCTGCCGTTTTCCTCATAACTCATATCACATTCCACTATCGGGTTAGCGCCGTGCTCCGGGCAATACACCTGGTCATTCAGCAACATCGCGTTTTTTCCTTCAATATTAAAAGTGGACGATGCTGAAATAACTCTTCCGCCATGAGAAGTGACATCATTGATAACAACAACACGTCTAGCCATATTTACCACCTATTACTAACTGTTCCTAATATTTATTTTCACTCATGAGCCCTGCGTTCATACCAAAAAACCCATGAAACATTAATGCAATAATTACTAACCGTAAAAACCTTCATAATTAAAGTTATCGATTGACATATCAGGCAATAAAATGTCTCACACAACGACGTTCAGCTAATAAACTTTAAGTCATAGAATATGTATGTGATTAATTCCATTGCTGGTAAATACAGTAACTACTTTCAGCGATGATAATTTTTCATTTCTTCCCGATACATCGGGCTATTTCTTCGGCCTTTCTCTTCACCGCATCTTCTGCCACATCCTGCCGGATTGCCGGGGGAATATCCGGCTTATTCAGTTCGCCTGTGAAATAATAATCATCACTTTCCAACCAGTCCGCCTGCCTGCGCAATTCTGCCAGGCTTGCCCGATCCCATGAATGCCAGCAATACCCTAGCGGTAGATCATAGGCCACAACTCGACTCATAAAATGTTCATTCATTGGCAGGGTACTGTGATCGGTCGGGCGCTGAACATAGGTCCTTATATCTTCCAGCATTTCAGTTCTCGACTGTTTTTCATATTTCACCCGATCCTCTTTCGATCCCGGCCCAGGTTGATACCAGGAGGAAGGTGTTTTAGGCACCATCTTCTGGTCAAAATAACCGTATAGTGAAATGTAATAACGGTAGTCTATGTCAACGGGTCTTTTCGTCGTCGGGTTAATCTGTCCGTAGCCGTATCCTATTGAGCCAGTTTGCTTTTCAGTGCTGGCATAATCCTGGTCAAAATTTTTCAGTTCCTCAGAAGTCAGTGGTTCTGGTACCTGCGGCGCATTAACCGTCAGCATTTGTCCTTTGTCTGGTTCCGGCCAGGTCATCTTCTGAAGCACCGTGGTCGTACTGTCCCAGAATGGCTTACCATCCCCAAGATTACTGAAATGGGTTTGTGTATCCGGTGCATTTCCACACGGTGTATTACGCCCCAGCATACGGACATAAAGTGTGTCGCCTGCCAGCTTAAATAAAGAATGGGATTCACTATAATCACTTTCTTTTGTATTAGGTAACCCCTGCCAGCCAATACTTCGCAGCGGAGCCGAGCCCATCACCCGGTCATGCGGATTACAGTAAATCCACGTGGTACCGTGGTTATCGCGCTCCGGCAGTCCAGCGTGGGTTTTCCCTTCCGGCGTCCAGCTTTCGCCATCGCTGCTGACGCCTGCCAACAGGCGATCGTAGCCCTGCTGCGCAAGGCGGGTTTTGTTTTCCGCAACCTTTCTAACGATATCGGCAAACGTAGCCTCCCGGGCTTCCCTACTGATGATCTCTTTCACCGGATAGGAAATATAGGTGGTGAGTTCGTTTTCCAGCGCATAAGGTGAATTCATGACGAACAGCGCATCCGGTGCCTCAATGGCTGCTGCCGCCAGCGCAACCATTGTCCCCTGGCTGTGTGACAGCACCGTAACTGTGTCTTCAGGATATTTACTGCGGATGGTTTTTATCAGGTCCGCCAGACGCCCGGCGGCGTGCGCATAATAGTGGCGCGGCGGCGCCGCGGTCAGCAGGCGATCACGCTCACCATTAATCAATTGAGTGCTGAAGGGGATCGGCATACCCAGCACATTCGGCCAGTTGTCAAATCCCTTCTCACTCCACAGGCTGACCAATTGATTACAGCCGTTCTGGAACGGCCCGCCGCCCCAGAACCATGGGCCTTTCGTTTTGCGCTCTTCGGGAGAAAGATCATAGTAATTATCACCTTTCTTGTTTTTTAACGGAATGGCGTATCTATCGGTTTCGTTATTAGCAGCACGATAACCCCAGTAGAAGCGGATAACTGGGGAGCGGTTTTCTTTGATAATTTTCCTGGCAGGAACAATCCATTTGGTGCCATCTTTGTTCCAGTGAGCATCTGCGTATTCGTTAGCTTGCAATTGATGTACAGTATCTTTGTCAGATAACCCAAGTCGATTATTCAAACCATTACATAATGATACTTCAGCCTCTTTATACCATTCGCCTTCTGAATTAACTCCATGTACGAATATAATTAATCCAGGCAACTGCAATGGCGGTTGAACTTCCGCTTTCACTTTTATATTTTTATGGGAAGTCATTGAGTAGGAAAATGGCGTGCCATTATCGGTTGTATGCACCTCTACTTTTCTGGTTGGTGAGGATTTATTATTCATGAGAGACTATCCCTGAAAATTTTACGGGTTCTAATCGTCGGTCGCATTGCATTTTTTCCTGAAGAATTTGAGATACATCTATAGAAAGTTCTGGTTGATAAACTGGTCCAGTCACTCCGGGATAGCCTATTTTTTTGGCAGACTCTGCATTTGGGTAAAATGTCCATTTTAGGGCATAAGCATTCGTTGGCGATCGTTTAGAAGAATGATATACAATCAAATAAAATCCCTCATCCATGACTAACATATCATAATCTTTTGTATCACCTGTTGGATCCTGAGTATGGCTGCCATATTCAACGCCGTAGAGTGTTTTTCCACCATCAGTTGTGACAATGACGGCATTCATACAACCTTTATCTGCTCCCATACAAGCTGCATGATTTGTATCTATTGTTGCTGGAAATGCCAGATAATCATCACGTATGGACAACCAGAATAAACGGCCTTTAAACAGGTATCCTGAACCGTCCAATACTTTGACATGAATATCTTTTTCTTTGTTATTATAAAACGTTTGCCCATTCTCGCAGCGGGTATAATTCTCCAATGTAAAATAACGATTATTATCTATCCGGTAGATCACCTGCGGCAGACCATATACCGGTGACGGTGCATTTTTGTCTTTTTCTGTCATTACCGTTTCATGCAGGCTCCCTGCCCCCAGACCGAATGCGGCCCCTTCAGTAACGCAACCGCTTAATGAAAAAAGAGAACAGCTTAACAACACTAGTTCCAAAAATAATACGATTAATTTATTTATCATATTCTTACCCCAGTTATTTATTCAAAAGAGTCTTCATTCCATCTATTGATTTCGAGGTTGCAAGCGAATAAGGGGACAAGCATAACCAGAATTATGACTGACATATCTGCTTCGTTATCTAAAAAAATTCATAATGTGTAATTGGACAATTTAATAACGGTCCTCGCTATACAATCAGCCCGTGTGTTTTTTATAATCAAGCCCCCCCCCTGCTTCACTATATAATTGAACTTACCGAATAGAGCCTCCTGGGCGTAATAAATAGTCATCCTTACGCGCTCTATTCCCGGAACACCACTTAACAGCGGCTGGAGAAACCACATAGTTAATTTATGTGGTACATTCTTCTTCCTGTTATTTTTTCAGGATAATTTTCAGCATATCAATTGTCTGTGAATTTATAAGCGAAGAATGTCCCATCGCATTCGTCATGCCAGACATTACGTTTCCTTCCGGCAAGTGAATCTCATATTTCTGATTTGCCAGAGCCTTTCCAGAAACCGGATGAGTAATAATAAACTTCTCATCAAAACTTCCCGACTCAAACGACTTCATTACTGCCTGCATACTACCCGAACCTGCTTTCTTAATACCGGTGTTTTTTATCAGCAACTTTCCAGGACCGCCAATTTCAACATTCCCTCCTTTGATTTTGATATATCCGCCCCCGCATATCAGCGTCAGCTCATCCTGTGCCGTTATTACCAGTCTCTTACCACTCGAAATATACGTGTCCTGCGTTGACCAGGTGGTAATATTTCCGCTCTGCGCCTGAATATCAATATCCCCCTGCGATGCGAACCATTTAGCCCCCCTCTGGCTCCAGAGGCTAATTTGTTTTCCTGCTGCCAGTGTGAAGTCCTTTTGCGCACCCAGATCCAGTTGTTTACCGGCGATCAGCGTCAGATTCTCCTGCGCTGACAGCAACATATCGTCACCACTTGCCAGCGCCACGCCTTGAGAGGCCGTCGCCAGCAATATTTCCTTCTGAATCTGTTCTATTTTCTGTTGCAGCAACTTCTGTTGACGCCCCACATCTGCAGCCAGCGCCTGTGCCTGTTGTGCACCGGCAGCCAGCGACTGCATTTCCACCAGCGCCGCTGAAAGCCGCGACAACGCAGGCTCCATCGCCAGCTGCTGCCCCTGCGCTTTCATCTGCGCATCAGCGGTGA
>OKIZ01000152.1_pt1 | contig 38640 bp, 41 predicted proteins | sample 1610951 | NCBI WGS metagenome assembly OKIZ01 (sample SAMN04436700, study PRJEB24849) | human gut metagenome | biome: human gut; feature: NICU; material: stool | host: Homo sapiens | place: USA: Saint Louis, MO | collected 2010-07-22 | reverse complement strand
GTCATCGGGCATTATCTGAACATAAAACACTATCAGTAAGTTGGAGTCATTACCGCGATTTAAGACGCCATTATCATGCATTCAGCCACCACAACAAGGGAAGACCCATTTATGTACAGTTATTTTGTTGCCCGGATTTCTGCCTATGCTTTTGATTCCCTTACACAACCCCGACCGCCTGCCCCTTCCCTTATTCCTCGAATGTTGCCCAGCGGGGTTCCCGTCAATTGACTATCGTTACCTCTGGCGTATACTCTGGAAAACTGGAGCCTTTTTAATTAGAAGTCAATCAAGAATGATTAGAGAACTGGTTTCAAACATGTGCTGTCTTAATATCAAACTTGCTCAGTATATAGTAATAAACAGATGAGTTGAGGAAGTACTTTAATTCCTCCATTCAATGAATTAAACATATGCAACACTTAAATATCAAAGGGTTTGTTATGGGTGTATATAGAGATCGTCAAGGTAATTATGTAACAACGGAAAATCCTACTGAATCACATCGCAATATAACAGATGCTTACATTTCGGAAGACACACACCGTTTGAAAAGTGATCCAAGTCGTCGGCAGGCGGAGTTTGAAGGGAACCTAGCTATTAGTAGATTTATCGGCATCGTCATGCTAATTTGCTTTCTTTGGGCCGCGATTTTTTATTTAATTCTCATTCCCGGGCTGAACTCCGCCGGGATGTTAATTTATAATGGTGGTATTCTAGGCATTGTTGGTCAAATTATTTGGATTATCTTTAAAGCTGCATTTACATTACTCACCGTTCCAATGATGGTTGCGGGTATCGTTTCGCCGTATGATCCAGGGACACATTATATATCGCAAGCAGTAGTGATGGCCGTTGTATCAGGCATCATTTTTAAATTCAGAAAAAACGTAAAAAAACCGATTGTTTCCACTCTGGGATTTCTCGCTATCTGTACAAGTGTATCAGTCGGATTGGTTGCGACCAATGCGGATCTATGGTCACAATTTCAAATGTTCCCGAACCTTTGAGTTAGAGAACAGACCATTATACTTATCAGATAAATAATGTTTTATTATCTAAAAAATGGTTCGTTTTTATAGTGAGGTCGGCGTTGTTGAATAAATCAGTTTTGAGATACGACAATGCCCTCGTCACCATCTATAAGGCAATACGCTCGCTGACAACGAGAGGCTGAAGACGCTCTTGAGCATCAGGGCTGTGGTGATAGCTGTATCGGCGTAACGCAAAGGTTATACCCCGACTTTTAGCGTCAGCGATGTCGTACCCTGCGTTGTACTGATTTTCTCTCGATACCAAAGCGTTCAGATTTACGATGTGTTCCATCTTTTCCTGCAAGGTAGTGATTAACTACTACTAATCTGGTTTCGAGGGGATATTTTGGCTTTACCATAAAAAACTGCACCTTACTCAGTTGCGTGTCCAACTTTTGGGGTGCAGTCCAGCTTGCGGGGCTTGGCTATTCAGAATGCTATTTATATTATCAATCTTTCTGTATTATCAACTGCGAAAAGGCTGTGTTTTTACTCGGGTCAGACAAAGATGTCGACGCACTCACATCGAACATTTGCACAACTTTCCAGCCCTGTTTTGCCAGTTCAGGCAGCGTTGCTTTGATTCCACTTCCGCACGTAAAAACAGTACTGTCATTAACATTATGACTTTCTAATACGGGATATTCAGGGGAGTGACAAACATGTGCATCCCCAGCTGTCGCCGATGCACTCAATCCGAGCAGGACTATAACTATCAATGTTTTTTTCATCATATGCTTCACTTTGTATAATTGGAACAGTTACATTTTCACATCGTTCCATGTGAAGAGCTTGGGTTCTTGGAAGCGATTATTTGCGCTGCCAAACCTCATTGGCATTGGTTCAGCGCTAGTTACTGGGTATTTGAAATCAAATCTGAAAAACAAGTGCTCCCCGCACTTATATATAATATATTCGGACCATATTTTTTCATCACCTTCTCTGTCTGATTTGTAGGTGTCTACATCGCAAGTTTTATTTTTATCCTCAAACCCCCCTGCAAACTTGTTTGCGGATAGTTCTAGTTTGTGACCTTCAATAGTAATTGTGCGTGATTTAAAACCGTTGTCGTTGCAACCTACAATGAGTAGTGTAAGCATTCCGATTTTTAGTGCGTGAATTATTTTCATATCAGTCCCATTGATAGATAAACAAAAGCCTCAGATTAATCTTAACGTGTTTTTTAAGGTTTTCAAGGCGTTAATGAATAAATCATTTTTGAGATGCGGCAAAGGTAATCCCCGCGAAAAACCAACGTGTTCATAAGTAGAATTTTCTCGTAATCTGAACCGGGGAGATCTCTATGTAAAAATCACGTTTTACTGACAGCCAGATCATGGCCATCCTCAAGCAGGCCGAGGCCGGAACGCCGGTAACTGAACTGTGTCGCGTGCATGGCATAAGCAGTGCCAGTTTCTACAAGTGGCGTTCACGCTTTGGCGGGTTGGATGCCTCTGACCTGCTCCCCGTTGATTAATACACCGCGATGTTAGTAATGTCTTCATAAGCCACATGAGGACATCCCCATGAAGAAGCGTTTTTCCGACGAACAGATCATCAGTATTCTCCGCGAAGCCGAAGCTGGGGTACCCGCCCGTGAACTCTGCCGCAAGCATGCCATTTCCGATGCCACGTTTTACATCTGGCGTAAGAAGTATGGCGGTATGGAGGTGCCTGAAGTTAAGCGCCTGAAGTCGCTTGAGGAAGAGAACGCCAGACTCAAGAAGCTGCTTGCCGAAGCCATGCTGGATAAAGAGGCGCTTCAGGTGGCTCTTGGGCGAAAGTACTGACGACAGACCAGAAGCGGGAAGCCGTGATGTTGATGTGTGATGCGACCGGTCTGTCGCAACGTCGTGCCTGCAGGCTTACAGGTTTATCCCTGTCGACCTGCCGCTATGAGGCTCACCGTCCGGCTGCTGATGCGCATTTATCAGGGCGCATCACTGAGCTGGCACTGGAGCGCAGGCGTTTTGGCTACCGTCGTATTTGGCAGTTGCTGCGCCGTGAAGGGCTTCATGTTAATCATAAGCGCGTGTACCGGCTTTATCACCTCAGTGGCCTGGGCGTAAAACGCAGAAGACGTCGTAAAGGGCTGGCAACAGAACGTCTGCCGCTGCTCCGTCCGGCGGCGCCCAATCTGACCTGGTCGATGGATTTCGTCATGGACGCACTTTCCACCGGTCGCAGGATCAAGTGTCTTACCTGCGTCGATGATTTCACAAAGGAATGCCTGACGGTCACTGTTGCCTTTGGGATTTCAGGCGTTCAGGTCACGCGTATTCTGGACAGCATTGCACTGTTTCGAGGCTATCCGGCGACGATAAGAACTGACCAGGGGCCGGAGTTCACTTGCCGTGCACTGGATCAATGGGCCTTTGAGCATGGTGTTGAGTTGCGCTTAATCCAGCCGGGCAAGCCAACGCAGAACGGATTTATTGAGAGCTTTAACGGACGATTTCGCGATGAATGTTTGAATGAGCACTGGTTCAGCGATATCGTTCATGCCAGGAAAATTATTAATGACTGGCGGCAGGATTATAACGAATGCCGCCCGCACTCCACGCTGAATTATCAGACACCGTCTGAATTTGCAGCGGGCTGGAGAAAGGGTCATTCTGAGAATGAAGATTCCGACGTTACTAACTGAGTGTTGTATCTAATCGTGGGGGCAGGTCAACTTTAGTAGCGGCAGCGCCAGCAGCGCCATTAGCATTCACTACTGAGCCAGCAGCAACATAGTTTTTACCCTGCACGGTAACAAAACCAACTGCATTGTTTTTTGCATCAGCACCAACCTGAACCAGGCTACCAGCTTGGGTGGCATTAGCAACACCATTCGCTGCGTCATTATAAGTTACGTCGGCTTTGTTCAGTTTAACTGTGCCAGCCGCATCAACAGATGCTGCATAGCTCTTATCGCCATACTGAACAACATAAGTAGGCGTTGCTACGCCACCTTTAGTTACGTTGTGCAGAGAAACAGCTGAGGCATCAGTAATGTTAAGATCGGTCAGAACAGACGCATCCATCTTAACAGCGATTGGCGCATTAGCTCCGTTCGGCAGTTGAGTGATCGCTTCGCCAGTTTCGAGAGCATTTTTAGACACTGAGAAGCCGTTCAGGCCGAGAGTAGAAGAGTCGATTTTTTGCAGATCGATGGAAATAGTCTGACCATCATTCGCACCAACCTGAATCTTCATGGTACCGTCTTTAGCCAGTACGTTCACGCCGTTGAACTGAGTCTGACCAGATACGCGGTCGATTTCAGACAGACGGGATTTGATTTCGTCCTGGATTGAAGACAGGTCAGAATCAGAGTTAGTACCGGTCGTTGCCTGAACGGTCAGTTCACGAACACGCTGAAGGTTGTTGTTGATTTCAGACAGCGCGCCTTCAGTGGTCTGCGCCAGAGAGATACCGTCGTTAGCGTTACGTGCAGCCTGAGTCAGGCCTTTGATGTTAGAGGTGAAGCGGTTAGCGATAGCCTGGCCCGCAGCGTCATCTTTCGCGCTGTTGATACGCAGACCAGAAGACAGACGCTCGATAGAAGAAGACAGAGCGGACTGGTTCTTGTTGATGTTGTTCTGAGTGATCAGCGAGAGGCTGTTGGTATTAATGACTTGTGCCATGATTTCGATTCCTGTTGTTCATCAAATCTGTTTGGTTAGATTTGGGTTTCCACCCTTCGGCTTCATCGCCGTCAAAGGTGTTATCGTCTGGTCCAAACCAACCTTTAGATATTTTTTCAGGATCGCGTTAATTTTTTTAGCCACGGAAAAGCTCTTCTCTATTACCGTTATTCCCGCCATTAAAAAAAAGAAATTAACCGTAAACTTTCCCCCATTAAGGCCGATAACCCCACTATTCGTTCTACGTGTCGATAGATTAAGGAATAAATATGGCAAGTATTTCATCATTGGGGATTGGTTCGGGTCTTAAGTTAGCAGACATTCTGGATAGTCTGACCACGGCCGAAAAAGCACAGCTGACGCCAATTTCCAAACAACAGACATCGTATACCGCCAAGCTGAGCGCTTACGGCACGTTGAAAAGTTCACTGGAAGCGTTTCAGACCGCCAACACCGCGCTGAATAAAGCCGACCTGTTTACAGCGACCAGCACGTCGAGCAGTACCACGGCATTCAGCGCCACCACTACCGGCAGCGCGATTGCCGGTAAATACACCATCAGCGTGTCGCAGCTGGCGCAGGCGCAAACCCTGACGACCAAAAACGCGCAGCCGGATACCAAAACGGCCATTGCCACGGCTGACAGCAAGATCACCTTTACCGCCGGTAACGGTAAAGATCCGGTGACCGTCGATATCAGCGCGGCAAACTCCTCGCTGACCGGCATTCGCGATGCGATTAACAAAGCTGACGCCGGCGTGACCGCCAGTATTATTAACGTCGGTAATGGTCAGTACCGTCTGTCCATCACCTCCACCGAAACCGGGGCGGACAACGCGGTCAGCATCAGCGTGAGCGGCGACAGCGCCCTGCAATCCTTTATGGGTTACAACGGCACCAGCACCGACGCCAGCAACGGCATGACGGAAAGCGTCACCGCGCAGAACGCGAAGCTGAAGGTGAATAACGTTGATATCGAAAACAGCAGCAACACTATCAGCGATGCGCTGGAAGATATCACCCTGAACCTGAACGACGTCACCACCGGTAACCAGACGCTGACGATCGCTAAAGATACGTCGAAAGCGGAAACGGCGATGAAAGCCTGGGTGGATGCCTACAACACCCTTCAGGACAGCTTTGCATCATTAACCAAATATACGGCAGTTGATGCGGGTACAGATGCGCAGGACTCCAGCAACGGTGCCCTGCTCGGGGACAGCACGCTGCGTACTATTCAGACGCAGCTGAAAACCATGCTGGGCAACTCCGTCGGCGGAACCGCCTATAAAACGCTGTCTCAGGTCGGCATTACTTCAGATCCAAGCACGGGCAAGCTGGAGCTGGACAGCGACAAGCTGAAAAAAGCGCTGACGGATAACCCGTCTGCCGTGAAAGATTTGGTTGTGGGTGACGGTAAAACCACCGGGATCACTACCACCATGGCCACCCATCTGACTGACTGGCTTTCCAGTAAAGGCATTATCCAGGCGGCCAAAGATGGCGTCAGCAAAACGCTGAACAAGTTAACGGATCAATATAACGCCGTGAGCGAACGTATTGACGCGAGAGTGGCGCAGTACAAAGCCCAGTTTACCCAGCTGGACGTACTGATGACCTCGCTGAACAACACCAGCAGCTACCTGACGCAGCAGTTCGAAAATACGTCCAGCAACAAGTAGTAAACGCTAATCAGACCCGAGGGGGATAACATGTACGGCGCAAAAGGCACGCAAGCCTACGCAAAGATAGAAGTTGAAAGCGCGGTGATGAGCGCCAGCCAGCAGCAGCTGGTTATCATGCTATTTGATGGAGCCCTCAGCGCGCTGGTACGCGCGCGTCTGTTCCTGGCAGACGGTAATATCCCGGCAAAAGGGCTGGCGCTCTCAAAAGCCATCAACATTATCGAAAACGGGCTGAAGGTTGGCCTGGTGGAAAATAACGGTGATGAGCTTACGCAAAACCTGATTGCCCTTTATGCCTATATGGTACGTCGCCTCCTGCACGCCAACGTGAATAACGACGCCAGCGCCATCGAAGAGGTGGAAAACTTGCTGCGCAATATCGCTGACGGGTGGAAGGAGGTTGCCGGTACGCCACAACTGATGCAGGACGCCGTCTAATGAGTAACGCACCGCAACTTTATGCCCTTTATCAGCAACTCCTTGAGCAGAGCCAGTTGATGTTGCGACTGGCCCGGCAGGGACTATGGGATGATCTGATCATCTGTGAAACCGACTATGTTAATGCGGTGCACTCACTGGCTCGTCTCACTCAGGAAAGTGAACCTTCGATGCAGATTCAGGAGCAGCTTCGCCCGACGCTGCGGGTGATCCTGGACAACGAAGGCCAGGTAAAAACGTTGCTGCAAGCCAGAATGGATGAGCTGGCGAAGCTGGTTGGGCAATCCTCCATCCAGAAAACCGTTCTCTCCACCTACGGTAACCAGGGCGGTCATGTCCTGGTTCCGCAAAGTAATAGCGATATTAATTAGCCATTTAACTGGCGTTCGAGCGTTAACCGTTTCGTTCGCCAGGCATTTCAGCCAAACCTGCTCCATACTTGAGTTTCGCGACCTCATGGAGATGGTGCATGCGCAACCCAACACTTTTACAATGTTTTCACTGGTACTACCCCACCGGCGGTGAACTGTGGCGAGAAGTCACGGCATTAGCCCCCAACCTGAACGAAATCGGCATCAATATGGTCTGGTTACCGCCAGCATATAAAGGGGCATCCGGCGGCTATTCCGTCGGGTATGACTCTTATGACCTTTTCGACCTCGGTGAGTTTGACCAGAAAGGCAGCGTCGCCACCAAATACGGCGATAAAGCCCAGCTGCTGGAGGCCATCAACGCCTTAAAAAGCAACCAGATTGCGGTGCTTCTGGACGTGGTGGTCAACCACAAAATGGGGGCCGATGAAAAGGAACCCGTCCGCGTGCAGCGCGTGGATGCTCAGGATCGCACCCAAATCAGCGATGAGATCATCGAATGCGAAGCCTGGACGCGCTACACCTTCCCCGTTCGGGCCGGGCAGTATTCGCAATTTATCTGGGATTACAAATGCTTCAGCGGTATCGACCACATTGAAAACCCCAATGAGGACGGTATCTTCAAAATCGTGAACGACTACACCGGCGAAGGCTGGAACGATCAGGTCGACGACGAGATGGGCAATTTCGATTACCTGATGGGTGAAAATATCGATTTTCGCAACCATGCGGTGACGGAGGAGATCAAATACTGGGCGCGCTGGGTGATGGAGCAAACCCACTGCGACGGCTTCCGCCTGGACGCGGTAAAACACATCCCGGCCTGGTTCTATAAAGAGTGGATTGAGCACGTCCAGGAGGTGGCCCCGCAGCCGCTGTTTATTGTGGCGGAATACTGGTCTCACGAAGTGGATAAATTGCAGCACTACATCAATCAGGTGGACGGCAAAACCATGCTGTTTGATGCGCCGCTGCAAATGAAATTTCACGAAGCGTCACGCCAGGGACGCGACTACGATATGAGCCAGATTTTCACCGGTACGCTAGTGGAAGCCGATCCGTTCCATGCCGTGACCCTGGTAGCCAACCACGATACCCAACCCTTGCAGGCGCTGGAAGCCCCGGTTGAAGCCTGGTTCAAACCGCTGGCCTACGCGCTCATCCTGCTGCGTGAAAACGGCGTGCCGAGCGTGTTCTATCCGGATCTTTTTGGCGCCAGCTATGACGACACCGGCGGGGATGGCGAGACGTATCACATCGATATGCCGGTGATTGAACAGCTCCACGAGCTGATCCTCGCCCGGCAGCGTTTTGCCCACGGCGTGCAGACGCTGTTTTTCGATCATCCAAACTGCATTGCGTTCAGCCGCAGCGGGACTGAGGAGCACCCGGGCTGTGTGGTGGTGCTGTCGAATGGTGATGACGGCGAGAAGACCATCTGCCTCGGGGAAAATTACGGCAATAAGACCTGGCGTGATTTTTTAGGCAACCGCGAGGAAACCGTGACCACGGCGGCGGATGGCGAAGGGACGTTCTTCTGTAACGGGGGAAGCGTCAGCGTCTGGGTGATTGAGGACGCGCTGTAGTGCTGGGAAAGTGCGGCCTGATGCCCTCACCCCGACCCTCTCCCACCGGGAGAGGGAGCAAACCCTAAAAACGGCAATATGATTGCCGTTTTGCTTTTACCGCTACGGAAGCTTACTCTCCAGCGGATTCTTGCTCAGGTAATCTGCGCATTCCACTGTTGGACGGTCAACCTTGTACAGTTCCATACCGTCATACTCCAGCGCCGCCCCATCACGCTCCAGCGGATAGACATCCAGCTTACGCGTCACGTTGTAATAATCATCTGAACGCAGCATGATCTTACCCGGCACCGCGATAACGCGCTGCCACTGACGGCAATCCAGCGTATCCCCCTCTGGCGTCACCACCAGCGTGGCGATCGCTTCCGGGCTCACCATCGCGCTCTGCGGCCCTTTCGACTGCCAGTAACCTGCCAGTTGCGAAGGTACCGGGTGCTTAATCACTTCCTGATAGTTATCTACCTGAACACATCCCGCTAACGTCAGCATCGCAGCCACAATTGCTACTTTTTTCATCATCTTTCCTGCATGCGAAGAAAAAAATATTGTGGCATTAAAGCCATCAGGCTGCCAGCGTAAGATAGGTATTGATTAAACCTGCATCCCCATCACTTCCTGGTATGCCGACACCAGCTTGTTACGCACCTGCAACCCCATCTGCAATGACACCGACGCTTTTTGCAGATCGGCCATCACATCGTTGAGCGCCACGCCGGGTTCGCCAAGGGTAAATCTCTCAGCCTGGGTACGGGCCGCGTTTTGCTTGTCGCTGATCCGGTCCAGCGCCGCATGCAGTTGACCGGCGAAGCTAACGCCCGGCGGCTGGTCAGCCACGCTCTGATTACGGGCGGTCATCGCCGTTGCCTGTAACTGACTGAGTACCCCTTCAATGCCCTGTATAGCCATGACTCTCCCCTGGATGGTTTTTTACGAGGTCAAGACTAACAGCTTGTCAATAAGATAATGGCGGTAAATAGCGTTAAAAAACCAGGTTATTTGACGCATAGAAAATCCCGAATCATCAAATAATGGCAGGGCCATCAGTATGGAACTTTTGTCGTGTTTGCCGACCCGGGAGTCAGTTTTGTTTCTCTACACGAATAACGTAAACCACCAGGATTTAAGAGGTGCGCAATGAGTGCGACAGCAGCATCGACAGCGCCACAGAATAAATCACTCGAGTGGATGAACCGCCTTCGCGCCAACCCTAAGATCCCGTTGATTGTGGCAGGCGCTGCCGCCATTGCGATCGTTGTCGCGATGGTCTTATGGGCAAAAAGCCCGGATTACCGCACGCTCTACAGCAACCTTTCTGACCAGGATGGCGGTGCCATCGTCACCCAGTTAACCCAGATGAACATCCCGTATCGCTTTGCCGATAACGGTGGTGCGCTTGAAGTACCGGCAGATAAAGTGCACGAGCTTCGCCTGCGTCTCGCCCAGCAGGGGCTGCCAAAAGGCGGCGCGGTTGGTTTTGAGCTGCTGGATCAGGAAAAATTCGGCATCAGTCAGTTCAGCGAGCAGGTTAACTATCAGCGCGCACTGGAAGGTGAGCTGGCCCGTACGATTGAAACCTTAGGCCCGGTGAAAAGTGCCCGCGTGCACCTGGCGATGCCTAAGCCGTCCCTGTTTGTCCGTGAACAAAAGTCCCCTTCGGCCTCTGTGACCGTTAACCTCGAACCTGGCCGTGCGCTGGATGAAGGGCAGATCAGCGCCGTCACGCACCTGGTCTCCAGTGCGGTGGCCGGCCTGCCGCCGGGTAACGTTACGCTGGTGGATCAGAGTGGTCATCTGCTGACGCAGTCCAACACCGCCGGGCGCGATCTCAATGACGCCCAGCTGAAATACGCCGCGGATGTGGAAGGCCGTCTCCAGCGTCGCATCGAAGCGATTCTGGGCCCGGTGGTCGGCAGCAGCAACGTACACGCGCAGGTCACCGCGCAGATTGATTTCTCGAATAAAGAACAGACCGAAGAGCAGTACGCTCCGAACGGGGATGCCTCCCGCGCCGTGTTACGCTCGCGTCAGATCAATGAGACGGAACAGGTCGGCGGACAGTATCCTGGCGGTGTGCCGGGCGCGCTCTCTAACCAGCCTGCGCCTGCCAACGCCGCGCCAATCTCCACCCCGCCGGCAAACCCGCAGAACGGTCAGCAAACGAATCAGCAGACGACCTCGACCGCGAACAGTACCGGCCCGCGTAACAGCAGCCGTAACGAAACGACCAACTACGAAGTCGACCGGACTATCCGCCATACCAAACTGAACACGGGCGATATTCAGCGTCTCTCTGTTGCCGTGGTGGTGAACTACAAAACGCTGCCGGACAGTAAACCGCTGCCGCTCACGGCGGAGCAGATGAAGCAGATCGAAGATTTAACCCGCGAAGCGATGGGCTTCTCTGAAAAACGTGGCGATACCCTCAACGTTGTGAACTCACCGTTCAACCCGGTGGATGAGACCGGTGGCGAACTGCCGTTCTGGCAACAGCAGGCGTTCTTCGATCAGCTGATGTCCGCAGGCCGCTGGCTGCTGGTGCTGATTGTCGCGTGGCTGCTGTGGCGTAAGGGCGTTCGTCCTCAGCTACAGCGCCGTGCTGAAGCCGAGAAAGCCGCGCTGGAACAGAAGAACGCGCGTCCGGACGAGGAAGAAGCGGTTGAAGTTCGTCTCAGCAAAGATGAACAGATGCAGCAGCGCCGTGCTAACCAGCGTATGGGCGCAGAGGTGATGAGCCAGCGCATTCGCGAAATGTCAGATAACGATCCGCGCGTCGTCGCGCTGGTCATCCGCGGTTGGATGGGTAACGAACATGAGTAATACGCTTACAGGCACCGATAAGAGCGTCATCCTGCTGATGACCATTGGCGAAGATCGCGCGGCGGAAGTGTTTAAACATCTCTCCCAGCGAGAAGTGCAGATCCTCAGCGCGGCGATGGCCAACGTGCGCCAGATCTCCAACAAGCAGCTGACAGAAGTGCTGGCGGAGTTTGAGCAGGAAGCCGAGCAGTTTGCCGCGCTCAACGTCAACGCCAACGAATACCTGCGCTCCGTGCTGGTTAAGGCGCTGGGCGAAGAGCGCGCCGCCAGCCTGCTGGAAGATATTCTCGAAACGCGCGACACCGCCAGCGGGATCGAAACGCTCAACTTTATGGAGCCGCAAAGCGCCGCCGATCTTATTCGCGACGAGCACCCGCAGATTATCGCCACCATTCTGGTCCACCTCAAACGGGGTCAGGCAGCCGATATTCTGGCGCTGTTTGACGAGCGCCTGCGCCACGACGTGATGCTGCGTATCGCCACCTTCGGCGGCGTCCAGCCAGCCGCGCTGGCGGAGCTGACCGAAGTGCTGAACAACCTGCTCGACGGCCAGAACCTCAAGCGCAGCAAAATGGGTGGCGTGAGAACGGCAGCGGAAATCATCAACCTGATGAAAACGCAGCAGGAAGAGGCGGTTATTACGGCGGTACGCGAGTTCGACGGCGAGCTGGCGCAGAAAATTATCGACGAGATGTTCCTGTTCGAAAACCTGGTCGAAGTGGACGATCGCAGCATCCAGCGCCTGCTCCAGGAGGTGGACTCCGAATCGCTGCTTATCGCCCTCAAAGGCGCCGAGCAGCCGCTGCGCGAGAAATTCCTGCGCAACATGTCCCAGCGTGCGGCCGATATCCTGCGCGACGACCTGGCCAACCGTGGCCCGGTGCGTTTGTCTCAGGTGGAAAACGAACAGAAGGCGATCCTGCTTATTGTTCGTCGTCTGGCAGAAACCGGCGAGATGGTGATTGGCAGCGGAGACGACACCTATGTCTGATGAACTGTCGTGGAAGCGCTGGACGCCTGACGACCTCTCCCCTCCCACCGCAGAGTTCACCCCTGCCGTTGTGTCGTCCGACGAGGGCGACGCCGGGGCGGGCATCCCCGAGCTGAGTGAAGAGGAACAACGCGCCCAGATGCTGGCCCAGATGCAAATGCAGGCGCACGAGCAGGGCTTCAACGCCGGGATGAACGAAGGCCGTCAGACCGGGCACGCACAGGGCTATCAGGAAGGGCTGGCGAAAGGTTTAGAGCAGGGCATCGAGCAGGCGCGCCAGCAGCAGGCGCCGCTGCATGCCCGCATGCAGCAACTGGTGAGCGAGTTTCAGCACACGCTGGATGCGCTCGACAGCGTGATTGCTTCGCGCCTGATGCAGATGGCGCTGGAGGCGGCCCGTCAGGTGATCGGCCAGACGCCGGTAGTGGATAACGCCGCGCTGATTAAGCAGATCCAGGGGCTGCTCCAGCAGGAGCCGCTGTTCAGCGGCAAACCGCAGCTGCGCGTTCATCCTGATGATTTGCAGCGCGTGGAAGAGAGCCTCGGCGCGACGCTGAGCCTGCACGGCTGGCGGCTGCGCGGCGATCCGTCGCTCCATCACGGAGGCTGTAAGGTCTCGGCGGATGAGGGCGATCTGGATGCCAGCGTCGCGACCCGCTGGCAGGAACTGTGCCGCCTGGCGGCACCGGGAGTCATCTGATGACCGCTCGCCTTACGCGCTGGCTTAACACGCTCGATAATTTTGAAACGAAGATGGCGCAGCTGCCATCCGTTCGTCGTTATGGACGCCTGACGCGCGCCACCGGTCTGGTCCTGGAAGCCACTGGGCTGCAACTTCCGCTCGGCGCCACCTGCGTGATTGAGCGTCAGGACGGGGGGGAGACGCGTGAAGTGGAAAGCGAAGTGGTCGGGTTCAACGGTCAGCGCCTGTTTCTGATGCCCCTTGAAGAAGTGGAAGGGATTTTGCCCGGCGCCCGCGTCTACGCGAAAAACATCAGCGGTGACGGCCTGCAAAGCGGCAAACAGCTCCCGCTCGGTCCGGCGCTGCTGGGCCGCGTGCTGGACGGAAGCGGCAAACCGCTCGATGGCCTGCCCTCCCCTGATACCACCGAAACCGGCGCGCTGATCACCCAACCCTTCAACCCGCTGCAACGCACGCCAATCGAGCACGTACTGGATACCGGCGTGCGGCCGATTAACGCCCTGCTCACCGTGGGACGCGGCCAGCGTATGGGGCTGTTTGCCGGCTCCGGCGTGGGTAAATCGGTCCTGCTCGGCATGATGGCGCGTTATACCCAGGCGGACGTTATCGTGGTTGGCCTGATTGGTGAGCGTGGTCGCGAAGTCAAAGATTTCATCGAAAACATTCTGGGTGCGGAGGGCCGCGCCCGCTCGGTGGTGATCGCCGCGCCTGCGGACGTGTCGCCGCTACTGCGTATGCAGGGTGCCGCCTACGCCACGCGTATTGCGGAAGATTTCCGCGACCGGGGCCAGCACGTGCTGCTGATTATGGACTCCCTGACCCGCTACGCGATGGCGCAGCGTGAGATTGCGCTGGCCATCGGCGAGCCGCCCGCGACCAAAGGCTACCCGCCGTCGGTCTTCGCCAAGCTCCCGGCGTTGGTTGAGCGCGCGGGGAACGGCATCAGCGGCGGAGGCTCCATCACCGCGTTCTATACGGTACTGACCGAAGGCGATGACCAGCAGGACCCGATTGCCGACTCCGCGCGAGCGATTCTCGACGGCCATATCGTGCTGTCGCGCCGTCTGGCCGAAGCCGGGCACTACCCGGCAATTGATATTGAAGCCTCGATCAGCCGTGCGATGACGGCCTTGATCACCGAGCAACACTACGCCCGCGTGCGTAACTTCAAACAACTGCTCTCCAGCTTCCAGCGCAACCGCGATCTGGTGAGCGTCGGGGCGTACGCCAAAGGCAGCGACCCGATGCTCGATAAAGCGATTGCCCTGTGGCCGCAGCTGGAGGCATTTCTGCAACAGGGTATTTTTGAACGCGCCGACTGGGAAGATTCCCTCCAGGCACTGGAGCTGATTTTCCCGCAGGTGTAACACAGGTGGAGGGCGAAGGTCATGGCGCAGAACAGTGCGTTATCAACGCTGAAAGATCTGGCTGAAAAAGAAGTTGATGATGCCGCATTGCAGCTTGGCGCAATGCGACGCGGGTGCCAGCAGGCTGAAGAACAGTTGAAGATGTTAATCGACTATCAGCATGAATATCGCACCAACCTTAACACCGACATGACGCAGGGCATTGGTAGCCAGCGCTGGATTAACTATCAGCAGTTTATCCAGACGCTGGAAAAGGCGATTGAGCAGCATCGCCAGCAGCTTAACCAGTGGACGCAAAAAGTCGATACCGCGCTGAATTTCTGGCGCGAGAAAAAACAGCGGTTGCAGGCCTGGCAAACCTTACAGGACCGGCAGATTGCAGCCTCGACCCTGGCGGAAAACCGTCTGGATCAGAAAAAAATGGATGAGTTTGCCCAGCGCGCATCAATGAGGAAACCAGAATGATCACACTGCAACAACTGCTGATGACCGACAGCGACCCGTCCGGCGGCACGCTGACCGGAAAAGGCGCTGAGGGCGCGCAAGATTTTCTCTCTCTGCTGGCGGGCGCGTTGACCGAGACCACCGGCAAAGGCAAAGATGCCCCGCTGACGCTGGCGGACCTAAAAGCGGCGGGCAGCAAGCTGTCGACAGCGGCAAAGGAAAAAAACGGTGATACCACGCTCCAGGCCAAAATCGCCGAACTGCTCTCCCGTCAGGAGACCCTGACTGGTGAAGATACCGCCGTCTCCCTGCAAAGCCTCGTCTCCGGCCTGAACCCCGCAGCGAATACGGATGCGCTGAAGACGCTGACCCAGCCGGAGGCGAAAACAAACAGCGAGACCACGACTGAAGAAGAGGAGCTGGCCGGGTTAAGCGCGCTGATGGCGATGTTACCGCACCAGCAGACCACCACCCCGGTAGCGACGCAGCCTGCGAGCACAGGGGAGATCGCCCCCCGAGCTGCCCTCCCCTCTGCGCTAGCCCAGACGGACAACGGCCAGCATCAGCCGCTTAGCCATGCGTTAACGGGTCAGGAAAAAATGCCTGTTCAGGACAGCGACACGTCGCTGCCCGCCACGGCAGCCGTTACGCCAGCCGTCGCCGCCGTCGCAGAGAAGCAGGACGTAGCGAGCGCGGCGTCGTCTGCCGCCAGCCCAACCGCGACGCTGGCGCCGATCGTCAGTCACCTGGCGCCTTCACAGCCTGCCGCTACCGTTGCGACAGCGCCGGTGTTAAGCCAGCCTCTGGGCACGCACGAATGGCAGCAGAATCTGAGCCAGCACATCACCCTGTTCACAAAGCAGGGACAGCAGACCGCAGAGCTGCGTCTGCACCCGGAGGATCTGGGTCAGGTGCAAATTTCGCTTAAGCTGGATGACAACCAGGCGCAGTTGCAGATGGTTTCGCCCCACAGCCACGTCCGCGCGGCGCTGGAAGCGGCCCTGCCGATCCTGCGCACGCAGCTTGCGGAAAACGGCATTCAGCTTTCCCAAAGCAGCGTCAGCAGCGAGGGCTTTGCCGGGCAACAGCAGTCCTCATCCGGGCAGCAACAGCACGCTTCGCGTTCCGGCCAGCATGGCGGGTTTAACGATGAGAGTGAAGAGTTATTGCCTGCCCCTGCCGCCCTGCAATCCGCCGCGCGCGGCAGCCGTGCCGTAGACATCTTTGCCTAAACGCCAGAGGTAACGTGATTATCCCCGTCTTTTCCACGCTTTGACCTAAGCCGGACACGGGATAATCACCGTATTAAGCTGTACCGAAACAGGAAGCTCGTATCAGATGACAGACTCCGCTATCACCAAAAAAAGCAAGCGTTCCATCTGGATCCCGCTGCTGGTGTTGATTACCCTCGCGGCCTGCGCCACCGCAGGCTACAGTTACTGGCGTATGCAGCAGGAACCCTCCAGCGCGGCCGCCAAAGCTGAAGCGCCGCCTCCACCGGCGCCGGTCTTCTACCCGCTGGATACGTTCACCGTGAACCTGGGCGATGCGGATCGCGTGCTTTACGTGGGTATTACGCTGCGTCTGAAAGATGAAGCGACCCGTGCACGCCTGAACGACTACCTGCCAGAAGTGCGTAGCCGTCTGCTGCTGCTGTTTTCTCGTCAGGATGCCTCCGCGCTCGCCACCGATGTGGGCAAGCAAAAGCTGGTCGATGCCATAAAACAGACGCTGGCGACCCCGCTGGTAAACGGCCAACCTAAGCAGGAAGTCACTGACGTTCTGTATACAGCCTTCATTCTGCGGTAACGACATGGGCGACAGTATTCTTTCTCAGGCAGAAATCGATGCGCTGCTCAACGGCGACAGCGATAAAAGTGACGAACCGAAACCGGGTCTGACCGGCGATGATAATATTCGTCCCTACGATCCCAATACCCAGCGTCGTGTGGTGCGCGAGCGTTTACAGGCGCTGGAGATCATCAACGAACGTTTCGCACGTCAATTCCGTATGGGGTTGTTTAACCTGCTGCGTCGTAGCCCGGATATCACCGTCGGTGCGATCCGCATTCAGCCGTATCATGAGTTTGCCCGCAACCTGCCGGTGCCAACCAACCTTAACCTGATCCATCTGAAACCGCTGCGCGGTACCGGCCTGGTTGTGTTCTCGCCAAGCCTGGTGTTCATCGCGGTGGATAACCTGTTCGGTGGCGATGGCCGTTTCCCGACCAAAGTGGAAGGCCGCGAGTTTACCCATACCGAACAGCGTGTGATTAACCGCATGCTGAAGCTGGCGCTGGAATCCTACAGCGACGCGTGGAAAGCGATTAACCCGCTGGAAGTGGAGTACGTGCGTTCCGAGATGCAGGTGAAGTTTACCAACATCACCACCTCCCCGAATGACATCGTCGTGAACACCCCGTTCCACGTCGAGATCGGCAACCTGACGGGCGAGTTCAACATCTGCCTGCCGTTCAGCATGATTGAACCGCTGCGCGAACTGCTGGTGAACCCGCCGCTGGAGAACTCACGTCACGAAGATCAGAACTGGCGTGAAAACCTGGTGCGTCAGGTGCAGCATTCGCAGCTGGAGCTGGTGGCCAACTTCGCCGACATCTCCATGCGGTTATCGCAGATCCTGAAATTACAACCCGGCGACGTTTTGCCGATAGATAAACCTGACCGCATTATTGCCCATGTGGATGGCGTACCCGTGCTGACAAGCCAGTACGGCACGATTAACGGCCAGTATGCGTTACGCGTTGAGCACTTGATCAACCCGATTTTGAATTCGCTGAATGAGGAACAGCCCAAATGAGTGACATGAACAATCCGTCCGATGAAAACAGCGGAGCACTGGACGATCTGTGGGCTGACGCGTTAAACGAGCAGAAAGCGACGCCGACGAAAAGCGCGGCAGACGCGGTCTTTCAGCAGTTAGGCGGCGGCGACGTCAGCGGCACGTTGCAGGACATCGACCTGATTATGGACATTCCGGTCAAGCTGACCGTTGAGCTGGGTCGCACCCGCATGACCATTAAAGAGCTGCTGCGCCTGACGCAGGGTTCCGTGGTGGCGCTTGACGGTTTAGCGGGTGAGCCGCTGGATATTCTGATCAACGGCTACCTGATTGCACAGGGCGAAGTAGTGGTGGTGGCCGATAAATACGGCGTACGTATCACCGACATCATTACCCCTTCCGAACGCATGCGTCGTCTGAGTCGTTAAGTATGAAAACCCAGGCAACACTGTCCGCGCCCTCCGCCGTACCCGGCTCACCGCTGCTCCAGGTGAGCGGCGCGCTGTTCGGTATTATTGCCTTTATCCTTATCGCCGCCTGGCTGGCAAAGCGTTTCGGTCTGGCGGGGAAAACGGCCGGTACCCGCGGGTTGAAGGTCAGCGCCAGCACCCCGCTAGGACCGCGCGAGCGCGTGGTCATTGTGGAGGTGGAAGATGCACGACTGGTGCTGGGCGTGACCGCCTCCAGCATTAACGTCCTTCACACGCTCCCCCCTGCGCCTGTCACGGTGGAGGCTAACGCCCAGGCCCCTGCGGATTTCCAGTCCGTAATGAAGAGTTTGCTCAAGCGTCCCGGGAGATCCTGATGCGCCGTTTGTTATTCCTTACGCTGACAGGCCTGGGTCTGTTCGCGCCCTCTGTGTATGCGCAACTGCCGGGGCTGGTTTCCACGCCGCTGGCGAACGGGGGGCAAAGCTGGTCCCTGTCCGTGCAGACGCTGGTATTCATCACCTCGCTGACCTTTATCCCGGCGATCCTGCTAATGATGACCAGCTTCACCCGCATTATCATTGTGTTTGGCCTGCTGCGCAACGCGCTCGGCACGCCGTCCGCGCCGCCCAATCAGGTGCTGCTGGGTTTAGCCCTGTTCCTGACCTTTTTCATTATGTCGCCGGTGATCGACAAGATTTACACCGAGGCCTACCAGCCGTTCAGCGAAGATAAAATTTCCATGCAGGTTGCCCTGGAAAAGGGCGCGCAGCCATTACGTGAATTTATGCTTCGCCAGACGCGCGAAGCGGATCTGGCCCTGTTTGCCCGTCTCGCTAACACCGGTGAGTTACAGGGGCCGGAAGCGGTGCCGATGCGCATTCTGCTCCCGGCGTATGTGACCAGTGAGCTGAAAACGGCGTTCCAGATTGGCTTCACCATTTTCATTCCGTTCCTGATTATTGACCTGGTGATCGCCAGCGTCCTGATGGCGCTCGGGATGATGATGGTCCCGCCCGCAACCATTGCCCTGCCCTTTAAGATCATGCTGTTCGTGCTGGTCGACGGCTGGCAGCTGCTGGTCAGCTCGCTGGCGCAGAGTTTCTACAGTTGAGGAGCGCGCAATGACGCCTGAGTCGGTCATGATGATGGGCACGGAGGCGATGAAAGTCGCGATTGCCGTCGCCGCGCCCCTGCTGCTGGTTGCGCTGGTCACCGGTCTGATTATCAGTATTCTCCAGGCCGCCACGCAGATTAACGAAATGACCCTGTCGTTCATCCCGAAGATCATTGCCGTCTTCGTGGCGATTATCGTTGCCGGGCCATGGATGCTCAATTTGCTGCTGGACTATATGCGCAACCTGTTCACCAATCTGCCTTACATCATCGGCTGACGGACGATGCTGCATTTCACCAGCGATCAGTTTGTTCAGTGGCTCGGGATCTATTTCTGGCCGATGCTGCGCATCATGGCGCTGATCTCCACCGCCCCCATACTCAGTGAAAAGTCGGTGCCTAAACGCGTCAAAATTGGGCTGGGCATCGTTATCACGATTATCGTTGCCCCTACCCTGCCGGCGGTGGATATCCCGATCTTTTCCCCGAATGCGATCTGGATTGCCCTGCAACAGGTGATGATTGGCGTGGCGGTCGGGTTTACGATGCAGCTCGCCTTCGCCGCGGTACGAACGGCGGGTGAACTTATCGGTTTGCAGATGGGCCTGTCTTTCGCGACGTTCGTTGACCCGGGCAGCCATCTGAATATGCCCGTGCTGGCGCGTATTATCGACCTGCTGGCGATGCTGTTGTTTCTCTCGTTCAACGGCCACCTGTGGCTCATCTCGATGCTGGTGGACACCTTCCACACGCTGCCGATTGGCGACAACCCGGTAAACAGCAACGCGTTTCTTGCGCTGGTGCGGGCTGCCGGGCTGATCTTCCTCAACGGGCTGATGCTGGCGCTGCCGATCATTACCCTGCTGCTCACCGTTAACCTCGCATTAGGTTTACTCAACCGAATGGCTCCGCAGCTGTCGGTATTCGTCATCGGCTTTCCGGTGACTTTGACGGTTGGCCTTTTATTAATGTCATTATTGATGCCACTTATCGCCCCCTTCTGCGAGCATTTATTCAGCGAGATATTCAATCTGTTAGCGGATATTGTCAGCGAACTTCCACGCAAATAATAACCCGCAGTGTTTGCAATGTCTTTCTGAGGATATTCCTAAAAATAATCTCGAAAAACATCTACCAGGATATATCTGACGCGGTTTAAATGTTTCTAACCACCTCACAATACTTAATATTTACTTTACTTTAAGATGATTCCTGGCAAATTATACGTAACTTTACGGGATAGTGAGTTCGCCTGAAAGTCTTTGTCATGCTCACAGGTTTTATTAGATTTTTTCCATCCCGTATGGCTGTTTATGAGCTCTCAGGCAGGTGGTGAATTATCGTTACGCATTGAGTGAGGGTATGCCATGTCAACGATCATTATGGATTTATGCAGCTACACCCGGCTAGGGTTAACCGGGTACTTAGCAAGCAGAGGGGTAAGAAAGAGAGACATCAACGATGCACACACCGTTGAAGAACTCGCAGCCGCTTGTGACGCCCACAAGCCCGGCGTGGTGTTTATTAATGAGGACTGTTTCATTCACGACCCCGCTAACAGTCAGCACATTAAGCAGATCATTAATCAGCATCCTAAGACCCTGTTTATTGTTTTTATGGCGATCGCCAATATTCATTTCGATGAGTATTTGTTGGTGCGTAAAAACTTATTAATCAGTTCGAAATCGATTAAACCAGAGTCGCTTGATGATATCCTGGGCGATTATTTGAATAAAGAAGTTAAGAATGTAGGGGCGGTTAACTTACCCACCCTATCATTAAGCAGAACTGAATCAAGTATGCTAAGAATGTGGATGGCTGGACAAGGGACAATTCAGATCTCAGACCAGATGAATATCAAGGCAAAAACAGTATCGTCACACAAAGGAAATATTAAAAGGAAAATTAAAACGCATAATAAGCAAGTCATATACCATGTCGTACGCCTGACAGATAATGTGACGAATGGGATTTTCGTTAATATGCGCTAATTTGCACGGCCATGTTGTACCCTACCTTGATCTCTGGCCTGGCCAGAGATTTTGCTTTTCAGGAGCCGGAGCCGGGGAGAAGACGCCCCCGACGCCGCCCTATTCCGCCGTTTCCACAAAGATCCCATCCGGGTGCCCCAGTTCGTTGAAGAACCAGATGCCGAGCGGGTAATCTTCCAGCGACACCAGATACATTGTGCCTTCATTAAACTCTTCTATAGCCAGCACCACGCCCGGGCGGCGCGGCCCACCGTCCGTTTTGACGGTTACCCGATCGTTGACCTTCATACATTCCTCCTGTGGTTTTGAGCCAGTGTAGAACAAATTGCATTGCCTGGCATCGCCACCTGGCGCGAATGGCGTTTTTGTGTGCGGTCTATACTTAACTGTTGAGACGATTAAATGAGGAACCCGCCATGAAGACCGACAAAGAGTACAGCGACACCATTAAGCGTGAGGTTGAAGTGGATGTCGATGCCCTGCTTGCCGCCATCAATGAAATCAGTGAGTCCGAAGTTCATCGCGCGGAGGATAATTCCGACCGTGTCGTGGTCAATGGTAGGGATTACCATACCTACCGTGAACTGGCTGAAGCATTCGAGCTGGATATCCATGACTTTAGCGTCTCGGAGACGAACCGCTAAGGCGAAAAAAATCCCGGTCATGGGGATGACCGGGATCAAACTTGCTTATGCAAGAAGCACTTGTAAATTCGTTACACCAGGAAATCTGATGCAGGTAAGACATTATCCCCAACGGAATAGTCTTACAAGCATATATTCTCTTAGCGAATATTATATTTTATACATGTGAATTTTGGTTATGAGTATAAACATGCGCCGCCTGTGGGTTTGTCGGGATCGTTTCCACTTCAACGGCGCGTCAATGCCTGTTTTTTTAAGATTTATCTTAGGTGAAATCATCACCCGGGAGACGTTATGCCTTCGTTTGAGGAGACTCTGCTTGTTTTTACCGACCTCGACGGCACGCTGTTGGATTTTCACACACTCGACTGGCAGCCTGCGGCCCCCTGGCTGGAAAAGTTAATGGATGAACAGGTACCGGTCATTCTGTGCAGCAGCAAAACCGCGTCCGAGATGGATGACATCCAGCAGGAGCTGGGGCTTGGCGGGTTGCCCTATATTGCGGAAAACGGCGCGGTGATCCAGCCTGACGTACGGTGGGAAAACGCCGCACGGTTCATCTCAGAAAAGAAGCATGACGATATCCGGCAGTGTATTGCCCGGGTACGTCAGGAAATGCATCTTAAATTCACCACCTTCGATGACGTGGATGAGCGCGTGGTCGCCGGATGGACTGGGCTGAGTCGTCCCCGCTCAGTGCTTGCGCGTAAACACGAGGCTTCCGTGACGCTGATCTGGCGTGACAGTGATGAACAAATGGAACGCTTTGCCGCCGAACTCGCCCGGCAGGGGCTGAAGATTGTCCAGGGAGCACGATTCTGGCATATCCTGGACACCTGCTGCGGCAAAGACGCGGCGGTTCACTGGCTTGTGGACCAGTATCGCCTGCACGAGGGTTCCGAACCGACGACGCTGGGCCTGGGCGACGGCCCGAATGATGCCCCGCTGCTGGACAGCGTAGGCTTTGCCGTCGTGGTGAAAGGCTTCAACCGGGAGGGCGTCAGCCTTAAGAACAACGATCCCGCCCGGGTTTATCACACTCAGCACACCGGGCCGACCGGCTGGTGCGAGGGGCTTTATTACTTTTTGACGTGATCCTGCCAGATGACCCGGTTACGCCCGCGCTGTTTCGCCTCATACAGACGCGCATCGGCGGTGGATTGCAGATTTTCGAAGTGATAATTGCCCTTCTCCTGCGCGCCAGAGACGCCAAACGACGCACTTACGCGCAGGGTGGTACTTTTCTTAATCAGGATCTCTTTGCTGTCGATACGCTCGCGGATCTGCTCTGCGACTTCCGCCGCCTCTTCAAGCGTCATGCCGGGCAGCACCACACAGAACTCTTCGCCCCCGACGCGTCCGGCAATATCTTTAGTCCGGAGGGTGCTGGCAATCAGACCCGCGGCATGGGACAACACCTTATCACCCGCCTGATGCCCGAACCGATCATTGATGCTCTTGAAGCAATCAAGATCGATCTGAATGACCGAGAAAGGCAGCGACTGCTGTTCACACTGCTTCGCCAGCATTTTCGCCTGCTCGAACAGCGACCCACGATTATTCAGCCGGGTCAGAGGGTCGTGCCAGGCCTGCCATTGCAGCGAGTTCTGCATCGAATACATATTACTGACCATGCGCCGGATCACCAGCCATGAGATGAGCAGCATCGCGGTGAACAGCGCCCAAAGCAATGCCAGCACAATGCTGATGCTGCCGAAATCACCGCGCACCCCTTCATCCAGGGTGTGCACGCGCAGGACGATGCCATCAAAATGGTCGAGACGCTCCCAGCTCACAAAACGACTCCCCAGGCGAATGCCGCCTTCGGAATCCGATTCTATCGCGTGCGCTATCTGCGCTAATTCGCGCGCGTCAAAATGATTAACGTCCGCAGCCGGTGATTCAGACGTTGCAAGCTGGGTAAGCCGACTGTCATACAGTTGGTATTCCCCTTCCGGGTTATCGCCCACGGCTTCCACCAGCAGGCGACGCAGGGTGGCAAAGGTGAAATCCATCGCCACCACGCCATACCAGACGTGATTGTAATAAACCGGCACGCTGGCGGTGATCAGCGGCTTTTTGCCGACAAAGGTGGAAGGCGGCGAGATAAACCAGCGCACGGCACGCGCACGGTTTTCACGCTCGGACTGTTGGGTAAACCAGGGCTGAGTGACCAGATGGTAATAGCGCTGCACGATATCGCTGGAATTTCCCGGCGTATCCGTTTCCAGAAAGAATCCGGCGCGAGAGACATAAATCACGCGCTCTTCGTTGCGGGAAGGGCTGGATGCCAGACGCAGCAAATACCCCACTTCAAGCGCGGCGGACAGTTCATTATCAAGGTACTCATCATCACGGTTCAGAAGGGTCGTCTTTTCAACGAAGGCATCCGAAACACCGTTGATCGGTAACGTGCGCTGTTTATCAACCGCAATTTGCCAGCTGGGGGACGTACGCAAATGCGCAAAACGCTTTACCGCATCATGCAGCACGCCAAACGCCAGCGGCGTTTCCAGCGCATCACGCATGCTGTGGCGAAAAAACAATATCTTATCGACGCTGAACTGAAGCTGTCTGTCCAGCGCACTGGCAACCGTTTCCAGATGGTTACGCTGGCTGGAGATATAAGCATCTTCCAGTACCACAACTTCGCGCCAGGTCAGGAGGGTGGAAAAGATCAGGACAACGATAAAACAGAGGTTAACAATCAAACGGGGATTGCTACGCTTATGCAGCCACTGCAAAAAAGATTGTTTTACAACAAAGGTATCGTGCTGCACACACACTCCCTGATTGTCGCTCACCATCCGATATGATAAGTCTTCTGCCAGTAAAAACGCCCGGCAAGGCCGGGCGTTGTGTGATTAAGCCTTGTCGCGTTTTTGCCTTTTATTAGCAGGCTGAAGCTCGTCTTCGCGAAAAGCCTCCCGCTTAATGCCGTATCCATCATGCCACCGACACTCCACCATTCCGCTGGAATACCCGGTGACGATCATACCTGGACCACCATTTTTGGGCTTAACTTCATCACTGATCAAAAAGACCATACCTGCCTCCTGTATCAGGGTGAAACGTTTTCAATTTAGACGAGGAATAGTCTTTTTGCATCCGGGGTCAGCAATAATTAATGCGATTTCCCGCGTACTTTTTCAACCAGCTTAACAACGGCTACCACAATCAGACCGACGATAAAGCCCAGTACGAGGTTAAGCAGTGTGGGCAGGATCGCAGCGACTACCGCTCCCTGGCCTGACGCAAAATGTTCAATCATGTGATGCAGCGAAGCAACACCGTGCACGATAATTCCGCCGCCGACCAGGAACATCGCCAGGGTTCCCACCACCGACAAGGTTTTCATCAGCCACGGCGCCAGCACCAGCAGGCTTTTCCCAATGCCGCGCGCAATTGCGCTGGATTTTTTTTCCAGCCAGAAGCCGATATCGTCCAGCTTGACGATCAGCCCGACCAGGCCATAAACCCCTATCGTCACGAGGATCGCAATGCCGGACAGGATCAGCACCTGGTTCATCAGAGGGGCATCAGAGACGATCCCCAGCGTAATCGCCACAATCTCGGCCGAGAGGATAAAGTCCGTGCGGATCGCGCCTTTGACCTTATCGCGTTCAAACGTTTTTGGATCCTGCGCGGCCAGCGCTTCCAGACGCTGCTGGCGCATTTCCGGGGTGTCTTTCTCTTTGCGTGCAGCGAACATATGCAACACTTTTTCGGCACCCTCGAAGCACAGGAACGCCCCGCCAATCATCAGCAGGGGCGTAATGGCCCAGGGTATAAAGGCGCTAATCAGCAGCGCCAGCGGAACGAGGATCACCTTGTTAATAAAGGACCCTTTCGCAACGCCCCACACCACCGGCAACTCACGGTTCGCCCGCACGCCGCTGACCTGCTGCGCGTTAAGCGACAAATCATCTCCCAGTACCCCGGCGGTCTTTTTCGCCGCCAGTTTTCCCATAACCGAAATGTCATCCAGCAAGGTGGCGATGTCGTCCAGTAATGTTAATAAGCTACTTCCTGCCAAAATCTCTTTCCTTCTTTTTTTGCTAATTAAGTGAATAGTATGGAACAAAACTCACCGCCCGGAAACTGGCACCGCGCGTCAACAAAAATTTCACATCAACAACACAATTAAAGCACTCGCCAGGCTGATAGTTTTGGCGTTAACTATGAGCGAACTTTTTATTTCGTCGTGAGGGACTATGCGTTTCCGGCATTTATTACCGCTCATTGGAGCACTCTTTTCCCTGTATATCATTTGGGGATCCACCTATTTTGTCATTCGTATAGGCGTGGAAAGCTGGCCCCCGCTGATGATGGCCGGTATTCGTTTCCTTACGGCTGGCGTGCTGCTGATGGCGTTTTTATTGCTGCGCGGCCACCGGCTACCGCCGCTGCGTCCCTTGCTTAACGCCGCCCTGATTGGCCTGCTGCTGCTGGCGGTGGGCAATGGCGCGGTAACCGTCGCCGAACACCAAAACGTGCCGTCGGGCATCGCCGCGGTGGTTGTCGCGACCGTGCCGCTGTTTACGCTCTGCTTTAGTCGTCTCTTCGGGATCCGCACCCGTAAGCTCGAATGGCTGGGCATCGCAATTGGGCTTGTGGGTATCATCCTGCTGAACAGCGGCGGTAACCTGAGCGGGAACCCCTGGGCTGCCGTTCTGATCATGATCGGCTCCATGAGCTGGGCCTTCGGCTCGGTCTACGGTTCCCGCATCGAGCTGCCCTCCGGGATGATGGCGGGTGCGATTGAGATGCTCGCGGCAGGCATTGTGCTGCTGATGGCCTCCGCGTTGACGGGTGAAAAACTGACGGCGATGCCAGACCTTTCAGGTTTCCTGGCCGTCGGGTATCTGGCGCTGTTTGGCTCGATTATCGCCATTAACGCCTATATGTACCTGATCCGCAACGTCTCACCGGCGGTTGCCACCAGCTACGCCTACGTTAACCCGGTGGTGGCCGTGCTGCTGGGTACCGGTTTTGCGGGCGAAGTGCTGTCGACGATTGAATGGCTGGCGCTGGGTGTGATTGTCTTTGCCGTGGTACTGGTCACGCTGGGTAAATATTTGCTGCCCGCGAAACCGATTGTCACGAGGTGTGAGGTGGAGAAACCGTGATCGGGTGAATGCCCTGGGTATCGATCTGCGCGGCCTGACCGCCGCCGCAGATCCACTCTTCCAGCCGCTCCGTCAGTTCCACGTCATTGAGCTTCATTCTTCCGCGCAGCGCGCACTCCCAGACAATCAGCACCCGCCAGCCCTGAGCGTAAAGCTGCGAAACATCGCGTTTATCACGCTCGACGTTTCTGCCAATCTTCTCCAGCCAGAAGTCGGTGCGTGTCGCCGGGACTTTAAACAGATAGCAGTCGTGATGATGCCAGAAACAGCCGTGGGTAAAGATGATGCACTGGTACGCGTCGATGACGAAATCAGGACGCCCCGCAAGCGTGGCATCCTGAACCCTGAATTCAAACCCGGCGGCGGTCAGAAGGCCCGCGATCCGTTTTTCAATCGCGGTATCACGCGTGCCGATGGCACGCATGTTTTTACTGCGCGTGGCCTTATTGTGAACGTCCGCCATCGACGGCCTCGCTCTGACGAAGCTGAACGGCCTTGCTGATGCGTGAGGCCAGCAGTTTAGCTACCGCGGCAAAGGCTGGCACCACCACCGAGTTGCCAAACTGACGATAGGCCTGGGTATCTGATACCGGGATGCGAAAACTGTAGCCCTGCGGCGTCTCAAAGCCCATTAAGCGGGCGCACTCGCGCGGCGTTAAGCGCCGCGGTCGGTGCTGTTGGTTCTGGGGATCGTCAAAATCTTTTTCGCCCAGCGCCTTATCCCAGCCGCGATCGATAAGAATTTCCGCACCATCTTTGTAATAGCGCGCCGACAGCGTACGCGTCACGCTGTCAGGATTAAGCGGATTGACCATGCCAAACCCAAAGCCATTGCCTTTGGCCTGATGCTTTTTGGCATAGCGATAGAGGTATTTCCACAGCACCGGGGTCAGAATGAATTTCGCATCGACGGCGGGCTCCAGCAGATCGGCCACCGTCGGTCGGCGCGCCGGATACAGCGAAGGCAAATCACGCAGCGTAAAATCGCCTTTCAGATTGAGATCGCGGCGGAAGCCCACCAGCACGATGCGTTCGCGGTGCTGCGGCAGGAAGTGTTTGCCGTCGATAATTTTCGGATCGTCCGGCCCCATGTCCTCTGCATCCGCCACGTCATAACCCAGTTCATCCAGCGTTTGCATGATAATGCGGAAGGTTTTGCCGCCGTCATGACTCTTTAAATTCTTGACGTTCTCCAGGACAAAAATTGCCGGGCGGCGGGCATCAATGATCCGGGCAACATCAAAGAACAGTGTGCCCTGCGTATCGCAGGCAAAGCCGTGTGCGCGTCCCAGCGCGTTCTTCTTCGACACGCCAGCCAGCGAGAACGGCTGACACGGAAAGCCCGCCAGCAGCACATCGTGCGCCGGAATGGTATTGCGAATGTGTTCGGCGGCCTCTTCATCGCTGACGCCGGTTTTGTGGCTCAGCGTGACATCCCGAATATCCGCGTTGAACTGGTGCGCGTCGGGATCGCAATACCAGTTGGCTTTATAGGTACGGACGGCATGTTTGTTCCATTCACTGGTGAATACACACTGCCCGCCAATAGCTTCAAAGCCATGGCGAATGCCGCCGATACCGGCAAAGAGATCGATAAAGCGAAAGGCATAATTTGGATGCGCAGCAGGCGGACGCGGCAGCAAATTTTGCAGATAGCGGAACTCACCATCGCTCAGGCGGTGACCTGCCCTGTCGCTTATCAGCAGCCGCTTGAGTATCGCCGGGCTCCAGTGGCTCTCGCCATGGGCCACCAGCTGGTTTGCCAGCGTTTTAGCATCATACATTTCCAGCAGCTGACGCAGGAGTGCCTGCACGGCTGCCGTTGATTTCTCAACCCGCTCAGGCGCGGGCACAGTCACTGATCGATTTTCCTGCATTCTCTTAACCGGACAATAAAGACAGAAAACAGAGTACCACAGTTCAGGATCGCACACTGCGACGGAAATGGGTCAATATCTGGCTGTCGGTTCCGAGGTAATCGCCCTGTAATTCGGCACTCAGCTTCGCCATAAACTGGATCAGGAAATCGGCATTGTGACGCGCAAGTTCGCGCCCCCGCGCGGTTTGCATGGTGTCCGGCAGGCGCAGGAGTTTGGTCTGAAAGTGGTCGAGCGCGAAGGCTTTATCATCCAGCTCTCGTGTTCCGGCAAAGGGGTCGTCGGCATCAAACAGCGCGGCGCCCAGCGCACCGGAGACGGCAAAGACGCGCGCCAGGCCGATAGCGCCTAACGCCTCCAGCCGGTCGGCATCCTGCACAATTTTGGCCTCCAGGCTTTGCGGCGCGATACCGGCACTGAAGCTGTGCGCTTCAATGGCATGTTCAACGGCTGCATAACGATCGGGCGGAAAATCAGGAAAATCGCGACTGAGGATCTCGCGCGTTTTTCGCGCTGCCAGCCGCGAGGAGTGGCTACGTTGCGGGTGATTTTTCGGCAGGCTGACAATGTCATGGAAGTAGCATGCGGTCAGCACAACCAGCGGATCGCTATCCTCGTCAGCCATTATGGCCTGCGCGGTCATCCAGACGCGGCGAAAATGGGCGATATCGTGCGCCGCATCATCAGTAAAATGATTTTCGTCGAGCCAGCGCTCATAACGGTGCTGCCACTGCGCAAGTTCCATCATCCCATCCTGTTGCTCAAAAGTGAGTGAATTATAATACACCCGAATTAAAATCTTTTATAAATAGAATTACGAAATACTTAATAATAATTACCCGCTATATTTTCAATGAATTAATTCACATGAAAAATAAAGAGATAAAAAGAAATATTTTGTAATATTTTTACCACTTTAATTACATTTATTTTTGAACCTAAATAATAATCCATAGAATAGTATCAGCCATGTAGTTACGGAGGGTAATTACATATATTCAGACAATTTATATTTAAAGGGAATATATAATGAAAAGAAAAGTTCTGGCAATTCTCGTACCCGCGTTATTAATGGCTGGCGCAGCAAATGCGGCGGAAATGTATAACAAGAATGGCAACAAAGTTGACCTGTACGGTAAGGTTGATGCGCGTCATACCTTCTCCGACAACCCAGGCGACGACGGCGATGAAACCTACGTACAGGTGGGTTTCAAAGGCGAAACGCAGATCACGAACGACCTGACAGGCTATGGCCAGTGGGAATATAAAACCTACGCTAACGACACCGAAGGCGCAGGGGATAAATCTTTCAACCGTCTGGCATTCGCTGGTCTGAAATATGGCGACTACGGCTCATTTGATTACGGCCGTAATTACGGCGTCGTGTATGACGTTGAAGCCTGGACCGATATGCTGCCGGTATTTGGTGGAGATTCTTACACCTGGACGGATAACTATATGGTTGGCCGTACTAACGGTGTGGCGACCTACCGTAACAATGATTTCTTTGGTCTGGTCGACGGCCTGAACTTTGCGCTGCAATATCAGGGAAATAATGAAGGTGGACCACACGAAGATCAGGAAGGCCATTATATCAATACTCAGGAAGGCACCAAAAACGGCCATGATGACGTTCGTTTCCAGAACGGCGACGGCTTCGGTATGTCTACCACCTATGACTTCGATTTCGGCCTGACGCTGGGTGCGGCTTATTCTTCCTCTGACCGTACTAACGACCAGGTCGCTTACGGCGCTGGCACCTATAACCGCTTCAGCAAATATGCTGGCGGTGAACGTGCGGAAGCGTGGACAATCGGTGCTAAATACGATGCTAATGATGTCTACCTGGCCATGATGTATGCGGAAACCCGTAACATGACTCCGTACGGCAACGATGGCATCGCCAACAAAACACAGAACTTTGAAGCCGTAGCGCAGTACCAGTTTGACTTCGGTCTGCGTCCATCCCTGGCGTGGGTCTATTCTAAAGGCATCGATTTGGGCGGTAACGATTATCACCCAGGCAATGGCTATGACTATGTAGACCAGGATCTGGTTAACTACATCGACGTGGGCATGACCTACAGCTTCAACAAAAACTTCTCCACCTACGTTGATTATAAAATCAACCTGCTGGACGAAGATGATGCCTTCTACAATGACAACGGTATTTCTACCGATGACATCGTTGGCGTAGGCATGACCTACCAGTTCTAATTCCCATCAATATTAAAGCCCGCGATGCGGGCTTTTTTTATTTGACGCTGAAATGTTATGGCGCTTCCTGCAAGGCCAGGCGAACAAACCCGTTATTCTGCGCCAGCAATTCGTGCGCTTTCCAGGCATCCAGCCCCGTCAGCACCATCAGTACCGCCGTTTTGCACTGGTGGTTACAGCTTTCCAGCGCGGCCTTCGCCTGAGCCCGGCTACATCCCCCCGCTTCCATCACAATGGCAATTTGTCGTTCGGCCCATCTGGTATTGCTTGCCTCCAGATCAACGCGCAGGTTGCTGTACACCCGTCCGGAACGTACCGCCAGACCGGTGGTGATCATATGCAGGATCATGCTTTGCGCAATGCCTGCTTTAGCGTTGGTATACCCGGCCACCACATCCGCGCCCAGTTCGGGGGCAATGACCATGCTCGCCAGCTGCGCCGCTTCACTTTGCGCATCCTCCGTAATGATCGCAACCGTTGAGCCCAGAGACCACGCATGACGCATCGCGCCCCATACCCATGGGGTTTTGCCGCTGACGGACAGCGCCAGCATCATGTCATGCTCGCCAAATTCTATCGTCTGAAGGTCGGCAACGCCGCGCGCGTAGCTACCGGCGTGATCGCCTGCTGTCATCGCAATGACGGGATGTTTTCCCGGCGCAAACGCTTCTGCCGCCTGTTCAGCCACGCGTCCGGACGCGCCCGCGCCGGTCAGTACCAGACGTCCGCCGTGGCTAAGCGTCGCCGCCGCGTTATCCACCACGCGGGCCAGCATACTTAAGTGAGGGGTAAGTGCAGAAGAGATTTGCGCGTCATCCTGGTGTATGACGTTAAGCATATCCAGCGTCGATAATCTGTCGATGTTCGTGGTGCTGGCGTGCCGTCTTTCCCTGGCCGTACCGGTAAGCATAATGCTCATAAACTGCCTCCTTATTATGAGTACCCTCACACTATAAAGTGTTTTATATAGGTCACCTGAGAGGAGGCTCACGAAACGCCTCTCTTTACATGGCTTTATGAAACGCCCGTCATCAGCGATAATTAGCCCTTTCTTATTCATCGCGGAGTGTTAATGAGCGATTTGCAGCCCTTCCCCCCGACGCGCAAGCGCCCTATGAAGCTGAATACGCTGGTTACGCTGATGGTGTGCGCGATTATCGGCTCGGTGCTGCTGGTGGTCTTCGCGCTGTACTCTGTGCAGATCACCCGCGCCACGCGCGATGACGTGAAAGATACCGCGCTGGGTATCGCCAGGACGCTGGCCGACAGCCCGGAGATCAAGCGTGGCCTGATGGAATCGCCGCAGGCTGGCATCATCCAGCCGATTGCCGAGGCGGTGACGAAGCGCAACGACCTGCTGTTTACCGTGGTCACCGACCTGCGTGGGATCCGCTATTCCCATCCAAACGAAGCGCTGTTAGGTTTGCATTTTATTGGCGACGATCTGACGCCCGCCCTGGAAGGGAAAGAGAATGTCTCCGTTAACCGCGGCGCGCTCGCGGAAGCGCTGCGCGTCTTTACGCCAGTGTATGACGACCAGCACGACCAGATCGGCGTGGTGGTGGTGGGTATTTCGCTGAATAAAGTTGAAGATCAGATTGCCCGCGGGCGGCTCAACGCCGTGTGGACCATCTTATTCAGCGTTCTGATGAGCTCAGTGGCGATCTGGGGTCTGGTCCGGGTTCTGAAACGTATTCTCTTTGGGCTGGAGCCTTACGAGATCTCAGCCCTCTTTGAGCAGCACCAGGCCATGTTGCAGTCCCTGCGCGAAGGCGTGATGGCCGTGGATATGCACGGGCGCGTGACGATGATTAACCACACCGCCAGAGAAATATTACTCCTGACCTCAGGCCAGCACTCCGAAAGCAGCAGTGAACCGCTGCTGGCCAGCCTGCGCGAAGTATCCAGGACCGGCATTGCCCGCCAGGATCAGGAGATCGGCTGTAACGGGCGGCTGTTGCTCTGCAACATGGTCCCCGTGAAAAGCCAGAATCAGGTGATCGGGGCGATCAGTACGTTCCGCGATAAGACCGAAATCAGCCAGTTAATGCAGCGTATTGATGGCATGGTCAGCTACGTTGATGCCCTGCGCGCTCATACGCACGAGTTTATGAACAAGCTGCACGTGATCCTCGGCCTGCTGCACATGAAGCGCTACGATAAGCTGGAGGAGTACATCATCCAGACCGCGCAGAATTATCAGACGGATATCGGCGCGATACAACGTAAAGTTAAATCCCCGGTCATTGCGGGCTTCCTGCTGGGTAAAATTAACCGCGCTAAAGAGGCCGGAGTGACCCTGACGCTGGCGGAGGAGAGTCAGCTTCCCGACACCGCCAATGAAGAGCAGGTTGCGGTGCTGATCACCGTGCTGGGCAATTTAATCGAAAATGCCCTGGATGCGATGGAAGGCCAGCCGGAAGGCGAGATAGGCCTGCTGCTGCATTATCAGAACGGCTGGCTGAGCGGTGAGGTCAGCGATGACGGTCCGGGCATTGATCCCGAGCGGCTGGAGGCTATTTTTACAAAGGGCTACTCAACAAAAGGTGAAAACCGCGGCGTTGGGCTGTTCCTTGCGCGTCAGCAGATCCAGAATCTGGGCGGAGATATTACCGTCGAGTCGGAGCCTGGCGTATTTACCCAATTTTTTGTTCAGATCCCCTGGGATAGCGAGAGGAATATCGCGTGATAAATGTGTTAATTGTCGATGATGACGCCATGGTAGCCGACCTCAACCGTCTGTATGTTAACCGCGTTGAGGGTTTTAGCTGCTGCGGCGTCGCTTCCACGCTCAACCAGGCCGAGGCGTTGATCGCCAACCCAGGCCAGCCGATCGATCTGGTGCTGCTGGATGTCTATATGCAGCAGGATAACGGGCTGGATCTGCTGCCCATCATCCGCGCATCGGGCCGCCCGATTGACGTCATCATGATCTCGTCGGCCTCCGACGCCGCAACGATCCAGACCTCAATGCACTATGGCGTGGTGGATTACCTGATTAAACCGTTCCAGTTCCCGCGTTTTGAAGAGGCGCTGAACGGCTGGAAGGCAAAGCGCAGCCTGATGGGATCGCATCAGTATTATGAACAGGCCGACGTCGACAGGCTGATCCACGGCGGCGCTCCGGAGCTGGCCGACAGCAAAAAATTACCGAAAGGCCTGACGCCGCAGACGCTGCGCACCATTTGCCAGTGGATCGACAGCCATCCGGAGATAGAGTTTTCCACCGACGATCTGGCGAATGCGGTCAACATTTCCCGCGTCTCCTGCCGCAAATACCTGATCTGGCTGGCGCAAATTAATATCCTGTTCACCAGCATTCACTACGGCGCTACCGGCCGGCCGGTATATCGCTACCGTTTGCAGCCGGAACAGGTCGGCCTACTCAAACAGTACTGCCAGTAATTCGGTAGCTGTCGTCCAGAAGGGTAAAACGGAAGTGGTGCATCGAGGAGATCACCACTTCTTTTGTTTTGGTGACAAAGATGGCTTCAATATCGGGGCGCGAACGCAGCGCGGCGCAGCCCTTTTCCACGCCCATGCCGTAGATCAGCGTGGTCCAGATATCGCCGTCGAGGGAGTCTGGCGAAATAATCGTCACGCTGTCCAGTTCGTTATCCAGCGGGTAGCCGGTGCGTGGGTCAAGTATGTGGTGATAACGTTTGCCGTTCAGCTCGAAGTAGCGCTCATAGGTGCCTGACGTCACCACCGACCGGTTTTCGACCGTCATGGCGCCAATCAGCGCGTCACCGGCGAACGGTTTTTTCAGGCCGACGCGCCAGCCGCCCTCCGGCGAGCCTAACGTCTGGACGTTGCCGCCAAGGTTGATCAGCCCAAGTTCAACGCCCTCTTTATGCAGGTAATCCCGCACCCTGTCGGCGATATAGCCTTTAGCAATGGCCCCCAGATCGATCTCCATTCCCTGGCGAGTAAGGAACACGCTGCTGTTGGCTTCATCCAGCACCACGTCCGCTGGATGCGTGATGCCCAGCAAGGCGGCGATCTCGTCCGCGGGCGGTACCGCGTCCCCCTTAAAGCCAATTTTCCAGCGCTTCACCAGCGGGCCGATCGCCAGGTTAAAGGCGCTGTCTTTAAGCAGGCTGGCCGCTTTCGCGCAGCGGATCAGCTCAAACACCGGGCGACTGACGGCAACCGGATGCTGACCGGCCGCATGGTTGATGTCCATTACCTGGGAGTGCGCTCGGTTAACGGTAAGCAGATCTTCGTACTGTTTGATCAGGCGAAACACGCGAGAGGCAAGCGCTTCGTCATGGGAAAAGAGTTTCAGGAGGATGGGCGATCCCATCAGAACGGCGGAGTAGCTGTAAACGCGATGGCTATCAGGCATTTCATGAGTCCTCAGATGTAGCCCCGGCAGGCACCGCGCCGCCGGGGAAACAGGAGCCTTACCGTGTTTTCGAACGCATAGCCGCCTGATGTCCTGCAAGCGTACCAAAAATAATGATATCTGCCACCGCGTTACCGCCGATGCGGTTACCGCCATGGATGCCCCCGACAACCTCACCCGCAGCAAACGCTCCCGGCAATACGTTGTGGTTGCTGTCCAGCACGCAGGTTTCTGTGTTAATGGTCACGCCGCCCATGGTGTGGTGAACGCCCGGTGCAATCTGAATGGCGTAGAACGGCCCTTCGTTGATTGGCGCACGCAGCGCGGTGGTGCGGCCGAAATCATCGTCGTGCTGTTTCTCCACAAAGCCGTTGTAGCGTTCCAGCGTTGCCAGGAACTGGTGGTGATCCATCCCCAGCGCTTCCGCCAGGGCTTTTGGCGAGCTGGCGCTGGTGACAAACCCTTTCGCGATGTACTCATCCGCGGCTTTGTTTTTGGCGCGAACATGCTCGTCAAAGACGATGTAAGCGTATTTCTCCGGCAGCGCGATGATCTGCGCCGAGACTTTGTCGCGGGTCGACATTTCGTTATAAAAGCGGTTGCCCTGCTGGTTTACCAGAATCGCCCCGCCGCCGCGGATGGATTCGGAAATCAGATACGACGTTTTCTGCTCAACGGTTGGGTGGATCTGAATTTCGCCCATATCCACGGTGCCCGCACCGATACGCTCCAGCAGCGCGATACCGCCTCCGGTCGCCCCTTTGTGGTTGGTGGTAACGAACCCTGCCAGATCCGGACGGTATTTCACCACCATCTGGCTGTTGGCGCTGAAGCCGCCCGTTGCCACAATCACGCTTTTGGTTGCCACGGTGAGGGTTTCGTTCTCTTCGGTGGTCAGACGCACGCCGGTCACTTCGCCATTTTCGAAAATGATGTCGCTCACGGAGGTATCCAGCATCACCTCGATGTTGCGCTTGTTGACGTTACGCACCAGGCCGCTGATCAGATACCCGCCCACTGCGGAACCGTCTTTCGGACGGTGCGTACGGTCGATGCTCATCCCGCCGGTGGTGGTAATGTCGTTCAGCATAATGCCGCGCGTGGCCAGCCATTCGATGGCCTGCGGCGCGTTCTCGACAAAGCGACGCAGCAGTTCAGGGTCGTTCTTGTTGCCACCGCCTTTCAGACTTTCCTGGTAGAACAGCTCTTTGCTGTCCTGAATACCTTTCACGCGCTGGAAGCGGGTCTCCGCCGCGTTCATCCCGGCCGAGGCTTTAATGGTGTTCCCGCCGATGGTGGGCATTTTCTCGACGATCAGCACGCTCGCGCCTTCGTCATGCGCCTGAATCGCCGCTGCCAGACCGGCGCCGCCGCTGCCGACCACCACCACATCCACGCTTTTAGTCTCATTCGGGTCTGCGCCCTCTTCCGCCGCCAGCGCTTTGCTGGATTTCAGCATCGCCTTCGAGACCGCTTTTTTCACCGCCTCGCTCTGGCTGGTCGCGCCCGTAATCGCGTCCACGTGCGGGGTGTTGGCATCCAGAATACGGGTACGGATCTCTTCGAAGCTGGTGACAAACTCCACGTCTTCACTCGGGCCGGAGGCCAGTTCGATATCGGCGATGCGGTCGGTTTCGAGGCTGACGTTAATCACCAGTTCGTTAGCATCGTCCTGCACTTTTTCAATAAAGGTGCCCGGTTTGAATTTAGATTCGCCCATGCTCATGTCGCGGATCATCGCTTCCACCAGCGAGAAGCGCCACAGCGGTTCCGGGATGCTCAGTTCTTCGCGTCGGGTGCTGTCCATAAACAGCTCCAGGCTTTCGCCCGCCGCGATGCGATCGGTCCAGTCCGGATAGGCGATGGTGGCGCGGCCAACGGCAATCAGGTCGTAACCGTGATCCAGCGATTCATTCACATCCGTGGCATTCACCACGCCGCCAACGCCCATTACCGGTACCTGCGCCAGCGTGTCAGAGCGCATGGCGCAGTATTTTTCGATAAGTGGCGTCGGGTCCTGAGTATCGACGATAGAAGGACGCAGGGCGGCGCCAAGGGAGAAGTGGAGATAATCTACCCCGCGCGCGGCCAGTTTTTCCAGCAGATACAGGGTGTCTTCGAAGCGAATGCCCGGGACTTCAAGCTCTTCCGGAGAGAAACGGTAGCCAATGATAAACGCGTCGTCCGCGTACTGGCGCACCATCTTGTGGGTAATGTCCAGCACCGCCAGCGGGAATTTCGCGCGGTTTTCGCGGCTGCCGCCCCACTCGTCGTCGCGCTGGTTAGAGTTCGGGGAGAAGAACTGCTGGATCAGATAGGTATTCGCCCCGTGGATTTCGACGCCGTCGAACCCGGCCTGAATTGCGCGGCGCACGGCTTCGCCGAACTTGCCGATCATGCCTTCCACCTCTTCCGCGGTCAGGGCAACCGGCGTGGCGGCACCGTCACGCGGCGCGGCAACGGCGCTTGGGCCAACCGGCGTGCGGCCCCCGATCAGTTTTGGGTCGACCATGCGGCCGCCGTGGTAGATTTGCAGCAGGGCTTTGGAGCCTTTGGACTTGATAGCGTCAGCGATTTTTGCCAGCCCGGCGATTTTCTCGTCGTTATCAATACCAATTGCGCCCGGGAACGCCAGGCCGAGATCGTCAACAAAACAGCACTCAACGATGATGGTGCCGATGCTGCCCGCGCGGGCGCGGTAGTACTCCACCAGCTCGCTGGTCACGGTGCCATCGTAATAACCGGTACAGGTTGTCATCGGGGCCATTAACAAACGGTTTTTCAGTTCAGTACCATTCGGTAATGTGAAGGGGCTTAAAATACGTTCGTTAGTGCTCATAATAGAAACTCCAAACTTTAAAAATTAAGAATTCGTTATCGGGATGATTTTTTATTTCGTGTTTTTTGCCGATGTCATGATAGTAATATAAAGCTTTTTTTAGTTTCTAAAGTCATTACGTTAGTTAATAAACTATTTAATCCCGGCGAGAACAGGAAGAACACAGGGGGGGGAGCGGGAAGGGGG